>RCMY010003646.1_pt1 | contig 16604 bp, 7 predicted proteins | sample 2041341 | NCBI WGS metagenome assembly RCMY01 (sample SAMN09708234, study PRJNA481090) | Marine sediment metagenome, whole genome shotgun sequencing project. | reverse complement strand
TCCTCTATTTCATCTGGGTCTGTTGATGCACAATAACGACCAAGCATAAACTCGACTACATAAGTTGGTACAGGGAACTGGCGCGCAAATGTACGGACAAGGTCCTTACGGACGATGTATCCTTCAAAGAAATCCGCAGCCTTTTGATCCAGTGCATCTAATTCCACTTATACGTCTCCTACTAATGTTGGTTTTTTGGCTAGCACATTTCCATGCTCATCTATCAGTACAAGAACGGCTGACGTATCTTCATACTCGTCATCTACCATGAGCGTGCATTTACCTTCTTTAAGTGGTTTACGCTTACTAATCTCAGAGTCTGAGTCAGCCGCATGTATTCGTAGTACTGCGACAACCCCATCAGAGTCGCTATCAGCTTGCACTCTGCACTGAAACCCAATCCAACGCAAATCTGATAGAGTCGCTGTAATCGATGATTTAGCAGCTGGGGCTGAGCTTTGTTTATTGAGAATCTCAATCACCGGTGTCAGGCACTCCTGTAAACTCAAGCCACCATGATCATAATGCAAGCCAGCCTTGAAACAAGAAATTCCTGGTGCCATAGCAATACTGACTTGGCTGTTCCAGTGCCAACCTACCTGTAGATAGCCACTGGCAACTGAGTCTTTAATTACTGCACATCGTCCCCAGCGAGTTTCTGTTAGATGTTTAGGTAGCTCTACCTTTGGCATAGTTTCAGGAGTCAACATCCACCCATGATCAGTTACTATTCTGATTTTCCGCCATCCTGCCGCCAGCAACTCTTCAATGCGCTCAATTATTTCACCTAATAAACTATCAACCCTTCCTGAAAGCTTAAGACCTCGTACATGACCTTCCTTATCTATGTCACCACTTTGTACCCAGGCATTACAAGCTGGATCTCCTGAGTCACCCTCTTCAAGATAAAGCCAACCTTTCTCTTTTAAAAACTTTCTTAAGTAATAAGCAGAGAAGCTTTTATTATCATTCAGCAAGCTTGGCACAAAATCACGGTCGGTTTCTCTACCGGTTAGACGATCATGTACTGGCGTAATGGCAGCTTTAGCTGTTGCAGTAACTGAAGGCAATGCCGCCCAATTAGTGGTAAACCCAACCTCTCCCAATGGCTCTAACTGTCCAATAAGACGCTGTGCCAAGTCATAACGTAGGCCATCAACGAAAAATACCACCTCTCCCGCATCAGCATAATCAGCTGTCGCCTTGTTGAGTTGAGCCGTACCGGGATAGCCTTTCTCCTTTACTAAACTTTGGAAGTTATGCGTAACTTCATCTAGCCAAGGCATATAGATAAGCGCAAGCAATTTTTGTACTAAAACCTGCTGACTAGACTCTAAAGGATAAGCCAATGCTTTAAGTGTTAGGTCATCAACCTGCCAATACTTATCACGGTATAACGTAGCCATATCTTCAGGGTCAGTGCCAGAAAAACCCTGCTGAGTTATGCTTGCAACACCACTCAAATACTTCAGCACACCAGCCAGCGGAGCCATATTTAACTTAAACCAAATCCATTCTCGTCGTTCGGCATGATGCTCTTCTAGTGCAGCTATCTTCTGACGTATATCAACTGAGTTAAGTGTTTGTAGCTGAGATAATGATTTCTCTAAAGCAGATTCTTCAGTTTGGTTTATAACAGGGTAACTTGCACCATCAGCAACAAGATCACCCTGAACCTTTAGTAATAGTTCTGGCAAAGAAGGGTAATGATGGCAGGATTCAACATAACGCTGCCAAACCCCCTCCCAAACTCCCTGGCGTTGGCACAACAGCTCAGCGGCTGTCAGCTCACCATCTTGCTCAGGATTAAAATGATATTCAGTTTCACAAATACCGACTAACGCTTGCCAGCGCGCTTCATCCCAGCGCTCACGGCAAGCTTTTTCATCGTTCATCCAACTGAGTAAATCACGAACTGGATCACTAGATACCAGCTTATTAAAGTCTGAAGCCTCAAGGCGACGATTCGCCAAATCCTCACGCTTGCTTTCAAGAACCTCATTTAGTACACGTAACATCGCCTGCTGGCTTTTATCATCCTTAGCGACATCAAGACCGACACCACCGTTATCTGAAGTCAAAAAAGCATTTACTGTCCAATCACGTCCAGAATTATTATAGATCCACCAGCTACCACGGTATTGCAGTTCAGCTAGAGGCATCAATGCTTCAGGGCAAGTAGCAATGGCTCTTAAATCTCGGCGCTCAATACCTGGCAGGTAAACAATAGGAGTACGATCACTAGGAAGTTCGATATCTGAAAGAGCACCATCAACAACACACTTGATCCAAATAGCAGGACCTGTTTTTTGTTTAGGTGCATAATCACCTAGAACAATCAGCTCAGGCATAGCGGCTTGCAGTAACGGTAATGCTGACTCCCAATGGCGCTGCTTATCGATCCAAAGAATCACACTGGGAGCTACTTGAACATTCGAGTTGTAGTTAGCGCTGGCACGTACTTCTTTGGCCAGTAAATCAATAAGTTTCATAATATTCCTATAAATAGACAAACAAGTATTGCTATGAGCCTACTGAGCAGCTGTAGTCAATATCGTCAGTGGATACTTCTCCATCACCTCAGCGACCAACCTGTTAGTCCGAACTTCAATCTGTTGCACAGACCAGCTGTCTTGTGTAATCAGCGACTCGTTTAAATACAATCCGTTGTTATAGCCGACCTTACGTCCTTGGCTGTCCATTCGGTTTTTCTTATCTTCAAAACTTTTATTACCCAGCGTGCTGTTATAACCTGATATAGTCAAATTCCCCAAGCAGTGCACATAAGAATGACGATACTCTTCAGCAAGCTCTGCATCGCCATTGGCAATCATCTTCACCCAACTGGTCGGTATGTTATCGCCTTGGGGGAAAATATGTTCAATAGTCCAGACATATTGTTTGCCTTTAAGCGCCCATAGATTAACTTGAGTCTCACGAGTCATACGACTCTCTTCTAGAGCACATAAAACAAAACGACAGACTGCTTTATTATCTTCGTAAATAGGCCCTTTGAGACTCTTCTCAAACTGCTCATCACTAGCGCTTTCGGTTTTGAGTGAATATGCCTAACCACCTCATCACCTTCTAACATCATCATACTTTCAACCACATCCATAAAAATACGTGTGAGGTCTCGGGTTGGTGGTAAGTCAGTTGCGTTCCGACGAACGAAGTAGGAAATTAAGAATTCTACTGTTTGCTCTAAGTGAACTTCTCGCAGTTTCAGATCAGTCTTACACTCAAATAGTACCATCAGTAGTAGATAAGCTGGTGTACCTTGAATACGATCTAATGAGAGTAATAGCGAAGACAGTTTAGAATGATCGGGCACAGCGCGATAACTCACAATCTGCGCATAGTGCTCAGACATACGAATCATTGTCTGCAGAAAACCTTCAGCATCTCGGGCTATTAGCTTTTCATATATTTTGATCAGATTTGACTTGGTGGCCACTGGTACAGAGACTATCTGCTTTAAACTGGGTTTAAAAGCATTGTAGTATTGACGGAAAAATCGCTCTTGTACTGCATAATCATCACCTAAGGCATCAATGACTTTTTTCCAGCGATTATATTGTTTATCGATACTACCTTTATCTTGAGCTTCTAACACAGCCAGTAGTTTATTTTTGATAAGGTCAATGGCGGTAAGTGGCACACCGCGGTTATTTAACGATTCAAATAGTGTGTAAGCATCAGAAGTGCTTGCTACCTCAATCTTCACCAAAGTTGCTGTATTTACTTTTTCAAGCAACCCTTGAAGCTTAGTAATCGGGTCATCACTGTGCTCAAGATATAGGTTAATGCGAGAAAGGAAGTGTCGGAATGCTTTAAACACTCTGCGGTTACCGGCATTTGCCACCGTTTCTATATCTTGAAGAACACCAATTTGACCCAGCACTGAAAAATAGTCTTGCTGATTATTATTTTGTACTTGAGGAATCAGACGTGGTTGATTCGGCATTTTCTTCAAGATCAGTTTATGCCTTAGATTATAGAGCTCCATCTGCTGATCCATAACGAGATTTGGCTGCTTACTAAAAATATCATAAATTGCAGCTAATAAAATCGACACCGTCGTCATACGTTGTTGACCATCGACTAGCTCAAGCTCTTGCACTGCAAGAGCATCCTGAGATTGATTGATACAGATAATGGAGCCCAAAAAATAATGGAGTTCGTTATCTAATAAATCATCGAGCAGTGCATCCCACTGTACACGACTCCAAGTGTATTCACGTTGATAGCGTGGAATAGCATAAACAACGCCGCTTTCAATATCGAGCAAAGTAGAAACTGGGTAGTTATAAACGGACTTAATCATAATTCAGTAATCATCTTGGAGGTTGTTGTATAGTCTTTAAGGTATTTTTCAAAAGAAAACTCTCGGCTCTCTATTTGGTGTGAAAAATCATTAATCCAATCACCAGCTTTACGCTGGTACCCATCTATCCTATTTTCAGGAGACATTACTCCAACTGGCTGACTAGCATAATCCATCAGCACATTCAAAGCAGCATAGCCTTGCTCACCCAGAGCGGAAAAATAGTCATTAGTAAGCCACTCTATAGCGTTACGAAACAGAGTTAGCTCTTTAATTTTGTTTGAGCTGATAGAACTCTTAGGATTTAGCTGAACACCAAATACCTTACATGCCAGCGGCAACATCCAACGCCTAGGAACGTGAAAACGTTCAAGATTTCTCAGCTGATTAATGAACTCAATTTCAAGCTCTTTAATTTCTCCAAGATTCTCATGCCAGCGAAGCATAATGTCATGCAATTGCTTAGTATGTGCAAAACTAATTTCTACACTCTTACTCTCAAAAATCACTTCATTGAAATTAGTCAGACGACAGAAACCTATCTCAAAACGTAGTCTATGCGTTCGATTATAACTATTGGTAATACGGATAAAAGGTATCCATTGATCACCTTTCAATGGCTCAAAACCCCTTTCTTTATGTATCAAGTCTATATGACAAAAAGAGCGTGTTTTAGGCATTATTATTTTTAAACAAGCCATATCAGCTAATGATGTGAAGTTGAATACTGTCTTTAATGCCTCTGCTGCTAGCTCATATGCTTGCTGGTTAGTCACTAATTTATAATTCTCAGTCACTACCGCAAAAACATGGTCGCTTTCGCTCTCTACTACTGCAAAATGACGCGGCAATGCATGATAACCAAATAAGTCTCCACTCTGCCGAGATGATTGTATAAATACAGGTTTCAATTCGACAGGAAAAAACGCCACTGTTGGATCATAGTTAGGCCAGTTACGCTTCATTTATTCAATCCCCTGCCTCTGCTTATCGATCCAAAGAGTCACACTGGGAGCTACTTGAACATTCGAGTTGTAGTTAGCGCTGGCTCGTACTTCTTTAGCCAGTAAATCAATAAGTTTCATAATCTTCCTTGAGGTCAGACAATAGTACCGTTTGTTACAATCAACGTTTCTAAGCGACTCAACCAATCATCAAATAATAAATATTTTTTCGCATAATATCCAACCCTACCTCTAAGGAAGTAAGCCCATCTCACTTAAGAAGCGTGATGGTTTTTTATTCCATCCATTGTATTTATTTGCATAAGTCATGGTTAAGGTTTGCTTGGTTCTTGTAATAGCAACAAAACAGTTTCTTCGTTCTTCCTGCATTTCATGACTATCGCTTTCCTTTTTTATTGCATGAAAGGAGGGAAGCTGATCTTCAGATAAACCAACTAGAAACACATGTGAAAACTCCATACCTTTAGAGGCATGAATTGTAAAGCAACGTACAGCTGAGAAAGATGGTTCCGGTGTTTTATTCGCTAGCGCAACTTCTTGTAGTAACTGACCCAAAGACAGCTCTTTAGCCTCATCAGTTCCCCCAAGCTCCATTACTATATTGTCCCAGACTTTCACTTCTTCATAGTACTCTGCAAACTCTTCACTTCCTTTGCCTTCGTCACTTTCACTGACTTCTTTTGATAGTGTGTTAAACAAATCAAAAGCTCCTGCTATAAATAACCAATGTTCATTCTTTAACATAGGACCAAGCAAACCAAGAAATAACTTTGCTTGATCCTTCTCAATAGTTGCTAAAGAGTTAGAAAAAGCTTGTAGGTAGTCACCGTTAGTTTCGGCAGCCATTACAGCCAATTCATTTGGCATAACCTCTATGCCAAAACAGTCAAAAAAAGCTTTTGTAAGTTTGGCGAGTATTTCTTGATCTGATCGCACAATTGACAGCTTTAGTGTTTCAATCATCAGTCTTAATGGAGCACTTTCAAAATTAGTTTTTCTTTGAGAGACAAAACACTCAACATCAAGCTCACATAATGCAGCAGCAACGCTTTTCAAAAGCCTAGTATTCCTAGCAAGGACCACTATATCGTTTGGCTTGGAGCCAGTATTAAGCTTTCCTTGAATTTTCTTAGCAACTCCCATCGCTTCTTCAATATCATCACAAAACTCATGCACATAGATTGGTGTGATATCTTTAGGATCATGCATCGCACGTAATGGCTTTTTATCAGTCAATCTGGCATTGTTATGAGAAATAAGATTATTAGCAAGTTCAACTACTTCTGCAGGGCATCTATAGTTTTCAGGCAGCTGTATTTGTTTTAAATCATAATCCTCTTTAAGAACTTCAATTCTTCTTGGACTCGCTCCATTCCACTGATAAATGATTTGATCGTCATCACCAACAATAAATAAGTTTGATTTTTTCTCAGGAGATAAAGATCGCAGCAAAGAGTATTGTGAATTGTTGGTGTCTTGAAACTCATCAACACAAATATATTTGTATACATTTCTAAGCTGTCGAGCCAACCGTGGACGTTCGCGCAATATTTGCTCACATAGATAAATTATTGCTCCATAATCTAGTGCGTTTTGTGCGCATAAACTTGCTTTGTAAGCTTTGAAAATATTGGTCAGCTGTAGACCAACAGCTGGATCCCTAATAAGGCTGGAAACTTTTTCATCAGGTACAAGCTCTTTGAATAGATACTCAATTGCATCAAGTACTTTTTCTGCTGATAAGAAGGCTGAATAGTCTTCGTCATTATTGGATATGATTTTCTTGATAATAGAGATTTGTTCTTCTTTATCAATAATCGAAAAGTCTGGTGTTAAGTGAAAATGACTACCATGCTGCCTTAAAATATCAGTTGCAAAAGAATGAAAGGTAGACAGGTTAACTTTGTTTTGTGCTTCTGGGATTATGGCGAAAAGTCTATCCCGCATCTCAACAGCCGCTTTCCTAGTAAACGTCAGACAAAGAATTCGGAACGTATCATTCTTACTTTCATCAACTAACCTGGCAACCCTTGAAATTAGCGTTTTGGTTTTACCTGAGCCAGGCCCAGCCAAAACAAGCAATGGACCATGGTCCCATAAAGCCGCTTCCTTTTGGCTTGGGTTAAGGTCCTCTAAGTATTTCATAGCTTTCTCCTACCCAATGCTGCCGCTTTATATATTGCGAAGCGAAATATTTTTGGTACTGATTCTGTTCCAAGTCTAAGCATCTCAGAAACTACAGCATGTGCCGCACCAGGCTTTCCATTGCTGGGTAAACACTTGGCAATCTGCGCTGCGTACCCAGACTCACCACTATTAGCTGTTAAGTATTTTATTTTTTTCTGAGCCGCGGCACGTTGCTCATATATAGCTAAAAAACCATTTTTACATAAGAACGGCTCTACTGGCTCACTATCAGGTAAAACTCCAATATGATGATGATACCGATTCGGTTGCAGTAAACTTTTAGCCTTATCTATATTTCTCTGTCCAGCGTCATCGCCATCCGAAAAAACATACCAAGCAATACCTAGTGAATTAGCAGCCTTTAAAAATACTGACAAATCGCTTTGCGCATATTCGACCAACCTAATCCCATGCTGCTCTAAGTCAAAACCTAAAGCTTTTGCAGCTCCAGACAATAAAATAATATCTGTTTCACCCTCGACTAGAATCCATGCTTTAGCAAAAAACAATTCCCCGCGGGTTCTACTCACCCAGTATTCAAACTTTTGTAGTTGGTTAGCCTGAAATAAACCCTCAGGTAGTTGCCCTACTTTCACCACACCACTCGCACGATAAAGCCTACGAATAGAAAACGGATCTACTTCTGATAATAGATCACCAGAATGAGTTGCTATAATTTTTTGGCCATTAATTTTGCTAATGGTTTTCCATAATGAACGTATAGCTGTCGGGTGCAAATGCGCTTCTGGTTCTTCAAGCGCAACAATAGGTCTAGACTCATTAACACCTTGCTTTTTGGCAAGATCAGATTGTAAAAATGCGTCAAAAAGCATCAATACTGTCAAGCTTTGTGTGCCTTCACCATGCCTAGTAATAGGTAATCTAGCACCTGTTGCTGAAGATATATTTACCTGAGTACGACTTAACATATCAAAAATACGCGCAGGTATAGCATCAACGCTCACCACATCATGGTCACCTACGGACACCAAATCCTGGACCTTGGAAAGATGCAACTGCACATCTTTGAAAGTTCCATGCGCATCAATAATTGCTGAATTAATCTCAACAAGCTGTCTTTCTATTTCTTGTTTTTTTTCTGGAGTAATTTGTGAGTTTTTAACAAACGGGGACCAGAACTGTGCCGTTCGAGAAAACTCTTTCCCAGCGTCTCTTAAAGCTGACAAGTAAAATAAAGGTCTTACTTGTTGCAGTGCAGCTAGCTTACCTCGACTTTTTCCTGTTAAAGCATTTCCTTCAGCATTAAGAAAATCAAAACTAGTTTCTATCTCTTGAGTGACTGAAGAGTACTCTGAAGTTACCTTTAATTGAACCCTGGCTGTATCTTGAGGTTCAATTAACATAATAATACCTGCGTCACCACCAAGCTGACGCTCAATTTCTTCGGACCACTCTGTTTCACCTTCTTCAAAAGTGAGTAGAATCTCTATCGGCTCTGCTGTTGAAGGGTCTGATGTACTATTTTCAAAATGAAAATCAAACTCGTCAAATACTACAGAGCGGCCACTATTTCTTAATGACTGTAAGCACGCACGCAAGGCATGCAGTATCGTCGTTTTTCCGCTATTATTTTCTCCAATAAGCACCGTTGTTTCATCTAATGCCAAACTCAATGATTTAATTCCACGATAATTCTTAATGGATAAATGAGTTAACTGCATCTAACCACCCTTAGCTTTTTGTTTGTCAGCCAACATCAAGTGATGATCATTAATACGATCACCTTCTTTACCTTCATACTCTAAACCTAAGGTGTACCAAGGGGCAGACTCGACATCTTTACCACGGTCTTTGGTCCATTTGACATTTGGCTTCCAACGTAGGACACCAGCGTCTTTTTTACCAACATCACGAGCTTTCATAAATGGTCGGATATTTAGGCGTACCCCATCGTTAAGATCAGGATTCCAACCGATAGATTGCTCTTCTAATGGTTTCCAACGTACAAAGATATCGTAAGGTGCTTCGCCTTCAAGGATAGCTTCGAGCTCGCGCTTAAGTGCTTCGGCGGCTGCGAGACGTTCCTGTGCGCCGTCCTCACCGCTAGCCATGCCACTTTGCTGGGTACGGATCCAATCACCCAGATAAGTATAAATCACCCGCTCCAGACCAGCTTTGTCTAGCATATGATAATTGACCAAAGCGCTAAAACCGTCATTTAAGCCATCCCAGATGTGCCAGATAAATGGTCGATGCTGGAACATCTTGCAGTGTTGCTCAAAGAACTTATCACGCAGCCATTGGTTCAGAGATTTTCCCTTTACAGTTTCAAGCAAGCGATTTTTTAAGAGTGTGGTCCAAGCTTCTCCATATGCTGCTTGGAGTAAAGCTTCCAGGCGCTGATCAGCAGATTTTTCACCGCGCACTGCTGGCAAGCAAACGATACCGTCGTCGTCAATGAATTGTTTAAGTTCTTTGCTACGTACTACCCATTCTCGCTGCTCTCCGGCTAACTCCATTTCAGTATCTAGCTCTGCTGGCCATTGATAACCTAGCAGTCTAGCAACGGCAACTTGCAGCACAGTATCATCTACACGCAGCTCACCCCTCGATGTCCACTTAGTTTTTTCACCCCATACGACAGAGCCGCAAGGATGACCATGGAATATCCATTGTGTGGGATCGTTGCTATAAGGTTTAGGTAGGCCTTTAGGATACTGATCTTCAGCAACTTTACTCCAGTAATCAAGGTCAAAAGGTACTTTGACTAAGGTGGAATTAGTAACCTTTAAGGATTGATCGACTTCACGAATTTCTTCATTATATTTAGCTGACTTACAAAAACACCAAATTGGAGCTAGTGGGGCTTTTTCTTTTGGAATAACCATGGCAACATTCGTGTCAAACTTATTACCGCAATACAAAGAGGCTGGTAAACTACCCATGCAACTGATAGCGATACCTTGTTTTTCCCATGCATTTCTACCCTGACGATCACGCCCACGGTCTCGATCTTGGCTTGCAGCAAGTAAGCGCATTTTCCCTAGACCATGTTCGTAAAAGAAAACTTGTGAGTATCCACCGTAATGCACAGACGATTGGACTGTTGATTGAAAAAACTCCCATTCATCTGTCCAAAAAACACTTTCCCAGAAAAACCTAACAAACATAGGGTCGTCATTAGTTGTAATACCTTTGTTACCAGTTGCTATATCAATAAGATATGCATTATTATTAGTGTTCTGAAAAACTATTCGAGCATCAGGGTTCTCAAACTGCTTATGCTGTTCTACACTCTTAACATAAGTGGTCTGCAATTCAGATGCTTTTTCAGTGACCGAACGCAGTTCAGATACATCAATACCGTTGATCCAGTTTCTCTGCTCCACGCTATGTAGTAAGTCCGATCCCCGCTCCATTAAAAAACCACGACTTAAAGTAATAAGCTGCACGTTAAAATCCCACATAGGGGTCTGAAAGGCCTTCGCTCCAAGTCTAGCAATTAAATGCAAATTATCATTCTGCAGCAGCTTTAGCCTAAACTTACGGTAGCCTGTTAGGAACAGCCAATTCTGCGGTAGAACAATACTTGCAGTACCACCTTCAATACAAAATTCTAAACAGCGGTCAAGAAATACAGTAGCAAGATCATTTTTACCTTCTGGATAATGAGACTCGCAATAATCTCTCAGTATATCGTTCTGCTTGCCTCGTGCTAAATAAGGTACATTAGTAATAACCCAAGTGTACTGACCACCCAATAACTCAGCGGCTTTGGCTAAGCCTTGAGCCACAATACCAGCTTCTAATTGATTTGTTTGGGCACTGCTATCAGATTCATTAGCCTTGCTTTGGTCTTTCGCTAATGCTTCTCCTAGTAGTTCCTGCAAGTTGTTCCATTTAGCAATCTTCGCAGCATCACTACGGCTTGGGTTGATCAAACTACCTAACACTGGCGCATCCTGAAAGGTTTGATACATCAAATCTAAAGCAATGCTTAGATTCTGCTTGCCAGCCTTGCGAGCAAGCTCTTTCCACTCATCACGAGCTGCAGAAATAGACAATCCACTACAGGCCAAATGCAATTCTGGTAGTTTGCGATATCCACCACCATTTTTATATCGCCAAGCTTCTAGCGCTAAGGCAAAGACTGCCAACTCCACACAGCGTTGGTCCAGCTCCAACCCATGCAAGTTTTCACTTAGCACTTTATCAATGGATTGTTGTTCGCTGAGGTTCTCAAGTTGCATGCGCATTGGCACAAGCATGAGGAAAATGGCCACTAAGAAGTGACCTGACCCGCAACACGGATCTATGGCTTTAAACTCACTGAGATTATCTGGCCAGGCATCAAAGGTGCCTGAGGCTGGTTGCCATTGCTTGGTGTTCTCATTTTGTACGAAACGCAAGTAGCTCAGCGGTACTCCTGAAATAGCAGCTTTGTCTCGTAGTTCTTGCTCGCTTTGTGCCTTTTGCCAGTCAGTATCTTTCAGCTGCTTTCCTGCCCACCAAGCACCCAAAGCATTATCAAGTAAAAAGCTTACCATATATGGTTCAGTAAATAGCTGCGTGACAGGCGACAGCTCATCTGCGCCTATCTTCACTTCAGATTGATTGACTTCATCTTTAAGCTTGCTTTGCCAAAACTGATAAACCCAGCCAAGGCTATCCTGAGCCTGAAATATTTCTAAACTCAGACCAGTAACTAGCTGCTCTAGACTACGCTGATGCTCAGGCGCAAACTCCAACTCAAACACCGGCGAGTCTATACGGAAAATCTGTGGCAACATCTTAGAGGCCAACACACCAGCCAGCTCCCAACCACTTTCACAGCGACGCTCTAAATCATCACGAGCTGTATCAGAGTCTTGGGCTAATTCACTGCATTCATCTAAGCTTAACGAGGTGTATTCGTCATACATCAGTAGATTGTTTTGTTCAAGAAACCGAGCAAATAGCATACGGTGCCAGTGCTCGTAGGCGACTTCAGTGACCAGCTTATGAGTGGCCTGACGACCATTGTCTTTTTTAATGTCACCCAATTGGCGACCGCGAGAACGCAAACGAGTACGCACCCTACGCTGCTCATCATTTAAATAATCTGCAGGCTTGGCATCGCTAACACCCAGGCGGTTTAGTGCTTGAGTTGCAGCTAGCTCAGCAATATCACGAGCTTTAATCACAGTCGCCTCTAACGTACGACGCAAAGCTTTATCAAGAGGTTGTCGAGTTGTCATCATTAGAAAGTCACCGGTCCATTATTAATTTTATAGATATGGTATTGTCTGATTTAGGCTGGCTTAGCACCTATTAAGAACTGATTAAAAACCCGATATTTATAATAAGGCTTAGCTACTATATAGACTCCTTATCACGTGCTAAAGCTTGTCAGCCAGTGTCAGATGATGGTCATTAATCCGATCGCCTTCCTTTCCTTCGTACTCTAAACCCAATTTATACCAGGGTGCAGACTCGACATCTTTACCACGGTCTTTAGTCCACTTAACATTTGGCTTCCAGCGTAGGATACCCGCATCTTTTTTACTGACGTCTCGAGCGCTTAAGAATGGGCGTATATTTAAGCGCACCCCATCGTTAAGATCTGGGTTCCAGCCGATAGGTTGCTCTGCTAATGGCTTCCAACGTACAAAGATATCGTAAGGTGCTTCGCCTTCAAGAATAGCTTCTAACTCACGCTTCAGCGCTTCAGCTGCTGCGAGGCGTTCTTGTGCTCCGTCTTCGCCGCTAGCCATTCCGCTTTGCTGAGTACGAATCCAATCACCAAGATATGTATAAATAAGGCGCTCAAGGCCAGCTTTGTCTAACATATGATAGTTAACTAAAGCGCTAAAGCCATCATTTAGACCGTCCCAGATGTGCCAGATAAATGGTCGATGCTGGAACATTTTGCAGTGCTGCTCAAAAAACTTATCACGTAACCAATGAGCGAGCGACTTGCCACCTACCTTCTCCAATAAACGATTTTTTAGAGGTGTTGTCCAGGCATCACCGTAAGCTGCTTGCAATAGAGACTCTAGGCGCTGATCAGCAGCTTTTTCACCACGCACTGCTGGCAAGCAAACGATACCGTCGTCATCAGTAAATTGGTTCAGCTCTTGGCTATGTACTACCCATTGTCTCTGTTCTTCAGCCAACTCCATATCTTGATCAAGCTCTGCTGGCCATTGATAACCTAGCAGGCGAGCAACGGCAACCTGTAAAACGCTTTCATCTACGCGCAGTTCACCCTTTGCTGTCCATTTTGCCTCTTCATCCCAAACAACAGAACCACAGGGATGACCATGGAATATCCATTGTGTAGGGTCATTGGTATAAGGTTGTGATAGACCATTAGGGTATTGCTCAGATGCAATCTCTATCCACTTTTGTAGATTAAATGGAACCTGAAGTAAGGCAGTATTTGTAGTAAACAATCCCCTACTATTCTCTTCAAGGAGATCAATAAACTCTTGAGAGTTGCAGAATGCCCATACGGGTAACAGATTCGAAGACTCTTTAGTAAGAACAGGTGCAATATTGCTATCAAATCTTGCACCAATAAAAAGTACAGGTCGCTTTTGCCCAGTTTGAGATAAACCAACTGCCCATTTACCAACAGCTTGACTATCCAACCTAGGACGAGTCATACCCATCCCTTGTGAAGACCAATTAATAACCTTCTCAAGCCCACCAAAATCTTTACTAATACGGCTAGAGGACTGACAGTACTCCCACATACCTAGATTCGAAAGCTCCCAAAATTTTCTTAACCATTTTTCATCATCGCCCGTTTTTATGCCTTGGGGACAATCACAGTAGTCAAGCAATAATAGTTCTTTCTTATATGAATTTAACTGTATTCTGTGACCTGGATTTTTTAGCTGTTCCTGTTGATTCAATATGACTGATGGATACTTCTTAAGCGCATGTAACTTTTGATCGGAATTTTTGGCATCAAAAACATCTATTAAGGGAAAACTATATTCCTTCTGCGGTAGCACATTATTAATTGATAGCAGCATCACATCTACAACTTCTCCTGTAATAGTTTCAAATGCTCTAGGACCAAGAAAAGCTGTGAACCCAAATGAATAATTTTCCAGAAGCCTTTTCCTAAATCCCTTAAAATAGCTTTTATTAGACAATGCACTTGGAGTAACTACTGCAACGCAGCCATCCTCAACAGTATTATCTTTAAGGAATTTATCTATAAAAACTGTTGCAAGATCGCCTTTTGAAAGCTCAAAGTTTTTCGATAAATAATCTTTAAGTATTTCATTCTGTCTTCTCATTCCCAGATAAGGAACATTAGTCGATACCAGATGATACTTTCTAGTAAGCAAATGAAATGCCTTTGCTATACCATTTGCAACTATACTCATTTCCGTTTTTTCAATATCACTATCGCTTTTAAGAGCCTGCTCCAAAAGTGGAGTTATATCTTCCCAATCTAGCTGGAAAAAAGCATTCTTTCCTAAACTATTCTTTGGATTAATCAAGCTTCCCAAAACTGGCGCATCTTTAAATTGTTTATAAAGTAAATCAAGAGCTACTCTAAGAGAAGCATCGTCTCCTGCTAATGATAACCAATAATCTTCTTTAACGTTAATAGAAAGCCCACTGCAAGCCAAATGCAACTCAGGCAGGCTACGATAACCACCAGATTTTGGATAACGCCAAGCTTCTAATGCCACAGCAAAAGCTGCTAGCTCTACACAACGTTGATCTAATTCTAGACCGTGCAAGTTTTCACTAAGCACCTTATCAATAGCTTGCTGCTCAGTTAGACCTTCCAAATGCATACGCATTGGCACTAGCATTAAAAATGCTGCCACTAAAAAGTGACCTGATCCACAACAAGGGTCTATAGCTTTAAATTCACTAAGCTCATCTGGCCAAGCTTTAAAAGTACCTGAAGCAGGTTGCCATCGCTTGGTTTTTTCGTCTTGTGCGAAGCGTAGATATTCAAGTGACACACCCTCAATGGCGGCTTTGTCACGTAGCTCTTGCTCGCTGCTGGCATGTTGCCAATCACTTTCAGTCAGTCGCTTGCCAGCCCACCAAGCACCTAAAGCGTTATCAAGTAGAAAACTGACCATGTAGGGCTCGGTAAATAGCTGAGTTACTGGTGACAGCTCATCAGCCCCAATTTTTACTTCAGACTTGTTAACTTCTTCTTTACGCTTAGTCTGCCAGAACTGATAGACCCAGCCAAGGCTATCCTGAGCTTGGAACGTTTCTAAAGATAACCCAGTGACTAGTTGTTCTAGACTACGCTGATGCTCGGGAGAAAATTCCAACTCAAACACTGGGGAATCAATACGAAAAATCTGTGGCAACATCTTGGAGGCTAGCACGCCAGCTAGCTCCCAACCACTTTCACAGCGGCGCTCTAAATCATCACGAGCGGCATCAGAGTCTTGTGCCAGCTCATTGCATTCATCTAAGCTTAGTGGTGTGTACTCGTCATACATGAGCAGATTGTTTTGCTCTAAGAAGCGTGCAAATAGCATACGGTGCCAGTGCTCGTAGGCTACTTCGGTGACTAGTTTATGAGTACCTTGTTGACCATTGTCTTTTTTAATGTCGCCTAATTGACGACCACGTGCACGCAGGCGAGTACGCAATTTGCGCTGATCCTCACTTAAATAATCAGCAGGCTTAGCATCGCCCACACTCAAACGATTAAGTGCTTGAATTGCCGCCAGCTCAGAAATATCACGAGCTTTAATCACCGTCATCTCTAATGTGCGACGCAAAGTTTTATCAAGAGGTTGTCGAGTTGTCATCATTAGAAGGTCACCGGTCCATCACTAAGTTTATCGAGAATTTGAATTTTAACTTGTTCCAGCCAGGTATTGACGTCTTCCTCTGTCTCAAAAGTCGCTCGTTGCAACGTAATATGCTGTACTTTAGGCTGCAATCTTCGTAATGCCTCCATACGTGCACTATCAAACTTGCTGGCTAGAGCGTCTGTACGGTCTCTCCATTGCTCGAGACTAACCTCATTCAGCGCGTCGATAATTGCATCAGCATTATTTAGAGCAGGCTCATTAAACGTTGTTAACTTAAACTTATTCAGAATCTCATTTTTCTGAGTATCATCTAATTGCTGCCAATAGCTATCCGCTTCCAACTGAGCCAAATTCTTGGCATGCTGTTCT
>RCMY010002511.1_pt1 | contig 16607 bp, 20 predicted proteins | sample 2041341 | NCBI WGS metagenome assembly RCMY01 (sample SAMN09708234, study PRJNA481090) | Marine sediment metagenome, whole genome shotgun sequencing project. | reverse complement strand
AGGGCTGTCGCTCGGCTTTGTCGGCGTCGCACTGGTGGTCGGCGGGCGCGCGCAACTCGACACGATGACGACCGACACGCTCGCCAGCATGTTGTGGCCGGCGCTGCTGGCGCTCGGCGGTATCACGGCCGGCACGCTGTATCAGAAACGCTTTTGCCCGCAGTTCGATCTTCGTACCGGCTCGGTGGTGCAGTTCGTGCCCACGCTGATCGTCACCTTGCTGATTGTCTCGCAAACCGAGACGATGGTCATCGACTGGCAGGGCGAATTCATCTTCGCGCTGCTGTGGCTGGTGCTGGTGCTCTCGGTGGGCGCCGTCAGTCTGCTCAACCTGCTCATCCGCAGCGGCAGCGCCACCAACGTGGCGAGTCTGTTCTACCTCACCCCACCGGTGACGGCGCTGATGGCGTGGGCGTTGTTCGACGAGACCTTGTCCCTCATAGCCATGGCCGGCATGGCGATTGCGGTTACGGGCGTGTGGCTGGCACGGCGGTAGAATCTGGCGGAACCACCATCCCACGGGAGAACGACTATGTTGATGAGCACCACCCCCACCCTCGAAGGCCAGACCATCCAGCGCTACCTCGGCGTGGTCAATGGCGAAGCGATCATTGGCGCCAACATCTTCAAGGACATGTTCGCCGCCGTGCGCAACGTCGTCGGCGGCCGCGCCGGCGCGTATGAACGCACGCTGGCCGATGCGCGCCAGATCGCCTTCGACGAAGCAGCGGCAGCGGCGAGCAAACTGGGCGCCAATGCGGTCGTTGGCATCGACGTGGACTACGAAGTGCTGGGCGCCGACAACGGCATGTTGATGGTGTGCGTCAGCGGCACGGCCGTGGTCGTTTCCGGCTGATCGGCGGCGACCTGCGCGATGGACCGGATTGCCCATGTACGATCGATGGCGCACTACAACCGCTGGATGAACGAGCGTCTGTATGCCGCCGCAGCCACGCTCGACGACGCGGCACTGTATGGCGACCGCGGCGCTTTTTTCGGCTCGCTGTTCGGCACGCTCAACCACATCGTGGTCGGCGACACCGTATGGCTGAAGCGCTTTGCCACGCATCCCGCCTGCCTCACCACGCTCGCGCCGCTGCGCGACGAACCGCTACCGACCACCCTCGACGCCCCGCGCTGTCCCGACCTTGCGACCCTGACCCAACACCGCGCCCGGCTGGACGCCCTCGTCACCGACTGGGCCACCACGCTGACCGACACCGACCTTGATGTGGCGCTGCCCTATCAAAATATGCGCGGCGTGCCTGCCACCCGCAATTTCTTCGCCCTGCTGATGCACTTCTTCAACCACCAGACGCATCACCGCGGCCAGGCGACGACCTTGCTGTCGCAGTCCGGCGTCGACATGAGCCCGACCGATCTGCTGCTGATCATCCCCGACCTGTCCGCGCCGGCGGCGAACACGCCGTGAGTGTCACCGCTTCAGCCATCACCGCCACCCGCATCCTCGGCCTCGACCCCGGCCTGCGGGTGACCGGCTTCGGCCTCATCGACACGCTCGGCCAGCAACTGCGCTACGTCGCCAGTGGCTGCATCAAGACGCAGAGCGGTGAGCTGCCCGGCCGGCTCAAGACCCTGCTCGACGGCGTACGCGAAATCATCGCCACGTATCAGCCCGACGAAGTTGCGGTTGAAAAAGTATTCGTCAACGTCAATCCACAATCGACACTGCTGCTCGGTCAGGCACGCGGCGCGGTGATCTGCGGCGCCGTGTCGTGCGAGTTACCGGTTTTAGAGTACACCGCGCTGCAGGTCAAACAGGCGGTGGTGGGCCACGGCAAGGCGCACAAGGATCAGGTCCAACACATGGTGCAGCGGCTGCTCTCGCTCACCGACGCGCCGCAGGCCGACGCCGCCGACGCGCTGGCCTGCGCGATCTGCCACGCGCACGGCGGACTGGGGCTGGGGGCGCTCGCGACCGCCGGTCTGCGCCGTCGCGGCGGACGCCTGAGTGAGCGGTGACATCGGTTCGACCGCCGCTTGAAAATGCTTCGTTTGTGTCGGAGCCTGTGCTGACCGCTCGCCGGTGAGCACAGACGAGTTGTCGCTGGGTCAGCGCGAACGGCGAGTCGAAATCCGCCTTACCGCGGCACGGCCGCGGCGAATCGCCGCGCGTCGCCGAGGAAGCGCTCGGCATCGGCAGCAAAGCCGTCGTAGTCATCGCGCAGCGCCGCGCCGCAGCCCAGAAAAAGCTTGGGCCGGCTGAGGCGTCCGGCGATGCGGTCGAGCGCACGCACGATGGTATCGACCTCGCGATAAGAGGTGAGCCAGTCGTAGCTCGCCATGCGTTCGATCACGTCGTTGGCCCGGGCCGGCAGACGATGGTGGTGCGCGGCGAGCAAGGCATACTGGCGGGCCGCGAAGTCGTGCAGCGCTTCGCCCGTGTGGAATTCGGCCCAGCGCGCGGCCAGAAAATGGTCATAGAACATATCGACCATCACGCCGGCAAAGCGCCGGTGTTTGCTGCCCACGCGCGCTCGCGAGGCGTGGAAGGCCGGATGGCGGTCGGCAAAGCTGTCGATGGCGCGATGCAGTGCGACGCCGGCGGCAATATCGGCCGGCAAGTTCCCCGGTAACGCGCCCTTGACGAAATCGCCAGCCACTGCGCCGAGACGATCACCTTCGGCATCGCCGGCCAGCCACAAGTGGGCGAGAAAATTCATGCTCGAAACCGCTTTGGGCGCGCGCGAACGATTGTGAGGCGCTCAGCTCTTCGGCACGCGCCCCATGAGATAGAACGGCTCGTTGGGCGGCGTGCCGGTGAGGTGCACGAGTCGGTTGCTCATGCTGAAAAAGGCGGTGATGGCGCCGATGTCCCAGATCGCTTCATCGTCGAAGCCGTGGCCGCGCAAGGCATCGAGATCGGCGTCTTCAATTTCGCCGCCGCGCACGCTCAATTTCATCGCAAAGTCCAGCATGGCGCGCTGGCGAGGCGTGATTTCGGCCTTGCGGTAGTTGGCCGCCAGCTGATCGGAGACACGCGCGTTCTTTGCGCGAATGCGCAAGACGGCACCATGCGCGACCACGCAATACAGGCAGCTCCCGGCGCCTGAGGTGGCGACCACGATCATCTCGCGCTCCGCCTTGCTGAGGCCGACGTCCTTTTCCATGAGCGCGTCGTGATAGTCAAAAAAAGCGCGAAACTCTGCCGGCCGGTGGGCCAGCATCAGAAACACGTTGGGCACAAAGCCGGCTTTTTCCTGCACCGCGAGAATGCGCTCCCGCACATCGTCGGGCAGATCTTCAAGCGGCGGTACGGGAAAACGGCTGATGGGTTCGGTCATATAAATCTCCTCGTTCAGTGCCTTCTAGCTTCAGTTGTTCACATCGACGACCACGCGGCCGCGAACTTTGCCGTCCATCAGTTTACCGGCCGTCGCGATGACATCCGCCAGACCAATTTCCTGCGTGATCGTTTCCAGCTTGGCGATGTCCAGATCGCGCGCCAGTCGCGACCAAGCCTCGAGCCGGAGCGCCTTGGGCGCCATCACGCTATCCACGCCGGCCAGCGTCACGCCGCGCAGGATGAACGGCGCCACGGTGGCCGGGAAGTCCATGCCGCCGGCCAGACCGCAGCACGCCACGGTGCCGCGGTAACGCGTGGTTGCGCACACATTGGCGAGGGTGTGACTGCCAACGCTGTCGATCGCGCCGGCCCAGCGTTCCTTGCCGAGCGGTTTGCCGGGTGCGGAGAACTGTGCGCGGTCGATCACGTCAGTTGCGCCGAGCGAGCGCAGGAAATCCGCCTCCTCCAGGCGACCGGTCGATGCGACGACCTTGTAGCCGAGCCGCGCGAGCAGTGTCACTGCCACGCTGCCGACGCCGCCGTTGGCACCCGTGACGAGGATTTCTCCATCCTCCGGCTTGACGCCATGGCGTTCGAGCGCCATCACGCACAGCATGGCGGTATAGCCGGCGGTGCCGATCGCCATTGCCTGGCGCGACGTAAATTCGCCCACCAGCGGCACCAGCCAGTTGCCATTGAGCCGCGCCTTCTGTGCCAGGCCCCCCGGATGCGTCTCGCCCACACCCCAGCCGTTGAGTACGACATAGTCGCCCGGATCGAAATCGGGATGCTCGCTGTCGGCCACGGTGCCGGCCAGGTCAACGCCCGGCACCATCGGAAACTTGCGCACCACCGGCCCCTTGCCGGTAATTGCCAAGCCGTCCTTGTAGTTGAGCGTCGAGAATTCGACGTTCACGGTCACGTCGCCTTCGGGCAGGTTGGATTCATCGCACGACTTCAATGCCGCGCGATAACCGGCATCGTCCTTTTCAATCACAATCGCTTGGTACATCACTCTCTCCTTGTTGAATGTGTCGCGCACGGCCGCACGCTCAGCGTGCGAGCGCTTTGAGAAAACCTTCGAGGAAGATATGCAGCGGCGCCGGGCTGTTTACCAGTTTGGCGCGCAACACCGCCCCTTCCCAGCCGGTCCAGAAAAATGCCGCCATACGCGCGCAATCGACGTCCGCGTCGATCTGGCCGGCCTGTTGTGCCGCCTGTAGACAGCGCGTCATGCGCGCCTCCCAATCCTGTAAAACATCCTCAAGCTGGGCACGAAACGCCGCTGGAAGATTCGCCAATTCCTGGCCCAGATTACCGACCAGACACCCTCGGCGAAAGTCGAAACGCGCCATGCCCTCAGCGGCGTTGTCGACGAAGGCCGAGATACGCGTCAGCGGCGCGCGCGCTTCATCGCACAGCACGTGATCGAGCTTGCGCGCGAAATACTCGGCGTAACTCGAAATGACCTCACGGCCAAAGGCCTGCTTGCTGTCGAAGTAATGATAGAACGAGCCTTTGGGCACACCCGCCTGGCGCAGGATGGTGTCGATTCCGGTGGCCGAAAAGCCGGTCTCGGTCAGCATCGCCACGCCACAACGCACGAGCATCTCGCGCGTATCGAACTGATCGTCGATTCGCCTCGGGGGACGTCCGCGACGACGCGGAGCTGGCATTACGTTGCTCATGAGGTAGGTTATAGACCGATCGGCTAGAAATACAAGCTCATCAATGTAACAACCCCCTTGTCATCGCCACTGCGCGCATCACCATGCCTCGCCCACAAACGCTGAGCGCGGCGGCGGGCCAGCGTGCGATCGGCGTCATTCCGGCGCACAATGGCACGCCCTAAACTCCACTGCAATGCGTGCCGTAGACATCGAATGTGACAAAACCCCTGGCAGCGAAAATTGATGCAAAAGCGTCGACCACCTCAGACCGATGTCTCCATGACACGGCGATTTCGCAGCGTGAGCATGATCTGCAGGACGAACCTCGCCAACGACGCACGACGATTCGGCCTTCGCGCGCCCGCATCATCCGGGCTTGATTCGGCGCGACAAGGCATTGTGTTTACTTCAGCGGGTGGCACCGACACCTTCCTTGCGCGCGCTGCCGCGTGCCTCGGGCGCTGATCATGCAACGCATCGACAATCAGGTTCTGGCCAATATCCTGCTGCTCCAAACCGCGCTGCAGGCCGCACCGAACGAATCCCACCTGCTTGCCGACGTGGCACGGGGGTTGTCAAGCATTCCGGGCACAAGCGACTGCCAAGTGTTCGCCGACGGCGCGTTGACGCCGCCAGGCGATGCCGACGCCTGCCGACGCTTTACGTTGAGCACGCAAGGCGCGCACTACGGCGAAATCCGGTTTGTGGTGGTCGACCGGAGCGCATTCGCGCTCTACGAGCCCTACATTCTCAGCACCGCCCATTTCGTCGCGCTGTGGATCGAGAGCCGCCGCCACCAGGCCGCGCTCGAATCGTTCAATGAGCGGCTCGAACAGCAAGTCAGCGAACGCACTGCGGCACTCACCGACAGCGAAAGCCGCTATCGGCTGCTGGTCGAGCACCAGACTGACCTGGTGGTTAAGGTCGACGCCGACGGACGCTTTCTTTTTGCCAGCCCGTCCTATTGCCGCGCGTTCGGTAAGACCGAGGCCGAGCTGCTTGGCAATACCTTCATGCCGTTGGTGCACGAGGATGACCGGGAAAGCACGGCACGCGAAATCGCCACGCTTTTCCATCCGCCACACACCGCGTACGTGGAGCAGCGCGCAATGACGCAGAGCGGGTGGCGCTGGCTGGGCTGGATGGACACCGCGGTCGTGGACGCACGAGGGAAGGTAAACGCCATCATCGGCGTCGGCCGCGACATCACCGAGCACAAGCAGGCCAATATCGCCCTGCACGAAAGCGAGGCGCGCTACCGGGAGGTGTTCAATCAGCACTTCATGTTCATGGGCATTCTCGCGCCCGACGCCACGCTGCTCGAAATCAACGATCTGGCCTTGCGCACCCTCAATGTCACCCGGCAGGAATGTCTGGGCAATCCCGCCTGGGAGCTTCCCGCCTGGAAGGACATGCCCGACGCCCGCAAGGTATGGGAGACACGTCTGGCCGAGGCCGCCAGCGCCGAGAGCCCGGTCGTGACCCGGGAAGTGTTCCATGATGCCAAAGGGCGCCTTCGCCACGCCGACGGCGCCACCACGGCCATTCGCGACGAAACCGGGCTCCTCATCTACTACCTCATTCAGGCCAGCGACATTACTGATCGCCGCCAGGCCGAGGCAGACCGCAATGCGCTGATGGCTGAACTCCAGACCCTCAACCAGGAACTGGAGCAGCGCGTACGCGAGCGCACGGCCGCGCTGGAAAACGTCAACAAGGAGCTGGAGTCCTTCACCTACTCGGTCTCCCACGATCTGCGGGCGCCGCTGCGCGCGGTCACCGGCTTCGCCCAGATTATTGCCAAACGGCACAGCGACCGGCTGGACGAAGAAGGCCGCCACTATCTCGACAATGTGGTCACCTCCGGTCAGTACATGAGCACCTTGATCGAGGATTTGCTGCGTTACGCGCGCATCGGTCGCTCCGCCATTCATCTGCGCCCGGTACCGCTCGATGCCGTGCTGGCGCGCCTCAACACCACCTTTGCGGCACGCCTGACCGAAGCCGGAGCACGGCTGCATATCGAGAATCCGCTCGCCACGCCGCTTGGCGACCCAACCCTGATTGGGCAAACTCTCGGTAATCTGATCGACAACGCTTTGGTCTACCGAAGCCCGGACAGGGTTCCAGAGATCACCGTTACGGCGCGCCGCACCGATGAACATGTGATGATCAGCGTCGCGGACAATGGTATTGGCATCGAGCCGGAATATCACGAAAGAATCTTTGAAGCGTTCCAGCGTCTGCATAGCCGGGCGGAATATCCCGGCAGCGGCATCGGCCTGGCGATCGTCGCCAAGGCCACTCACCTCATGGATGGTGAAGTGACAGTGACTTCCGAGCTCGGCCAGGGCACCCGCTTCGACATCTCGCTGCCGGCGGCACCGTCGCCCGATTCAGTCCCCCCGGCAGGACAGCACGCATGACCCGACCCGCCTGCATTTTGCTGATCGACGACAATCCGATGGATGTCGAACTGGCGCTTGACGCCTTTCGTGAAGCCCACCTCACCAACCAGATTGAAGTCGCCGAGGATGGCGAAAGCGGACTCGACTACCTGACCGGCGAGGGGCGCTACACCGACCGCGCGCGCTATCCGGTGCCCGACATCATCTTGCTCGACCTCAAGATGCCGCGCGTCGACGGCTTCGAGGTGCTGCGTCGCATCAAGGTGATGCCGAAGCTCAAACGCATTCCCGTGATCATTCTCACCTCGTCCCGCGAAGAGGGTGATCTGGCGCTATCGTATGACGTCGGCGCCAATTCGTATCTCGTCAAACCGGTGTCTTTCAGCGGCTTCGTCGACATCGTGCAGCAGATCGAAGACTACTGGTTGACGCTGAACGTCGCCGCACCGCTTGACGGTCCGTGAGACCGCACCATGCCGCTTTCCGTCCTTATCATCGAAGACCAAGCGACCGACGCCGAGCTGACCACGCTTCGGCTGCGCGACGACGGCTTCGACGTCGAGTCACTGCGAGTGGTGGAGACCGAGGCGCAGTATCTCGCCGCGCTCGACGCGCATCCCGACCTCATCCTGTCGGACTGGCGCCTGCCCCGCTTCAGCGGTCAACGCGCGCTCGAATTGCTGCGCCTGCGCGGCGAAGACATCCCTTTCATCATTCTTTCCGGCAGCATTGGTGAAGAAGCGGCAATCGACGCGCTGCACCAAGGCGCCAGCGATTACGTGCTCAAAGACCGGCCAGCCCGGCTCGGCGAGGCGGTGCGCCGTGCGCTGGGTGAAAAACTGCTACGCCAGCAGCACGTGGTGGCACAAGGAAAATTGCGTCTCGCCGACCGGGCCTTCCAGAATACCGCCGAGGGCATCGCGGTCACCGACACCGAGGGCGTGATCGTCTCGGCCAACCCGGCCTTCGAGGCGATTACCGAATATTCGGAGGCCGAATCGCTGGGCCGCGACATGCACATGCTGCACTCCGAGCGGCATGAGCCGGACTTCTACCGCCAACGCTGGGAGAGCCTGAAAGCAACCGGGCAGTGGCGGGGCGAGACCTGGAATCGCCGCAAGAGCGGTGAGGTGTACCCCGAGTGGCTCACCATCAGCGCGGTGCGCGACGAAAACGGGGTCGTTACGCATTACGTGTGGGTGTTCAGCGACATCTCTCAAATCAAGCAGGCACAGGCACAGATCGATTTTCTCGCGCACCACGACGCGCTGACCGGGTTGCCCAATCGCAGCCTGTTTCAGGACCGGCTTGACCATGCGCTGGCGAACGCGCGGCGAACGCCACGCACCCTTGCCATTCTTTTCATTGACCTCGACCGTTTCAAGAAGGTCAATGACACCCTCGGCCATCCGGTCGGCGACGATCTCTTGCTCGAGGTCAGCCGCCGCATGAGTGACGCCATTCGCGCCGCCGATACGCTGGCCCGTGTCGGCGGCGATGAGTTTGTGCTGCTGCTCGAAGACGATGTCACGGAGCGACAGGCCGCAACGGTGGCGCGCAAGCTCATCGATGTGCTGGCGCAGCCACTCACCATCGCCGGCCACACGCTGGTCATCACCGCAAGCATCGGTATCAGCCTCTACCCCGATGACGGCGACGACGCGGACACGCTGGTGCGCCACGCCGACCGCGCGATGTACGAAGCCAAGCAACGGGGCCGCAATCACTTCCAGTTCTTTACCAAGGCGCTCACCGAGGGGGCATTCGAACGCCTGGTGATGGAAAACGAGTTGCGCGGCGCGCTCGGCCGCGGCGAACTCGTCCTGCACTACCAGCCGCTGGTCGATCCGGCCAGCGCAGAACTGCTCAGCGTGGAAGCGCTGGTGCGCTGGCAGCACCCCGAACGCGGGCTCGTTCCACCCGACCGCTTCATTGGCCTGGCCGAGGAGATGGGGATCATCGGCGAAATCGGTGCGTGGGTGCTCGACACCGCCTGCCACCAGCTGGTGCAATGGGACGCCGAAGGATTAAGCATACCGCGGGTGTCGGTCAATCTATCGATGCAGCAGATCGATCGCGACGGGCTGGTGGAACGGGTGCGGGACACGCTAAAGCGCAGCGGCTTGGCCGCACAACGTCTTGAGCTGGAAGTCACCGAGTCGATGTTGATGCGAAACCCGGAACACAGTTGCGGCGTTCTCAACGCCCTCAAGGCGCTGGGCACGCAACTCGCCGTGGACGACTTCGGCACCGGCTATTCAAGCCTCGCCTATCTAAAACGCCTGCCGCTGGACCGGCTCAAGATCGACCGGTCTTTCGTGTGCGATATCGGCACCGACACCAATGATGAAGTGATCATCCGCGCGATCATCGCGCTGGCGCGCAGCCTCGGGCTGCAGACCGTCGCCGAAGGGGTGGAAACGGCGGCGCAGGCCGAATTCATTCGTCGCGAAGGCGCCGACATCGCGCAGGGCTACCATTTCGGCCGCCCGCAAACGGCCGACGCGCTTACGACCGCCACCGCAAACGCACGGGACGGCCACGACGTTAGCGTTGCATCGGCACCGTCCAGCTGAGCGACGATACGACGACCGCGGTGGTCAAGGTACAGGCGAGCAGCATGTACAGACTCGGCGCGAAGAAGGGATTTTCGATATTGAGTAACATGTGGGCGGTCCTTCGTGGAATGCAACGCCTACACGATTGCATGCCGAGCGCCGCAGCGGCTAGCGCGAACGCGCTTCATCGTGACGGAATCGCCACTGAGCGTCGTATTTTCAACAAAAATACAACAGCCCGTAGTTGACGTCCTGCGCGGGATCGTTATAGCGATACCCGGACTCGCTGACGTCCGCAGTAACAAGCGCCGCCATCCTCGACCGTCCGGGCGCTCCCGCCTTCGACGCCAATCGCCGCGGTGCCGCAAGCCAAGTCCGCATCAACACGCGTTCGCCATCATGACCGCACAATGCGATCATCCTGGAAACGGTAGCCGCACACTCGTGCGTGTCCAACTGCCGTTTCCAGGATCATCACAGCCAGCCCATTTTTTGCCGGAGTTTCCCGACGCATGAAAGAAAAAAAATACGCTGATTCGTACGCCCACAACTTCCCCACTGCCGAATTTGAAGCCAAGGCGGCGCAACAGCCTTCCCCCTACGACGGACCAGGCAGTTCATTCCGCATGGCCTTTGCCGACAGCGAATTTCTGCTGCGCCAGGAACTGCGCCCCGTGCGCCTGCAGCTCGAACTGCTCAAGGCAGAGATGATCCAGCAGGAACAAGGAGTTGACGCCACCGTGGTGGTATTCGGCAGCGCGCGCTTCAAGTCACCCGAAGCGGCCGCCGAAATGCTTGAGGAAGCGCGCGCCGCCGACGACCCCACGCGTATCCGGCTGGCCACGCAGATGGTCAAGAACGCCCGCTTCTATACAGAAGCACGCCGCTTCGGGGAACTCGTAACACGCGAAGCCGACGCGCTTGGCGACCGCGTGATCGTGACCACGGGCGGCGGCCCCGGCATCATGGAAGCGGGCAACCGCGGCGCCTTCGAAGCGGGTGGCCGCAGCATGGGGATGAGCATCTTCCTGCCCTTCGAGGAAGCGCCCAATCCGTGGATCACGCCCGAGCTATGCTTTCGCTTCCACTATTTTGCCATCCGCAAAATGCACTTCCTCATGCGCGCGGTGGCGCTGGTGAGTTTTCCCGGCGGACTGGGCACGCTGGACGAGTTGTTCGAAGTGCTCACGCTGAGCCAGACCCATAAAATCCGCCGGCGCCCGATCGTGCTTATCGGGCGCGACTTCTGGCAACGCCTGATCAATTTCGATGTGCTCATCGAACACGGCGTGATCAACCCGGAAGATGTCAACCTGTTCCATTACGCCGAAACCGCCGAAGAGGCCTGGAACATCATCAAGACGGCATACCACGACGACAACCCCGCAGTTAACGCAGCCCCACCGCAGGACAACTGATGCATACACGCCCCCCATGGCCAAACGACCTACGCGCCCGATGAGCCCTCGGCGCCGCAAGGCAGACCCCAGCGGCGCCGCAAGGCGCCTGATGAAGACAATGACGCAGATCTCGATGCGGGCCGGTTCGCGCGCAGTAAAACAGGTGGTCAAGACTGCGGCGGCGCAATCGAAACCGCCACCCGGCGCCGGCGACTGGATCAGTGGCCACACCATCGGCGCCGGCGGGCCACGACGCTATTTCCTCTTCCGCCCCCACGGCGTATCCGTAGCCGAACGCCTGCCGCTGCTGGTGATGCTGCACGGCTGCGGCCAGAATGCGCGCAACTTCGCGCGCAGCACGCGCATGAATGCGGTCGCCGCGCGGGCACGTGCGCTGGTGCTCTATCCCGAGCAGGATCTACGCTTCAACCCGCAAGGCTGCTGGAACTGGTACGACACCAAAAGCGGCCAGGCGAATGCCGAGGCATCCACGCTGATGGCGGCCATCGATCAGGTCTCTCTGCTCTATCCGGTCGATCGCGAGGCCGTCGCCGTCGCCGGGTTTTCGGCAGGCGCAAGCATGGCAGCCCTGCTCGCCACGCTCCACCCCGAACGTTTCCGCGCCGTGGCGATGCATTCGGGCGTGCCGCCGGGTAGCGCACGCTCAGCCGCATCCGCCATGTCCGCCATGCGCGGCCTCCATCGATCGGCAGCCCCCAGCGGCCTGCACGCGTGGCCGCCGCTGTTGGTCATTCATGGCCACAAGGATCGGATGGTGACCGCCAACAACGCACACGCGGCCGCCCAACTGTGGGCAAGCGCGCTCGGCGCTCGCGAAGGCGCGCCACGCACGGTTCAACGCGGCAAACGACATGCCAGCACGGTGACCGATTTTCGCTCCGGCAGGCGCGTCGTCGTCAGCCTCAACGAGATCGGCGACCTTGGTCACGGCTGGAGCGGCGGCGAGGGCAAGCAACTGTTCAGCGACCCCGCCGGGCCCGACGCCTCGCGCCTGATCTGGCGCTTCGTCGAACGTCAGTTGAAGACTGCGCGCTGACGACGCGACGTGACTATGGGACCAGCGCACGCCCAATCAGCGCGCCATGCCACCACAACACAAAGGCGACATACAGCGCCAGCCCGCCGAGCAGCGCGACCAGATCGCCGCCGCGGCGCAGCGGAATCTGCGGCGCCGGCCGCGGCTGACGCCGCTCGAGCGAGATTCGATCAGCAACCGCCCAGACCAGAAAACTGCCGAACAGCAGCACATCGGCCAGCCCGCCATTGGTCAGCAAGTGCGCTACTGCCCACAACTTGACCGCCACCAGCATCGGATGCCGCGCCCAACGACCGATGCGGCCTGGCACGTAGGCGGCAATCAGCAGCACAAATACTGGAAGCATCAGCAGCATCGCCACATGACGAAGCCACGCCGGCGGCAACCACAACACCATCGGCGCCTGCCTCGCCAGCCCGAAGCCCCACACGATCAACACCAGGCCGGCAATCGAAATCAGCGAATAGACCCCTTTCCAGGCCAGCAAACCCCGGCGCTGTACCTGACGGTCGCGCCAGTCAGCCGCGAAAATACCGACTGAATGCGGCAGGAAGAAAAGAACGAGGCCGAGAATGAGAAATGACATCTGACACCTCCAAGCTTTGCGGTGCGGGCTTCAATTCGTGATTGACGCAGTATGTCTGTTTTTGACTGCGTCCGCCGGGCCGCAGCCGATTCGACGCTCGTGTCTATACTTCCGTCATTGCCGCGCAGGCGGCAATCCATCCATGCCACGGCACTGGACCCCCGCGTTCGCGGGATGACAACGGAGATTTACGGATTGGGTTAAAGCTTCGACCTGATCAGGTTCACTTATGCGACAGGCTCGCACGCTCTACGGCGGCACGGTGTGCCGACGAGCGATGGCGCACCAGCACGCGCACCGAATCCTGAAACGCGGCGGCCAGCCATTCGGCGATATACACAGAACGATGCTGCCCGCCGGTGCAGCCGATGGCCACCGTGAGGTAGCTGCGGTTATCGCGAATATAGGCCGGCAGCCAGGTGGCAACGAAGCGGCGGATGTCCTCCGCCATGCGCGCCACTTCCGGCGTTTTTTCCAGAAAGTCGATCACCGGCTGATCCTGCCCGGTGAGCGGGCGCAGCTTTGGGTCGTAGTGCGGATTGGGCAGACAGCGAACATCGAATACCAGATCGGCATCCACCGGAATGCCGTACTTGAAACCGAAGGACTGGAACAGCAGCGTGAGCCCTTCGGTGATGTCGAGCTGCATGAAGTCCTTGACCCAGGCGCGCAGCGTGTTGGCTGCGGTTTCGCTGGTATCCATGCGGTGGCCGAGGCGCGCGATCGGTTCGAGCGCCTCACGCTCACGTGCAATCGCTTCGGGCAGGGTCACATGATCGCTGGCCAGTGGATGGCGGCGGCGAGTTTCTGAAAAGCGCGCGATCAGCGTCTCGTCGCGCGCATCGAGAAAGATGAAGCGCACATCGGCCACCATGCCGCGCAGACGCTCGACTTCGCCGGGCAGCGCGGCGATCGACGCACCGGAACGCACATCCACGGCCACCGCGACGCGCTGATAGCCGATGCCGTGCAAGGTGGACAGCAATTGCGGCAGCAGCGTGCCGGGTAGATTGTCGACGACGTAGTAGCCGGCATCTTCCAGCACGTTGAGGGCAATACTCTTGCCTGAGCCGGACATTCCGCTGATGAGGACGATTTGCATGATGCTCACTCGATACAGTATGTAACAAGTGTACAGGCAACGCAGGTACATCACCGCCGCAAGACCGCACAGGCCGCGCGTCGCGCGCGAACACTGCCCGCTCAGGGCGTGGGCTTGCCTGTGTCCTGCGAGGCGATCAGCCAGGCACCCTCACGTCGCGCCACGCCAGCCTTGACCAGACTGTCGACCAGCCAGTCGGCGAGTTGTTCGGGACTCAAGCCGAGGAAGCGTGTGTTGGCGATCCGGAACAGCGGCACGCGATCAAGCCGGTCGGGCAGCTCGTCGAGCGCCATTCGGCGCATGTCGAGCAGCGCGAAGGTGACGCAGCCGCGAATGGCGTTGCGAGCCATGCGCGTGCCATCCTCCTCGAATGCACGCAGGCGGGCATAGGCAGCCGCGAGCGCTTCATCGACTTCCAGGAACGGTGCACCGTGGCCGGGGATGACACAACGGATCGGCAAGCGGGCGATGGCGTCGAGCGTTTCGCGGGTGGCGCCGATGCCGTCGTCGGTGCCGAGCACTTCGGCGAACAGGATGCCGAAGCCGTCGCGCCACAAGGCATCGCCTGAAATGAGCACACCGCGATCGACGTTGAAAAACATCAGCGCGTCCATATCATGCCCGGGCGCCGCCAGCGCCTGCCAATCCAGTCCGCCCATGTGGCGCGTTTCGCCGGCATGCATGGCATGGTCGGCCACGAAACGCTCGCCCTGCTGTTCGGCCAGCGAGAGCAGCAATGCCGCCTCATCCCAGTTCTCGACGGCAGCATGCATGCCGGCGGGCACGCTGATACGCCCGCCAAAGGCGCGCTGCACCGCGGCGTTGCCGCCGATGTGGTCGGAATGCGAGTGCGTGTTGACGATATCGGTGAGCGTGCGCTTGCCCAACGCTTGGCGCACCAGCGCGACAGTCTGGTCGGCATGGCTGACATAGCCGGTATCGACCAGCGTGGCGGCGTCGCCATCGACCAGCAGGATGTTGTTCGACGACAGCCAGCCGCGTTCGAACACCTGCACGGAGTCGGGCAGCATCTCGCTCATACCTTGCTGCTATTTCCCGTCCGGCAGCGCATCATCTGGCGTGATCGGCACATGATCCGCCTCGGGCAGGGTTTCGCCGGCCTTGCCATCGGTGGGGTCGTAGGCATGATCGTTGCCGAAGATCTCGTCAGCAGACCGGCCGCAGCCGACACAGGTATCGGAGAAGGGGTCGATTTCACAGGTGCCGATGCATTCAGACATGGAGGGGAATCGTCGCTCGGTGAATGGACGCCCATTCTACTGCCCGCACGGGTCGCTCGATTTCTCGTCGAACATGTCCGTGGTGGCTTCGCGCTCGGTGATCAGGCGCAGCACCGCGCGCTTGCCATCGTCATCGAGCCGGCTCCACGTGGTGATTTCGTCGATGGTGCGGAAGCATCCGTTACACAAGCCGCTGCGTGCATCCATCTCGCACACATCGATGCACGGGGATTTGACGCTCATGACACCACTTGCGTAGGTCGCTTGGCGAGGATGGCGCGCGCCACTTTGGAGCCCGGCGGCCGGCCGAGCTGTTCGCAAATCCAGGCCGCTGTGTCGACCAGCGTGTCGATGTCCACGCCGGTCTCGATGCCGAGGCCGTTGAGCATGTAGAGCACGTCCTCGGTAGCAACGTTGCCCGATGCGCCCGCCGCGTAGGGGCAGCCGCCAAGCCCGCCGACCGAGGCGTCGAACACTGCCACGCCCATTTCGAGCGAGGCGTAGATGTTGGCCAGTGCCTGACCATAGGTGTCGTGATAATGCCCGGCGAGACGCTCCACCGGCACGCGCGCCGCCACCGCTTCGATCATGCGCTGCGTCTTGCCCGGCGTGCCGGTGCCGATGGTGTCGCCAAGGCTGATTTCGTAGCAACCCATATCCTGCAAGCGGCCCGCCACCTCGGCCACGGCCGCGGGCGCAATTTCACCCTCGTAGGGGCAGCCGAGCGTGCACGACACATAGCCACGCACCCTCACGCCAGCGGCCTGGGCGGCGGCCATCACCGGCTCGAAACGCGCCAGCGACTCGGCAATCGAGCAGTTGATGTTTTTCTGGCTGAAGGATTCCGAGGCCGCGCCGAACACCGCCACTTCCTGCGCGCCAGCCTCCATTGCGGCCTCGAAACCCTTGAGATTGGGCGTCAGTACCGGATAGGTCACATCGGGCGGCGCAATCGCCAGCACGCGGCTCAGCACATCCGCCGCATCGGCCATCTGCGGCACCCATTTGGGCGACACGAACGAGGTCGCCTCGATGGTCTTCAGGCCGCTGGCGGCGAGGCGGCCGATGAGTTCAATCTTGGTGCCTTCGGGGACGAGTTGCGCTTCGTTCTGCAGGCCGTCGCGCGCGCCCACTTCAACGATGCGGACGCGGGTGGGGAGACTCGGGGACATGGTCGTACCTCGCAATTCAGGCCGGATCGTTCTGAGCCAGCTCTTCCTGCATCTTCTGACGCATGAGGAATTTCTGGATCTTGCCGGTGACGGTCATGGGAAAGCT
>RCMY010002510.1_pt1 | contig 16610 bp, 15 predicted proteins | sample 2041341 | NCBI WGS metagenome assembly RCMY01 (sample SAMN09708234, study PRJNA481090) | Marine sediment metagenome, whole genome shotgun sequencing project. | reverse complement strand
ACTCGACGAAGTCGTGAGGTTCGACACCGGTGCGCTTGGACTGGCACTGGAACTCGACCGAGATGAGGTCGGCGTCGTGCTCCTCGACCACGACGACGGCATTCGGGCCGGCAGCATCGTGCGGCGGACCGGTCGCGTCCTCGACGTTCCTGTCGGACCAGCGTTGCTTGGACGTGTGGTCGATCCCGGGGGACGGCCCCTGGACGAACGCGGACCGATTCGGAGTCGCGTTCGCCGAAGGATCGAACGCCGACCACCCGAAATCATGGATCGCGGACCGATCGACACCCCGCTCCAGACGGGGATCAAGGCCATCGACGCCCTGGTACCGATCGGTCGAGGACAGCGGGAGCTGATCGTCGGCGATCGCCAGACTGGCAAGTCGACGATCGCAATCGACACCATCCTCAACCAGCGCGACAACGAGATGATCTGTGTCTATTGTGCGATCGGCCAACAGGGCGCGGCCGTCGCCAAGGTGATCGATCAACTCCGCCGCGGTGGCGCCCTCGACCACACGATCGTCGTCGTTGCTTCCGGCGACGACCCGGTCGGTCTTCGCTACACCGCTCCCTATGCGGCAACGACGATGGCAGAATATTTCGTCGAGAACGGAGCCGATGTACTCATCGTCTACGACGACCTCACCCGGCACGCTCGGTCCTACCGCGAGCTGTCGCTCCTGCTGCGCCGCCCACCGGGGCGCGAGGCCTACCCGGGCGACATCTTCTACATTCACTCACGTTTGCTCGAACGCTCGGCCCGGCTGCGACCCGAGTTGGGCGGGGGCTCGCTCTCGGCCCTGCCGATCGTCGAGACACAGGCGGAGAACCTGTCGGCGTACATCCCGACGAACCTGGTGTCGATCACCGACGGGCAGATCTATCTCTCACCAAAGCTGTTCCGCTCCGGACAGCTCCCGGCGATCGACATCGGACGCTCGGTGTCTCGGGTTGGGGGCCGGGCGCAGCTCCCTGCATTCCGCTCGCTCGGCGGCAATCTTCGGCTTTCCTACGCACAGTTCGAGGAACTCGAACGCTTCACCCGCTACGGGGCCCGCCTCGAATCCGAGCGTCGTAGCCAGCTCGAGCGAGGCCGCCGAGTCCGCTCCGTCCTGCGCCAACCACCGGGAGCGCCGAAGTCGGTCCTCGAACAGATCGCCATGTTGATCGGTGTCACCGAAGGAGTGTTCGACGACGTTTCGCCCGACCAACTGCCCGATATCGAGCACAAGTTGGGAGCTCACCTCGACGAACTCGGATCGTTGGAGAAGACGATCAACGACGGCCACCGTCTCGGCGACGACGATCGGCGTGAGACCATTGCGCTTCTGGAACGATTGCGGTGAGCGCCACCGGCGAACAGATCAATCGACGCATCGCGGCAGCCGAGGAGCTCCAGTCGGTGACGCACACCATGCGAGGGATGGCTGCGGTTGGCATGCGCCACTTCGAGGTTGCTGCGTCGGCGCTCGACGAGTACGAGACCATCGTCGAACGTGGTCTGCAGGTCGTTCTTCGCGACCCCGACTTCGCAGCTGTCGTGACCGCTCCCCCTCGTTCAATCGATCCAGAGCCGCCATATTCGATGATCGTGCTCGGCTCGACCCAGGGACTCTGCGGATCGATCAACCGCCACGTCACCCAGCGCACGATCGCCGCCTTCGAGGGGCTGCCGGGACGGCGTGTTGCGACCTTGGCCGTTGGGACGCGACTACGGGTCGAACTCGAGATCGCAGGCATCGACCCCACCGGCTTCGTCGAACTACCGTCGACGGTTGAGGGCATCACCCCTCGGGCCGAAGAGGTGCTGCTCGGTATCGATCGGTGGAGGACACAGCACCCCGGCCTTCTGGTCTACCTGGCCTTTCCGGCCTTCGGTGGTCGCCACGGAAGCTACGAGCCAGTGGTTCGCCGACTCGTACCCTTCGATCCGGACCGCCTTCGTGAACTGGCGAAACGGCCATGGCCCACCAAGGTCTTGCCGACACACACGGTCGATCGAGCCACGCTGTTCGGCGATCTCATGCGTCAGGCGTTGTTCGTCGGTCTCCATCGCAGCTTCGCCCAGACGATGGCTTCGGTGGCCGCCAGCCGGCTCGTCGCCATGGACGGCGCTCGACGCAACATCGACGAGCGGCTGGCAGCACTACAACGTGAGCATCACCGCGTCCGACAGTCGGCCATCACCGAGGAACTTCTCGACGTCGCATCGGGCTTCGAAGTCTTACAGGCATGATCCGGCTCAGGTCCTCATCCGGAGGGATCGTCGGGATGACCCACCGGTAGGAGATACCGCACGGTTTCCCCGGGCGACAGAACGAGAAGTGTCTCGACACTTCCCTCCTCGAATCCTCCGACTGGAACCGAAGCCAGGCCGAGGGATGTGGCCTGGAGGAGGATGTTCTGGGCGACGTGGCCTGCCTCGATATCGACATAGCTCTCTGCCGCGTCACCGTATTTCTCGGCGGTCCGCTCATCAACGCCCGTGATCACGAAAACCACCGGGGCGGTGGCGAGGAACTCCTGATCGAACGCCATGGCAGGCAGCTGCTGCAGTATCGACGTGTCAGCTCGCAGCTCCGCCCGATGACCTTCGGGCAGATAGTGGAGCACGGTCTCGGGAGTGATCGCATACAGCTCGATTGGGTAAAGGGCTCCTGCCGAAGGTGCAGTGCGGCGGTTGCCGTCGTGAGTGATCCCCTGCCCAGCCCAGAACAGTTGACCAATCGTGTTCATATCGAGCTGCTCGTCGGTGAACGAGCGAGTTGACCGACGAATCGACAGCAGCTCCTCGAACGAACCCGAACCAGTCGTAGCGGGTTCGGGTAGTTCGACGATCTCGCCAAAGCGCTCGTGCTGCTCGAGCACATTGTCGGGGGCAACGGAGGCACAGCTGCCACCGACCATCATGAGCAACAAGCCGAGGCAAACCGTCAGCGCCGTCACTCGGCTGCGGACACGTGGCTCACTAAGCATCGAGGTGCAGCCGATCAAACTGGCGTCCCAGGGCCGAGATCGCCATCCCGAGGGCCACCATGATCGCGGCAGGGGCCATGACCACCAAGCCTGCGATGAACGCCACCGGACGGTCCACGTAGCGGAACACGAGGGCATCGGCATCGGCGAGGAACACCACGATCGCAACGAGACCAGCCATGACGAGCCCGCCACCGACAGCCGCCGTCACCTTCCCGAGCAGCACCAATCGGCCGGCGACCTCCGACCGCTGGACGTCATGCTCGGGGCGTCGGTGGCGCCAGCGTTGCGATGCCGCGACCGATACGCCCGACGCGGCGAGCAGACCGGCAACCGCCGTCCGCCGATTCACCGCCGCTGGGCAGTCTCGGGTGCGAAGCAACAACGACCGGACCGCAGCGTCGGGCTCGTCGAGGTCGTGCAGCCACCACTGTTCCCATCCCGATCGATCGACCGCGCTGTCGAAGCCGGACCCACACGCTCGGGTCGTGCCGGTCGCCTCGTCGGCCACTCGGACGTTGAGAAGAGCAACGACGACGCCAGCACCGATCATCAGGATCGCAGCCGTGCGTGTGAGTAATCCTCGGCTCATCGCCGTGCCGGGCTCAGCACCGGCTTGATGTCGAGAACCGGGGTTTGGTGCAGCGCCTCGAGATCATTGGCGCTGCCAATCGTGAGCTGCTCGTTGGGCGATGCCGCGAAGCATGGCGCGTTCCATCACGAAGTTGATGGGTTCGACGAGGTGCCAGATGACGGTCTGGCGAGAGCTATAGGTAAGGCGCTGGCGAACGATCAGGCGAGTTCGTTCGTGGCCATCGGGTCGCAGGATCCATTGCCATGTTGATCCGACGTATTCGCGAGTGGGTACCTGATCGACTACGGGCGGTGCTGCACCGGTGGCGGGATTCGCTCCCATGAGGACGAGATGGTGGGGTGGTTCGACGTCGATGACCTGCCAGGCGGGAAAACCGTCCGGCCTGGCGCGTATCAGGCTCCCGCTCGACAATTGCTGGTGTTCTTGAAGGATCCGATCGGCAGAGACGATGTTGCACCCGACCAGGTTTTCGAGTGCGTCGAAGCTGTAGAAACCGGCCCGTCCTTGACCGAATTGGACGAGCCACGACCATGTCGTGTCGAGTGGAGCATCGATGGTGACGGCACGGGTGTAGCCGAGCTTGGGTTCGGCAACGAGATCGTCACCCGGGAGGGTCTCAGCGATCTCGGCGTCGGTGGCTCCCCACCGGTTGTACCACCGGCGCAGCATGGGCGCCGCGAGGGTGACCGCAACGACTTGAGCACCACCGACGACGATCTCTTTCAATGCTCTCTGTTTCGACGCTTCCTGTTTCAGCGCTCTGGTGGCGGCCATCGTGTGCGCTCCTGAACTCGGTTGCTTTCATTGCTCGGTTCGCCGGCCCCGGTGCGGCGCCAGACAAGGAATGGATCTCACACGACATCTCTGCGCTGCACGGCAACCAGCCCGAGAGCGGCCGGAACCGCGGCCCAGGCGAGCATTGCACCAGCCGCGGCGAGGGTGGAGACATCGGTGCCGACGCCGGCGAGAACATTTGCCAACGCGTTCGGCATCCACGATGCCGTCTCGTTGGCCGACTGCACGACGAGTGGGGGTGCCACGATCAGTGCGAGAACGGTTGCCGTGACCGCACCGCCAACATTGCGGATCACCGCACCGATACCTGCTCCGAGCACAGCGCCAGCTGCCCCGGCGAACGCCGACGCAGTGAGGATCTGGGCCACGTTGCCCGCCGAGACCAGAAACCCGAACTCGGTGCTGGGAAGGGCAAGGGCGACGGCGGAGATCGTCATCGCGGCACCGACGAAGCCGAGGAAGGCGGCGCCGATCGCAACGGCCCCGAGTTGGGCGAGCACGGCGCGATACCGGCGGGGGGACGCCAGAAAGGGGGGGACCACGGGGCGGGGCCCGTATTCGCGAGCAACGGCGATGGCACCGAACAATCCGGCGCCAGTGAAGGCGTTTGCGGCGAAGGCCATGAGGGATTGCTGGTCGGCCGCCGTCGAGATGAAACCCTTGGAACCGTCCATGTCGGTGCCCGAGTTCACGATGAGCGCGTTGATCGCTGCGATCGCGGCCAGGACCCCGAGGAACGCCCAGGGCATCTTGGTCGAGGAGAGCTTGCGGAGTTCGGAACGCAGGAGTCGTGTCATAGTTGGACGACCTCCTCGGTCGTTGGCTTGGTCCAGTCGAGGAACAGTTCCTCGAGAGTGCCGGCATGGGGGGACAACTCGTGGAGCGCGATCCCGTTGGTGAACGCTGCTTCGCCGATCTCCTCGATTTCGATTCCTCGCACCACGAGGCCGTTCGCACCCTCGGATTGGGTAGTGGCACCGGCGTAGTGAAGGACGCTGGCGAGCCGAGCCGGGTCGTTCGTTCGAACCAATGACGCTTTCTGCTGCAGCTCGGCCAGTGAACCCTCGGCCACGAGGTGCCCTCGGTTGATGACGATGAGATCGTCGGCGAGGTGTTCGACCTCGGACAGCAAGTGACTCGATACCAGGACCGTTCCGCCGCTCGCCGCGTGGGCACGAAGCAGGTCGCGTAGGGTGCGGATCCCCTGGGGGTCGAGACCGTTTCCGGGTTCGTCCAGGATCAACACCGGCGGCGCACCAAGGAGAGCCGCCGCCAGGCCAAGACGTTGGCGCATACCGAGTGAGTAGGCACCGGTCCGACGGTTGGCGGCATCAGCCAAGCCGACCTGTTCGAGCATCTCATCGACCCTGGCGTGGCCGATGCCGGTGGCGTCGGCCACGATCTTCAAGTGGTTGCGGCCACTACGGCCCGGGTGGAACGCGTCGGACTCGACAATGGCACCAACGACTCGGGCCGGGTCGGGAAGATCGCGGTACCGCCGGCCGCCGATCAACGCCCGACCTCGGTTCGCGGCCGCGAGGTCGAGCATGATCTTCATGGTGGTCGACTTGCCGGAACCGTTCGGGCCGAGGAACCCCGTCACCCGGCCCGGCGGCACCGTGAACGAGAGGTCATCGACCACGACATGTTTGCCATATCGCTTGGTGACATGCTCGACGTCGAGGGTGTACTCGCCGTCGGGAGTGCGCAACTCGCGTTGCGCTGGCCTCGTCGCCACGGTGGCTGGGGTGATGGTCGAGTGGGTGGACGTCATGGGCGCTACCTCCTCGTGAGCGTCTCGAACAGCGGCCTGGATGGTGCTGCAGATATTCTCATCGTGCACTCCGAACTCGACGGTGTGCAGGGTCCAACGACCTCCGGATCATCGACCACGGTCACTCATGCGCCGCATCACGACCCGGTGAGAGGCCGATGACCCTCCGTCTGTCACTCAGGGGGTCGACCTGTCTGTCACTCAGGTGGTCGACGCTGCGTAGATCGAACCGATCGAGGAATCGAGCGTGCTGTCGAACTCGTTCTCGGACTGGGTGATCGACAGCCCCTCGGTCAGCGCTCGCGAGAAGCTGGCGATCATCCCGGGGTTGCTGGCGAGTCGGGTGCAGGACTCCTGGCGGCTGTAGCCACCGGAAAGCGCAGCAACACGAAGGACGCGAGGATGATCGATCAGATTGGCGTAGAGGCCGTCGATCGTGGGCAGCGTGAGCTTCAAGATGACCTCGTGCTGTTCGTCCAACTCGTTGAGATGCTCGAGCAGGCGACCGCTGAGAATCCCCTCGGCTTCGGGCTTCTCAGCACTGTTGATATCGATCTCAGGTTCGATGATGGGAACGAGACCGGCACCAAGCACGGCATGAGCGATCTCGAACTGCTGCTCGACCACCGACGCAATACCGTTCGGATCAGCGAGTGCGATCACCGACCGCATCTTCGTGCCGTAGGCACCCTTGCTGCGCCCATGATCGAGCTTTCCATCGAGTTCCGCGATGGACCGCATGAGCTGAACACCATGGACCTCGGCCGCCAACCCATCGTCGATCTTGACAAATGGGACGATCTTCTTGACGTTCCAAAGGTAGTCGGCTGCGCCCCGGTCTTCGATCGACCGGTCGAGCGTGTCGGCGAACAGGATCGCACCGAGCACCCGCTCACCGTCGAAGCTCGGGCTCGTGATGATCCGGGTTCGCATCTGATGGATCAACGTGAACATTTGCCCGTCGTCGGCGTAATCGTCGGGTCCGATCCCGTACCGCCGCAACGCCCCCGGCGTGCTCCCACCGCTCTGATCCAACGCGGCGATGAATCCAGCGGATTGCACCCGACTCCGCTGCTCCTGGTTCGACATGACGCTACCTTCCTCTTTTGGGTTCATGGGCTGATTGTCGAGGGCTGGACATCAACGGCCTCGCCGTTGATGGTCAACAACCGATCAACTGACGTTGGGACGATACGATGTTTGCCTCATTCGGATCCACTCGAATCGTCCTCATCCGAATCGGTCTCATGCGAATTGGGCTCATCCGAATTGATCTCATCTGAATCGATGATGCCCGGTGGCTCGCTGGTCTCGCTCCCGGCGAAGTCGTCGGGAGCCACTCCGGCCAGGAAGTCGTGGAATTCGGCAACGATGTTCTCGATCTCGGACTCGTCGAACGGCTCGTCGGCCGCGTGCTCGACGGCAACCCCTGCCTCGATCATCACTGCGGCTTCGACGAACAACGCTGCGCCCGACCGCACCGCCAACGCGATGCCATCGCTTGGTCGCGCATCGAGCACGTGGACGTGCTCGTCTTGTTCGAGCGTGACCTCGGCCAGAAACGCACCGCCAACGAGTTCCGTCACCGTCACCGATCCAAGCTGTCCCCCGAGTTGCGCCATCGCCGCCACCATCAGATCGTGGGTTCCCGGTCGCGGCACCTCCACTCCCGCGAGCGCCAACGCGATGGCCTGAGCTTCGGCCGCTCCGATGAAGATGGGCAGCACACGGGTGACCTCGCCCGGTTCGCTCAGCAAGACGATGGTGGCCTCCGACATCGGGTCGGAGTAAAGGCCGACGATGCCAACCGGAACCCTCACTGCCAAACCAAATGCTTTGACCGATCACTTCGGAAACACACACCGGACCTCCGCTGTTGGCGCCACCCTATTGATGACATCACGATCACAACTCCATCTCAACACATCCACCGGCCAGCATCAACGACGCGTCAAACCGAGCGAGCCGTTCCGGCGGATTCTCACGTCCTCACGTCCTCAAGATTCACGTGAACCGGACGTTCTCTAGCAACCACCACCAGTGGTGACGCCCATGGCACTGGAGTTCAGGTGGCGACGCTCATGCACCGGACGTGGTCAGCAGGTAGCTTCGACAGCCAGAGCCCGACACAGGGGGTAGGCCGTGGAGTCCGAAACAGGCGAGTCCGAAACAGGCGAGTCCGAAACAGGCGAGTCCGAAACAGTGGGGTCCGAAACAGTGCTGCAGGTCGTCGGTTTCGAGGATGCCGACCCGTCTGACAAAGGCTTGCTTGGCGGCAAGGGTGCGGGCCTGGCAGCGATGACTCGCGCCGGCCTGCCGGTTCCGCCGGGATTCACCGTCACCACTGCGGCGTGTCAGGCGTTCTACGATGCCGACGCCACCATCTCTCCCAGCTTGTGGAGCCAGATCGCGGCCGCGGTCGGCCACCTCGAAACGTCGACCGACAAACGGTTCGACGACCCGGTGCACCCGCTGCTCGTCTCGGTGCGCTCCGGGGCCGCCATCTCGATGCCCGGCATGATGGACACGGTGCTGAACCTCGGCCTGAACGAGACCACCACGCAGGCCCTGGCCGATCTGACCGACGACGAAGACTTCGCGTGGGACTGCTATCGCCGGTTCGTCCAGATGTACGGCGAGATCGTGCTCGGTGTGAAGGGTTCGGTGCTGCGAGGCGGAAGGATCGGCGAGGCGACAGCTGCCGGTCGACCGACGGCCGAGACGTCTCGCCGGTTGGTGCGCCAACTCCAAGACATCGTGCTCACCAACAGCGGTCAGACCGTTCCGGTCGTCCCGGCCGACCAGCTCCGCCAAGCTGTCGCCGCCGTGTTCGGGTCGTGGATGAATCGGCGCGCCATCGACTATCGCAGGCTCGAAGGTATCCCCGACGATCTCTTCACCGCGGTCAACGTGCAGTCCATGGTGTTCGGCAACACCGGGCCGACCTCGGGCACCGGCGTGGTCTTCACCCGAAACCCCACCACCGGCGAACCCGGCCTGTGGGGCGAATTCCTACCCGATGCTCAGGGCGAAGACGTCGTCGCCGGCATTCGCACCCCACAGCCGATCGCGTCGCTGGCCGACACCGACCCGGACGCGCTGGCCGAGCTCACGAGTCTCGCGGCACAGCTCGAGCAACAGAACCACGACATGCAAGACATCGAGTTCACCATCGAACGTCGACGTCTCTGGCTGCTACAGACCCGCAACGCCAAACGGACCGGGCGAGCGGCGGTCCGGGTTGCGGTCGACATGACTCGTGAAGGCGTGCTGACACCGAACGAGGCCGTGCTGCGGGTCAGCCCGTCCCGACTCGACGAATTGCTCCATCCGATCGTGCAGCCTGACGAACACACCGTTGAACTGGTGCGAGGACTCCCGGCATCGCCCGGTGGGGCCGCTGGCATCGTGGCGTTCACCGCCGATGCTGCCGTTGCCCTTGCCGATCAAGGCCAAGCCGTGATCCTGGTGCGCAACGAGACCAGCCCCGACGACTTCCACGGCATGGTCGCGGCGAAGGCGATCGTCACCAGCCGCGGTGGCGTCACCTCTCACGCTGCGGTCGTCGCCCGTGGCATGGGCACCTGTTGCGTCGTCGGCTGCGAAGACCTCGTCGTCGACCTCGACAAACAGCTGTTCCACACCCCGAACGGCGTGATCTCCGCCGGCGACCCGATCACCGTCGACGGCACGACCGGCATCGTCTATCGAGGTCTGGTCCCGACCGCCGACCCCGAACTCGACGACGACTTCGAGACGCTCATGGGGTGGGCCGATGCGGCCCGCCGCCTCCATGTGCGGGCAAACGCCGACAACGGTCACGATGCAACGGTGGCCCGACGCCTCGGAGCGGAGGGCATCGGGCTCTGCCGCACCGAGCACATGTTCTTCGAAGAGGAACGAATCGACGCCATGCGTCGCATGATCATGGCGCCGAACGCAGTGTCACGAACCGAGGCCCTCGCCGAAATCGAGCCGTTGCAGACGAACGACTTCGAGCGGCTGTTCGAGGTCATGGACGGGCTGCCGGTGACCATCAGACTCCTCGACCCGCCACTACACGAGTTCCTGCCCCACCGCGACGAGATCGCCGATCAAGTCACCGACCTCAAGCTCCAGCTGACCGGCGTCAACCGGCTGGCCGACGTGAACCGGATCCTGGCCGAGATCAACGAGCTCGAGGTCACGCTCACCCAGATCGAACGTCTGTCGGAGTCCAATCCAATGCTCGGTCATCGCGGCTGTCGACTCGGTATTTCCTACCCGGAGATCACGACCATGCAGGCCAGGGCGATCATCACCGCTGCGTTGCGCTGCGACGCCCGAGGGGTGAGCGTGATACCCGAGATCATGGTGCCGCTTGTTGCGTTCGCGTCGGAGTTGGAGAACCAGAAGCAGACGATCACCGCCTCCGTCGAAGCCGTCTTCGCCGCGGAGGGACGGCGAATCGAGTATCACATCGGCACCATGATCGAACTGCCTCGAGCAGCCATGACCGCCGCCGAGATTGCGGTGCACGCCGACTTCATCAGCTTCGGAACCAACGACCTCACCCAAACCACGCTCGGGCTGAGCCGCGACGACTCCTCACGATTCCTGCCCGGTTATGTGCGGCGGCAGCTTCTGGCATCGGATCCGTTCCAGACGATCGACATCGAGGGAGTCGGCTCGTTGGTTGCCCGCGGCGCCTTCGGCGCCCGCCAGGCCAAGCCGGGGCTGAAGACCGGAATTTGCGGTGAACACGGCGGGGACCCGGCGTCGATCCGTTTCTTCCACGGTCAAGACCTCGATTACGTATCGTGCTCGCCCTACCGTGTGCCGATCGCCCGCCTGGCCGCGGCCCACGCCGCCCTCGACGACAACGTCAATTGACCCACCAGACTCTTCGGCGTCGCCGAGTCACACAATGCCGTTCCTACTGCCGTTGATGCTGGGGTTGATGGCGGCTCCACGCAGCTCAGAAGAACTGGTCGATCAGAATCGAGTTCCCGTCGGGGTCCATGAGTGCGATCGACGCCGGTCCGACGGTCGACTCGGGATCCACTCGATCCTTGATGTGGCTCAGCCGGTCTCGATTTGCGCCAACACCACGTCGGCGCGTTTGCGAAGGAGGAGAGCGGTCTCCGGTGCAGAATCGGTCAATACGATGGCGCGGTCGTAGGCGGCGATCGCCTCGGGTCGTCGACCTCCTTCGGCGAGAAGGTGCGCCCGAGCCGCGTGAAAGTAGCGGTAGTTGTCGAGCTCGCGGGCCAATGCTGGTTCGTCCAACGCTTCGAGGCCGGCCTGCCAACCTGTCCCCATCGCCAGGGCAACCGCTCGGTTCAACGTCACCACCGGAGTCGGCTGGACGACCTCCAACCGACGATAGAGCAGCTCGATCTGCTCCCAGTCGGTCTCGGCGGCCGAACCAGCCTGATCGTGCAACACCGCAATGGCGGCCTGCAGTTGCAGCGGCCCGCCGGCCCGAAGACGTAGCGCACGATCGAGCAGCGCTTCGGCCTCGGAGACCTCGGACGCGTTCCAGAGCGTTCGATCCTGGTCGGCGAGCAGAATCGGCACACCATCGTCGTCGGCACGCGCCAGCCGACGCGCGTTCGTCGCCAGTAGCAGAGCGAGCAGCGCGAGTGTTTCGGCGTCATCGGGGACGAGCCCGGCAAGCAGGCGTGCAAGCCGGATCGCCTCCAGGCAGAGGTCAGCCCGTACCAGGCTTCCGCCGGAGCTCGCCGCATACCCCTCGTTGAAGATCAGATAGATGACTCGATGGACGACGTCCAGCCTTTCGAGCAACTCCGAGTCTCGAGGGAGGACAAAGGGAATCGCTGCCGCGGCGATCTTCCGTTTCGCTCGAACGAGGCGTTGGGCCATGGTCGCCTCGGGGACCAGAAAGCCGCGTGCTATCTCGAGCGTCGTGAGTCCCCCGACGCTACGCAGGGTCAACGCCGCTCGGGCCTCGGCATTGAGCGCTGGATGGCAGCAGCCGAAGACAAGGCGGAGTTGATCGTCGCGGAGCGCCGTTGGCTGCCCGGTCACGTCCTCGGCCGGATCGTTGACCGACCCGGTGTTCCATGCCTCCAATCGGCCGAGCAGTTCAGCCTTGCGACGGCCCGTTGCCTCACGACGAATCCGGTCGATCGCTCGTCGACGAGCCACCGTCAGGATCCACGCACCAGGGCGCTCCGGAATCTCGTCGGCCCACGCCGACATCGCCTCGACGGCCGCGTCTTGAACCGCATCCTCGGCAAAGCCAAGATCACCGGTGACGCCAACGAGAGTGGCCACGACCTGCGACCACTCTCGCCGAACGACGTCTGCGAGCGCCTGGGCAGCTCCCGGCCCGGCGTCGTCGGTCGCCACCGTCAGGTCACCCGTAGTTGGGGATCGGGCGAACCTCGACATGCCCGTTCCATGCTGCCGGGATTTTCGCCGCCCACGAGAGCGCCTCGTCGAGGTTCTCGCACTCCAACACGTAGAAGCCACCCAGCTGTTCCTTGGTCTCGGCAAACGGACCGTCGGTCGTCGTCGTCACACCGTCACGCACCTTCAAGGTCGTGGCCGTCGAGCTTGTCTCGAGTGGCTCACCGGCGACGATCCGTTCGCCGGCCTCCTCGCCGAATGCCATGTAGTGACTCATCAGCTCGGGGAACCCGGGGCTTGACGGCTCGATGCTGTCAGCCTCATCGCCATAGAGCAGGAATGCATATTTCATTGGATTCTCCTTCGGTGACCGACCGGATGTCGATCTTGGTCAACCGTCGAACGGCGGGAGCCGGGATCGACAGTCTCGCGGAGAAACTTCGTCACCGCTGCCAGGGCAGACCTCGGGGCAACCGAATCAGCAGTGCGCGACCAGAGCCCGAACGTCATCGGGCGGGCCAAAGCCGCACGGGACGAAGGCGACCAGAGTGGCCGAAGCCGCACGGGACGAAGGCGACCAGAGTGGCCGGACCCCGGGAAACCTCGATACTGCCGATTGCGCAAAATTGGCAGGGCAACTCTGCTGATCCGGTCCTTGGCTGGATCTGGCCGTTCGACCAAAGTGGACACATGACTTCCACACTTGTCCCAACGTCGCGGGCGACACCCTCGTCCGGTCGAGAGGTCGAAGAACACCAGCGTCACCACGATCAAACACGGCCGCAACTCACCGCTGTTGTACTCGATGAGTCCAGCACCGCCGATGTCGAGTCGATACTCTCGGCAATCGGTGACATGTCGGGCGCAACGTCGCTCGTCGTGACCCGGCACCCGATGCCACCTTGTGTTCTCGGCCCCGGTGCCGGAACCGAAGCAACGATGATGTGGAACACCTGCCATGCCGAGTGGCGGTCGAATGTCGACACGACGGCGGACCGGTTGCGAACGCTCCGCCATGAGTTGCGATCGCGCGGTGTGTCCCAGATCGAGAGCATCGATTGCTTTCCGAGGTGGCATCTGTTCCGATCGCTGCATCGGCGGGAGATGGACGGTCTCGTTCGCGCACTCGAGCGACTTGATCCCGATCGAATCGTGATCGATTCGGCCCACCACCTCGGTGCCGAGCTTCACGAGGTCATCGCCAAGCGCGAACGAATCGGTGCCCGGCTGGACCAGGCGGTCGTCGAGGAGCGGGAGCCGCAATCTCCACCTTCGCCGATATCGAACCCACCAGATGGCTTACGAACCGCGATCATCCCCAACGCGCCGGCTTGCGAGGAAGTCTATTCGGCGATGTGGATCGATCTCGGAGGATCAGAATAGGTCGAACGTTGCGTCCCCTCTCCGGCGCTGGCCCTTGATGGCCGTTCGAGGTAATGCCGACCGGAGCACCAGCTTCCGCCCGGGAGCTCCGGTCGGCGTCACCCGCGCCGAGGGTCTCTCGGCAACCACGCGGTGCTCAGGGGCAAGGCTCGGCAGGCGAGTTCGAGGATGAATCGCTCGTCGGCCTCCCGAGCCGAGTAGCCAGTGAGGTCGTGAATCCGCCCGAGACGGTAGGCGACGGTTCGAGATCCGATGTTGAGGTCGCGTGCAACCACTGCCATGTTGCCTCCGTGGTCGATGAACGACATGAGGGTTTCCAGCAGCTCACTTTTCGGCCTCTCGATCAACGGGCCCAGGACGGTGCTCACCATCGTCCGACTGACCTCGGGGTCGGCACCAAAGAGTCGCTCCGCGAACATTCGTCCGAAGTCGGATGGTCCGTCGAGAGCGAAGATTCTGCCGAGCCGCATCGCCTCGATCGCCTGACGATACGACGTGCCGACCCCTTCGAGAGCGACGACAGGCTGACCAATCCCGATCTGCCACGCCACGTCGGACACGGCGTGAACAGCCCCCGACAGCAACGAACCGAGCTCGGACACCGTGGTGTCGACCGCAATGACAACGATCCGTCCATCCTTTGCAGTGATGACGAGGTGGCGCGTCGGCGCTCTCGACTGCAGATCGGTCATGACCCGCCGATGAATCGCCCCGCCGTCGTTGACCTCACGCTCCCCGCTTGCAACGGCGACGATCACCTCCGCGAACGGAGGAAAGTCGAGCTGTTTGGCCAGATCACCCAGGCGAACCGGGTCGGGGTGATGGTCGAGCAGATCGTCGAGAAAGGTCCGCCGCAGCGACTCCTCTGCCCGGATGGAGATTCGCTGGGCCGCTTCGAAACCTTCGGCCAACGACGAGACAGCACGTTCGGACACCCGCCGAAGCGACCGGCCCAACTCGACGGTATGCAACGGATCAGCATCGGCAAAGACGTGTTCCCAGACCTCGCCGGCCCCTCCGAGATAGCTGTCGATCAAGCCGCTCAGGCTCAGACCGGCATTGAACGCTGCCACGCCCGTCTCGACGAACTGCTCCCGATCGGACTCCGCAAGATCACCGGATGTTCCGGCAACGGTCAGCACCGTATCGAAGAGCTGCGCCAGCCCCCTGACCGCCCACTCGACCGAGCGTGGTTCTTCCGACATCAGCCCACGATAGACCCGAGGCGCCGACCCGCCCCGAACCTTGTGAGTTCAACTGGCGCAGATCACCAACGCGAAATCGGTCAGGCGAACTTCGTGTTCGGCCGTTCCTGAGCGATGCCATCGATTTCGATGTCGACCTTCTCGTTGTAGAAACAGACGAGGCCGGCAAGGGCCTCCGATTCAGGGAGCGGCGTGCGATAGCCCCACGCGAGGTCAGGATTCGTGGCTCCGTCGACGACGACGCTCCAGTAGTGCGCAAAACCTTTGTATGGGCAGGCCGACTCGGTGTTGGTTCCCCTCAGCAGATCCATGCGGACGTCGACCTTGGGCAGGTAGAACCGGGTGGGTAGGTTCGTTTCGAACAGCAACGTGGCACTCGTGCTGTCGGCAACGACCGTTCCGTCGACCGACACCTTGATGTGGCGGGAGGAAGCCAGCGCGTCGATTCTCACCTCGGGGGAACGGGGGTGTACGAACACTTCGACGTCTTCTTCGAACCAGGCATCGAGCGCGTCCCATTCGATATGCACGAAGTCTGCCAGTTGCTCGGAGTCGAGATGTCGTCGCGCCGCGCCCGGAAGGACCGTGTCGCCAACGACGATGTCGTATGGCGTCGCATCACCCCGATTCGGCGTTGGCTCGGCGCTGCCGTTCTGTCGTAGTTCGGCGTTGAGATCGGCGAGTGGGAAGTACCAGGCCGGGTAGTACTGGTGCTCCCACACGAGGAGCGAGGCACGGCTGTCGACGATGTGCTTTCCGTTGAGGCTCCCACGGATCCACTTCGGATTCGACACGATACGGACTGGCTGACGTTCGGTCATGCCGTGGTCAACCCCGGGGTTCGGTTCGTGATTCCCGGCCGTCGACCCGGTCGCCACCGGGGAGTGGATCAAATCAGCACCTCGCCAAACGGGAACGTCAGTCAGGGTTGAGTGAGCTGGCGTAGAGCCCATCGAACGCAAGGCCCCATGGCGGTCGGAGGAACCCCAGCGCCCGCACATCCTCGAACCAATGGGAGAACGGGGATCGCTGGGAGAACGTGCCTCCCCCGAGCACACGACTCAGACGCAGTAGAGCTTGTTCGGCGAGTTCGACCACCGCCTGCTTTGCCCGTGGTGCCGTATGAGATGCGTTCGCCGTGTCGCCGGTTTCGAGTGCCCGGAGAGCACCTTGGAAGGCCTGTTCTGCGAGCCAGTGCTCGCTGTCGGCGCGTGTCCATTCGGTCTGTTCGAACGCCCGCAGAGTGTCGGCTCGTTCGATGATCTGGGCGCGGGCGGTTCGAGTCGCCTCGTCGAGAACGCCCAGAACGACAGCGGTGAACATCACGGCATTGAACGGGGCCGCCAGTTGGGCAATGTCGCCGAGCGGACCATTCCAGGCGAGCCTGGTCGCGGGCATGTCGACCAGTCGCATGGTATGACTCTGAGTTGCTGCCATCCCCATACCATCTCATTCGGCGGTCAGGGTCATGCCCTCGTCACGTTCCCAAGGGCGGTCACGAACATCAAGAACGAAGATCGCTGGGC
>RCMY010002509.1_pt1 | contig 16611 bp, 19 predicted proteins | sample 2041341 | NCBI WGS metagenome assembly RCMY01 (sample SAMN09708234, study PRJNA481090) | Marine sediment metagenome, whole genome shotgun sequencing project. | reverse complement strand
GCCACATCGGTCGCCCGACCCGTATCCCATCAAACAACCGCTGCACACGACGCGCCGTGTCGCCGTCATACTCCGGCACCGGCTTGTGAATGCGCACCAATGGCCGCCCGATCTTTTCCGCCAACGTCCAGCTTGCCGGAAAACACAACAACGCCCCCGTCAGCAGATGCCCGTCCGGTCCGGGCTGCATCAGACAGATATCCTCCTGAATTAGCCGCCCAAGCGTCACCAACGGATCGCCACGATCCACCGCCACAACGACACCATCGGGTCGGTGCACCTCAGCGCTCCCAGCGCGATACCCGCTCTGATCGCGAAGAAACGCCAACACCGCGTCCATGCACTCCTCCGCCGCCGCGCGCCCGGCCTCCAACAGCGCATGCACCTCATCGCGCCGCGTCTCAATCAACGCCTCTCGCAACGCCATCTGCCCGGCAAAAGCCTCGTCCACCAACAACCACGTTGTCGGATCCAAAGCCTGGGTTCCCGGCATCCGCCACGTCTGGGGCGTCATCCAAGGCGCTTCCGGCAAAGCGTTTTGCAACACGACATTCATGCTCAAAGACCTAGTCCGACCAACCTGCCGGGACCAGTCCCATGTCGCGGACAGTATGCTGCCATGTCGGTTTCGCAGCGGACGCGCGTGCCGCGACGCATAATTCTAGCCTCAGCAAAGGACCCGCGATGAACCAACATTTCAGCGAAACCCGCAAAATTGACCCGACCCGTGGCGAGACCCTTGGCGACGGCACCCCCAACGACGCAAACCGCATGGAAATCGGCCCGACGCAGCTGGCCTTCCGCGAATGGCAAACCGCTGGCCTTGAACTCCCCAACCTCGCCAACATGCGCCACTACCGCTGGGAACGCCTGACCCAACACATCGTGGATCGCGACTACGGCGGCCTATTAATGTTCGACCCGCTGAACATCCGCTACGCCACCGACACCACGAACATGCAACTGTGGAACACCCACAACCCGTTCCGCGCCGTCCTTCTATGCGCCGACGGCCACATGGTGATCTGGGACTACAAAAACGCGCCGTTCCTGTCGAATTTCAACCCGCTGGTGAAAGAAGTCCGGGGCGGAGCCTCGATGTATTACTTCGCCAAAGGCGACAAGATCGACGAAACCGCCGACACATTCGTCGAAGACGTCAAAGACGTCATGCGCGAACACGCCGGGACCAATATGCGCCTCGCAGTCGACAAAATTATGATCCCCGGCTACCGCGCCTTGGTGGCCGCAGGCTTTGAGGTCGAAGAAGGCGAAGAAGTCACCGAACGCGCCCGCTCCATCAAAGGCCCCGACGAGATCAAAGCCATGCGCTGCGCCTCGCACGCTTGCGAAACCTCGATGTACGTCATGGAAGACTTCGCCCGCGCCAACGTGCCTTTGGGCCAAACCTCCGAGGACGACGTCTGGGCCGTGCTCCACGCCGAAAACATCCGACGCGGCGGCGAATGGATCGAAACCCGGCTTTTGACATCGGGCCAACGCACCAACCCGTGGTTCCAGGAATGCGGCCCACGCATCACTCAAAACAACGAAATCATCGCCTTTGACACCGATCTGGTCGGCTCATACGGCATCTGCGTCGACATTTCGCGCACATGGTGGATCGGCGACCGAAAACCCCGGCCCGACATGATCGACACGATGAAACACTCGGTCGAGCACATCATGACCAACATGGAAATGATCCGTCCGGGCGCGCGCATCGAAGATATGTGCCGCAACACCCACGTCCTCCACGACAAATTTCAGGCGCAGAAATACGGCTGCCTGATGCATGGCGTTGGTCTTTGCGATGAGTGGCCGATGGTCGCCTATCCTGACAAAATGGTCCCCGGCGCCTTCGATCACGAACTAGAAGCTGGCATGGTGCTTTGCGTCGAAGTGCTGGCCGGTGAAGTCGGCGGAGACTTCTCGATCAAGCTGGAAGACCAAGTGCTGGTGACAGACGACGGGTTTGAGAACCTGACGCAGTACCCGTTTGATCCGGCCCTGATGGGACAGTGATAATCCCAGCACCAAGTCTGACCAGCCCGTCGCGAAAACCCTATTTGACGACAATCTGGGCCTTCATGTTTGGGTGTATTTTGCAAAAATACGAAAACGTGCCAGCGCCCGGAAACCGCAAACCGCTTTGCTGGCCTTTCGTCAAACGTCCGGTATCGAATGTGCCTCCGGCGTCGGATGCCGTATGTGGCGCGCCGTCCTGATTGACGAACGTGACGCTGTCGCCCGCTGCAATCGCAAGCGTGGCGGGCTGAAATTTGAAACCGCTGATCGTTACAACATGATCGGCCGCGTTGGCAATCGAGGCCGAGGCAAATAAAGCACCAGCGACAAGAAGCGAGGTCATACGCATGAGGATCTCCTTTTTACTGGCCTGCCGAACTGGCACGCACTGACGTAGGACATAGGCGGGAAGTCGGTCAATTCAAGCAAAGGCGATGGCGCACGCGTGCCACCCGTTACCCATGCTCTTTCATCAACCGCGACTTCTGACGGCTCCAGTCGCGCTTGGCTTGGGTCTCGCGCTTGTCCGGTGCGGACTTACCCTTGGCGATGCCGATCTTGATCTTGGCCCTACCGCGATGGTTGAAATACATCACCAAAGGCACAAGCGTCATGCCCTTTCTTTGCGTGGCATTCCACAATTCGGACAACTGCTTTTTCGACACCAGCAGTTTGCGCCTGCGACGGTCCTCGTGCCCGAACATCGCTGGGTTGTACGGCGCGATATAGCTGTTGATTAACCACAATTCGCCAGCTTCAACCGCCGCGTAGCTTTCGGCGATATTCGACTGGCCAACGCGCATGGATTTGACCTCGGACCCCATCAACATGATGCCGCATTCGACATCGTCGTCGATGGCATAATCATACCGCGCGCGCCGGTTCTCGGCGACGACCTTGTAGTTGGGATTGTCTTTTTCTTTGGCCATAACGACGTGCAGATAGGCGTTCAAACGCCCCAAGTCCAGTGCCCTAGCGTCGACCGCGCGCCAGAATGTAAAGCCCGGACGCCACAATGATCGCGCTGCCGATCAGCATATTCGGCTCCAACGTCTCGCCAAATATCACCACGCCAAAGCCAACTCCGAACAAAAGCCGTGAATAGCGAAACGGCGTCACGGCCGACACATCGCCCATTCGCATGGCGCGCGTCAGCGATGAATACCCAAACGCCCCGAACACGCAGGCTCCGCCCAAAGCCAAAGTCGCGGGCGCACCCGGCCAGACAAACGCCGCCCCGTCCCAGACCGAAAACCCAAGACCTGCGATCAGGACCATCCAGAACCCCCAGACGCCCAAAACAGCGCCCGATATCGTCTTCGGCGCGGCCCGCGTCGCCAAATCACGCCCCGCAAACCCCAACATTCCCAGCACCGCGATGATCGACAGCGGCGAAAAGCTCTCGGCGCCGGGGCGCAAAATCACCAAAACCCCGCACAGCCCGACCAAAATCGCCGACCACCGCCGCCAACCCACGGTCTCGCCGAAGAAAAGCGCCGCCCCCGCCACCACGACAATCGGCGTCGCTTGCAAAATCGCCGTCGCAGACGACAAGGGCGTCAGCACAATCGCCGCCGTAAAGAAAAGCCGCCCCATGATCTCGAAGACATTGCGCACCAACATCGTGCGCTCGATCACCGCATGGGGGAACACCGACTGCCCCTGTGCGCGGGCAAAGGCCACAAAGATCAACGATCCGCCCAAGCCAAACCAGATCATCACCTGACCGATGGGCAACGAACTCGCCGCCGATTTCAGGAACATATCCTCAACCGCAAAGCCCGCCATCGCGGCAACCATCCACAGGCTGCCGGTCAGGTTGGCGTTTCCAGCCCTGGGTTCGGCTTGGTTCAGTTGATCAATCCGGCGTAAATCATCGCGCTGCGGATCTTGTCCTTGGTGGCCTCAGTGACACCGACAAGAGGCAAACGCACCTCGTCCGAACACTTGCCCAACAACGACAGACCGTATTTCGCACCGCACAGGCCGGGCTCGGTAAAGATCGCATTGTGGAGCGGCATCAAACGATCCTGAATGGCCAAACCGGTCGCAAAATCCCCGGCCAATGTGGCCGCCTGAAACTGTGCGCACAGCTTCGGCGCGACATTCGCCGTCACTGAAATACAACCGTGACCGCCATGCGCATTGAACCCAAGCGCCGACGCATCCTCCGCCGAAAACTGCAAGAAATCCAAGCCGCAAGTGATCCGCTGCTTGGACACCCGCGTGACATCGGCCGTCGCATCCTTCACGCCCGCAATCCGCGGCAGTTTCGCCAATTCACCCATCGTTTCGGGCGACATATCAACCACTGAACGCGGCGGAATGTTGTAAATAATGATCGGAATTTCGGCCGCGTCATGCACCGCTTTGAAATGCGCATAAAGCCCGGCCTGAGTCGGTTTGTTGTAATACGGCGTGACAACCAGAATTGCATCGGCCCCAACTTTCGCCGCGTGTTGCGCCAAACGCACACTTTCGCGCGTGTTATTCGACCCCGCGCCAGCAATCACCGGAATGCGCCCCGCAACCGCCTTCACGACCGTCTCCACGACCGCATCGTGCTCGGAGTGGCTCAACGTTGGACTTTCGCCCGTTGTACCCATAGGAACAAGGCCGTTCGAGCCCTGCTCAATGTGCCACTCGACAAGGTGTTTCAGCGTGTCGAAGTCCACTTCGCCATTTGCGAATGGGGTAACAAGCGCCGGCATCGACCCTCTCAACATGACACGTCTCCTGAATGTGTGTTCACAGTGGTTTTACAGCGCGCGGACACTATCCTTGAAGGGAAGAATTGCCAAGTCACTGCGACATGGTTTAAAACGACCATGCTGAGGGGCAAAGATTGAACGGACACGCTTCCATGATCAAGACCCTGTTCACAGCGGTTTTCCTCATTTGGGTCGGAACCAACGCGCTTGCGCAGACCACGCGCGAAGCCGAATCGTTCGCGCGCGCCTTTAACGCTATGAAGGCCGGCGACTGGTACGCCGCGCTCCGCACCGCCGAAGGCATCAACCCGGCAGCGCGCGATATTATCGAATGGCACCGCCTGCGCGCACGGCAAGGCGATTTTGACAGCGTCATCCGCTTTCTCGACCGCCGCCCCGACTGGCCGGGCCTCGCCTATCTGCGGCAACGCTCCGAAAGCACTCTGCCACTGGCCGCCCGCGCCGATGACGTGATCCGGTTCTTCAACGGCGCGCACCCGCAAACCGGCACCGGAGCCGTCGCCCTGATCTCGGCCTTCCGTGCCAAGGGCATGAACTCCGACGCCGAAACCGAAGCTCTCCAAGCCTGGCTCACACATCGGCTCTCGGACGCTGACCACACGAAACTCCTCACATGGTATGGCCGCTCCCTCGCGCCACACCACACCGAGCGCCTCGACATGCTCGTGTGGAGCGGTGCCGAAAAAGACGCGGCGCAAATGTTCTCGCTGGTCCCCAAAGACTGGACAACCCTCGCCAAAGCCCGCCTTGCCTTGCGCGCTGACCAGAACGGCGTCGACGGCCTCGTCGCAGCCGTCCCCAAAGCCCTCGCCGACCATCCGGGCCTCCTGTTTGAACGCATGCAATGGCGCGCCCGAAAGGGCCGCAACGACGACGCAATCGAACTGCTGCTTGCCCAAAGCCCGGACAAACTCGGTCAACCTAGCCGCTGGGCCGGTTGGCGGCGCAGCCTCGCGCGCACCGAAATGCGGGCAGGGCGCGCGTCTCAGGCGTACAAACTCGCCTCGACCCACGGCCTCGACGCCGGCTCACATTTTGCCGACCTCGAATGGCTCTCCGGCTACCTTGCGCTCACCTACCTGAACGACCCTGCAAAGGCGCTCGGCCACTTCCTGCGCTTTCGCGGCGCGGTCGACACACCGATCTCACTGGGCCGCGCGGGCTACTGGGAAGGGCGCGCTCACGAAGCCCTCGGAGACACCGATACAGCGCACCTCGCCTATAGTTTCGGGGCCGAATACCAGACCAGCTTCTACGGCCTTCTCGCCGCAGAAAAAGCAGGCCGCCCGATGGACCCCGCCCTCTACGCCGCCGTCCCGCCGGTTGATCTGACCAATGCGGGCTTCGCCGAAAGCTCGGTTTTCGAAGCCGCCCTCCTGCTCGATGCCGTCGATCAACAAGTGCTCGCCAAACGCTTCCTCACCCACATGACCGAAACGCTGTCCGAGATCGACATCATCCGCCTCGGTGCCTTCATCGCAGCGCGCAACGAACCGCACTACGCCACGATGATCGGCAAACGTGCCGCCGCCTTTGGCACGACAGTGCCGTTCATTTACTACCCTGTTGCCGACCTCGGCGTGGACCCGATGCCGGTGCCGACGGAACTTGCGCTGGCCATCGCGCGGCGAGAAAGCGAATTTAACCCCGTTGTGCAAAGCGGCGTTGGCGCACGCGGCCTGATGCAGATCATGCCCGCCACCGCACGCGAAGTCGCGGGATACCTCGAAATCCCATATAGCAAAGACCGACTGATTACCGACCCTGTCTATAACGCCCGCATCGGCACGGCCTATCTCGACGAGCTTATGGCGGCGTTCGACGGCAATATGATCATGGTTTCGGCAGCCTACAACGCCGGTCCAAGCCGACCCTTGCGCTGGATGCGCGACCGCGGCGACCCACGCCGCGGCCAGATCGACATCATCGACTGGATCGAGCACATCCCCTTCAACGAGACCCGCAACTACGTCATGCGTGTGGCCGAAAGCCTACCGGTCTACCGCGCCCGCCTGACGGGACAACCACAGGCGATGACGCTGTCAAAAGAACTGATTGCCATGCAGAACCACGATCGCGCGGCCCTCAAAGGCGTCCTGATCCGCCCCAAACCGCGCCCCGCCATTCTGACGGATTAACGCGCGCCCCTTTGACACTTTCTCAACCCCACCGCCCCATGATCGCCTTTGTTAACCATTCGTCACCAGAGCGAACGGGCGCACCGACGTAATACCGACGTTGCACCGACGTTGTACCGACGTTCGCCCCAGCCCAGAAAACGCCAAGACTTCAAACAACTGGCGCGGGACATTGAAGCAAGACGGACAAAAATCGCGAAATCCCTTCCAAAATCAGCGTTTCGGCGCAAAATTGGCTTTTTTTTGCAAAAGCAACGCAGATTTCCAAGACCCATCGCCCGCGCGCCACTGTCTCAGATCATTAACCTTAACGGGTATTAACCTTAACGCTCTGGCATTCTAAGGGTCCGAAAATCCCGGGAATTCGCCCAACGGGCGGCGGTGCAGAGCCCCTTTGACCCTCACCGCAATGCCCGCCCCTTCAAGATCGCATCTGGCCCAAACCGCGCACGTATACTGTCCGACGCCCGCTCCGCTTCCGCCCGCGCCCCTGCGCCGGGATCCAAAAGATCCCCCTCCACATCCGCCGTCACCGCAGGCGATAAATGCGAGATACCGACGCCAATCAGACGAAATGGCCCTTCATCCGCGACCTGATCAAACAACCCTCGCGCCGTGCGATAGATGCGGTCAGCAATCTGCGTCGGACTCCCAAGCGAAACACGGCGCGTCAACGATGAATGGTTCGAGCGCTTCAACTTCAACGTCACCACACGCCCAGCCTTGTCCTTCGCTTTCGCCCGATCCGACACGCTTTCCGCCAACCGCCAAATGTGCCCGTCCAGTATCTCAACGTCGCTTGTATCCTCGCCAAACGTTGTCTCATTCGAGATTGATTTCACCGGAGCATGCGCCGACACCCGGCGGCGATCCTCGCCCCGCGCCAGATGCCAAAGCCGCTCGCCCATGCCGCCAAACCGCGCCACCAGATCAACCTTCTCCCACCGGAGCAAATCCCCGAACGTCCTGATGCCAGCCTTGTCCAACGACACCTGCGTCTGCGCCCCAACGCCCCAGATCAACCGCACCTGACGGTCCTTCAGGAAGGCCGCAGTTTCCGCTTCACCGATGATCGAAAACCCGCGCGGCTTGTCCAGATCAGACGCCACCTTTGCCAAAAATTTGTTGTGTGACAAACCGATAGACCCGGTCAGGCCCAATTCGTCCTCCATCCGTTTCACCAACCCCGCCAGCATCACGGCAGGTGGTGCATGATGCAATCGCGCCGTGCCTGTCAGGTCCAAAAACGCCTCGTCCAGCGACAAAGGCTCGACCACTGGCGTCAGGTTATCCATCAACGCGCGGATGTTGCGCGACGCCTCGACATAGGCGCTCATCCGCCCTTTCACGACCACCGCGTCAGGGCATAATTTCAGCGCCTGAAACATTGGCATCGCCGATTTGACGCCCCGGATCCGCGCAATGTAACACGCCGTCGACACCACGCCCCGCCGCCCGCCACCAATGATCACGGGCTTGTCGCGAAGGCTTGGATCGTCCCGCTTTTCAACGCTCGCGTAGAAGGCATCGCAATCCATATGCGCGATCGAAAGGTCGAACAATTCGGGATGCGACATCACCCGCGGCCGCCCACAATCAGGACAGCGCGTTCCACTTTCAAACGTCGTCAGGCAATCACGGCAAAGGGCAGGCATTTGGCAAACGCTTCAACTAAGATACCCCAGCCTACCCAACCGGAGCCCCATGTGACAGAGCCTTTCCACGGTGCAAAACTCGCCATCCTCGCCGGCGACCACATCGTCACGATCCTGCGCGACGATATCCCAACGATCCCGTGGCCGAACCATTGGGACCTGCCCGGAGGTGGCCGCGAAAGTGACGAAACGCCCGTCGCCTGCGTCCTGCGCGAGCTAAACGAAGAGCTTGGTCTCACCCTGACACCACAGGACCTAACATGGTTAAGGCGCTACCCATCCGAGCCCAACTACGTCTGGTTTTTCGTCGCAGAATGCCCTGACTTTGACCCAGAAGAGGTTAATTTTGGCGATGAATGCCAAGAGTGGCGTCTCGCCTCTATCGACTGGTTTCTCACCAATCCCAAGACCATTTCGACGCACAAAAAGCGCCTTTCCGACTACCTTAGTGCGCGCCAAACCTAAGGTTTCTGCCCCCCGCTTCATCGCATATTGCAGGCGAAAACGCTTTAAATTATGGGCAAATACTCAATTGTTGCGGATCCAGCACGCCTTCCGCGTAAGACGCCGTCAAAGCCATAAGTCATTGAATTGAAATACTGCGCGCCCCATATCTTATGCGTAATCAACAGAACTACGGGACATTTTATGGAAGAGATTTTCGCAATGCTTGGCGGTGGTGGAATAGCGACGCTTCTGATCGCAGCCTTTATTCTTATCTCCCTCTACAAAGGCATCAAGATCGTTTCGCAGTCCGAAAAACACGTTGTAGAGCGGTTCGGTCGTTTGCGCTCGGTCCTAGGGCCAGGCATCAACTTCATCGTGCCGTTTCTTGACCGCGTTGCGCACCAAATCTCGATCCTTGAACGCCAGCTTCCCAATGCAAGCCAAGACGCCATTACGGCTGACAACGTGTTGGTGCAGGTCGAAACAAGCGTGTTCTACCGGATCACCGAGCCCGAAAAGACCGTCTATCGTATTCGCGATGTCGATGCGGCAATCGCCACAACAGTCGCCGGTATCGTCCGTGCAGAGATCGGCAAAATGGAGCTCGACGAAGTACAGTCCAATCGCTCCACACTGACCACCACAGTCAAAAATGCGGTTGAACAGCAGGTTGACGACTGGGGTATCGAAGTCACCCGCGCCGAATTGCTTGACGTGAACCTTGATCAGGCCACCCGCGATGCCATGCTTCAACAGTTGAACGCCGAACGTGAACGCCGCGCTGCTGTGACCCGCGCGGAAGGTGAAAAGCGCGCGGTAGAGTTGAATGCCGACGCCGAACTTTATGCCGCTGAACAGGGCGCAAAGGCACGCCGCATCGAATCCGATGCTGAAGCTTACGCTACGAGTGTCGTGGCTCAGGCCATCAAGGACAATGGCCTGGAGGCCGCGCAATATCAGGTGGCGCTCAAGCAGGTAGAAACGCTCAAAGCATTGGGCGCAAGCCCATCCAGCTCAACCATCGTGGTACCCGCGAATGCGCTTGAAGCCTTTGGCGACGCGTTCAAAATGCTGCGGGGTCGTTCGTGATGTTGTCAACTTGGTGGGCTTGGATCGTCGCCGCGATGATCCTCGCCATCCTAGAGGTCTTCTTGCCTGCTCAAATCCTATTGGGCTTTGCAATTGGGGCCGCAGGCGTGGGTCTAGGCCTTCTGCTCGGCGTCCCCGGTCTTGCCGGTTCAGCGCCGGCGTTGATGCTTGCTTTCGCGGTCTTGTCCCTCATCGGGTGGCTCGTGCTGCGCCGTTTGCTTGGCGTCTACAAGGGTCAGGTCAAGGTCTGGGAAAGCGACGTTAACGACGACTAACAGCCACCGACCTAGACGCTACTGCACATCATTGAACGCCGCCTCTAGACGTTCGATCGCCTTCAACATGGTGGCGCGCGGCAAAGCTACATTGTACCGCATATGCCCGCTGCCGCCGCCCCCGAACTGTGCTCCCGGGCTTGGGATGACTTTCGCATCCCGCACCGAGCGCCGTAGCAATTCGCTGTCGTCCATGCCGAGACCACTAAAGTCGACCCAACTCAGGTACGTCGCGTCCATCTGCATCACTGATACGCCGGGAATCGCCTCCATGCGATCCGCGAAAATGCGAAAGTTTTCCGCAAGATAAGCTTGAGTCGCATCCATCCAATCGTGTCCGCCCGTATATGCGGCCTTGATCATCACCATGCCGTATCGATTGGGAGAGCTCTCGCGGTCCAGAATGGTTTGGGACATGCGTTTGCGCATTGCTGCATCGGGATAAATCGCAATGCCGGTTTCAGCGCCGGCAACATTGAACGCCTTCGAGGCCGCCGTCAGCACCGCGATCCGATCCGCATGCTCGGGCGCGGCGACCAGTGTTGGCACGAATGTGGCACCCGGAAAAGTCAGGTCCATGTGGATCTCGTCTGATATCAGGATTAGATCGTGCGTCACGCAAAACGCGACCAGCGCGCGAAGTTCCTCTGTCGTCCATATCCGCCCGCCGGGATTGTGAGGCGAGCAAAGCGTTACGATCTTCTCATGCCCTTTCAGCGACGCCGCCAAGCCGTCCAAATCCATCGTGAACCGCCCGTCTTCTATCACCAAAGGGCTTTCGACCACGATACGGCCCATCGCTTCGACTTGGCGGTAGAACGCATGATACACTGGCGAGAAGACGATGATCCCATCGCCCGGCTTGGAATAGGTCGCAATGATGTCGCCGTAGCCGCTTATCACGCCGTGGGTATAGCGCACTGACGACGGTTCGATCTCGTAGCCATGACGGTCTTTCAGCCACCTCGCGACAGCCTCATCGACCGGCCGCGTGTTGCCAAAATAACCACAGTAGCCCCAGTCAATCTCGGCCCGCATGGCATCAAGGATCGCCGGAGCCGCTTTGAAATCCATATCCGCCACCCACATCGCAATCGCGTCCGGGTCGTCAAAACCGAAGTTGCGCGCGATATTGTCGTACTTAGATGTGTGTTTGCCCCGCAAAGGCAGTGGCGTGTCAAAGTCGAATTGCATCTCATGTCCTAAGTGTCTTCTGTTCGAGGCGAACCTAGCTTTTCTAACAGCACCTGCAAGGCCCGGCACGACTTGTCCGCCGCCTCTGCTTGTCCTAAATGAACCAAATGACACTCCGATCTATCCTTCTTCATCCCGACCCACGGCTGAAATCCATGGCTGACCCTGTCACTGACGTCGACAAGGACTTGCGCCAGCTTGCCGATGACATGCTTGAAACCATGTACGAGGCGCCAGGTATCGGTCTGGCCGCGCCGCAGGTTGGGGTTGGCAAGCGTCTCCTCGTGATGGATTGCATCAAGGACGAGACAGTCACACCGCGCCCGATGGTTCTGATCAATCCCGCCGTGACGTGGGTGTCTGACGACAAGAACACCTACGAAGAGGGCTGCCTTTCGATCCCTGACCACTACGCCGATGTTGAACGCCCGTCGGAGGTCGAAGTTTCTTGGATCGATCTCGACGGCGCCGCTTGGTCCGAACGCTTTGACGGACTTTGGGCGACCTGTGTTCAACATGAGATCGACCACTTGAACGGCAAATTGTTCATCGACTACCTCAAGCCCATGAGGCGGCAGATGATCACGCGCAAGATGGTCAAGCTAAAGCGCGAGAAGGCCCGCGCGTGATCCGGCCGATCGTGCTGTGGCCGGATCCGGTTCTGACGCAGGTCTGTGCAGCCGTCACAGACATCGCTGATGACATTCAAGCGCTGGCATCCGACATGCTTGAAACCATGTATGCCGCCCCCGGTCGCGGATTGGCGGCCCCACAAGTCGGCGTGCCGATCCGGCTCTTTGTCATGGACGCCGCTGGGGCGAACGCCGAACGTACTCCGCGTGTGCTGATAAACCCAGAGATCATCGACCGCTCTGACACAAGGATAAGTGGCCCCGAAGGCTGTCTTTCGATCCCCGGCGTGACGACCGATATCGACCGCGCCGCCGAAATAACACTGCGCTGGACCGGGTTGGACGGCAGCCTTTTTGTCGAACACCTCACCGGATTCGAAGCCATTTGCGCCCAACACGAGACCGACCATCTGGACGGCATCGTCACCTTTGACCGCCTGACCGTCGCTGCGCGACAGGCTGTCGAGGCCGAGTATTTCGCATGAGCCGCCCGATCCTTCCCTGGCCTGACCGCTGCCTTCAGTCACCGGCAGCCTTGGTCGAGACTATCACTGACGACGTTCGCGCGATCTGGGACGAGATGATCGACATCATGGATGCCATGCCCGGCTATGGCCTCGCGGCGACGCAAATCGGTGTGATGCAGCGTCTGGCGGTTGTGGATTGCTCGCAAGAGCGCGGGCAGGCCATTCGCCTTGCCAACCCCGAGATTACATCGTCGTCCGCCGAGACAAGCGACTGGGACGAAGGCTCCCCGAACCTGCCGGGCGTCTCAGCGCGTATTACCCGGCCAGCGTGGGTTACGGTTGCGTTCACGGATGCTGAAGGGAATCATGTTAGCCAAGAGTTCACGGGCCTCTGGGCGACCTCGGTGCAACATCAGATCGACCACCTTGCGGGCCGCATGTACTTTGAACACCTAAGCGGGATGAAGCGTCAGATGTTGTTGAAAAAAGCCAGGAAAGCGAACCGATGAAAGTGGCCTTTATGGGTACGCCGAACTTTTCGGTTCCAACACTCGATGCGCTCCACACTGCCGGACACGACATTGTCGCCGTCTACAGCCAACCGCCGCGCCCCGCCGGGCGTGGCAAAAAGGACCGCCCGTCGCCCGTGCATCGCCGCGCCGAAGACCTTGGCCTTCAGGTGCGTTGCCCCAAAACCTTCCGCGACACCGATGCCCAGGGGGCGTTTGCTGACCTTGACGTCGATGTGGCCGTGGTCGTGGCCTACGGTCTCATTCTTCCGGCGCCGGTTCTAGCCGCGCCGCATCAGGGCTGCCTTAATATTCACGCGTCTCTCCTGCCCCGCTGGCGGGGCGCTGCACCGATCCATCGGGCAATCATGTCGGGCGACGCCGAAACCGGCATTTCTATTATGTCGATGGACCTTGGCCTCGACACCGGTCCGGTCTTGCTGACGGAAAGCACACCCATTGGACCGACCGAAACCACCGGCGACCTGCACGATCGACTGGCAGAAATGGGCGCCGACCTCATCGTACGGACGCTCGCCACCTTCGACACGCTTACCCCGGTGCCGCAGCCCGAAGATGGTGTCACTTACGCAGTCAAAGTCGATAAATCCGAAGCCAAGGTCGACTGGACCCGCGACGCCAAAGCGGTGGACCGGCAAATCCGCGCCCTATCCCCGTTTCCCGGGGCTTGGTGCGACGTCAACGGCGAACGCCTGAAACTTCTGCGGTCGGTTGCTGTCGAAAACTCAGCGCCTCCCGGGACGCACATGGGTGATTTCGTGATCGCTTGCGGCAAAGGTGCGGTTCGCATTCTCGATGCACAACGCGAGGGCAAACGCCCAATGACCGCACAAGACGTCCTGCGTGGCATGTCTCTTCCTGAAATTCTCAGCTAGCCCTTTCACATTCACCCTTTCGCAAATACCTTCAAGGGGTCCGGGGGCAGAATGGCCCTGGTCGACGACGCAGGGAAGGGCGCACATGTTTTTTGCATTTTGGGGCTCATTGATCATCGGCGGTATCACTGCCTATTTCGCCGAAAAATGGGACTTTACCCACCACGGCGTGTTTCAGGCGATCCTGATCGCTACCGGCGGTGTCATGCTTTTGTTTATGGCACGCATCATGTTCGGGATTTCGTTCGGAAGCCACGGCGTGAATGCCATAATCGGCGCACTAGGAGCCCTTATCCTCATCCCGTCCGAGGCCATCGCCCGCAAGCGCCGCAACAAACGCTAGCGCGGCGGGCGCGAGCGGTAGACAGGTAACTGCCACCCAAAGGCAAGCGACCCGGCGCGCAACAAGAACGTCACTGCACCCGCGACGATCAACGCTACGCCAGTGCCTAAAATATCGGCCACCAACCAACCCGCCAGAGACCCAGCAAAGGCCGCTGTCACGTATAACTCACCCTGCCGCAGAACCATCGGCACCTCATTTGCGACGACATCGCGCATCAATCCGCCAAAAGTTCCGGTCAAAACGCCAACAAGCGGTATGACGATCCCCACCTGTCCCGTCGCAAAGGCCACTGCCAATCCGGCTGGCACCGCGATCGACAACGCAGCCGCGTCAAGCCAGGCGAGCCATGTAACGCGGCTTTCTACAAGGTGGGCCGAGAAATAGACCAATACGGCCGCGCTTGCGGCAATCAGCAAAATTTCGGGCTGGTTCATCCAGAACACGGGGTTTCGATCCAACAGCAAATCCCGCACCGTGCCGCCGCCGACAGCGGTCAGAGCGGCAAAAAACAGAAAACCAACAATGTCCAACTGTGCGCGCGATGCTGCGAGTGCTCCGGTCAATGCGAAGACAAACACCGCAGCCGCATCAAGGGCGAACGATAGCGTCACGCGTCGCTCGATGTTTTGAACGGCGCCATGCCATCACGCGCTAACTCGTCGGCACGCTCGTTTTCCGGATGCCCGGCATGACCCTTGACCCATTCCCACGTCACGTCGTGGCACGCCTGCGCTTCGTCCAGCCGCTTCCAAAGGTCATCGTTCTTCACAGGCTTTTTGGCAGAGGTCCTCCACCCGTTGCGCTTCCAGCCATGTATCCAACTGGTGACGCCGTTTTTGACATAGGTGGAATCGGTAATGACCGTGATTGCAGTCGCCCGCTCCAATGCTTCCAGCGCATTGATTGCCGCCAATAGCTCCATCCGGTTGTTCGTCGTCAGAGCCTCACCGCCAGAAAGCGGGCGCTCTTTTTTGACCATGCCGCCCTCTTTGGCCTGCAAGAGCGCACCCCAGCCACCCGGCCCGGGATTTCCGGAACAGGCGCCATCTGTATAGGCAAAATATGTTGTCATTTCGGGATTTCGTCCAAACCTACATAGCCCGGAAGGGCGGCAATACGCGCCAGCCACGCGCGAAGTGCTGGAAACGGTTGCAGGTCAAACCCGCCCTTCGTTTCAGCGCTATGAGTATAAGCATAAAGCGCGATTTCTGCGACCGAGGCGCGATCCCCGGCAAGCCAATCCTGCGCTTGCAGATGTTTGTCCATCGTCGCCAAAAGCGCGTGACCCTGTTCAAGCAACTCGGCCATGCGCTCTGGAGTCGCCAAATGCGCGCGCGATGCATAAACCCGCAGCGCGGCGCGCACGGCAATCACGCCCTCGTGCTGGTTTTGCTCCCAAAACATCCAGCCAAGCGCTTTGGCCCGTGTCACGGGATCATCCGGCATCCAATCGGTCCCCTCGGCGAGGTAAAACAGGATCGCGTTGCTCTCGGGGATTGCTGTTCCGTCGTCCAAAACCAACACCGGAAGCTTGCCCAACGGCAGCGCGCCGGTTGCATGGGCGTCGGCAAGGGCGCTGGTTTCGTATTCCATCCCGATATGCCGATAGTTCTGCCCCAAAAGCGCCAGCAAAAGCCGCGCTTTGTAGCTATTGCCAGACGAGGGCATCGAATAAAGTGTCTGCGTCATTTGATTTTTCCGGCGAGTAATATGATCCAAGGCGCGACTGCGCCGTCCAAACCGGTATCCGCGCCAAAGCTGCGTTCAATCACAACAAAGCCGGCGTCGAACAATAAACCGGTGATCTCGGCGTCTGTGTAATAGGCGTAGAAACGCCCCAGATCATCCCGTTTTTCCCCGCGCCCGGTCTTTAGCCCGACATGCAGGAAGCCGCCCTTAACGATGGCTTCAGAAATACGCGCCAAATGCCCCGGCATATCCGCCTTTGGGGCATGTAGCAGCGAGAAATTGGCATAGATCCCGTCATAAACATCCACCGCTTCCAGCGTTTCGAAGCCACCGACCGAGATGTCCAATCCGTGTGTTTTCTTGGCGACCTCTGCCATTTCGGGAGAGGCATCCAGCCCCTCGGCCTGAAACCCGGCGTCCCTCAGAAATGCAGTCGACTGCCCGGTGCCACAGCCAAAATCAAGAACCCGCCCGCCCTCAGGCAGCGCAAGCATAAAGGCGGCAAGGTGCAAAT
>RCMY010002508.1_pt1 | contig 16611 bp, 13 predicted proteins | sample 2041341 | NCBI WGS metagenome assembly RCMY01 (sample SAMN09708234, study PRJNA481090) | Marine sediment metagenome, whole genome shotgun sequencing project. | reverse complement strand
CCGGAAAGGAAAGTAGAAGAATATGAGCGACAACGACGGAAAGAAACCTTTGGGTGTACGTGGCGGCGGTTCCCGGCCGGGGAACGTGAAGCAGAGCTTCAGCCATGGCCGGACCAAGAACGTCGTGGTGGAAACCAAACGCAAGCGCGTTGTCGTGCCCAAACCGGGTGCGGGAACGGCGGGTGCGGCTGGTGGTGCTGGCAAGCCGTCTGGTGCGGCAAGTTCGGCCAAACGCCCGGCAGGGATCTCGGATGCCGAGATGGACCGCCGGATGAAGGCTCTGGCCGCCGCCAAGGCGCGCGAGTCTCAAGACGCGGCCGATCGCGAAGCCAAGGAAAAGGCGAGCGAAGAAGAGCGCATGCGCCGCCGTGAAGAGGCCGACGTCAAGGAGCGCGAAGAGCGCGAAGCCGAGGAAAAGGCCCGTGCCAAGGCTGAGGAAGACGAGCGCAAGAAGCGAGAATCAGAGCAGGCCGCGATCAAGGCCGCCGCTGCTGCGGCAGAGCCCGACGCGATTCCCGGCGCGATGCCCGATTCGGCGCGTCAGGCGCCGAACAAATCGTTCCCCGCTCCGCGCAAGCAGGAACCGGAACGCGAACAGCCTGCGCGCCGCAACAAGGGCCGTGGTGGTGATGACAGCCGCCGGTCAGGCAAGCTGACCCTCAATCAGGCGCTTGCGGGCGGTGAGGGCGGTCGTCAGAAATCCATGGCCGCGATGAAGCGCAAGCAAGAACGCGCGCGTCAAAAGGCGATGGGCGTCAATGTAGAGCGTGAAAAGGTTGTGCGCGACGTACAGCTGCCCGAAACGATTGTCGTCTCCGAGCTTGCCAACCGTATGGCCGAGCGCGTTGGCGATGTTGTCAAAGCGCTTATGCAAAACGACATGATGGTCTCGCAAAACGAAACGATTGACGCTGATACTGCCGAGCTGATCATCGAGGAATTTGGCCACCGCGTCGTGCGGGTGTCGGATTCGGACGTGGAAGATGTCATCGCGCATGTCGAAGACGATCCCAAGGATATGGTGACGCGCGCACCTGTGATCACCATCATGGGCCACGTTGACCACGGCAAAACCTCGCTTCTGGATGCGATCCGCAACGCGAAAGTGGTTGCGGGTGAGGCCGGCGGCATCACCCAGCATATCGGCGCCTATCAGGTGACAACCGATAGCGGTGCAATGCTGACCTTCCTTGATACGCCCGGCCACGCGGCCTTTACCAGCATGCGCTCGCGCGGTGCGCAGGTGACCGATATCGTGGTTCTGGTTGTGGCGGCGGATGACGCCGTGATGCCCCAGACGATTGAGGCGATCAACCACGCCAAAGCGGCGCAGGTGCCGATGATCGTTGCGATCAACAAGGTCGACAAGCCCGGTGCGAACCCCGACAAGGTACGCACCGATCTGTTGCAGCATGAGGTGATCGTCGAGGCGATGTCCGGTGAAGTGCAAGATGTCGAAGTGTCGGCCGTGACCGGTCAGGGCCTTGATGAACTGCTTGAGGCGATTGCCCTTCAGGCCGAGCTTCTTGAGCTTAAGGTGAACCCGAACCGCGCTGCCGAAGGCGCCGTGATCGAGGCACAGCTTGACGTGGGCCGTGGCCCGGTGGCGACGGTTCTGATCAAGAAGGGCACGTTGCGTCCGGGCGATATCTTCGTCGTCGGCCAGCAATACGGCAGGGTGCGTGCGCTGATCAATGACCGCGGCGAGCGTGTCAAAGAAGCAGGCCCGTCGACCCCGGTCGAGGTTCTGGGTCTGAATGGCACACCCGAAGCGGGCGACGTTCTGAATGTGGTCGGCACCGAGGTGCAAGCGCGCGAAATCGCGGAATATCGCGAGAGCGCCGCAAAAGAGAAACGCGCCGCTGCCGGGGCTGGCACCTCGCTGGAACAGCTTCTGGCGAAGGCCAAGCAGGACGAGAACGTCAAGGAAATGCCGATTGTCGTCAAGACCGACGTGCAGGGCTCTGCCGAGGCGATCGTTCAGGCGATGGAAAAGATCGGCAACGACGAGGTCCGCGTGCGGGTGCTGCATTCGGGGGTTGGTGCGATCACCGAATCCGATATCGGCCTTGCCGAGGCATCGGGTGCGCCGGTCTTTGGCTTTAACGTTCGCGCCAATGCGCCCGCGCGCAACAGCGCCAACCAAAAGGGTGTCGAAATCCGCTATTACAGTGTGATTTACGATCTCGTGGATGACGTGAAGGCCGCTGCTTCGGGCCTTCTGGGCGCCGAAATTCGCGAAAAGTTCATCGGGTATGCCAAGATCAAAGAGGTCTTCAAGGTTACGGGCATCGGCAAGGTTGCCGGCTGTCTGGTCACCGAAGGCGTCGCGCGCCGCTCTGCCGGTGTGCGCCTCTTGCGCGACGATGTCGTGATCCACGAAGGCACGCTGAAAACCCTCAAGCGCTTCAAGGACGAAGTGCCCGAGGTTCAGTCGGGTCAGGAATGCGGGATGGCGTTCGAGAGTTACGACGATATCCGCCCCAACGACGTGATCGAGATTTTCGAACGCGAAGAAGTTGTGCGCACGCTGGCCTGATCAGCCGTCGTTTGACCAAAGCAAAAGGGCAGTCGTTAAGGCTGCCCTTTTTTATTTGTCTGATACGGTGTTAGCCTTGCCGTCCCCGTCCCCGTCCCGGATCTGAATCAGGCCATTGGTTAGCAAGCCAACGAAAATCCCCTGAATTGATACACAAGATCCAACCTGAATTGTGCGAAGCATGGTTATTTCCCCAGATTAACATGAGCAAAAATATCGGCAGATATTTAAAACTTGGCTGAATTGTCGTCAATTTCAGAACAATGTCACGCAAATCTTGCCAATATAAAATAAATACAGCTTATGGGGTTTTCGCACGCGCAGCGATACCATTTTGGCGCTCAAAGCCAATCGCGCAGAATTGGAATAAGAGGAATATCCGCAGGCGGCATCGGATAAGATTTGAGATCCTTCGCGCGCACCCATTTCAGGGTCTGGCCCTCGCGCCCCTGCGGTGTGCCCTCCCATTTGCGACAGGCAAAGAGCGGCATCACAAGGTGAAAGTCATCGTAGGAATGGCTGGCAAAGGTCAGTGGGGCCAGGCAACTTGACCAGGTGTTGATGCCAAGCTCTTCCTGCAACTCGCGGATCAGGGCGTGTTCGGGTGTTTCACCCACTTCCACCTTGCCGCCGGGAAATTCCCACAGTCCCGCCATGGATTTACCAGCGGGACGTTGGGCCAGCAAAATACGGCCATCGACGTCGATCAGGGCGACGGCAGAGACAAGAACGATCTTCATCGACACACCTTTGGGGCCGATGTCACGACCTGTAATCGGCGTTGATGTCGATATAGCCATGGGTCAAATCGCAGGTCCAAACCGTGGCGGTGCCGCCACCCAGACCGAGATCGACATGAATTTCGATCTCCTGATTCTTCATGTAGGCGGCTGCGCGATCCTCGTCATACCCGGGGCTGACCCAGCCATCCTTGGCCACAAGCATATCGCCAAACCGGATCGACAGTGTGTCACGATCGGCGCGCGCGCCTGATTTGCCCACCGCCATCACCACCCGGCCCCAATTGGGGTCTTCACCGGCAATGGCGGTCTTGATCAGCGGCGAATTGGCGATGGATTTAGCATGAACATGCGCTTCGGCGTCACTGGCCGCACCGGTGACGGCGATCTCGACGAACTTGGTCGCGCCTTCACCATCGCGCACAACCTGATGGGCAAGGTCAAGCATGACGCGGCGCAGCCCTTCCATAAAGCCAAGGTTGTTTTCGGTGACCCGAATGCCCGACGCCCCGGTTGCGGCCACCAACAGGGTGTCGGATGTCGAGGTGTCGCTATCGACCGTGATACAGTTGAACGTGGTCCGGTTCAGCGCGGTCACCGTGCTTTGCAGGATCGCCTGATCAATCGCCGCATCGGTGAAAATATAGACCAGCATCGTCGCCATATCCGGCGCAATCATGCCAGAGCCTTTGGCGATCCCGGCGATATGCACCGCCTGACCGTCGATCATCACCGTCTCGGATGCGCCCTTGGGAAAGGTGTCGGTGGTCATGATTGCGCGGGCGGCCCCGCCGATGCCATCGGGGCTAAGGGCGCCCTTCAGGGTATCGATGCTGTCGATGATGCGCTGATGCGGCAGCGGCTCGCCGATCACCCCGGTAGAGGAGGAAAACACGCGCGTCGCGGGCACGCCAAGCCGTTCGGCCACGGCACCAGTGACGGCCTTGACCGATTCTGTCCCGACACGCCCGGTAAAGGCGTTGGCATTGCCCGAATTCACGATGACCGCCGCGCCTTTGCTGGGGTCGCCGCCGATCTTGTCCTGACAATCCAGCACCGCAGCCGAGCGCGTGGCAGAGCGCGTAAAGGCGCCCGCAATCGCCGTGCCTGGCGCAAGCGTGACAAGCATAACATCGGTGCGCCCCTTATAACGCACGCCGGCCGAGGTCGTGGCGAAACTGACCCCGCCAATGGCGGGCAGATCGGGAAAGGCGGCGGGTGCAAGCGGGGAAAGCTTTGGGGTAGCGCCCATGAGTTACTTCTCCAGAAGATCGGTGTTGTTGATCAGCGTCGGATCATAGGCGCTTGTGTCTGTGCGGGTGATGTCGGTCCCACTTTCAAGCTTGGCCACGTAATTGTTAAAGGTCTCCTGACGGATGGTGTCGGCCAATTCATCGCGCACCTCGTCGAGCGTGGGGCGTTCCTTGATGCGGGTCTCGTTCAGCTTGATCACATGCCAGCCGAACTGTGTCTTGACCGGGGGTGAGACCTGTCCGGTTTCAAGCTTGACCACGGCATCAAAGAATTCCTGCACCATCACGCCTTCGCTGAACCAGCCAAGATCGCCACCGCCGGGGCCCGATGGGCCGGTGGAATGTTCTTGCGCAAGGGCGGCGAAATTCGCACCCCCTTCCAGTTCGCTGATCAGGGCCTTGGCCTTGTCCTCGGTCTCGACCAGAATATGGGCGGCCTTGTACTCGGTCTCCTGGGCGTCACCGGTGTATTGGGCTTGATAGGCGGCTTGCAGGGCCTCATCGCTCAGGGCGGCCTCAAGCACGCCGTCAATCACATCACCGGCCGTCACGGCACGCGTTTCGTTCTCAAGGCGCCATTTGGCGGCCTCGGACAGTGGCCCCTCATGCGCCTGCATCAACAGGGTCTGCTGGATCAGCTGATCCAGAACACCTTTGAACAAAACCTCGGGCGGAAGCTGATCATAATCCGCAGGCAGGCCGTTGCGCAGGGCCAGCATATGCCCAAGTGTGATCTCGCTGTCGCCGACAGAGGCCATGACGGTATCCAGCGTCGGCGCGTCTTGCGCCATGACCGGAGAGGTAACTGCAAAGCCCGTCATCAGGGCTGTGGCGGACAAAAGGCGTAGGCGTGCGAACATGAAGATCTTCCTCTGGCGATACTGCAATAGCGGCTGCGCGGGTGCGCAACGTTGACACTCTGCCGGCGGCCCCTTACATCGCCTTATGATAAAGGCAAAACCCCGGTCTTTCGCCCGTTGTAGGGTGGCAAGGGAAGCGGGGCAAGCAATTGCCTTTCACGGATAGTCAAAACACCGGAACGGATAGAAAATGCTGGGTATTGGAACGGTCGCCAAAAAGATCTTCGGAACGCCAAATGACCGCAAGATTAAGGCGACACGGCCGCTGGTTGATCAGATCACTGCGCTGGAACCCGAATTCGAAGCGCTCAGCGATGCCGGGCTGATTGAAAAGACCGAAGAGTTTCGCAAGCGGATCGCCGAGGGCGAAACCCTTGACGCGCTATTGCCAGAGGCTTTTGCCAATTGCCGCGAAGCTGCGCGCCGCGCGCTTGGCCTGAGGGCCTTTGATGTCCAGCTGATGGGCGGAATTTTCCTGCACCAGGGTAACATTTCCGAGATGAAGACCGGCGAAGGCAAAACGCTTGTTGCGACCTTCCCGTGCTATCTGAATGCGCTGTCGGGGCAGGGCGTGCATGTGGTCACGGTCAACGATTACCTCGCGCGTCGCGATGCCGAATGGATGGGCAAGGTTTTCTCCGCCCTTGGCATGACCACCGGTGTTGTCTATCCGCAGCAACCCGAGGCCGAGAAACAGGCCGCCTACGCTGCCGATGTGACCTATGCCACCAACAACGAACTTGGGTTCGACTATCTGCGCGACAATATGAAATCCTCGCTCGACGAGATGAACCAGCGCGGCCATAACTTTGCCGTGGTCGATGAGGTGGACAGCATCCTGATCGATGAGGCGCGCACGCCGCTGATCATTTCCGGCCCAAGCCAGGACCGAAGCGAGCTTTACCTGACAATCGACGCGCTGATCCCTGAATTGCAGGAAGAGCATTTCGCGATTGACGAAAAGACCCGCAATGTCACCTTCACCGAAGACGGCAACGAGTTTTTAGAACAGCTTTTGCTGACGCGTGGCGTTCTGGAAGAGGGGCGCTCGCTTTATGATCCCGAAAGCACCACGATTGTGCATCACGTCAATCAGGGATTGCGCGCGCATAAGCTTTTCCAGAAGGACAAGGACTATATCGTGCGCGATAAAGATGTTGTTCTGGTCGATGAATTCACCGGCCGGATGATGGCCGGCCGGCGTCTGTCCGATGGGCTGCATCAGGCGATCGAGGCCAAGGAAGGCTGTCAGATTCAGCCCGAAAACGTGACCCTCGCGCAGGTGACCTTTCAGAACTATTTCCGCCTTTACGATACCCTGTCGGGCATGACCGGCACGGCCGTCACCGAGGCCGATGAATTCATGGAAATCTACGGTCTGGGTGTGATCGAAGTGCCGACCAACCGCCCGATTTCCCGGATCGACAAGGATGATGCGGTTTATCGCTCGACCACCGACAAGTTGAACGCGATCATCGAAACGATTGGTGACGCGCATGCAAAGGGACAGCCGACCCTTGTTGGCACCACCTCGATTGAAAAGTCAGAGCTGCTGAGCACGCTTCTGACCGAGGCGAAGATTACGCACAATGTTCTGAACGCGCGCCAGCATGAAAAAGAGGCCCAGATCGTGGCCGATGCCGGTAAATTCGGCGCCGTGACCATCGCCACCAACATGGCCGGGCGCGGCACCGACATCAAGCTGGGCGGCAACGTCGAATTTAAGATCATGGAGGCGATTGCCGCCGATCCCGAAGGCGACCCCGAAGATATCCGTCAAAAGATCGAGGACGGGCACGCCGCCGATGAAGAGGCTGTCAAAGCCGCAGGCGGGCTTTTTGTTCTGGCCACCGAGCGCCATGAAAGCCGACGTATCGACAACCAGCTGCGCGGTCGGTCCGGTCGTCAGGGTGATCCGGGCATGTCGGCGTTCTTCCTAAGCCTCGAAGACGATCTGATGCGCATTTTCGGCAGCGAGCGCCTTGAAAAGGTGCTCTCGACGCTGGGGATGAAAGAAGGCGAGGCGATCATTCACCCATGGGTGAACAAATCGCTTGAGCGCGCGCAGGCCAAGGTCGAGGCGCGCAACTTTGACATCCGCAAGCAATTGCTCAAGTTTGACGATGTGATGAACGAACAGCGCAAGGTTGTCTTTAAACAGCGCCTCGACATCATGAAGGCCCGCGACCTGTCCGAGATCATCGAGGACATGCGCGGCGAGGTGATCGACGATCTGGTCGACACTTATATGCCGCCCAAGACCTATGCCGATCAATGGAACACCGAAGGGCTTTATGCGGCGGTGATCGAGCGGCTGAACCTTGACTTGCCGGTGATCGACTGGGCCGCCGAAGAGGGTGTGGATGACGAAGAGATCACCGAGCGTCTTGAAAAGGCCGCCGATGAGATGATGGCCGCCAAGGCCGCTATGTTCGGTCCCGAGAGCATGCGCATGATCGAAAAGCAGGTGCTGCTTCAGACCATCGATACCAAATGGCGCGAGCATCTTCTGACGTTGGAACATCTGCGCAGCGTTGTGGGCTTTCGCGGCTATGCACAGCGCGATCCGCTGAACGAGTACAAGAACGAGGCGTTCCAGCTGTTTGAAACCATGCTCAACAGTCTGCGCGAGGATGTGACCCAGAAGCTGGCACAGATCCGCCCAATGACCGAGACCGAGCAAGAGACGATGATGCAGGAAATGGCAGCACAGCGCGCCGAAATGGAAGCGCCGGCACATGATGCAACGCCTGCCGAGGCCCCTGAAGACGCCGCGTCGGGATTTGTTGAATCCGATCCCTCGACATGGGGAAATCCGGGCCGAAACGAGGTTTGCCCCTGTGGATCGGGCAAGAAATTCAAGCATTGTCACGGGCGGTTGGCCTGACCAAGCCGCCCGAATGACTCCGTTTCTTTGCCACAAGTCAGCCTTGTTTAACCAATAACCTCTCTCTTGACCCTTAACGGGGATGGGAGAGTGTTATGTCCAAGTACAGACGTTATATCACCGCTGGCGGTACGCTCGCCTGTGCCCTCGGCATCGGCTATTTCATGCAAGCGAGCCCTAATAGCCCTGCCAATGTCCGCGCGGCGGGCATGGTTGATGCGGGTGAACCAAAGATCAATATTTCACAGATCACGCTGACCTCTGCGGCCCCGACGCCGCCGGTGGCCATGGCGGAACCCGCAGCCTTGCCTGCGGCGCCGGTCACACTGGCCGTGGCGCAGGATACGCCGCTCGCCGATGATCTGCCTGTAGAAGAGGTCTCACCCGGCTTTGCCTGCGAGTACAGCATGACGGCCAAACCGCTGGCGGCCGCGATGGTACAGGTCACGCTTGATGCGCCCTGCATGATCAATGAGAAATTTACCCTGCACCAGAACGGCATGATGTTCACCGAGGCGACCGATGAGAATGGCCATAGCGTTCTGACCGTTCCAGCCCTTAGCGAAAATGCTGTGTTCATTGCATCCTTTGGCAATGGCAATGGCAATGGCGACGGTGCGATCGCGACGACCAAGGTCGATACATTCGCCTATTATGACCGTTTCGTTGTGCAATGGGGCGGCGAGAGCGGCATGAAAATTCATGCTCTGGAATACGGGTCGGATTTTGGCGACGAGGGTCACGTCTGGGTCAATGCCGCCCATGACATGGCGCGCGCCGCGCGTGGCGAGGGTGGGTTTTTGACCCACCATGGCTCGCCCGACTTGGACAATGCCCTTATCGCCGAGGTTTATACCTTCCCGACCGAAACCGCGCTGCGCGCCGGTGACGTCAGCCTGCGGGTCGAGGCCGAAGTGACCGCTGGCAATTGTGGCCGCGATATTGAGGCACAAACCATCGCCACCGATGAGGTGAGCGGGCTGAAAGTACAGGATATTGTGCTTGCGATGCCCGATTGCGACGGCATTGGTGACTTTCTGGTGTTGAATAATCTGTTCAATGACCTGAAGGTTGCGCGGAACTAGTTCCGCAGCATTCGGGGGTCGCTTTATGACAATGGTGCGTGCGGCGATCTTCGCCGCACTTTTTTTATTTGCCATGGGGCCACCAGCGGCGGCGCAGGATGTGACGCTGCGCTCGCATGACGGGGATGTCGAGATTTCCGGCAACCTTCTGGGATTTGATGGCGAGTTCTATCGGCTGGACACGGTTTATGGTGAACTGACGGTCGATGGCTCTGGTGTTAGCTGTGAGGGCCCCGGTTGCCCAAATCTTGAGAATTACGTGGCGCGGCTGGTGTTTTCGGGCGCGCCGACGATTGGCAAGGTCCTGATGCCCGCGTTGATCGAGGCGTTTGCCATTCGCGGTGACTATGATGTGACCCGCCGGGATGAGGGCGGAAATGAGATAAGCTATGCCCTGAATGAACGCAAAAACGGCGAGCTTATTGGTGAATTTACCTTTCGCCTGACCAATACCGATGAGGGATTTGCCGACCTGCTGGCCAATGAGGCCGATATCGCCATGACCCTGCGCGAGGCGCGCAAAGATGAGCTGAGCCATGCCAAGGCCGCCGGGCTTGGCGATCTGACGGCGCCGGGGCGGGCGCGGGTGGTGGCGCTTGATGCGCTGATCCCGGTCGTGGCGCCAAGCAACCCGGTGCAGGGGATCACCATGCCGCAACTGGCCGAGGTTTTGGCCGGGCGGCTTACCAATTGGAACGCGCTTGGCGGCCCGGACGCGCCGATTGACGTGCATCTGTGGGACGAACGAACCGGCATTGGTCAGGCCAGTGTCGATCACCTGCTCGGGCCCGGTGGCCTTCCGACACATAGCCGGGTCCACCGCCACGCCAATGGCGCAGAGTTTGCAAAGGCTCTGGTGCGTGATCCGTTTGCCCTTGGCCTGACCACGCGATCCGAACAGGGCAATACCTGGGAACTGGCTTTGACGGGGGCCTGTGGTTTTGCCCTGACGGCGACCCGCCGTGCGGTCAAGACCGAGGATTATCCCCTGACCGCGCCGCTGTTTCTTTATCTTCCGGCGCGACGGTTCCCCAAACTGGCCCGCGAATTTCTGGCCTATCTGCGCGACCCGTCGGCACAATTGGTGATCCGCCGGGCCGGTTTCGTTGATCAGGCCCCCGAAGAGATCGAGATAAACGCTCAGGGCGACCGCTTTGCCAATGCCATCGCACAGGCGGGCCCAGAGGTTGGGCTTGAGGAGTTACAGCGCATGGTGCGGGTTCTGTCACCGCTCAAACGGTTGACAACCACCTTCCGGTTCGAACCGGGATCGGTCCGGCTTGATGCGCAATCGCGATCGAATGTAGAGCAACTGGCCCGCTCGCTTGAGCTTGGGCTTTACGATGCGCGGCGGCTGGTTTTTGTGGGGTTCAGCGATGGGGATGGGGCAGCAGGCGCCAACCGGGACATTGCCATGCGCCGCGCCGAGACCGTGCAGCGCGCAGTGACCCGAGCCGCCGAGACCGCCAACCTCAATCGCATCGCGGTCGAAATCGACGCCTTTGGCGAGACGATGCCGATGGCCTGCGACGATACGGCCTGGGGGCGACAGGTAAATCGCCGGGTCGAGGTTTGGGTGCGTTAATGCGCGAGACCGGCGCGCAAGGGCCGGAAAGCGTCACAGGTGGCCTTCCGAGCGAAAGCTGATTTCGCAGGATTTCCCGATGATGATGTGGTCATGCAAGGTGATACCCATGGTCGCCGCTGCCACCTCGATCTGATGGGTCATGTCGATATCCGCTTGCGAGGGCGTGGGATCGCCTGAGGGGTGATTGTGCACCAGGATTAGCGCGCTGGCATTCAGCTGAAGCGCGCGTTTCACCACCTCGCGCGGATAGACCGGGACGTGATCAACCGTGCCTTGGGCCTGTTCTTCGTCGGCAATCAGGATGTTCTTTCGGTCCAGAAAAAACACCCTGAATTGTTCAGTTTCGCGATGCGCCATGGTGGTGTGGCAATAATCCAGAAGCGCATCCCAGGATGAGATGACCTGTCGACGCAAGACCTTGGCCCGCGATAGACGATGGGCGGCGGCCTCGATGATCTTGATCTCGGTGATCACCGCCTCGCCCACGCCGGACAGGTCAGAGAGCTGATCCGGAGTGGCCGAGAGAACACCGTTGAAATCGCCAAAACTCTCAATGAGCAGATGCGCAAGCGGTTTGACATCCCGGCGCGGGATCGCGCGAAAAAGCACCAGTTCCAGAAGCTCGTAATCGGGCATCGCCTGCGCGCCGCCGCTCAGAAAGCGCGCGCGCAGTCGTTGACGGTGATCACGGATATAAGAGGGCTGTTTTCCGGGGGCAAGCGGCGCGGCCTCAATGGCTTCGTCGCCGACAAAAAGCGGCAGGGGCATTTCGGAAAAGGCGCGTGGATCACTCATGCCAAAACTCTGCCCGATCAGGGTTAGCGAATGGTTAATCCCCGTGTAGCGGAGTGAGCAAAAAGAAAAAGGTGCGCCCGCAAGCGCACCTTTTCAGGATCGTTCTGTCTGTCGGCGTCTCAGCTTTTCATCGAGTCCCAAAAGTTTTTAACCGACGAAAAGAAGCTTTTGCTTTCGGGGTTGTTGTCTTCCGACAAGGCCTCGAATTCGCGCAGCAGCTCTCTTTGTTTGCTGGTCAGGTTCACGGGCGTTTCAACGGCAAGTTCAATGAACATATCGCCGTTGCTACCCCCACGAAGCGCAGGCATGCCCTTGCTGCGCAGACGCATCTGGCGGCCGGATTGGCTTCCGGCCGGGATCTTCACCCGGCTGCGACCACCGTCGATGGTCGGCACCTCGATATCGCCCCCAAGAGCGGCCTTGATGACCGACACCGGCACACGGCAGAACAGGTTCATTTCCTCGCGCTCAAACAGGTCATGTTTGGCGACATCAATGAAGATGTACAAATCCCCTGCGGGACCACCCCGCATGCCCGCCTCGCCTTCGCCCGCAAGACGGATGCGGGTGCCGGTTTCAACGCCCGCAGGAATGTTGACGCTAAGCGCGCGTTCTTTCTGTGTGCGGCCTTGCCCCTGACAGGATTTACAGGGGTTCTTGATGATCTGACCTAAGCCACCGCAGGTAGGGCAGGTGCGCTCAACCGTGAAGAAACCCTGTTGCGCGCGGACCTTTCCCATGCCCGAACAGGTGGGGCAAGTGGTGGGATCGCCGCCACCCTCTGCGCCAGAGCCGCTACAGGCCTCACAGGCAACCGCGGTGGGCACCTTGATGGTCTTTTGCAGGCCAGAATGGGCATCTTCCAGGGTGACGCGCAGATTATAGCGCAGGTCAGACCCGCGTGCGGCCCGCTGACGGCCACCGCCGGGACGCCCGCCTGCCCCCATGAAATCACCAAAGAGGTCGTCGAATACGTCGGAAAAGGCGCTGGCAAAATCGCCTTGGCCGCCGCCCATGCCACCGCCGGGACGCCCGCCACCCATACCGCCTTCAAAGGCGGCGTGACCGAACCGGTCATAGGCCGCTTTCTTGTCGGGATCTTTCAGGGCATCATAGGCTTCGCCCGCTTCCTTGAACTGGCGTTCAGAGTCGGGATTGTCGGAATTGCGATCGGGGTGAAGCTCTTTGGCCTTTATGCGATAAGCCTTCTTGATCTCTTCCGCCGAGGCGCCCTTGGATAGCCCAAGCACTTCGTAATAGTCACGTTTGGCCATCGGGGATCTCCTTTTGACGGATTATCAGGGGGCGGTCCGACATTTTGCCAAACCGCCCCTGATCAATCCTTAACGTGCCTTAGGCGCGTTTGTTGTCGTCGAGATCCTCGAAATCGGCGTCGAGGATATCATCTTCGCCGGCACCGGCACGATCCGCTGCGGCGGGTTCGCCATCGGCCTCTTCCTGGCCCGACTTATAGATCGCCTCGCCAAGTTTCATTGCCGCTTCGGTGACATTCTGGATGCCGGACTTGATCTTGCCAGCATCTTCGCCTTCCAGCTCGTCCTTGAGCGCCGCAATGGCCAACTCGATTGCCTCGATCGTGGTCGGATCTACCTTGTCGGCATGCTCTTCCATCGACTTTTCGGTCGAGTCGATCAGGCTTTCGGCCTGGTTTTTGGCCTCGACCAGCTCGCGGCGGGCCTTATCTGATTCGGCATTTTCCTCGGCGTCGCGAACCATCTTTTCGATGTCCTCGTCGCTCAGGCCGCCAGAGGCCTGAATCGTGATCTTCTGCTCTTTGCCAGTGCCCTTGTCCTTGGCCTGAACCGAGACGATGCCGTTGGCGTCGATGTCAAAGCCAACCTCAATCTGCGGCATGCCGCGTGGCGAGGGCGGGATATTTTCAAGGTTGAACTGGCCCAGCATCTTGTTGTCTGCGGCCATCTCGCGTTCACCCTGGAACACGCGGATTGTCACGGCCGACTGACTGTCTTCGGCGGTCGAGAAGATTTGCGATTTGTTCGTCGGGATCGTGGTGTTGCGGTCGATCAGACGGGTAAAGACGCCGCCCAGAGTTTCGATCCCAAGTGACAGAGGGGTCACGTCGAGAAGAACAACGTCTTTGACGTCACCCTGCAGAACACCGGCCTGAATGGCGGCGCCCATGGCGACAACTTCGTCAGGGTTCACACCTTTATGCGGCTCTTTGCCGAAGAATTTGGTCACTTCTTCAACAACCTTGGGCATGCGGGTCATCCCGCCGACCAGAACGATCTCGTCGATTTCAGAGGCCGACATGCCGGCATCTTTCAGCGCTGCGGCGCAGGGCTTCATCGAGGCCTTGATCAGATCGCCAACCAGACTTTCAAGCTTGGCACGGGTCATCTTGACAACCATGTGAAGCGGCGAGCCGTCCGCGCCCATCGAGATGAAGGGCTGGTTGATCTCGGTTTGCGAGCTGCTGGACAGTTCGATCTTGGCTTTCTCAGCGGCCTCTTTCAGGCGCTGCAGGGCCATCTTGTCCTTGGTCAGGTCAACGCCGTGTTCTTTTTTGAATTCACCCGCCAGATAGTTGACGATGCGCATGTCGAAATCTTCACCGCCAAGGAAGGTGTCGCCATTGGTGGCTTTCACCTCGAACAGGCCGTCGTCGATTTCCAGAATGGTCACGTCAAAGGTACCGCCGCCAAGGTCATAGACAGCGATGGTGTGGGTGTTCTCTTTGTCCAGGCCATAGGCAAGCGCGGCAGCGGTCGGTTCGTTGATGATGCGCAGCACTTCAAGACCGGCAATTTTGCCTGCGTCCTTGGTGGCCTGACGCTGAGCGTCGTTGAAATAGGCAGGCACAGTGATGACGGCCTGCGTCACCTCTTCGCCAAGATAGCTCTCGGCGGTTTCCTTCATTTTCCCGAGGATGAAGGCCGAAATCTGGCTGGGCGAATATTTTTCGCCGCGCGCCTCGACCCATGCGTCGCCGTTGCCGCCATCAATGACGTTGAACGGCATGTTCTTCTTGTCCTTGGCCAGGTCCGCATCATCGGCGCGACGGCCGATCATACGCTTGACACCAAAGACGGTGTTTTCGGGGTTGGTCACGGCCTGCCGTTTGGCGGGTTGGCCGACAAGGCGCTCGTTTTCGGTGAACGCGACGATAGACGGCGTGGTGCGCGCGCCTTCAGAATTTTCAATCACACGAGCCTGGCTGCCATCCATGATGGCGACGCAGCTGTTCGTGGTTCCAAGGTCAATACCAATAACTTTGGCCATGTTGTTCGATCCCTTCATACTTAGGCGATGTGAGGTAACCTGACCCGTTACGGCATCAGATCCCCGGTTGAGTGACAGAGCAAGACAAGACTTACCCCGTGTTTCTGGGCGTATATAGGCAGCCCCATGTAACCCTGCAAGCGGTGCAAGGGTGTGGATTCCGCAAAATTGGTCTAAATTGCATCGGGTCCGGCAAAAAAGAGGCAATCGTTATGACAGAGCCGACCCTTATTGTGCGGGGGTGCGAGATTTACAAAGGCTGGCTTGATGCAGACGCGCAGGCGGCTTTGGTGCAGAATTTGCGCGATGTAGTGGCGCAGGCGCCGCTTTTTGCACCCCGAACGCCCTCTGGCAAACCGATGAGTGTGCGCATGACATCGGCGGGCAAATACGGCTGGTACTCGGACCGGCGCGGCTATCGCTACGAGGCGGCGCATCCAAAGGGGCAAGCCTGGCCCGCGATCCCGCCCGCCGTGCTTGCGATCTGGAGCGCGCTGGTCAGCCCCAAGCGGATGCCCGATTGCTGTCTGATCAACTATTACACGCCGGACGCGCGGATGGGGTTGCATCAGGATCGCGACGAGACCGATTTCGCCTGGCCGGTTTTGTCGGTATCGCTTGGTGATGACGCGCTGTTTCGCATTGGCACCGATACCAAAGGCGGCGCTACCTCATCGGTCTGGCTTGGCTCGGGGGATGTGGTGGTGATGGGCGGGCCAGCACGACTGTGCTATCACGGAATAGACCGGATCAGGCCGGGCACATCCGCGCTCTTGCAAGGCGAAGGGCGGATAAACCTGACCTGTCGGGTGGTCGATTAGCGCCGGGCGCTCCAGCTGCTTGAGGCGTATTGCCGGGTATAGAATTCACCCATCAGCCCAACCACCAAAAAGGTGAGCGACACATAGATCGGATATTCAAGCGAAGTTTTATGTGGCATATAGTTGATGAACACAAACCCGCGCGCCTGATCGATGATATGAAACAGCGGATTCCAATCAAACAGGCTGACCATAAAGGCGGGCAGGGTGTTGACCACGAACATCTTGCCAGAGGCGATCATGTTGGCGCGTTGATAGACGGTCATGAACAGTGCGACAAAGGCCGGGAACCAAGGCTTGATTGCCAGCAATACAAGACCGATCGCAACCCCGCTGAACCATGACAGCAAGAGCATGCCAAAGGCCGCGATAGGCCGCTCAACGTCAAATGGCGTAAATCCGACGTGATAGATAAAAAGGATTACGAACATCGTCAGCGTCTGAATATAAAGCGCGCCAATGGCCGCAGCGCTGATCGAGATGATCGTGTTCATCGGCGCATGCTGCATCATCGGGGAGGACGGCCCTTCGGCCCCGACCACCGCGCCGCCTGTATCCAGCACCACCACCGGAATGACTTCACTATCAATCATATCCCTTAATACATTACCGGGTCCTAATGCGACTTATATCTATGATCCGGGTTATCGAATTACATTGGATGGTGAACCTAAGCAAGGTGACAGCTTTTCAATTGGGTACAATCAAGATGCATCCAGTGATAATAGAAATAGTATTAATTTAGTGGGCCTTCAACTGGATAAGTTAGTGAACAGTGG
>RCMY010002507.1_pt1 | contig 16612 bp, 14 predicted proteins | sample 2041341 | NCBI WGS metagenome assembly RCMY01 (sample SAMN09708234, study PRJNA481090) | Marine sediment metagenome, whole genome shotgun sequencing project. | reverse complement strand
CCTCCCCGCCTTCACGGTTGACGACGAAGTCCGAAGCATCGTCGGCGGCATCGCCTTTTCCGACGCGCTCCTTGAAGGCATGCTTGGCCTTCTTCTTTTCGCAGGCGCGCTTCACGTCAAACTCTCAGATTTGCGCGAACAATGGCGGCTCGTCGCCCTCATGGCGACTATCGGCGTGGCACTATCTACAGTCGTCGTCGGTTCGGTCTTTTCGTGGTTAACCGGCATGCCGATCCTGATCGCGCTTGTTTTCGGATCGCTGATCTCGCCCACTGACCCCGTCGCGGTTCTCGGGGTCTTGCGCGAAGCCTCGCTCCCCAAAACACTCGAAACCAAAATCGCCGGTGAAAGCCTGTTCAACGACGGCGTCGGCTACGTTGTCTTTCTTGTCCTCGTCGGCATCGCCTTCCCCGATGGCGACACGCACGGCGACGGCCTGACCGGAGCCGCCCAACTCTTCTTCCAGGAAGCCGTCGGAGGGGCCGTCCTCGGCATCACGCTCGGATGGCTCACCTTCCGCCTCATGCGCCGAATTGATGACTATTCGCTCGAAGTCCTGCTCACGCTCGGGCTCGCGTTCGGAGGCTACCAATTCGCGGTCTGGCTCCACGTTTCGGCCCCGATCATGGCCGTTTGCGCGGGCCTCCTAATTGGCGACGTCGGCGCAGCAAAGGGCATGTCCGACGAGACCCGCAAATACGTCGACGCCTTTTGGAAACTGATCGACGAGATCCTGAACGCCGTCCTGTTTCTCCTCATCGGCATCGAGGTTTTTGCCGTCACCTTCACCATGGACACGGCCTTTGCAGGCGTCGCGGCCATCGCATTGGCTCTCTTTGCACGCCTCATCGCCGTCGCCATCCCGATCTTGATCCTGCGTCCGTTCCGCACCTTTTCCCGCGGCGTGATCCCAATCATGACGTGGGGCGGCCTCAAGGGCGGTATCTCGGTCGCACTGGCCCTATCTCTCCCCGAAGGCGAATGGAAACCCCTCATTCTTGTGGCCACCTACATTGTGGTGATCTTCTCGATCGTCGTCCAAGGCCTGACCATCGCGCGCCTTGCCAACAGGGTGGGGCGCGAGCCAGACTTAATGTAAGGCACTGATATGACAGATTTCCTCGTCTATGACGTCTTCACTGACAGCGCTTTCGGAGGCAACCCGCTCGCGATCATCCCCGATGCCAGCGGCCTCACCGATGAACAACTCCTGCCCATCACCCGCGAGTTCAATTTCTCAGAAACCACCTTTGTCTACCCGCCCGAAAACCCCGGCAGCACCGCAAAGGTGCGCATTTTTACCCCCGGAACCGAGCTTTCTTTCGCGGGACACCCCACTGTCGGCACCGCTGTCGCACTGTCCGATCTGGGCCGCGCAGGCCCCGACATGATCCTCGATCTCGGGGTCGGACCAATCCCCGTCTCCGTCTCCGGAAACCGCGCACGCTTTACTACCCGCGTGCCGCTCGCAATTGCATCCGCGCCGTCGAACGCTGCCCTTGCAAAATGCATTGGCCTTCCCGAAGACACGATCCGCACAGATCGCCACGCACCCATAACCGCGGGCCTAGGCACCGAATTCACGCTTATCGAACTCACCGATAATTCGGCCATCGCCAATGCCGCGCCACGCGCCGACGCTTTCCACGATGCCGCGGGCATTGACGCCGACCGCCTCGCCCTTTTTATCTACTCCCGAGACGGCAACAACATTCATGCCCGCATGTTTCAACCCTTGGGAGGCATCCCCGAAGATCCCGCTACCGGAAGTGCCGCCGCTGCCCTCGCCGCCTTCCTCGGCCAACTCGACAACCAATCCGCAACCTTCGATATCACTCAAGGCGTCGAAATGGGCCGCCCCAGCAAAATCACTGCCGAGGTCGTGGTCGAAAACGCCAAACCTGTCGCCGTCTCCATCGAAGGCCAAGCCGTGCGCACCATGCAAGGCACCCTAACGATCTGACGGGGTTTTCCTCGCGCGCCGCTTCGCCTAAGAAGGAAATTGCGACACGGGACCGCGAGATGCCATGACTGACACGATCATCGACCGCTGCGAGGCCAAGGGCCTGCGCCTTACCGAACAACGACGCACGATTGCGGCCGTTCTCGAAGAGGCTGACGACCACCCTGATGTCGAAGAGCTTTATGCCCGCGCAAGCGCCGTTGACCCGCGTATTTCGCTCGCCACGGTCTATCGCACCGTTAAGTTGTTTGAAGAAGCTGGCATCCTAGAACGCCTCGATTTCCGTGACGGCCGCGCACGCTACGAGGACGCCGACCGCGATCACCACGACCACTTGATTGATCTCCACACAGGTGAAGTCATTGAATTTGTGGATGAAGAGATCGAAGCTTTGCAGGATAAAATAGCCGAAAAGCTTGGCTATGACCTCAAAGGTCACCGCCTCGAACTTTACGCCGTTCCTATTAAGAAATCTTAGTACAGCTTAGCCCGACGCGCCGCCAACCAGCGTTGTTCGCCCTCACTGCGCGACAACGCAATCGCGCGATCCAACGCCTCCGACGCCCCGTCCATATCTCCGGAACGCCGCAAAACCTCCGCCCGTGCCGCGTGAAACGGCTGATACCTGTCCAATCCTTCGGCCAACGCTCCAACCTCTTCCACTGCCGCCTCTAGCGCCCCGGCTTCCGCCATAGCAACGGCGCGATTAAGCCGCACCACATCGTTGGGCAGAAACGCAAGCAACCGATCGTACAGCAACACTATCTGCTCCCAATCCGTGGCGTCCGGACTATTCGCCCCGACATGCAACGCTTGAATAGCCGCCTGACACTGAAACGCCCCCGGAGCACCGCGTGCCACAGCCACGTCCAGCATCGCCAAAGCCTCGTCCATCATAATGCGGCTCCAAAGCGACCGATCCTGCTCATCCAATCCGACCAACCCCGCACCGAGGCGATGCCGCGCATCCCGTCGAGCCCAGTTCAGCAACATAAGCGCCAGCAACGCCTCAATCTCCGGCTCCTCCGGCGCCAAATCCTCCATCAGGCGCCCCAAAAAGATCGCTTCGCTGCACAACGTATCGCGAATGGGAGCGTCCCCCGGACCCGCCGTCCATCCTTCGTTGAAAATAAGGTAAATCACTGTCAAAACCGACTGCAAGCGTGCATCCCAAGCGGCCCGTTCCGGCACCGCAAAAGGTATGCCCGCCGCTCCGATTTTGGCCCTTGCCCGCGACAACCGTTGACCCATCGTCGCTTCGGTGTCCAAAAACGCCCGCGCAATCTCGCGCGTCGACAACCCCGCGACAGTGCGCAACGTCAACGCCACCCGCGACTTTTCATCCAAAGCAGGGTGACAACACGTAAAGATCAATTTCAGCCGCTCGTCCGGGATCTCTGCCGGCTCAGCCGCCCGCGCGTCTTCGTCTTCTTCCATCATGATCGTCAATTCCGGCACCCGCGCTGCAAAGCGCTGCCCCTTGCGCACGCGATCAATCGCCCGCCTGCGCCCCACTTGCAAAAGCCAACCCTTAGGACTTTGCGGCAAACCCGAACGCACCCAATGCACCAAAGCCGCCTCGACCGCGTCGCTCAGAGCCTCTTCCGCCAAACTGAAATCGCCGACGGCGCGAATAAGCGCCGCCAGCAATTGGCCCCGATCCCGGCGCATAAGGTCAGCGACCAGCGCCAGCACCGCATCGTGGTCCGGCTTATTCGCCAAGCTCAAGAATAGGACGCAATTCGACCGTGCCAAAAGCAGCCGTCGGGATCAGAGCGGCCATCTCAATTGCCTCATCCAAGTCTTTGCAATCCAATAGATAAAACCCGCCAAGCCGCTCTTTGGTTTCGGCAAATGGCCCGTCCATCGTTTCGGCTTTGCCATCCCGCACGCGTACTGACGTCGCCGTATTCGTGTGCTGAAGCGCCTCGCCGGCCCGGAACAGGCCGCGCTCTTTGAAGACCTTTCCGGCCTCAGCATAGGCCCCCATTAACGGGCCCCACTCTGGGCTGCCGTATTCGGGTGCGGTTCCGTCCGCCGAATAGATCAATGCAAGATATCTCATGTGGTCTCTCCTTGGTTAAGTAGTGTTGAGGTTTGAAGGGGTTCTGGCAAGCGCTAGGCAACGCTGGCCCAAAGAACTGACACCGCCGGGATCAACATCGCGATATACGTCGCCGATTGCCCGATGATGCGTGCCGGGAAATTGCCGCCATCTTCAGCGATGCCAAGGGGATGGATCAGCCGCCCCGCAATCAGCACCAGCCCGGCGATATGCACCCACATCGCACCGAGCCCGTTAGCCTCGGCCAGCGCCATCAAGAGCAAAGCAAACGGTGTAGACTCCGCCATGTTCCCGTGCCGCCGCATCGCGACAACCATCGCGACATTGCCGCCATTGCGCGTGTTGATGCCAGTTTTGGCCCGCACAGAGCTTACGTAAAACGAGAACGCTATAAAAATGAGCCCCAAAAGGGCCGCATAGATCGCTGTGATTTGAATGGACATCTCCACCTCCTGTCGTTGGTGTCGACATAAAGACGCGCGGGGTTTGCCGTTTTCGACAGACCGCCAAAGTTTTTCTTAAATTTTCTTTAAGGCCAACACAGCGTTCATGCCGCCAAAAGCGAACGCATTGGACAAAGCATAAGTCACCTTGGCGTCGCGCGCCTCGTTGGGCACCACATCCAACGCGCACTCGGGGTCCGGTTCTTCATAGCCAATCGTCGGTGCCACGATCCCGTCCTTCAAGGCCATAACCACGGCCAACAACTCCACCGCTCCGGTTCCGCCGATCAAATGCCCATGCATGGACTTGGTGGATGAGATCATCACTTTGTCTGCGTGCCGACCAAACACATTCGCCACGGCCGCACACTCGGTCTTGTCATTTGCTGCCGTGCCTGTGCCGTGCGCGTTGATGTATTCAACCGCGCTGGCATCAATGCCCGCATCCTTCAAAGCGCCCGACATCGCCCGCGCCGCGCCTTGCTGCGACGGCATCACGATATCAGCGGCGTCCGAGGTCATCGAAAATCCGACAACTTCGCACAATATCTCGGCACCGCGTGCCCGCGCATGTTCGTATTCCTCGAACACGAAGACGCCCGCCCCTTCACCCTGCACCATCCCGTTGCGGTTGGCGCTGAACGGACGGCACGCATCGCGAGACATCACCCGCAAGCCTTCCCAGGCCTTCACGCCGCCAAAGCAAAGCATCGATTCCGAGCCACCCGTAACCATCGCCCGTGCCGCACCATTTCGGATCAGCCAAAACGCTTGTCCCATAGCGTGATTGGACGACGCGCAAGCCGTCGCAACCGTAAACGACGGACCCTTAAGGTTGTACGTCATTGACACATGGCTGGCCGCCGCGTTGTTCATCAACTTTGGCACAATAAACGGATGTACACGGTTTTTGCCTTCTTCGTAGACGGCGCGGTAATTCTCGTCTTGCGTCGTAAGTCCACCGCCACTGGTGCCCAAAACAACGCCCGACTCGGCCGCCAAAGCGCCCGCGAACTCTAGCCCGGACTGTTCGATAGCTTCCTTGGCAGCGATCAGCGTAAACTGCGTAAACCGATCATAGAGCACCTGCTGCTGGCGATTAAATCGCGTGTCCGCTTCGTAATCTTTGACCTGACCACCGATCTTAATCGACAACCGCTCGACGTCGCGAATATCGAGATTTCCGATCCCACAGCGCCCCTCGCGCATCGCCTCAAACGTCGCGGCAACCGAATGCCCTAGCGGGTTGATCGTCCCGGCGCCGGTGATAACAACGCGGTTCATTTAAGCTTTCTGCGCTGCGAAAAGAGTCTCAACAGCCGCCACAATCGTGGCCACCGACGAGATATCGAATTCGGACTTATCGGGTTCATTGGCATTGAACGGCACAGTGATATCGAACTCTTCTTCAATGGCGAAAATCGCTTCGACCAAAGCCATCGAGTCAACGCTTAAGTCTTCAAGCGTCTGGTCCATTGATACATCGCCGGGCTCTATCAAAGCCTGCTCAGCGATAATATTGATCACGCGCTCTTTGACGCTCTGTGCCATGTGTCACCTGTTTTCGGGCCTCAGGGTCTCTTTAGTCTTCCTTGTCGTCGCTTAAAACAGCTTTCTGCAAAGCCTTTACGTCAGCCATCACACGCGGCAAGCGCCGCCAATTGCGGCTTGCCTCAAGGTATTGTTCCATTTTCATCGCCGGATACCCAAGCATCACACGGCCCGCCGGAACCTTCGACATGATCTTCGTCGCGCCCCCCGCGACAACATCGTCGCCGACAAATATGTTGTCCGACACGCCGACCTGACCGCCAAGAACCACACGATTGCCGATCTTGGTCGACCCGGCAATCCCGACCTGACCACACAAAAGCGTATCCACACCGACGCTTACATTATGCCCAAGATGCACCAGATTATCGAGCTTGGTGCGATCCCCGATGGACGTCGCGCGGATCGTACCACGATCGATGGTACAATTCGCGCCAATCTCGACATCATCGCCAATCTCGACTGTCCCGATGGAATGGATACGCGTCCACGACGCGTTCACCGCCTCGGTCGCGCGCCCTAAGGATGCACGCGCCTCTTCCACGCGGCTTTTCTCGGGCGTCACAAAACTGAAGCCATCCGCACCGATCACAGCGCCCGGCTGACAGACAAACCGATCGCCGATAAACACGCGCGCGCCGATACGCGCACCAGCGTGGATCAACGCATCCACCCCAACAACCGTGTCCTCAGCTATCGAAACATGCGACGCAATCCGCGCGCGCGCCCCGATCCGAGCCCGCGCCCCTATGACGACAAACGGCCCGATGGCCGCGCCGTCGCCAATCACCGCCGAGGGATCAACAACCGCAAATTCATGAACGCCAGCCACAATCTCTGGTCCCGGATCCATCAACGCCGTAAGCCCGGACATCGCAAACCGCGGACGCGGCACAACAATCGCTGCCTCTAATCCCAGTGCCTGCCAATCCGCACCATCCCAAAGGATAGCCGCCCGCGCAGAACCCTCAGACAGACCGCTCGCGTACTTCGGACCCATCGCCAAGGCGAGGTCGCGCGGTCCTGCCATCGCAGGCTCAGACGCAGCCTCAATTTCGATGGAGCCATCGCCAAAGACCTCAGCCTCAAGCGCCGCCGCAATCTCAAAAACAGTAAAGCGCATGGACCCGTCCCTTTCAGGGCGTAGACCTAGCCGCGAACAGCACTCAGCACCACCCCGGCGTCGCTTAGTGCGCGCCAGATTGCCCGGTCACGACCATAGACATCGTCCCGGAACTGAATGTTACCTTTGGCTTGCGTTGCAGCCGTGCGATAGACCAGATGTACCTGCACAGGCTCTTTCAGCGGCACGACAGTTTCACGCCCCGTGCCCAACGTCGCCTTAAAGAAGCCTTCTGGATCACGCTCCTGTTTCGCCAAGAGCGCATAGGCGAAATCAAACGGATCCCGCAGCCGCACGCAGCCATGGCTGAACGCCCGTTTTTCACGACCAAAAAGGCTCTTTGCCGGCGTGTCATGCAAATAGATGTTATGACGGTTCGGGAACATGAATTTCACCAGACCCAAGGCATTGCCCCGGCTTGGCGGCTCTTTCAGGTCGAACGGAAAATTCGTCTCGTCAAATTGGGTGAAATCCATATCAGCCCGCGACACAAGCTGCCCACGCACGTCGGTGATGTTCAGATTGCGCACCGCGAATGGGTCTTTTTGCAAAAGCGGAAGGTATTCCTTCGTCGCAATTGAGCGCGGTACATTCCATGTCGGGTTGAGGACCATGTGATCCATCACATCGGAAAATTCGGGCGTACGGCGGTCATTCGCGTTCATTCCGACCACTGATCGGGTCTGAAATGTGATCTTGCCGTTGTCGACAATACGCGCATGAAAATCTGTGATGTTCACCCAAATGTGGCGCTTGCCCAGTGGCATGTTGATCCACCGCTCGCGCTCCATTGCAACGACGATCTGGCTTAGTCGTGTCGCAGCCGTGGTATTGATTGCATCCATCGTGCGGGCACCGGCAACGCCATCATCAAGCAAGCCATGATCTTGCTGGAATGCTTTCACAGCTGCAACCATTGCACCGTCATAGCTCGTGGTCGGCGTGCGCTTTAGATACTCCATCGAGATGAGACGATTGCGCAGTTGCAAAACCGAGCGGTTCGACGCCCCCGGCTTTAGCGATTTCGCCGCGACCTTGTCGCCCCAATCACCACGACCGATGATCTTCTGAAAACGCATCTTCTCTTTCATCAGACGCGCATATTCTGGGGACTTCGGTGGCAACGCCTTCAAAAATCCCTTGGCGGACGACTTGTAAAACGCTGCCAGCGTCGCCTTGCGCGGACGCAAGGGCACTTCGCGCACAAGGCCCTCATTCACGCGGCGTGGGTTCAAGATGCCGGTCTGCACATCGCGCGCGTACTGAAGGAACAGACGGCTTAATTCGACGTCCAAGGCGCCCCGGTCGCGGTCGCTGCGTGCATTGCGCATCAGGGCGGAGACTTGATCTGCACGATAGCGGTCCTCAGGAAGAGCATGGGCCGACACATTCCCAAGTGCTGCCAAGAACGCTTCGCGGCGTTTTTTGTCGGCGCGCGAAGTACTGGTCCAGATCGGCTTGTAACCGATCTCCTTGTAAAAAGCCGCGATGTCTTTGTCTTTTGCAGCCGCCTCGGCCACCGCCTGCTTAAAAGCAAGGCTTTGAGCGCTCGCGGGTTGCGCGATGACGAGAGACGCCATCAAGAATGCGAGAAATCCCCAAATCGAAAGTCGTTGTACAAACATCATAGCAGCCTTCAAACAAGTGTCATGCATGCCCCCAAGCAGCGTTTCCTTAGTCCCGAAAAGCGCTCTCAAAGTCCATTCACAATACCGTAGATAGGTGCAAATAGAGGTGCTTCCAGCTCACATCGCGGCAATTCCGCCACGCCAAGCCCTTCAAAAAATCAGCAAATTTCCGCCTATTTTGGCCGATTGTTTCAATTTGCAACTTAACACTGTTTCCACAACGGTTTGATCGTGGCATAGAAATCGTGCCTGGGGATGGGCAAACACCGTCGCAACGTCGATGGCTCTAAAGACGGGACGCAGTAGGCAACGATGACAGTAACTCCTTCCAAGGGTATTTCACGGCGCGGTTTGCTTGGCGCTTTCGCCGCAACCGCCCTCACCGCAACACCAACTTACGCAAACGCGTTTGGGTTCCTTAAAGGGGCTGGCGATATTCGCCGCATCCGGCTCCATTCGGGCCGCACCGGGGAAAGCATCGACACGATCTACTGGATCGAAGGCGATTATATTCCCGAAGCACTTGCGGAATTGAACCATTTCATGCGCGACTGGCGCACCGACGGCACCATCAAGATTGACACACGCACCGTCGACCTGATCGCAGCCTCTCACAATATGCTCGATGCCGACACGCCGTTCCTGATGCTGTCGGGCTACCGCTCTCCGAAGACCAACGCGATGCTACGCTCCAAATCCGGCGCTGTGGCCCGCAACTCCCTCCACATGCAAGGTCAGGCCGCCGATCTGCGGCTTAACGGCCGCTCGGTCGCTCAAATCTCTCGTGCTGCGATTTCTTGTTCCGCCGGTGGCGTCGGCAAATATTCCCGCTCCAACTTCGTCCACATGGACTGCGGACCGGTACGCGTCTGGGGCCGCTAAGAGCCCCTCAACGTTTCGACTTGAAGGGCCCGCTTTGTCGGGCCTTTTCTTTGCCCGTCGCATCGCACAACGTCACAAAGATTGAACAGACCCGGCGGCTGTGGTTACGCTAAACCAAACCGCGCCGGAGCCAACAGTCATGTCCACGTTTTTCCCCCGCCTCGGCGTCGACATCGGCGGCACCTTCACCGACGTCGTGTTGGAAATTGGCGACGTACGGCACTCGACCAAAGTCCTAACAACCTACGCCGCTCCCGAAGACGCCATCATCGACGGTCTCACTCAGGTCTGCGCTCGCGCCAACATCGCCCCCGCCGACATCACTCAAATCATCCACGGCACCACGCTTGCCACCAATGCCCTCATCGAACGCCGTGGCGCACGCACCGCCTTCATCACGACCGAAGGCTTTCGCGACACCATCGAAATGCGCACCGAAAGCCGCTTTGAACAATACGATTTAAACCTCACGCTGCCGCCGCCGCTTCTGCGGCGAAACCGTCGCTACACCTTACACGAACGCATGGACGCGCGCGGTGACGTCCTGATCCCGCTAGACCGCAGCGACGTTGAGGCCCTCGCGGATCAACTGGCTCAAGCCAATTACGATAGCATCGCCATCGGCTTGCTGCATTCTTACGTCAACGATGCCCACGAACGCCTCATCGCAGACGTCCTCGCCGAAAAACTCCCGAACGTCATGCTCTCGCTCTCCTGTGAAGTCTCGCCGCAAATGCGCGAATACGAGCGCTTCAACACCACGATCGCTAACGCCTACATCAAGCCCCTGATGAAATCTTACCTTGACCGCCTGAAAGACCGTCTCGCCGAAACCGGCGCCACCTGCCCGGTTTTCCTCATGCACTCTGGCGGTGGCATCATGTCGCTGGAAAGTGCAGCAGATTTCCCTGTCCGGCTCGTCGAAAGTGGCCCGGCAGGCGGTGCGATCTTCGCCGCCGATATAGCCGCACGTCACGGTCTTGATAAGGTGCTCAGCTTTGACATGGGTGGTACCACCGCCAAAATCTGCCTGATCAAGAATCATACCCCCAAAACCGCCCGCGTTTTCGAGGTCGCCCGCACATACCGCTTCAAAAAGGGCTCCGGTATGCCGATCTCGATCCCCGTGATCGACATGGTGGAAATCGGCGCTGGTGGTGGCTCCCTCGCCCATGTTGATGCGATGAACCAAATCCGCGTCGGCCCCGAAAGTGCCGGCAGTGAACCCGGCCCCGCCTGCTACGGTCGCGGCGGCACCAAGCCCGCCGTCACCGACGCCGACCTTATCTTGGGTAAACTCGACCCCCAAAACTTCGCCGGCGGTGCCATTCCGCTGTACCCCGAGCACTCAAAGTCGGCCCTTGAAACCATCATCGGCGCGCCCTTGGGCATGGACGCGCTTGAGGCGGCTTTCGGTCTTGCCGAGGTCGTCGACGAAAACATGGCCAATGCCGCCCGCGTCCACGCGGTCGAAAACGGCGAGGATCTCTCTGGCTACACAATGATCGCCTTCGGAGGCGCGGCCCCGCTCCACGCCGCCCGCCTTTGCGAAAAACTGGGCCTCACCCGCTGCCTCATCCCCCAAGGTGCAGGCGTCGGTTCCGCCATCGGCTTCTTACGCGCGCCGTTTAGCTTCGAGGCGAACCGTTCTGTTTTCATGGAACTTTCTGCCTTCGAACCTACCACTATCCGCGCGCTCTTCGTCGAGATGCGAACCGAGGCCACCAAGTTCGTGCGCTCCTGCGACGCGATTGCCGCCATAGAAACCGACCACAAAGTTTACATGCGTTATTCCGGGCAAGGCTGGGAAATCCCAATCCAACTGACCGCCGACCAAGCCGCCAACCCAGACGCCGCCACCTACCTCGACCTTTTCGAAGCCGACTACAAATCTCTCTTCGGCCGCGCCGTCGACGGCATGGAGGTTGAAATAACCGTCTGGTCTGTCAACGCCTTTACGCCTCCCGACGCATCCGCCCCAGTCGCCCCCGTAACTCCAACGACCCAAACCGAAGCCGCGCCAACTGGTGACTCCCGCCGCCTTTTCGACCCCGCAACCGGTCAAACAACCACAGCGACCACTCACCATCGCGACAGCCTAAAACCCGGCCAAACGATCCAAGGGCCCGCCATCATCACCGAAACTGAAACCACAGTGATCGTCCCAACCAGCCGCGCTGTTACGACGCTTACTGACTGCACTCTCGACGTCCATATCACACAAGGCACCCGCCAATGACCCCTTCAACCGTCGCCTACCAGGTCATGTGGACCCGTCTTATTTCTGTCGTCGAAGAACAGGCCCAAGCCCTCATCCGCACCGCGTTCTCAACCTCGGTGCGCGAAGCAGGCGACCTTTCCGCGGGTGTCTACAACGCATCCGGCGAGATACTGGCGCAAGCCGTCACCGGCACGCCCGGCCACGTCAACGCAATGGCCGACGCAGTGGGTCACTTCATCCGGCGCATCGGCCTTGAGCACATGAAAGACGGTGACGTCTACCTCACCAACGATCCGTGGGAAGGCACCGGCCACAAACACGACATCACCGTTGTCACACCCTCGTTCCTCATGGCCAAGCTCATCGGTTTCTTCGCCTGTACCGCCCATGTCACCGACATCGGCGGGCGCGGTTTTGGAGCCGACGCCAACGACGTCCACGAAGAAGGCCTTTACTTGCCCATCATGAAGTTTGCCGACCAGGGCGCGGTCGACCAAACCCTCCTCAAGATCATCCGGGGCAACGTGCGCGAACCCGACCAACTCGTCGGCGATATCTACGCGCTCGCCACCTGCAACGAGATCGGCCACCGCCGCCTCATCGACATGATGACTGAATTTGCCCTCACAGACCTCACCGGCATCTCGGATTTCATCCTAACCAACTCTCGCGACGCCACGCTCGCGCGGATCAACGCCCTAAATCCCGGCACCGCGACCGGCCACATGAGGATCGACGGCTATGCCACCCCCATTGACCTCCACGTCCGCCTCACGATTGAGAAAGACCGCATTCTCAGCGACTGGGACGGCACATCAGGCCTCGATAAAAAGGGCATTAATGTCCCCCTCGTCTACACTAAGGCCTACGCCTGCTACGCCCTGAAATGCGCCATCGCACCCGAAATCCCTAACAATGCCGCCTCCCTTGCACCGTTCCAAATCACCGCCCCTGAAAATTCCATCGTCAACGCCGTCCACCCGGCGCCCGTCGCGCTTAGACACGTCATTGGTCACATGATCCCCGACACCGTCTACAACGCGCTTGATAAATTGCTCCCCGGACTTGTCCCCGCCGAGGGTGCAGGCTCCCTGTGCAATTTCCAGGTCTCGTTGAGGCCTCGCACCGATGCCCCAGCCCCACCGGACGCAACCCGCGCCGAAGTCCTCACCTTCAACTCTGGCGGCTCTGGCGCGCGTCCTACGCTTGACGGCATGTCCGCCACCGCCTTCCCATCAGGCGTAATGACCATGCCGGTTGAGGCCACCGAACAAGTTGGCCCCGTCATTATATGGCGCAAGGAACTGCGCCCTGACAGCGGTGGAGCCGGTCAATTCCGCGGCGGTCTTGGGCAATTCATGGACGTCGGTGCGCGCGAAGGCCACGAATTCGACATCTCTGCCATGCTCGACCGCATCGACCACCCCGCACGCGGTCGTCACGGCGGTCAAACCGGAGCCGCCACAACAATCGCTCGCGATGACGGCACCAAAATGCAGGGCAAGGGACGCCAATTTGTCCCCCACGGCGCGCGCGTCCAAATGACTTTCCCCGGCGGCGGTGGCTACGGCGATCCTGCCAAAAGAAGCCCAAGTTCCGTCGCAAGCGACCTCGCCCTCGGCTACATCACGCCCGATGCCGCGCGCAAAACCTACGGTTTCACCGACACTCAAATCGACGCCATTCTTCAAACCGCCGCCAAGGGAGACCTCCCGGAATGACCTTGCACGGTTACCCCACAACTCCAAGACACAGCAGCTACGACGTGGTCATCATCGGCGGCGCAATCATGGGCTCTTCGACCGCATGGTGGCTTACCCAAAATCCCGACTTCGACGGCTCAATCCTTGTTGTCGAACGCGACCCAAGCATCGAAAAAGCCTCCACCGCCCACACCAACTCCTGCATCCGCCAGCAATTCTCGACCGAATTGAACGTGCGCATCTCGCAATTCGGAGCCGACTTCGTCAACAACGTCCGCGCCCGTATGGGCGATGACGATCGTGTCCCGAACCTCAAGATCCAGTCCTTCGGCTACCTCTACCTTGCCGATACCGAAGCGTTTGCCGACACCTTGCGCGCCAACCAAAAGGTCCAACACGCCTGCGGAGCCGCCACCGAACTCCTGACAGCGCAAGACATCAAATCCCGCTACCCGTTCTACAACGTCGATGACATCAAACTTGGCTCTATCAACCGCGTAAATGAAGGCTACTGGGATGGCGCGACGGTCTTTTCATGGTGGAGACGCCAAGCCGTCGAACAGGGCGTTGACTATATCGGCAACGAAGTGGTCGCGATCACCAAAAACACCCAAGGCACTCAAGTTGAAAGCGTCACCTTAGCATCCGGCGAAATCATCGCTTGCGGCCAACTCGTCAACGCCTCCGGCCCCCGCGCCGCCCGCACAGCCGCCATGCTAGGCATCCAAATCCCGGTCGAACCCCGCAAACGCTACTCATGGGTCTTCAAAGCCGAACACCCCATCGACCAAGACCTTCCACTGACTATCGACCCCTCCGGCGTGCATGTTCGCGAAAACGGCGGCGGCACCTACCAATGCGGCGGCCACTCTGACATCGACCCTGCGGTCGACTTTGACGATTTCAACATGGATCACGCGATCTGGCAGGACCACATCTGGCCCACCATCGCCAAGCGCATCCCACAGTTCGAAGCTGTCAAAGTCATTACCGAATGGGCCGGGCATTATTCGATGAACGTCTTTGACCACAACGCCATCACAGGGCCACACCCCGAGATCTCCAACTTCTTGTTCCTGAATGGATTTTCGGGTCACGGGCTACAACAATCTCCGGCTATGGGACGTGGCACCGCCGAATGGTTGACGCACGGCACCTACAAAACCCTCGACCTCACAGCCTTTCACTTCGAGCGCATTACCAACAACGCCCCGATCCTCGAACGCGCCGTGATCTAGCGCACAGCCGCACTACTGGCCCGCGCCACCAATGCGACGTCCACCAATTCAATCGTCCCCCGAGGAATGGCTGCCCCACTTAACTGCGCCTTCAACATTAACGCGGCCTTTCGCCCAAGCGCGATGCGATCCTGCACTATCGTCGTCAAGGCGGGCACGAAATGTTCGGCCTGCTCTAACCCGTCAAATCCGACGACCGAAATGTCCTCCGGCACCCGTACACCAAGCGCATTCAGGCCCGCAATCAACCCAAGTGCGACTTCATCCGCGGCACAAAAAACAGCCGTCGGGCGGTCCTCCATTGCGGCAATCTTCCCAGCCGCCATCCGACCCGACACCAACGAGAAATCGCCGCGAATGATCCAGTCCGGCCGCACCGGCAACGACAACCGCTCCCGCTCTGACAACACCCCACGCCGCCGCGAATGGGTCAAAACATTGTCTGCAGGCCCGGTGATATGCGCGATTTTGCGATGCCCCAGATCGTACAAATGCCGGATTGCCAATTGCGCACCCTTGAAATTATCACTGCGCACCGACGGCAAATCCGCCCCCTCAATCCACTCACAAGCTTGCGTAATCCGGTCGGCAAAACCTTCGGAAACAAGAAGCGACAACTCATCCTCGCCAAGCCCTCCATCCAGCGAAATCATCCCGTCGACACGCCCATCCAAAAAGTAATCCACCAACTTTTGCTCTTCACGTGGACGGTTGTTGGCGTCCGTGATCAACACCGAAACCTCGCTCTTGGCAAACTCCTGAGAGATGCCCGATAGAATCTGCGAAAAGAACGGATTGCCAAGGTTTGGCACCAGCACAAGCACCGCATTGGCGCTCTGTTTTCGCAAGGCGCGCGCCGCCTTGTTGACCCGATACCCTGTGGCCCGCACCGCCTCGAAAACGGCCTCTCGCGTCGCATCTGTCAACATATCAGGCTGCGACAACGCCCGGCTCACCGTCGCCGTCGAGACCCCTGCAACGCGTGCAACGTCCTTAATTTGTGGGGCTTTATGGGGCATAAGGAATCTACACTTCACTGTCGGAGTTCTAGCCAATTTCATAAATGCTTGACTCGAATCCCGCCCCAGTCAATAGATATTTGTAATCGATTACACGACTAACGAGGTCCATCAGAGACCCGGGGCGTCAATCGACCAGGAACGGCTATGCCGTTTAAAAGCAAATCCGGACGCCCACAGAGGCGCATCTGGACAGGGAGAAAAGACATGAAAGTAATCCGTAACATTCTTGCGGCATCCACAGCGCTTTGCGCAGCCGGTGCCGTGTCTGCCGCCGAACTGGAAGTCACCCATTGGTGGACATCCGGCGGTGAAGCCGCGGCCGTGGCTGAATTTGCCAAGGCGCTGAACGAAAATTCCGACCACACATGGGTCGACGGCGCTATTGCCGGTTCCGGCGGCGTTGCTCGTCCGATCATGATCAGCCGCATCACCGGTGGCGATCCGATGGCCGCCACACAGTTTAACCACGGCCGTCAAGCCGAGGAACTGGTCGAAGCAGGCCTGATGCGCGACCTCACCGACATTGCCGAAGCCGAAGGATGGAAAGACATCGTCAACCCATCGTCGCTTTTGGACAGCTGTACTCTTGATGGCCGCATCTACTGCGCACCCGTCAACATCCACTCATGGCAGTGGATCTGGCTGAGCCATGCGGCTTACGAAAAAGCCGGCGTCGCCGTCCCAACCAACTGGGACGAATTCGTCGCCTCCGGTCCCGCACTTGAAGCCGCAGGCATCACGCCACTGGCCATGGGTCAGCAGGGCTGGCAGCA
>RCMY010002506.1_pt1 | contig 16615 bp, 14 predicted proteins | sample 2041341 | NCBI WGS metagenome assembly RCMY01 (sample SAMN09708234, study PRJNA481090) | Marine sediment metagenome, whole genome shotgun sequencing project. | reverse complement strand
CTTGCCTCACCGACAGCATCGTTCACAACACGCGCACGGTAGCCTTCGGCGGCTTCCAGCAATTGCGCGCTTTCACCACGGGCTTCCGCCGTTTTACGGTTGGCATAGGCGTCCGCCTGACGTTCGACCCGGTCACGTTCCTGCTCGGCCGCCTGAACATCGCGGAACGCATCCACAACAGATTCCTGCGTGGTGGTGCCATCGATATTGGTCACAATCACATTCTGACTTGGCGGGTCAACTTTGTTGAGGTTGACGCGCAGCACATTGATGCCCGTCTCACGGTTGTCCAGCGTTGTCTGGATCAAGACTTTGACCTGATCGGCAACCGCACCACGATCCCGGCTGAGGATCGGGGCCAGTTCGGACTGGGCTATGACCTCGCGCATGGCAGACTCGCTGATGGCGCGCACAGCGACTTCGGGATCACGCAGCGAAAATTTGAAATGCTGCGCATTTTTGATGTTCCAGACCACCTGAAAATCAATGTCCACGATGTTTTCATCAGTGGTCAGCATCAGGCCTTCGTTGTCTGAGTTGCCGCGCCGCACACCCAATTCCTCGGTACGGTTTGTCGTCACGTCGAACACTTCCGCCGTGACCAAGGGCCAAGGGGCAAAGTTCAGGCCTTCAGTGCCGACTTCCGTAAACTTGCCTAAAAACAGCTCGATCGACTGTTGTTCGGGGCGCACCGTATAAAAGCTGGCAAAGCTCCAGGCAACAACTGCCGCCACAATGCCAAGACCAACGGTGCCGCGCGTCAGCGCCGGACCACCGCCATCACCAGAACCACCGCCGTTTTTGCGATCACGGCCACCGCCGCCGCCCATCAACACACGCAACTGCTCCTGGCCTTTTTTGACGAGTTCATCAATTTCGGGGATTTGGGGCCTGTCGCCCCCCGGACCACGTCCGCCGCCATTATTGCCGCGATTGCCGGGAGTTTTATCCCCGTCATCATCGCCGCCCGAATTTCCGCCGCCGCCCCATGGGCCGCCGTTGTTACCAGCCATCTGTTCTTATTCCCCTCTTGGTGCCGCGTTGGCGCGGCCATCGTTCTGTGAATTCGTCATGTGTGATGTGTGTGCAAACCGTCCGAATTCAAGCGCTCCGCACCGGATTGCGCATCGTCACCAATTCCTCGGACATGGTCGGATGCACCGCACATGTCGCATCAAACTGTTCCTTTGTCAGCATTGCTTTCACCGCTATCCCCACCATCTGGATCAACTCGCCCGCATTTGGCGCGACGATGTGACAACCCAGAATAACCCGTGTCGTTTTGGACACCACCAGTTTCATCAGCACCTTATCAGGTTTTCCAGCAAAGGAGGTCTGCATTGGTTTGAACGAAGTGGCGTAAATCTCTACTTCTTCGTTCTCGCGCGCCTCTTCCTCGCTCAGCCCGACTGTGCCCATCTCGGGCTGGGTAAACACCGCACTTGCAATCAGCTTGTGATCCACCGGTGTCGGCGTACCACCAAACACCGTCTGCACAAAAGCCATCGCTTCGCGAATGGCCACGGGCGTCAGGTTCACCCGGTCCGTCACATCACCAATCGCATAGATCGACGGCACGCCGGTCTGGCTATAGTCATTCACTTTGATCTCGCCCTTGCGGCCCAGCGCAACGCCGACCTCTGCCAGCCCCATGTTTTTGCTGGATGGATCACGTCCCGTGGCAAACATCACCTGATCAAAGATCTTCTCGCTGCCATTGGTCGACTTGACGGAGATCGCCTTGCCGGCCTGTGCCATCCTCGAAATGTTGGTGTAAAATTGCAGGTCGACACCGCTTTCGATCATGCTCTCAGAGACCAGCCCGCGTGCTTCGTCATCAAAGCCGCGCAAAACCTGTTCACCGCGATAATACTGTGTCACCTCAACACCCAAGCCATTGAGAATACAGGCAAACTCGCAAGCAATATAACCGCCGCCAATGATCAGGATCGACTTGGGCAGGGTCTCAAGATGAAAAATATCATCCGACACAATTCCAAGGTCCGCATTTGGCATGTCGGGACGCACCGGGTGCCCGCCCGATGCAATCAAAATATGTTTGGCGGTTTTCGTTGTCCCATCTGACAAGGCAACCGTGTGCGCGTCCTTAATCGTGGCGCGCAGATCAAAAGTCTGCACTCCTGAACCCCTCAGCATCTTGCGATACACCCCTTCAAGGCGATCCAGCTCTGCATTCATCTTGCCGCGAAAAACGCCCCAGTCAAACGCGCCTGCCTTGATGTCCCAACCATAGGCCGCCGCTTCCGCTGGCATGCCCGCATACTCGGACGCAAACACCATCAGTTTTTTCGGCACACAACCACGGATCACACAGGTCCCGCCATACCGGTCATCCTCGGCCAACCCAACCCGCGCGCCGTATTCACCCGCTGCAACCCGCGCCGCGCGCACACCGCCAGAGCCGCCGCCAATAACAAACAGGTCGAAATCGAATGCATCAGCCATGGCGCAACTCCTTAGTCAGAAAGGTCGGAAAACAGATTGTCTGTCTCCACAAAATCCAGCCGCTCGGTGGCGACTGTCCCTTCATTTATGTCGCGCACTTCCACACGGCCATCCCCGTAGCCGATCACAACCGCGTCACAAATATCAATAAACAGACCGTTCTCAACCACACCGGGCATCTGGTTAAGCACCAGCGCCAACTGCCGCGCATTGCCGATGCGGTTCAGATGCAGGTCCAGAATATGGTTCCCCTCATCGGTGATAAACGGCACTTCGCCGTTCATCCGCAAGGTCGAGGTCCGCCCCAGCACATCCATCGAAATCAGCGTTTCTTCCACCAATGCCTGCGTGGTCTGCCAACCAAAAGGGATCACTTCGACGGGCAACGGAAACGCGCCCAAGGTCTCGACCTCTTTTCCCACATCCGCAATCACCACCATCTGATCGGACGCCGTCGCCACGATCTTTTCCTGCAACAACGCGCCGCCGCCGCCCTTGATCAGGTTCAGATCGCCATCAAACTCGTCTGCCCCGTCAATGGTCAGGTCCAGCCACTTGGCCTCATCCAGCGAAATCACCTCGATCCCGACACCGCGCGCCAGCTCGGCTGTGCGCGTCGAAGTAGGAACCCCTTTGATCCGCAACCCATCGTCGCGCACCATCTCGCCCAGACAGCGCACCAACCACGCGGCTGTTGATCCCGTGCCCAACCCCACACGCATCCCGTCCTCCACATATTGCGCCGCGCGTTTGGCGGCGACAAACTTCGCCTTGTCGATGGGGGACAGTTCTGAGGCCATGGGGCAGTTCCAATGCAGATGTTCAAAAGGCGTTATAGGGAGATTCCCTTGTGGGCGCGAGGGCCGCACACGGCTTTTTTCGCGCCACGTCACGCCGCCCGGCCGATCTCTGGTCTGGAGCCGCCCTTGATTGAGCACCGGGCGGGCGGAGAGATGGCGGTTTGCCAAGTAGAATAGCCGAGGGCCCCGCTTGCGGGAGACGGCTATTCTTCTTGGGAAGCCGACAGCGCTCTGCCAGACAGGCGATCAATCAAGGGCGGCTCCAGACCCTCTGGGATGGTGAGACCCGCAGCGCCCTGCACCAACACCACACCGCCGCCCGAAACGAAGCCAAACAGGTCGCATTCGCACGTACACCGGTGCATCAGTGCTATACCAAGCAAACCATGACCTATGTCCTTCACTACGCCCCGGATAACGCCTCCCTGATCATCCGCCTTGCGCTTGAGCATCGCGGGGTGCCTTACCGCGCCCAACTGGTTGATCGCGCCCGCGCCGAACAATCCTCGCCCGGCTATCGCCGCCTCAATCCCAACGGGCTGATCCCGGTGCTGGAAACCCCGCAGGGCCCGATCTTCGAGACCGGTGCTATACTGCTTTGGCTTGCCGACACCCACGGCGGCCTTGGCCCTGCGCCCAAAGATCTGACGCGCGGTGCCTTTCTGAAATGGCTGTTCTTTGCCTCAAACACGCTGCACCCGACCTTGCGCATGTTGTTCTACCCCGAAAAATACATTTCGCCAGAGCATGCAGGCGCCCTGCGCACCGGTCTCAAAGCCCAGCTTCAAACCGCTTACACCCATCTTGAAGCCGCAGCCGCCGAAACCCCCGATTGGTTCGGCGCAACCAATCCGACAATCCTTGATTTCTACACCTGTGCGATGATCCGCTGGTCCGCACTCTATCCCAACGGCGAAACCGACTGGTTCGACCTTGCCCGTTATCCCAACCTCAAACGCCTCTGCGCCCATATCGAAACCCTGCCCGCAACAGCCGCCTTGCAAACCGCCGAAGGCTTGGGCAGTGATCCCTTTACCAATCCACAACCCGCAAACCCACCACAAGGCAGTGCCACCTGATGTTTCTTTCCGTATTCGACATGTTCAAAGTGGGCATCGGCCCGTCTTCCTCCCACACCATGGGTCCAATGGTCGCCGCCGCAAGGTTCCTCGATCTGATGCGCGCCTCGCCGTTCCATTTTGCGGGCCTTCGCGCCTCGCTGCACGGCTCGCTTGCCTTTACAGGCATCGGCCACGCCACAGACCGCGCCACCATCCTCGGTCTCGCCGGTTTCACTCCCGAAAGCTATGATGCGGAAAAGGCCGAAGCGGTACTGCAAGCCATCAACGAGGACCATACCATCACTGTCGACGGCCTCGCCCCCCTTGCCTTCAACCCTAAGGTCGATCTGATCTTTGACTATGAACACAAACTTGACGGCCACGCCAATGGCATGATGCTGATGGCCACCGACGCCCAGGGCGACGTGACCCTGCGCGAAACATACTATTCCATCGGCGGCGGTTTTGTTCTGACAGAGGCCGAACTTGCCGCAGGCAAAGACACCGACGAAGGCGCGCCCATCCCCTTCCCGTTCAAATCAGCCGCCGAAATGTTGGAGATGGCCAAATCATCGGGCAAATCCATTGCCCAGATGAAGCGCGACAACGAAATCTCGCGCAATGGCGAAGTTCGCCTGCGCACCGGCACCAAGCGTCTTTGGCAAGTGATGAACGATTGCATCGACCGTGGTCTGAGCACCGAAGGCATCCTGCCTGGCGGTCTCAACGTCAAACGCCGCGCCAAGCCGATCCACGACGCCCTGCTTGCCGAACGCGGCCTGAACCAACGCGCGCCGCACACCATCAACGACTGGATGAGCGCCTACGCCATGGCCGTGAACGAAGAAAACGCCGCTGGCGGCCAAGTTGTCACCGCCCCCACAAACGGTGCCGCTGGTGTTCTCCCCGCCACCCTGCGCTACTATCTCGACCACGTCCCCGGCGCATCCGAAAGCCATATCGAGGATTTCCTGCTCACCGCCGCCGCCATCGGAGGGCTCGTCAAATTCAACGCCTCTATATCGGGTGCCGAAGCGGGCTGTCAGGCTGAGGTCGGCTCCGCCGCAGCCATGGCTGCGGCTGGCCTTTGCGCCGTGATGGGCGGCACCCCGGAACAGGTTGAAAACGCAGCCGAAATTGCGCTCGAACACCACCTCGGCATGACCTGCGATCCGGTCAAAGGCCTTGTGCAGGTGCCCTGTATCGAACGCAACGGCCTTGGTACAATCAAAGCCGTCTCTGCCGCGTCTCTTGCCCTGCGCGGTGACGGCACGCACCTTGTCCCGCTGGACGCTTGCATCGAAACCATGCGCCAAACCGGTGCGGACATGTCCGAAAAATACAAAGAAACCTCGCTGGGTGGGCTCGCGGTTAACGTCCCCAATTGCTGAACTGACAGCAGAAAGGAGCACCCGTGAACAACAATATCGGGTTGGAATTCGTCTTTGACATTCATGTCACGATTGCCGCAGCACTGGATGGCGGGCCGGGGCGCAATGGCCACCGCAGGGTGATCCCCATCACCGGTGGACATATCAAAGGGCCCCGCCTGAACGGACGTGTCGTTCCGGGCGGGGCTGATTACGAATTGACGCGCGCTGACGGATGCTCTGCGGTTGAGGCGCATTATACACTGGAAGCCGACGATGGCACCCCGATCTACATCGTGAACAAAGGCATCTTTCACGCCCCGCCAACGGTCATTGCGCGTGTCGATGCCGGCGAAACCGTCCCTGCCTCGGACTATTATTTTCGCGCCTCCCCGGTGTTTGATGCACCAGAAGGACCGCACGGATGGCTGTCAGACAGGGTGTTCGTGGCGGAATGTGAATTCCGCCAGTCCGATGTCACAATATCAGTCTATCTGGTGACATAGCAGAGCCTTCGGGCTTTTCATCGCCGCCCTGCGCAGGATTACCGCCGCACTTCCACCTCATAGCCCCGCTCTTCAGGTTCATCATCCACCAGCTCGCTCGGAAACCCCGGCGCGGTGATGTTCAGCCCAGTCGCTTCTTCCAGACGCTCGATCATCCGGTCCGATTGCGCCCGCTCCCCGAAACGTTTCTGTCCATCAGTTAACATCTCGATCATCAACGGCGACATCTCCAGCGGCACGCCGAAATCATCCGCCAGTTTTTGGAACAGGCCCACATCCTTTTGCACCAGATCAAGCGTGAAATTCACGTTCCGCGCGCCCGACAGGATCAGTTGGCTTTCCGTCTCATGCACAAAGGAGTTCCCCGACGACGCCGCAATTGCCTCATAGGTCACACCCAAGTCCATGCCCGCCGCTTTCATCACTGTCAGCGCTTCGCACAACGACAAAAGGTTGATCGTTGCCAGATAGTTGGTCATCACCTTTAAAGTGCTTGAAACCCCCACATCCCCCACATGTAAAATTCGCCGCCCCATGTGGGTCAGCACCGGCAGCACCCGCTCGAACGTCTCGCGCGTGCAGCCTGCATAGATAGATATGTTGCCCGTATCCGCCCGGTGGCAGCCTCCCGAAACCGGACAATCCACCGCCTCGCCTCCCTTGGCAATAATCGCTGCCGCATGATCCTTGATTTGCTGTGCGTCCGTGGTGGACATCTCCATCCAGACCTTGCCCGGACCAACCTCTGGCATCATTTCACCCACCACAGCCGCGCAGGCCGCAGGGCTTGGCAGGCAGGTTATGACCACATCACAGCTTTGCATCAAATGCGCCGCTGATTTCCCCTCGCGCGCACCGCGCGCCACAAAATCCGCCACAAATTCCGCGTTCAGATCATAAACAGCCAGATCAGCGCCATTGCGCAGCAATGATCCCGCCAGCTTGCCACCCACATTACCCAGCCCGATAAAGCCAATTTTCATCTCAAATCTCCCATTGCGTTGGGGCCATCAACATGTGCCATCCCCGACCTGTCGCGCCCGCTTACGACCCCTTTTGCACCCTTTGACAATTTAGAAGGCTCGCGCCATCGTGTCCCAATGTCTTATCCTTCCAACCTCCCGCCGCAACGGCCCGAGGATGCCGCCGCTGGTATCGAAGTCACCGATGATTTCGAACCCTTCACCCAGCGCAATGATATTTTCACCCGCGCCTTTTGGGATGAACGGATCAAATCCGCGAAAACCGACGCCTTCTTTGCTTCTTACCGGATGGAAGCCACACCGCGACGCGGCGATGGCTTTTCCCAACGCGACTTTGCGCTCCGAAACGCCAGCTGGCTGATCAGCGATCTGATCTCGGATCGGGGGAATGACACGGGGAAACGCGAAGGGTTTCAGGCGGCTATCGCCAATGACACCCCCGTCGCGCCAATGCAGCAAGAGGTCGGTGACCCCGCGCAAATGACAGCCGAGATCAAGCGCATCGCGACTTTCTTTGGCGCGGACCTTTGCGGGATTACCGATATGGACGAGCGGTGGCTTTATGCCAGCCGGGTGGACACCCGTGATATGTCCGAAGCCCCCAATAACCTGCCCGAAGGCATGACCAGCGTCATCGTCATGGGCCACCAGATGGAAGAGGAACTGGTCGCGACCTACCCCTCCGCCTTGGCTGGCGCTGCCACGGGGCGCGAATATTCCCACGAGGCGGCGGTCGTCATGCAACTGGCCGCCTACATCCGCAATCTCGGCTATGAGGCCACGGCCAGCATGAACGACACCGGCCTTGTAATCCCCTATGCAATCAAAGCAGGCCTTGGGGAATACGCCCGCAATCAATTGGTGATCACGCCAGAATTCGGCCCCCGCCTGCGGTTCTCCAAAATTTTCACCAACCTGCCGCTTGCCCATGACACACCCAAACCGCTTGGTGTGCGGGCGTTTTGTGACATCTGCACCAAATGTGCGGATGCTTGTCCGGTCAAGGCTTTGCCTTACGGACCACCCGAAGTTGGCGGCGGTAATGTGTCTTCTATCAAAGGCGTGCGTAAATGGACCTCGGATGCCGAAAAGTGTTTTAGCTTCTGGGCCAAAATGTCGTCCGATTGTGCGATCTGCATGCGGGTCTGCCCGTTTAACCGGGACTTTTCCAAATGGCCGCACCGGCTGTGGCTAAAACTGGCTCTGTCCCCTGCACGCAGGTTGGCGCTTTGGCTCGACCGCAAACGGGGCGCGCGAAAGAAACCCTCAGAGTGGTGGCGCGGCACATCCCCGTAAGGCGCGGTGGCTTTTAAATGGTCTGCCCCCCGCACGCCAAATCGTAAACGAAATTAACCAATTTACCACTTAACCATCTGTTAAGTTAAAACTTTCCGAAAACTTGTTGATCAGCGATACATCCCCAACAACCGACGGGGGCCGGTTTCATTCTGACGCAAGCCAAAGGAAAGCCATTATGTCCTGTACCCTATTCAAAGCCGCTGCTCTGGCCACGTTGATCGCCTTGCCCGCACATGCTGACGACACCCTCGGCATCATCGGTGCCGATCTGCGTCTCGGGTTTTCCAATCATCAACTTGAAGGCGGCTATGTCGGGGGCATGGTGGATGTTGCCATCACCGACAATCATGGCGTGCAGTTTGATCTGCAATATGAAGAGCGCACTAACGGCGGCATCGGGCGGCTTGGCACAGTGATCTATATGACCCCGCGTGAGGGTCAGAAATATGGCCTGATGCTGATGGTAGCCGATAAAAACGACGCCTCATCCACTTACGGTCAAATTGGCGCTGTCGGCATGTTCGAGGTTGCGGATGACATCAATATCGAAGTCCGCGCGGGCATGGGTCTGTCTGCGGACAATGACCTTGATTGGATCACCGCTGGTGCAGGTCTGCATTGGCAGGCAACCGAAGCCACACGCCTTTATGGGCAATATGACATTGCCGAATTCGACGAACAGAGTTTTGGCGCGATCTCTCATGAGGTCACGTTCGGTGTGCAAACCCGGATCAAGGACAGCCCTGTTTCGCTGTTTGCCGAAGCCTCGCATGACTGGCTGAAAGGGCGCAACGCAGCGGACGGCGAGACAACACTCCGCGCCGGTGTGTCGCTTTCGCTGGGTCGTACCGGCAATAACCAACCGGCTTTTCGCGTTTCCGATCCGATGCGCCAAATCCTGCGGCGCGGGCTGTATTGATCCGCCTACGTTGCGCATGAACAACCAGCGGCGGGCGGGCGTAAAACCTGTGATTAACCGTTAACCCGTAAAACTCAACCGTCGCGACACCGCTCAGGGGCCACATCAGGCCCCTGAGCAAACATCGGAAAAGTGAGGCCCGTAAAATCGGCCATCTCTGAACCGTTCAGACATGCAGGGTGACACCTGTCTCGATACATTCCGAGCCTTGGCGGCGCCGCCTTTTTTCTAAAGCATACCTCCGAATCAATCAACAAGACCGCCCTGCATCCCACAGGCGCGGCCCTCAGTGCTGCGCGGCCCCAACGGCTTTGCGCGCCATATCCCAATATTGCGCGACTACCTGATCCAATGACAGCCGCCCGCCTTGGCGGAACCACGTATTTACGCCGGTCAGCATCGCAATAATCGCCAGCGTCATGATTTTGGTGTCGGCAACCGCAAAAACACCTGCAGCCGCCCCATCGCGCAGGATCGCCTCAAGCCCGTCTTCGTAACGGCGGCGCAGGGCTTCAATCTCGGTGAAATTCTCGGGCGACAGATTGCGCAGTTCCATATAGGCGATAAACACCTCATCCGGCCGGTCCGCGTGAAACCGGATGTGAAATTCGACAAACTGCTTGAGCCGCGCCAAGGGATCGCCGCCACCCTTCATCTCTACCCGCTCCAGCAGATCAACCATATGCCCACGCATCAAATCAAACAGAAGCGATTGTTTGTCCGGCGTATAATTATAAAGCGCACCCGCCTGCACACCCACCTCCGCCGCAATCACCCGCATGGAGACAGCCGCAAACCCGTGCTGCGCAAACAGCCGCAAGGCCGCTTGCCGCACACGCGGGCCGGTTTTACCAGCATGAGAGCCTGTGGTTCGTGCCATGAAATCAAATTAATGAACAATTGTTCAAAAGCAAAGCCCGCTTGCACGGCGCGCGTCCCTGATGCAAAAACAACCTATGAAACGCCTTGCCCTCCTTTGGTCCCTGCCCCTCGCCGCGCTCAGCCTTGCGGCCTGCACTCAATTCCCCGATCTGGATCGCACCCAGACAGCCGCGCTTGAGGCGGCGGATTATCCCGCGCTGGTCCCGATGGAACCGCTTTTGGCGCGCGCCGCAGCCCCCGGCGCGGATCCCGTCCAGACCGAGACCACACTTACCGCCCGCGTGGCCGGTTTGCGGGGGCGCGCCAATGCCATGCGCGGCTCGGTTCTGAGCGGCGTTGAAAAGCAGCGGCTCGAACAAGGGTTGCGATAGCCGTTTGCCGCGTTGCACGTCAGTGCCGAACCCGCTACATCGCGCCTCAAACCTCTGTTGAAAAGGACCATCCCCATGTCTGATCCCCTCCGTCTTGGTATTGCTGGTCTGGGCACAGTGGGCATCGGCGTGGTCCGCATCATCCGCAAACAAGCTGCTCTGCTTGAGGCCCGCACAGGCCGCAAGATCACCATTTCCGCGATCTCTGCCCGCTCCAAAGGCAAGGATCGTGGCGTGTCGTTGTCGGATTACGCATGGGAAGACGATCCTGTCGCACTGGCAACGCGCGACGATGTAGACGTGTTTGTGGAATTGATGGGCGGCGAAGATGGCCCGGCCAAAGCCGCAACCGAGGCTGCGTTAAAAGCGGGCAAAGACGTGGTGACCGCGAACAAGGCAATGCTTGCAATCAACGGGCAAGGGTTGGCCGAGCTTGCAGAATCCAAGGGTCGCGTGATCCGCTTTGAAGCGGCAGTTGCGGGTGGCATTCCGGTGGTCAAAACCTTGATGGAGGGTCTTGCAGGCAACGAGATCACCCGCGTGATGGGGGTGATGAACGGCTCGTGCAACTACATCCTGACTCGCATGGAAAACTCCGGCAAGAACTATCAGGAGATTTTCGCCGAGGCCGATGGACTTGGCTATCTTGAGGCCGATCCACAGCTTGACGTGGGCGGCATTGATGCAGCCCACAAACTGGCGATCCTCAGCGCCATCGCGTTTGGCACCAAGGTTGATTTCGACGGTATCCAGCTTGAAGGCATCGAACGTGTCACCATCGAAGACATCCGAGCTGCGGCTGATATGGGGTATAAGATCAAATTGCTTGGCGTGACCCAAAAGACCGGTCGCGGGTTGGAGCAGCGCATGCAGCCCTGTCTTGTGCCCGACACCTCCCCGCTGGCACAGCTTGACGGCGGCACCAACATGATCGTGCTGGAAGGTGACGCCGTGGGCCAGATCGTCATGCGCGGTGCGGGTGCGGGCGAAGGGCCAACTGCCTCTGCGGTGATGGCCGACATCTGTGACATCGCGCGCGGTGTGCGCGGTCCGGTGTTTGGCCAATCCGCCGATACCCTCGTGACCTCCACCGCTGCCCTGTCCAAACTGCCCGCGCCATACTATCTGCGCATGAACCTCGTCGATAAACCCGGCGCTTTGGCGAAAATCGCCACTGTTCTGGGCGAGGCAGGCGTCAGCATTTACCGCATGCGCCAATATGAGCATGAGGCGACCTCCGCGCCGGTATTGATAGTGACCCACAAGACCACGCAGAGCGCGCTGGACCAAGCGCTGGCCGCTATGGACGGCACCGGCGTGATGGCGGGTGAACCGGTGGCACTGCGCATTGAAGAGGTCTAAAAGACCAAAGCCGCCCTTGCGCCCTAGCAGCAGCGCATGATTGCCTACCTCGGCCTCTTCGCCTCTGCCTTCATTGCCGCGACACTTCTACCGATGCAATCCGAAGCGGTTCTGGTGGCCTTGTTGCTGAATGGCAAACATCCGGTTGTTACGCTGCTGATTGTCGCCACGGTTGGCAATGTGCTGGGCTCTGTTGTGAACTGGTATCTGGGTCGTTTCCTGCTCCGGTTCAAAGACCGGTCTTGGTTTCCCGCCTCTGCCCCCCAACTCGCCCGCGCGCAAAAGTGGTATCAGCGTTATGGCCGCTGGTCGCTGCTTGGCAGTTGGCTGCCATTGATTGGCGATCCGCTTACCGTGGTCGCAGGCATTTTGCGCGAACCGCTCCCATCCTTCATTATTCTTGTCACCCTTGCAAAAGGGACGCGGTACCTGATCCTCGCGATGCTGACTTTGGCTTGGCTGCAATAGGGTCGGCCCAAGACACGGGCCACCCGCGATCACCCATTCACTTGTGCAAATCCGCCCCTGTCGCTAGACCCATTCCAACAAAACACCATCAAGGACAGTTATCCGATGACCGAGCCCCGCCCTACGACCGCCAAAACCGATTTCCAAGACCGCATGCTTTCCCTCGGCCTCGCCCGTGTCTCCGAGGCTGCCGCGCTCGCCTCTGCCAAACTGGTTGGCAAAGGTGATGAAAAGGCCGCAGATCAGGCGGCGGTGAACGCGATGCGCGAGCAGTTGAACCTGCTGGATATTGCAGGCGTTGTGGTGATTGGCGAAGGCGAACGTGATGAAGCGCCGATGCTGTTCATCGGTGAAGAAGTTGGAACCGGCAACGGCCCCGGAGTGGACATCGCGCTGGACCCGCTGGAAGGCACCACGCTGACGGCCAAGGACATGCCAAACGCGTTGACGGTGATTGCCATGGGGCCACGCGGTTCGATGTTGCATGCGCCAGATACCTATATGGACAAGCTGGCAATCGGGCCGGGCTATGAAACGGACGTTGTCACACTCGACATGAGCCCCGGTGAGCGGGTTGAGGCACTGGCCAAGGCCAAAGGGTGTGCTGCATCGGACATCACCGTCTGTATCCTCGAACGCCCACGCCATGAAGCAATGATTGCCGAAGTGCGCGCAAAAGGGGCCGCGATCCGTCTGATCACCGACGGCGATGTGGCGGGCGTGATGCATTGCGCCGACCCTGATACCGGCATCGACATGTACATGGGGTCTGGCGGCGCACCCGAAGGTGTGCTCGCCGCAGCAGCGTTAAAATGCATGGGTGGGCAAATGTACGGGCGGCTGTTGTTTCGCAATGACGACGAACGGGGCCGTGCGACCAAGGCGGGCATCACTGATTTTGACCGCATCTATACCCGCGACGAAATGGTGACCGAAGATGTGATCTTTGCCGCCACCGGCGTGACCGGCGGCACGTTGCTGCCCGCAGTCAAACGCGAACCCGGTTGGCTGACCACAGAGACGTTGATCATGCGCTCCAAGACCGGCTCTGTGCGGCGGATCAATTACCGCACGCCGGCATAAGCGGCGCGTTTTGAAAGTGATGTCAGTGTCCGGCAGTCCGTTCGGGATTTGAGGTTAATTGGCAAGATGAAGGATGGGGGCTGCGCATGAGTTTTCTGGGCGTTGAGGCCTCTCTTACGGGGCGGCGGTGGGTTGGACCCGGCGTTGAGGTGGAGCGTGCAGCCGAACTGTTGGTGCAGCGTACCTCCCTGCCCTCAGCGGTTTGTCAGGTTCTGGCGCGCCGCGGTGTGGCACCTGATGAGGCCGAGAGTTTCCTTGCACCGTCTTTACGGGATCTGTTGCCTGATCCGCGTTCGCTCAAAGACATGGAAAAAGCCGCAACGCGGTTTCTGGAGGCGGTGGCCAAGCGCCAGAAGATTGCCGTTTTTGCCGATTACGATGTGGATGGTGGCAGTTCTGCGGCCCTGTTGCTGGTCTGGTTGCGCGACAAAGGCTGCGGCGCGACCCTCTATGTCCCTGATCGCATTGACGAAGGTTATGGCCCTAACGACGAAGCGATGGCCGCGTTGGCCGCCAATCATGACCTGATCATCTGTGTTGATTGTGGCACGCTGTCTCATGGCCCCATTACCGCGGCCAAAGCTGCGGATGTGATTGTGCTTGATCACCATTTGGGCGGCGAAACCCTGCCTGATGCGCTCGCCGTGGTGAACCCCAACCGACAGGACGAAGACGGGGCCTGTGCCCACCTTTGCGCCACTGGTGTGGTGTTCTTGATGTTGGTCGAAGCGGGCCGACAGTTGCGCGAGGCGGGGCACAAGGGGCCAGACCTGATGGCGATGCTGGATCTGGTGGCTTTGGCCACCGTGGCGGATGTTGCGCCGCTCATTGGCGTGAACCGAGCGTTTGTGCGCCAAGGGCTGCGTGTGATGGCGCGGCGTGAACGTGTGGGGCTGACCGCATTGGCCGATGTCGCCCGTATGGAGACCGCGCCCACCGCTTATCACCTCGGCTTTCTGCTGGGGCCGCGCATCAATGCGGGCGGGCGCATCGGGCAGGCTGATTTGGGCGCGCGATTATTAACATCCAACGATCCCCATGAGACCGCTGCATTGGCCGAACGCCTCGACGCGCTCAACACCGAGCGCCGCGATATCGAAGCCGCCGTGCGCGCCGCCGCATTGGAGCAAGCCGAAGAGCGCGGCTATGATCGTGCGTTGGTCTGGGCGGTTGGACCCGGCTGGCATCCCGGTGTTGTTGGGATTGTCGCCTCGCGGCTCAAGGAAGCGTCCAACCGCCCCACCATCGTGATTGGAGTTGAGGATGGCATTGGCAAAGGATCAGGCCGCTCTGTTTCGGGGATCGACCTTGGCGCGCCGATCCAACGTCTGGCGGCCGAGGGGTTGTTGATCAAAGGTGGCGGACACAAGATGGCCGCCGGGCTGAGCGTGGCTGAGGACAAAATTGACGCGGCCATGGCGCGGCTTACCGAGTTGCTGGAGAAACAAGGCGCGCATCTGGGCGCGCCTGCGGACCTGAGCGTGACGGGCCTGCTGATGCCCAGCGCTGCGACGGTTGAGTTGGCCGAGATGGTAGAACAGGCAGGCCCCTTTGGGTCCGCCGCCCCTGCCCCGCGCTATGTCTTTGCCGACATGCAAATCCTGTTCGCCAAACGGGTCGGCGAAAGCCATCTCAAAATCAGTTTTGGCGATGGTTTGGGCGGTAAACTGGAGGCGATCGCCTTTGGTGCCTTTGACGGCCCGATGGGCCCCGCGCTTGAGGGCCACGGCGGCGCACGCTTCCATTTGGCCGGACGGCTCGACATCAACGATTGGCGCGGCAGGCGTTCGGTTCAATTGCGTCTGGAGGATGCTGCACGCGCGTGACGACGTTTTCTGCCTCAGGAGCGAAATTTATACTTGCGCGCAGCCCATAGATTCCCTAATGAACCGCTCACGACTAGTGGCCCGTTCGTCTATCGGTTAGGACGTCAGGTTTTCAACCTGAAAAGAGGGGTTCGACTCCCCTACGGGCTGCCACTTTCCCTGAGACATTTGAGACACCCCGGCTTGTCGAGATATTATCGCGACAATTCAAATGGTTATGGGCGTATCTTGTTTTCCGAGCCCCCAAACCCTGCCACCAGACACGCGCAAATGCGCAACCGTCTCAGATAGGACATTGCACCTTGCCAGTTTGAATTGCGGTTAAGTTTTGGTGGGTTTAAAGGCGCGCGAAGACCTGAGTTTGATCATCCCAAGATGTTGGAATCTCATGGGTCAAGCACCAGTCAGTCGTGAGACCCGCCGGCTGATAGCCGTCAATGACGCGTTGAACAATCGCTGGCGACAGAAACGCGAACTCCAAAATCTGCTGAATGCGTTTGATCGAGAGACCGCTGTCAATGGCGATATCTTGCTTGGTGCGGCCCTTTTGAATCTCGCTGAGCCAAGCCTGCGCTCGGGCAATGTTGAGGATCAGAACGTTGTCGCGCGGTATCGATGCACCGTGAACGATCAGCTTCGTTTCAACACCTCGCCTGCGCAGTGTGAACGGGCTGTTGAACGACATAACTGTTTCTTCGATCCGGCTCACGCTCTCATTCAGCATGGCGGCGAGTGCGTCACGGGATAGCGTGATGTCCAATTGCTCTTCCCCGACCATAATCCGTTCGACCGGCATCAAGGCATCAAATTCTGATGCCCCGATCTGACTAGCAACGGCAGCAATCTTATGCGCATCGGCATTGATGATCAGGCCACGCGGGATCGCTGTGATGAGATGTTTTCGCACCGCGATGTCAATTTGTTGCTCAAACGCGCGTGCAGGCAATCGCCACCCTTTTCCTTGGTGTTCGGCAGCGGACTTCACTTTAAGCGACTTGGAAATGTAGTAGTCGTAGCGTTTCCCTTGCTTTTTGGTGTGGACGGGCGACAGCTGCTCCCCAGTCAGATCAAATATCTTGCCCATCAGTGCAGCACTCGGGCGACCTGATATGGCAGCGCCTCGCACGATCGGTGCCCGGGAGATCATCAGCTGTTGCACTTGCTCCCAATGTACAGGATCTATGATTGCTGGATGGCGGCCTTCAAAGATCTTCCCTTT
>RCMY010002505.1_pt1 | contig 16615 bp, 14 predicted proteins | sample 2041341 | NCBI WGS metagenome assembly RCMY01 (sample SAMN09708234, study PRJNA481090) | Marine sediment metagenome, whole genome shotgun sequencing project. | reverse complement strand
CAAAATGTTTCAATTGAAGAAGAAATAGACGAGTATGATTCTTTAGAAAGAGATGATGTTCGTCATGTTGTTGCCATGTATAAAGGTAAAGCGGTAGGAGCATCTCGTTATATCATGGAAGGCGACAGCATCAAAGTTGGTAGAGTGGCGGTACTCAATGAGTTTCGAGGAAAAAATGTTGGAACGAAAATGATGAGGTATATTGAACGCCAAGCAGAAAACACTGGATATAAGTATCTAAAACTAGGGGCTCAATTACAAGCAATGCCATTTTATGAAAAATCAGGATACGTTTCCTACGGACCAGTATTTGACGATGCAGGTATTGATCATAAGATGATGAAAAAAGAGATAAAAAAAAAATAAACTTTAACAAGTTTATCTTTTTCTTTAGTTTGGTATGGTTTCAACAAGAGTTGCTTTTACAATTGTACGATACTCATCTTCAGTACTTTGTCGTGTACATGTAATGAGAGTCAAAGTCGCTTCATTTGGTGTATGATCTAGTACAGATACATCAGTATGGAATACTGTAAAGATTTTTTCAATCTTATAGACATACGTATTAACCTTATCATCTAATTTAACAGTGTCACCTGTTTCCAATTTGTCAAAATCTCTAAATACACAAGATGCACAATTACCATTGTGTCCTGCAATTGCAAAGTTTCCATTCTCTGGTGGGTTAGGAGAACTTTCGTATGCCACAACGTAACGGTTTAAATAACTCCAGTCGTTTGTTTTAGCAATTAAGTGGTTTACTCCTAACTTGTCGATCGTTATTGCACCCCATACATTCTTGTTAGCATCTTCTTCTGGCATTTCAGAAGTGTCAGTCAATTGAGGAGCCTTCATAAAATCTTGTAACTCTTGTGCTTGATCACGACGATCTGTATATTTTGTAAATAAATCAATGCCTCCAATAGTCAATCCAGTGAGGATTAAAAGGATGCCAATGATATTCAACCAATCCGGTTTTCTAATTGTTTTTTTCTTTTCCATATATTGATTATACGAAAATAAGAATTTAATTACAACAGATTAAGCCTATGGTATAATGATATGTAGGTGATAAAATGTCGTATCAATCGTTATATCGTAAATATAGACCCGTCAAAATTGACGATGTCGTAGCACAAGAACATATTATGAATGTATTAGTAAATTCAATTAAGAAAGATAAGATTTCTCATGCTTATCTTTTCTGTGGTCCAAGAGGAACAGGGAAGACATCTATCGCAAAACTCTTTGCAAGAGCGATAAATTGTACAAGCTCTGACACAATAGCGTGTGGACACTGTGAAAATTGTTTAGCAGCTAATGACAACACACATCCAGATCTAGTGGAAATAGATGCCGCAAGTAATAACGGTGTTGATGAAATTAGAGGACTTATCGAAAGAGTAAAATATACACCAATTCTTGGAAAGTATAAAGTATATATTATTGATGAAGTTCATATGTTGTCTCAAGGTGCTTTTAATGCACTCTTGAAGACTTTGGAAGAACCGCCAAGTCACGTTGTATTTATTCTTGCAACAACAGAAATCCATAAGGTAATCCCTACAATCATTTCACGTTGTCAACGTTTTGACTTTACTAGAATACCAAATAAAGCAATTTCTAAGCGATTAGATGATATTTTAGATAACGAAGAAGTAAAAGCTGAGCCAGGTGTTACAGATTTAATTGCATCATTATCGGGTGGTGGACTTCGTAATGCTCTTACAATTCTTGAACAAGCAATTGTATTAGCGGACGATGCTATAACAATTAATCAAATCAATAGTACGAATGGAATTATTTCTCAAACCGTAAAAATAGAACTATTCGAGAATATTATTACTCAAAATATGGAAGCCTTACTGGAAATGATAAAAATTATGGAATCACAAAGCGTCCAATATGAACGGTTACTTATGGATTTCATTACAGACATAAAAGATAGCGTTATTCTAAGTCATACTTCGAATAAAAATTTGGTAAATATTAATAATTTAAAGTTTATTGAGTATTTAGATGAATCAATAAAACTTGAAGATCGTATGCACATGATCGAAGTGTTGTTGAAGTATGTAGAGAAGATGCGCTTTACTCAACAACCAGAAACATATTTCGAAATATCTGTACTGGAATTATTCTCGTTAGTAGATAAACCAGAACTTGCAAGTAATACACAAGAAGTTGTAAAAGTATCTCAAAAAGTAGAGAAACCAGTAATTGAAGAAAAATTAGATGAGATCGACTTGACTGAGTCCTATGAAGAACCTCAGTCAAATCAGATGTTTGAACAATTTGTTGAAGTTCAAGAAAATGAAAAAGAAGAGACAGTTACTGAAGTAAAAACAACAAATAATCAAGCGGAAACTCAAGAATCTTTAGATTTGGATCTACAAGAGAGTCAAAGAACTGAGTTAGATGAAGAAACGTTATTACGTCTCATGGTTACAGGAAATAAAGACATACGTATCGATGATGAGCGTAGTTTTGAACGTATTAATCAATATAGAAATAATCCTTCATGGGCACGGCCAGCACGACTTTTAGCAGGCGGGAAAGTTGTAATTAGTAACGATTACTTTGTAGTAGTTGCAATGGGAACAAGTATTGAAGCAAAAGAACTTGGAGAAACACGAAACCAAGTCGAATTGTTGAAGTTCTCACAAGAAATATTTGGTATAGATAAAGCAATTTTAGCTATCACAATGGATGAGTTCACTAAAACAGTAGAATCTTTCAGAGAAAGACTTCAAAGTCAGACTCTTCCAAATCAAATATCAAAACAAGAAATAAAGAATCTACTTCCCGGTGAACAAGAAGAAGTAGAAGATGCTTCGCTTCGAGCAATAAAGAGTCTCTTTGGAGATGAAGTAGAAATTTTAGATTAGGATGATAGTATGTACCCAAAAACGTTGAATAATTTAATTGAGTCATTAAAGATACTTCCAGGAGTTGGTCAAAAGACAGCAGAACGTTATGCTTTAAGCATCTTAGACAACGATATGGAAGAAGTAGCCCAATTTGCAAAATCACTTATAGATGTTAAAGAATCAATACGAACCTGTACTATCTGTCACAATCTTACAGATCAAGAAATTTGTAATGTGTGTTCTGACAAGAGTAGAGATCACACTACAATATGTGTTGTCTCTAGTGCAAAAGAAGCATTTAGTATTGAAAGAATGAATGAGTATCACGGAGTATACCATGTATTAAACGGACTGATATCCACACAAAAAGGTATCCTACCTGAGGATTTAACATTAGAATCACTATTAAACCGTATTAATGATCAAACACGTGAAGTTATTCTTGCTTTAAATGCTACAGTTGAAGGCGAAATGACGACACTCTATATTGCAAAGAAACTCGATGGAAAAGTTAAAACAACGAGATTGGCATTTGGCTTACCAATTGGTGGTCATTTAGACTATGCGGATGATATGACTCTGCAAAAAGCATTCGAAGGACGAAATGATATAGAATCCTAAAGGAGAAGCGATGAGTTCAATTGCATATATTTCAGACGAAAAAATGATAGAGTATATTAGAAGTTCAGGAAGTCGTAATTTAAACTTCTGGCGTTTAAGCATGCGAAATTTCGATCAGTTCTCTGAGGGTTCACTGCTTTTCTTTGTAGATGGAAGATATATGCATAGTAAAACACGAGAAAAAGGTATTATTGGTTATGGTCAAGCGAGTGCATTTACTAAAATGAGCGTTGACAAAATGTGGGAGAAGTACGAGACGCAAAACGGTTATCATAATAGAGATAGTTTTATTGAAGCCTTACAAAGTACTAATAAAGCAGAAGAATTGCCAAGAACACTACAATCTATTGAACTCAGCAATATAATATTTTTCAAAGGTCCAATTTACCTAAGCGAAGTTGGAAATAAGATGCCAAAGCAACTTGAATCATACATGTACTTGGACAAAGATGAACAACTAACTCAAGCTATTTTAGACAAAGCATTAAAAATAGGTATTGATTCGTGGTATTCCTCATTAAATCCAGAATTATCACTTCGTGAGATTGTTGAAGATAAAGAAGAACAAGAAATTCGAGAAACACTGTATCGTATTACTCATCCTTGGACTACTCAACAATTCAAATTAATTCAATTACTAAAAGAAATTCGTCATGTTAATGGAATAGCATACGATAAGAAAGATAATCAATATACTATCTATCTTCCATGTACTTCTGCAAGAACTCAACAATACGCAATAGTAGGAATTATCGAAACAATAAAAAAAGAAAACAAAGATAAGAATCTTGTTTTCTCAATTGTTTTACGTGAATCAGCAAAGTCTAGTGATCTATTCTCTGATTATCAAGTAATGCACGTATAAATTTAGGATTAGCCTTTCTAAATGGAATATTATATTTATCAAGCGTATCAACGTAATGTTGGTATGCTTTTTCATGAGGGCCAAAGAGTTCATACTCAATTTCATAGTCTACAGAGTTATCAAAGTGTGTTTCGTCAAGGCACCATGTTCCATACTCATCATCAAAGGTACTTCTAAATGTTGTGCTTGTAGCCACATTTTTCATATCTGAGACATCAACAGAATGACTTTTAAGCAAATCAATAACTTTATCGTTTGAATCAAGTTTGTTTTCGTCGAGAATTACCTCAAATTCCATAACACCATCTGCTTGAGGTATTTTTAAAGTAAACTCATAATAAGCATCAATAACTCGAATCCTACACATAATATGCTGATTAAATAATCTTAAATCCTCTGTATCAAAGTACTTATTAACCTGTTTTACTGGAGCAGAAAAAAACAGTGCATTTCTGAATGCATCGAATGTATCTCGTTCTATAAGTGTTTTATATTCAATTTCTAGATTTCGTTTCATATATCTATGTTACAATATGAGAGAAAGAAAAGGAAGTGTAACATGAAACGTTTTATAACAATTAATCGTGGAGATGAAGAATCAAAACGTTTATGTAAGTATATAAGGGAGTCACTGGTAAAGAAAAATTTTACTATTGATGAAAAGAATCCAGAGCTAATAATTTATGTTGGCGGCGATGGTACTTTATTGAAAGCTTTTCACGAATATCTTGATATGTTAGATAATGTATCTTTTGTAGGGATTCATACAGGAACACTGGGTTTTTCTACAGATTATACGGCTCAAGAAGTAGAAGAATTTTTGGAAAACATAGACAATGATCCTGTAATTGAAGAAAAACAAGTACTAGAAGTTGAATGTTACAACACCCATACTAGCAAACATTATTATGCCCTAAACGAAGTTCGCGTTGAGAACATTGTTAAAACTCAAGCTATGGATTTATACCTTGATAATACATATTTCGAAACCTTTAGAGGGAATGGTGTCTGTATATCAGCTCAATACGGTTCAACGGCCTATAACCGATCCATCGGCGGTGCAGTAATATACCCAGGGTTGGAGTTGCTCCAAGTGACTGAAATATCTGGAATCCATCATCGTCATTCAAGAAGTTTAGGAGCTCCACTAATAATGAACCCTAATATTCAAGTGACATTAAAGAGTGATTCCTTCGATCATGCCTTACTTTGTTATGATCATCTTCATATCCATTTGGATGATATCCATGAAATAAGAGTGAGAAACAGTGAGAAGAGAATGAAATTCGCACATTTCAAAGAAATATCACATATCGATAGATTGAACGCATTGTTTTAAAAAAAGAAGGAAATTAATCCTTCTTTTTTAGTGTTTGTGTCGATTGGTAGTTTCACTGTGCATAAAGAATACGACAGCAAGGGCAAGCATATATGAGACAATGGATGATCCACCATAAGAAACAAAGGGAAGTGTAATTCCAGTAATTGGCAAGAGCGCCATAATCATCCCGATGTTTTCAACTTGTTGGAACACAATCATTCCAAGAACTCCCATCATCATATATCGCTCACGGTTTAAATCACTTCTTAAAGTAATTTGAGTGACTCTAATATCAAAGGCAATCGATAATAGAATTACAGATGCCCCACCAATAAAGCCATAGTAATTAGAAATAACAGCAAAGATAAAGTCAGTTTGTGCTTCAGGGAAAGGTGCAATTAGTTCGCCAATAGGATGCCCTGTAAATCCAGCAGTACCATAAGAGATAAGAGCTCTAAAGAGTTGATATCCGTGAGTATTAGCGTACTTTTCATAATCAAGCCAACCATAGAAACGATCTAATCGATAACCTGTGGAACCTCCACCAAGCATCTTTCCTAGAATATCAGGATAGTTGTTATAAAGGAATACAATTCCAAGTAATGAACCAATGGCTATTGTTCCAACAATAATAAACCACTCTTTACGCACTCCGGAGAGCATAAACATTACTGCAAGACTAATAATGATGACAATAGGAATCCCAGTGTCAGGTTGTAGTAATATCAATATAAGTGGTGGTAAGGCGAAGACAGCGATTTTAGCAATTAGTTGAAAATCTGATTTAAAGCTTTGATCAGTTTTTTCAGCATTATGCTTTGTGATCGTGTTAGCTGACATTATAACTAAACAAATCTTCATGAATTCACTTGGTTGAAAAGAGGCAAAAGGGAATCGATACCAACCATAGATACCGTTAGTTAAAGGTATAAATCCAGGCTTTGCGATACCAAACTTTGGAATTAACAAACCTAATAAAGCAATCATTAGAATGATATAGACATAGTTAACGAGTGAGAATATACGGTCAATACCAAACTTTATTAGAAAGATGATAACCCCTATCCCCACACCAAACCAGAATATTTGTTGTTTGATTAGTCCATTAGCAGCATCCTGCCCACCATTTAGAAGTGGTGCCGAAGCATAGATTCCAGCAATACTGAAGCTTGCTAGACCCAAAAGAACTAAAAGTAATACTTTATCGATAGTGAACTGTCGTTTCGACTCATTGATGAATTTGTTCATAGAGCCTCCTTTTGTGAATGAAAATAATAGTGTATAATAGATAAGGACAATTAGTAAGAGGTGTATTTTTATGAATCGATTACAGTCGTATTACGAACAACTACAATTACCCATTAAATCTCTTTTTTTCGCGTCAACAATTATTACTATTGGCGCAATTATTGCAAATCCTTATTTGAATAATATTTTAAAATTAGATAATCAATTTTTAGTAACGCTATCGCAACTCCTTATGACTTGCGGTGGTATTATTTTAACATATTTCCCATTGTATGTTTTCATGAAATTATTAACACATGAGAAGAATGAACCCAACATTATTGTAACAGGAATTATTTCTTATTTAGTGTTTATTACAACTATGTTAGTTTTAACAAATTCTGCAGCTACAGAGTCAACTGTTGTTCAGTCATTTTCACTTGAATTTGGTAAAACATCATTTACAGTATATCATACTGGAATCTTTGGATATCTATCTATCTTCTTGTTGGTTCGATATATTTATCGCAAGACATCAGCACGTAAGAATAGAAGTAATTTATACTATATTGATTTCGAGACAACTAAGCTTATTACCGCAATAGTAGGGAGTGCCCTAATTGGTGCAATCTTTACATACATGTGGCCATTTATTCTTGAAAGTATCGACTCAATGATGAAGTTTATTGCAGAGGACGCAAATAATCCAATGAGTATGTTTGCCTATGGAGCACTTGAAAGAATATTAGCTTTAGCGAATCTTGATGCAATTATTTATCGTGAGTTCTGGTTATCAGCTACTGGTGGTACATGGATGAACTTATCGGGAGAGACATTCTTTGGAGACGTTAATATTTGGGCTGCTCAATTAAAAGAGGGTGTTATGAACTCAGGATTTGGCCGTTATACTAGCGCATACTATGTCATCAATATGTTCTCAATTCCAGGATACTTAGCAGCAATCACATCAATCATGTCAAATAAACGAGCACGTAACAGAAACATCATCGTACTCATTATTGGTATCCTTGTATCAATGCTTGGTGGTGTATTGTTCCCAATAGAAATACTAATGTTAGCAACAAGCCCAACACTTTATCTATTCCATTTATTTATGACAAGTTTTACTTACGCTGTCTTAACTGGTTTTTCAGTCGGACTTGGATTCAGTTTCTTTGGAAATATCGCTGCTGCGACTCCAGGGAACATTATCGACCTAATTGGTATTTCGCAAAATGCTATGTACTTCAATAAAATAATAATTGTAATCTTATTTGGTGTGATCATGTTTGTTGGCTACTTTGCTTTCACACGATTCTATTTCTCAAGAATTGCAATGGATGTCTTAAATGTTGTAAACAAACAATCACGAATTGATGATATTATCGAAGGATTTGGTGGAATCGAAAATATAGAATCCATCTCAAGTACAATGACACATATTCATGTGGAACTAAAAGACAGAGATTTACTCAATGTTTCAACGCTTCATAGGCAAGGAGTTGTTAGAATTATTGAATCTCGTCAAGGATTTATTCTATCTATCGGAACATCCGCATTTATGATTCAACGTAGTATTAATCAAAGTATATCTAAATTAGAAATAAGCCCAGTTATTGAGGAAGGGGCAAATAATGTCTAAAGCAAAACTAACACCAATGTTACAACAATATATGGAGATAAAAGAAAACACCAATGATGCGTTGGTGTTTTATCGCCTTGGTGATTTCTATGAATTGTTTTTTGAAGATGCAATAACTGCTTCAAAAGTTCTAGATTTAGTGCTAACTTCACGATCAGCAGGAGGGGATGAGAAAGCCCCAATGTGTGGAGTTCCATATCATGCTGCAAAGTCATACATTCAAAAGCTTGTTAGTGCTGGCTATAAAGTTGCCATCGTTGAACAGGTAGAAGATCCTAAGACTGCTAAAGGAATTGTAAAAAGGGAAGTTGTTGAAATTGTTACTCCAGGTACTTATTTTGAAATGGATGATAATGAATCACGAGAAATTGCTTCAATCGAAAGTGATTTAGTATATGCCACAATAGTAAGCTGTGATGTAGTAAGTGGCTCGATTCAAGCTATTCGTGTTATGAATGAGTTCGTAGAAATAGTAAAAGTACTTCAACAGTTTCAGGTTCATGAAATTGTCGTAAGTTCACATTTTGATCCCCAAACAATTCAGGAAATTAAAAACAAGACCAATATCTATGTATCGTATCAAGAAGAAATTGACGATACTGTGAAACATAATGATCCATCGATTAAAATGGCACTTGCACGCTTAATTCAGTATTTAAGTTATACTCATAAGAGACATTTGAATCATTTGGATGATGTTGTGGTACTCAATGATCAAGCTTACTTACGAATGGATTATGCAACCATGACTAACTTAGAGCTTATTGATCATCAAAATAGCCAAGAGCTATCCTTGTACCACTATATTAATAAGACAAAGACTAACATGGGTTCTCGTGCCTTAAAACAAGCCTTAATGAAACCTCTTGTCAGTAAAGAAGCATTAACCCTTCGTCACCAACAGATTGAAACACTAATCGTTGATTACACATTGTATGATGGAATTATTGCTGAATTAAAAGAGAGCTATGACATTCACCGAGTTGTTGCAAGACTTTCAACAGATAAGCATAATGCACAAGACTTTGTAAGATTAAAAAAGACATTAATGGTATTTGAAAGACTTAAAAATATGCTTAAATCTTTTGAAGAGTTTTCATTTGTACTAAATGCTGATCCGCTTCTTGAACTAACTCATAAACTTGATACTTTAATACGTGAAGATGCTCCTGTTACCTTTAAAGAAGGTAGAACCTTTAATGATGGAGTAAACAAAGAACTTGACGAGTTGTTTGAACTATCTCGTAACGGTAAAAATTGGTTGATTAACTATGAGAAAGAACAAAGAGAATTAACGGGAATAAAGAATCTTAAGGTATCTTATAACCGAGCATTTGGTTATTTTATTGAGATTTCTAAAGGACAAATAGCAAATGTCAAAGATGAGTTTGGCTACATTAGAAAACAGACTTTAACGAATGCAGAACGCTACATTAGTGAAGAGCTTCAAGAATATGAAGTTAAATCAAGTCAGGCATCTGATCGAATTCTTGAATTGGAGACAAAACTCTTCAATGAATTGAGCGACTACGTGAAGTCATATTCTAAACGTATTCATAGCATTGGTGATATTATCGCTAATGTGGATGTTCTTATTGCTTTTGCAGCTCTTTCAAGCAAACCAGGATTTACAAAACCAGAGTTTGTCGAAGGAAAAGTATTAGAAATAAAAGCAGGAAAACATCCTGTACTCGAAGATACACTAACAGAACATCAATACATTGCGAGCGATGTTGAAATGAACCAAGACATCAAAACACTCATACTTACTGGCCCTAACATGGGTGGTAAGAGTACTTTTATGAGAATGGTTGCAGTAAATGTTATTCTTGCGCAAATGGGATGCTATGTTTCCTGTGAATCAATGAAGCTAAGCCTGGTAGATCAAATCTTTACTCGAATGGGTGCAAGTGATGATATTCTGATGGGTCAGTCTACTTTTATGGTGGAAATGACTGAAGCACAACGTGCTATTACTAAAGCTACTGAGCAATCACTTATTCTTTTTGATGAAATTGGACGAGGTACATCAACCTATGATGGAATGGCTTTAGCTCAAGCAATTATTGAATATATTAATAATGTCATTAAATCAAGAACTATCTTCTCAACGCACTATCATGAGCTTGTTGCTTTAGAAACGATGCTTGAAGGTGTTCATAACATCTCAGTAGAAGTTCATGAAGAAAATGATCACGTAACATTCTTATATCGTGTTATTGATGGAGGAGCTGACCGTTCTTATGGTATTAACGTTGCCCGCCTAGCACACCTTCCTAAAACAATCATCGATAGAGCAAAAGATAATCTTAAATTATTGGAACTTTCAAAAGAAAATATACAACTTGATTCAAAAATAATTCATGTTGAGGTAGAACCAAGAGCATATTCAGAAATTCGCGAACGCCTCTTAAAACATGATGTGAACAATCTGACACCAATTGAGTCCTTGAGTCTAGTATCTGAACTTCAAGCAATATTAAAAGGTGAAGAAAATGAATAAAATTAGACAACTCGATACACATTTAACCAATATGATTGCTGCTGGAGAAGTAGTTGAACGACCTGCAGGAATCGTTAAAGAACTTGTTGAGAATGCCATCGATGCTTCATCTACTCACATTGAGATTAGAGTAAAAGAAGGTGGCATGGAGTCCATCGAAGTAAGTGACAATGGAGAAGGCATGAGCGGAGAAGATCTGTTTCAAGCGTTTGAGCGTCACTCGACAAGTAAAATTCGCACAACACAAGACCTTAATGCTATCTCGAGCTTTGGCTTTCGTGGCGAAGCGTTACCATCAATTGCTTCAGTAAGTATAGTTGAAGCAATAACGAATGATGATGACAATGGTCATCGTTTACTCATTGATAACGGGAAAAAACATGCTCTTGAGAAAGCAGCAAGAAACCGTGGAACAACAATTCGTGTTCATAACTTATTCTTGAAAACACCAGCTCGTTTAAAACATATAAAGAATGTGAGCTATGAAAATAGTATTATCCAAGACACAATTCAGAAATTCGCAATGGGTCATCCAGACATTGCTTTTTCACTATATAGCGATGAGAAACTAACATTTAGAAGTTATGGTAGAAATGATGTAGCTGATGTATTCCATAGAATCTATGGAAGTATTTCGCAGGATACAATTCAGTATGAAGCTGAAAATTACGACTTTAAAATAGAAGGGATTATGGCTAAACCACAGCATAACCGTTCTAATCGATACTCTATATGGTTGTATATTAATGATCGTATGATTCGCTATCCAAAGGCTCAAAAGGCAATTGCAGATAGCTTTAGAAGACATATGCCAACGGATCGTTATCCAATCGTGGTTATGAAAATAACGGTAGATCCACATTTAGTGGATGTGAACGTTCACCCCAGCAAATGGGAAATTCGTTTATCAAAAGAACAACAACTTCTTGAATTAATCCAATCGCATTTAGAAGAGAAGCTGACTGAAGGAGTTCATGCTCAGAAAATTAACTTTAAGCCAAAAGAAAGTGCAGTTCAACAAGATTTCCTTGAATCCTTTGATATTATCCAGGAACAAGAAGCTCAAAAACCAATTGCAAAGACATTTCCTTCAGGAGATGTTGAACCAATTATTGTTCATGAAGAGTCTGAACCTTATGAAACGATTGAGATTGAACCAGAGATAATTGAACAATCACTTACAGAAGACATCAATTTCAGTAACGAAGAAGAGTTAAAACCAGAAGATATTAGCATTGATGAAAAGACTGAAAGCATAGAGCCACTAACTGTTTTAGCACAAATGAGTGGAAAATATATCTTGGCACAAGGAGACTCTGGATTATATATTGTTGATCAACACGCAGCAATGGAAAGAATTCGTTATGAGTATTACCAAGACCAATTATTAAATAAAACTTACAATCAGCAAGATCTTCTAATTCCTCTATTAATCGAAGGTTATTCCTCGCTTATTAACAGAATTGAAGAGATTAATCACATTCTATCAGCCTTCCAAATGAATTTAGAGCCATTTGGTGAAGATACAATGGTCTTGAGAAGTATCCCTACATGGATAAAAGACAACGAAGTAAAAGGGTTTATTGAGTCCATACTCGATATGATTCAAGATGAACGCACTATTCGCGAAGAAGATTTACGAAGTCGTGCTATAGCTACAATTGCTTGTCACTCTTCAGTACGATTCAATGAGTACTTATCAATGAGCGAAATGGAGGCGCTAATTGCATCATTACGTTCATGCCGTCAACCTTTACATTGTCCTCATGGACGACCAACTTTAATTGTTGTGGAACATTCACAGTTAATAAGAGAGTTTAATCGATGAAAAAAATAATCGTTGTTGCAGGAGTGACAGCTTCCGGAAAAACAAAACTGGGAATCGAACTCGCAAAAAAGTATCGTGGAGAAATTATTAGCGCAGACTCCGTAGCAGTATATAAAGAACTAAATATTGGGTCGGCTAAACCGAATCAAGAAGAGCAAAATGAGGTAACACATCATCTAATAAATCAAGTTTCAATCGAAGAAGGTTATAATGTCGCACAATTTCAAAAAGATGCACGAAAAGCAATTGATGAGATTACAGCAAAGGGTAAGATTCCGATAGTAGTAGGTGGAACAGGCCTTTATATTAATGCACTAATTAATGATTATCGCTTTGAAGAGGAAGAAGAACATGATGAATTAGATGAATCTACAGAAATCCTTTATCAACGTTTAATGGAGGAAAAACCAGAACTCAAAGAGAAGGTTCATCCATCCAATCGTAAGCGAATCATACGCAGTCTCCAACGAAGTGTTGAATCAAATGAAGGAGAAACACCAGTCTATGATGCTTGTGTCTTATTTCTTCAAGGAGATCGCGAGACGTTGTACAATCGAATTAATAAACGTGTAGAAGTAATGATTGAAAAAGGATTGATCGAAGAAGTAGCTAAGCTAATCGAAAAAAATCCTGATGCTCTAAAGCTTCAAGCAATGCAGTCTATTGGATATCGAGAGTTCGCTGGTTTCTTCGAAAATGAGAAGACACAAGATGAGTTAATTTCAGAGATTCAAAGAAATACTCGTAGATTTGCGAAACGTCAAATGACATGGTTTCGACATAAGACAAAGAGTCACTGGATAGATATTGAACATCTAGATACGGTTTACGATATCATCGATTCATGGATAAACAAAAAATAAAAGGTCTTTCGACCTTTTTTCTATGTTAAATTTGGTAATTTCATATACTGCATGGCGATAGAACCAACACCAACGTGTACACTTACAGTAGGAACAAGCTTTTCATTTACAAATACAGCTTCTGGAAAGGCTTCTTTCATCTTAAGTAAGGTTGATTCAGCAAGTTCAGGAGCAACAACATTAGCAATTACAATTAAGTATCCTTGCCCAACTCCTTCATTCTTCATTGTCTCTATGACAGTATCAATTGCTTTAGACATAGTTCGTACTTTATCAAAAGGATCAATGACACCTTTTGTAGATTCATTTAGATGTAGTATCGGTTTAATTTTTAGGAATCCACCTAATTTAGCTGCTAAAGGGGATAAACGACCGCCTCTTGCTAGATGATCAAGATTATCTGGAATAATAAAAGTGTCACTATGTTGAATTGATTCTTGGAAACGTTCTTTTATTGTCTCAATGGAATGTCCTGCATCCAAGAGGGTACGTGCAGCGATTCCTAGTTCCAATTCTATCCAAGCGGTGGTATAGCAATCAATGACCTCTATATCAATTTCTACAAATTTAGCAGCAGCATAAAAGGCATCAATCGTACCAGATATACCTGCAGTAATAGGAATTGCGAGTATCTTATCATATCCTTGCTTTTTAATATCTTGGAATAACTCTTCGATTTGACCAAGCACAGGAAGCGATGTTTGCAACATTTCATTTTTAGAAAGTAAATCGTTTACTTCATCGATAGAAATTGTTACAGTCTCAAGAAAAGACTCATCTCCATGAATAATCTGTAATGGAATTGCAAACAATCCATCCATATTTACAGATTCATTATAATAATTACTACCACTATCAATTACTACTGCTGTTTTCATACTATGCACCTCTCATGAGTTTATTATATACCAAATAATATTGTTTCTCTAGATTTTAAGCATCCATTGTACAACCATGGTGCCTAGACCAGCATGTGTTGCGATAACAGCAGGCAGTTGTAGTGTCTTAGTTTCAAACGTACCTAGGTTTTCTTTTAAATAAAGATCAAAACGTTCAATGATTTCTAAAGCACTGCTTTCTAGATAGTAAATAATATGAGTATCAGGATGAACATTGTTTTCAATGAGGTTCTTAACAATCATATCAAATATTTTAACTTCTGTTCGAGCTGTTCCAAACTTATCAATCGTTTGTCCCATATTTGCAAAGTGTAGTAAAGGCTTGATTTTAAGTAGAGAAGCTAAAGTACCGGCACTCTTAGAAATTCTTCCACTAACTTTTAATTGATCAAGTGTTTGTGGGTAGACAAATATCTCACTATTATTAAGTAAAGGATTGAGGTTCTCACGAATCAAGTCATACGCCATTCCTTCTTCATTCATTGAATTAATGAGTCGAATCATTTCATGGACAATTCCAGAAATAGAGCCGGAGTTGATGAGGGTGAAGTTATCCAATCCAACTTCAACAGCTGCTTGGTTGAATGCTGAATGGGTACCTGATAGGGTTTCCGCTATCGTAATCCCAAAGATATAGTCATAGTTTTCTTCTTTCGCTTTCTCAAACTCAGAAATAATAAGTCCAAGGTTTGGTTGCGATGTTTTGATAATTTCCTTCTTTGCAAGTAGCTGATTAACATCATCTACTGTCATCTCAAATTGATCAGCATACTCTTTATTGTTGTGTATTAATGTTAAAGGTAAAATTGTTACATTAATTAGATCTGCCTCTTCTTTTGTTAATGCTACAGATGAATCGCAGAATATTTTAATTTTTCTCATGGTAAATCCTCCATAAATAGCATTATAGATAATAATACTTTGATTGTCAAACTATTATGATATTTAGTGAGGGAATTGCCATACTTTAAAGAAGTGAAGATTTAGCATATAATAGTGATATGAAAAATCTAGATTATAAAATAATAGAAGACAGAGTAATCGCTGAGCAAATAATAAATAAATCCAAATTCATCTCATACTTAGTTCCTATTCAAAGTGAGGAAGAAGGAAAAGAAGTTCTTAGATCTATTAAGAAAGAACACTCGAAAGCTACCCATCACTGCAGTGCTTTACGTGTTGGTGAAATTGAAAGATCTAATGACGATGGAGAACCTGCATCAAGTGCAGGCTTACCTATGTTGCAAGTTTTAAGAGGCAACAAATTACAAAATGTCATTGCAGTAGTTGTTCGATACTTTGGAGGCATAGAGCTAGGTGTTGGTGGGCTCATACGTGCTTATGGATCAAGTGTCACATTAGCAATCCAAGATGCGGTATGTCTATCGCCTCAAAGAGTCTATAAATACCGTATTACGTTTCCTTATGATACAATTAATGAAATTGAAACGGTCCTAACTGGACAAGCGGAGATTGTTGATAGGAACTACGATGACCTAGTACACTATGATGTATTGGTAAATGACCCCACAAAACTTGATTCCATTCAAGATGTATCAAGAGGACAGGGTACTTATGAGTTATTAGAAGAAACAATAGAATTCTTTAGAGGATAAATATGGAAGTTAGATATGAATTAGAAAAAAAAGGAATAAAGGTTACCAAACAAAGGGTAGCTATTTTAAAGGTGCTCTTAGAAGCAAGCGTACCTATGACAATTAACCAGATTCAAGATCTTGTGGATTTGCCTATGGACCTTTCAACGCTGTACCGAACACTTGATACCTTTTATGAGAAGTCACTAATCTTAAAGACTGTGCCATTAGAACCATCGCAAACAGTTTATGAGTTTAATCATCTTGTTCATAAACACCATCTCATCTGTACAAATTGTGGAAAGATACTTGTGATACAAGGATGTCCTCTTCATGAGTATGAGGATGAAGTTGAGAGTAGTACAGGATTCATTATTGATC
>RCMY010002504.1_pt1 | contig 16615 bp, 12 predicted proteins | sample 2041341 | NCBI WGS metagenome assembly RCMY01 (sample SAMN09708234, study PRJNA481090) | Marine sediment metagenome, whole genome shotgun sequencing project. | reverse complement strand
TCGTGGGCCGCGGCGATGCCCCGCCAGTCAGAGGTCATCGTGCCCGAGCTGGCCGCAAGCAACCTCTATAGAGACCACCAACGCGCGATTGTCGATGCCAATCTGCACGCTGCGCGCGCCGCACCGCTCTTCGGTCGCCACAACGTGATCGCTGGCGCCATAGTTGTGTACCTCGACCATCCTCGGCTGCTCGCACCCCATGAGCTCGACGTCTTCGACGAGATCGCCTCGCTTGCTGCCCTGACGATCCGCCACGACCAGGGGCGCCAAGAACTCCTCGACCGCATCCGACACGATCCGCTCACTGGACTCGAGAATCGCGATGGCCTCGAAGATCACGTCCGCAGCGCGCTCGGGGCTGCCACGGCACACGGCTCATCTGTCGGTTTGCTCTTCGTCGACATTGATGACCTCACGCTGGTCAACGACTCACTCGGGCACACGGTTGGCGACATCGTCATCGCCACCACCGCCGAACGCATCCGTCGACAACTCATGGCGTCCGACACCGTCGTGCGCTTCGGCGGCGACGAGTTCATCGTGCTTCTCGAACGGATCAACGGTGTCGAAGAGGCGCGTGCCGTGGCCGAACGCATACGTGCCGCCGTCCGCAGACCGCTCGAGGTTGCCGGTACCAGTTTGACCATCACCGTCTCGATCGGCATCGCACTCGGTACGACGGCCACACCTCCTCTGCAACTGATAGACGACGGTCACGCAGCGGTCGTCCGGGCAAAACAGCACGGCCGGGGTTCGACGGCCGAACACGATCGTGGCCTCGACACCGGAGCGGGCGATCGGCTCGACCGAGAACGCCAGCTTCGGGACGCTCTCGACAACGGAGAGTTTGCAATCTTTTGGCAACCAAAAGTCGAACTCAGCAGTGGCATGGTCGTGGGCGCCGAAGCGCTCGTCCGCTGGAACCACCCCGAGCTCGGAACGGTGGGCCCGGATGCTTTCATCGCTACAGCAGAGCGAGCCGGTCTTATCGATGAATTGAGCGACTGGATTCTCTGTCAGGCCATTGACGAAGCCCGAGCGCTTTCCGAAACGTCGGAGGACTTCAGCGCAGCCGTCAACCTGTCGGCGACACAGATGGCCCGGGACGACATGGTGGGAACGATCACCGGTGCACTTGCTGATCACGAGCTCGATCCACACCACCTCATCATCGAACTCACCGAGTCGGTCCTGGCCAACCGCACGGTGATCGACCGCCTGCGCGAACTCCGCGCCACAGGCGTCAGAGTCGCCATCGATGACTTCGGAACCGGCTACTCGTCGCTTGCGTACGTCCAGCAGCTCCCGGTCAGCATCGTGAAGATCGACCGCGCATTTGTCGATGGGCTGACGAGCGACGGCGACGGTGCGCCAGTGTTACGCGCCGCGGTTGCCATGGCACATGCGCTCGGAATGACGACGACCGTGGAAGGCGTCGAGACCACAGCACAACTCGCCGGGCTGCGTGCGCTGAACGTGGATTGGGGGCAGGGATATCTCTTCGCCGAACCTGCACCCCTTGCGAATCTTCTCGAGCTGATCACCAGCGACTCACGCTGGTGACGGTCTGTCGTGGTTCGTCAGTCGGCGGCGACGAACAACTCATGCCACCGAGCTTCGAGCGCATGCACGATCGAAATGACCGACGCATCGAGCGCGGTTCGATCGACACTGTGGTCGTCTCGAACGAACTCGTGTGCGGCCCAGATCAGGTCGACCGACGTGGTCGCCGATGATGCGACCATGTTGGCCTCACAGGAGATTGTGCCTGGATCAACGAGTTCATCGGTTGCGTTCGCTCGCACCGTTGCGAATGCTGCGTCGGCATCTTGCACCTCGCGACCCCAGGAGACGCTGACCTGCACGTGCGGACCGACAGGATCGCCCGCCGCGTTGACCGGAGACAGCGGCGAGAGCTCTAGGCGGACATGTCGGGAATCGTCGTGGTGATCAAAGATCGCCAGCTGGCTAGCATCGTGATGCTCGACATCGAGAAGCACAAAACCGCGTTCGACAATTGTTGTGATGCACGAACTGAGCAACAGTTCGTCAGGACGAAGTGCCCAGTCGATTCGTCGTTGATGCGCGACCGACAGCCGAACCATTTCGGAGAATCGATCCTCGAGTTGTGGCACGTCTTCAACGGCTTGCCAGGAACCCGACGAAGGTACCGTCGAGGGATCGGTCGCTGCGGCGGTCTCGACTTCGCCATCTGCGACTTCCGCCTCGGTTTTGGGTTTGACGTCACCGGTGGCTTCAGCACGTTCGACCTCGTCGAGGCCAGGTGATGCCAGATCGGTGTGTGCTGCGAGGGAGACGGTCTGTTCGGCAGCGATCTCCGAGCCGATCAGGTAAGACTCGTCGATGACCACAGCCCCACCCTGCTGCAATCGACGGGTCGCCGATGTCAACGCCTCGATCCTTGCTCCCACGTTTTCGAGCGATGAGGGGGTGGCCTCGTCCTCGCCAACGGCCACCGCGTCGACGTGTGCGCGATCGCCAGCGTCACGCCGCACTGACCCGAACAACCCGGTCAGCCGATCGGCAGGCGTTTCAGCATCGGGTGCGACGTCGTCGCTGACCATCTCGTCCAAGACTGACCGATCGATCGCCGAGGTCTCGAGCGAGCCCTGCTCGGCCAACTTTCGCTCGAACGCATCGGTGTCGATGGCCCGTGTCTCGAGATTGCCCTGATCGTCGTCACCCCAGGTTGCGCTCGGGTGCATGGAGCGTGGATCTCGTGCGAGCAGGGCATCTGCCTCTGCTTCAGCCTCTTGATCAGAGAAGGGCTGGTCTGGTTCGGGCGGGTCAGTGCTCGCCTCGATGTGGTGGCCAATGGAGTCGTCGTCGAGTTGCACTGGGTAGTGTTCGAGAACGTCGTCGAGCTCCGACTCTGCTTTTTGCAGCTCGAGTTCGGCCTCATCGAGCTCAGAGGCGGCATCCTCGAGATCCACGGGCTGATTCACGTCTGATGTTCCGGCCGCCACCGCACTGCCAACGAAGGACTCGTCGTCACCAGACGACACGTCGAACGTGCGCACCTCGGGTTCGGGGAACGTGTTCTGCACGTGTGCTGGTTCGACTGGCGTCTGCTCAGTCTCTGCGTCTTCGGGCTCGGCCTCATCGAGGTCGGCCTCATCGAGCTCTGTGGCTTCGGGTCCGGCGGGAGGAGGTGGTGGCTGATTGTTCGCCGGAAGCGCTTGGAGGAGATCGAGCAGTGCTGGTTCGTTGGAGAAGCCGATCCAATCGGTGGCCCCTGCCCACCAGACGAGAACGTCCGGGGCTCGTTCGCCGGAGCGAATACTGTCGATGATCGACCGCATCGGAATCGGTCCTACCGGCGAACCCTTGTCGACGACAAACGACACGCTCTCGTCAAGGTCAGGAAGCATGTTGGACACAGTGACTGTCTTCTCCTCGTCGAGCAGGCTGACGCAACCATGCTATGCGTGGCTGTCGTCAGATGATGTCTAGCAAACATCCATAGCATGTACCGGTGATTCCACTCATCTGTATCGACGTCGATGGCACTCTTGTTGGCTCGTCTGGCATTGTCTCCAACGAGGTGTGGGCCGCTGTCGACCGTGCACTCGAGCGTGGCCAACACCTCGCGCTGTCCACCGCTCGAGGAGCATTTGGCGCATCGTGGGACATGGCCACACGCCTCGATCCGACTGGATGGCACGTATTCCATGCCGGCGGTGCGACCGTCCACGCCGCGACCGGTGAGACTCGCGGCCACACGCTCTCACACGCCGAACTCAGCAGTTTGATCGACATCACAAACCAACGAGGGTGGATTCTCGAGCTCTACTCGGCAACCGCGTACGCAGTCGAGGTCGAAAACGCGTTGTCGATCGGCCACGCAAATCTTTTGGGTATGGGTTTCGTCTCGACCCCGCTCGCCACCTTCGTCGCTGCCGCCGAGGAAATCGTCCGAGCGCAGTATGTCTTGCCAGAATCCGACATTCCCCGCGTGGAGGACGCTCTCGAGCACCTCGGGCTCTCTGTCACGTCGGCTACCTCACCGATCATGCCCGGAACCGCCTTCGTGACGGTCACCAAAGCCGGAATCACGAAGGCCACCGGCATCGCACAGATCTGCGGCGATCTCGGCATCGACATCGAGGATGTGATGATGATAGGCGACGGACTGAACGACCTTCCCGCAATCGACGCCGTCGGTCATGCAGTCGCCATGGGCAACGCAGCACCGACGGTCGCCGCTGCCTCGCGTTACCACGTTGCGTCAGTCGATGATCATGGAGTCGCCGAAGCCCTGGAGCTCTCGGCGACCCTGTGATCCAATCAGCCGATCGCGCAGATCTCGTCGCCACCACCACGAGTCCGTCGGACGAACCAACCGTTGTCGACTGACCCGTTGGGCACGCTGTAGCTCAACGTTCCAGCGGGCGGCGTAGTTACCCAGCCATCCGCGTTTCTGATGATCTCGGTGCCGGGAAGGTCCTGCCATGTCACGGTCACGCCACCACCAACCGCACGCACAACGCACCCATCGGGAGGAGGTGGCTCACCGTCGTTGGTGCAGGCCAGTTCTTCGGTGCCATTGCCACGGTTGAAGCGCAGCACGAACGCCTGGTCGAGCGACCCGTTGGCATAGTCGTAGCTCGTCACGTCCACGACCGTGACGACCCACTTGTCGTCGGCTCGAATGGCAAATCGGTTCTCACCATCGACCGAATCCCAGTCGATGAAAACGCCGCCGGCACCAAGACCGGTGACCACACACGCGGGCGTGGGCGGAGGAGGGTCGCCAACGATCTCGCAGACCTCGTCGATGCCAGAACGTCGAACCAGCCATCCATCGTCGATCGACCCATTTGCATCGTCATACGTGAGCGTTCCGGCAGGTGGTGTCGTGACCCACCCGGCATCGTTGCGAATGACCTCGGTACGAGGTTTGTCCTGCCAGGTCACGCGAACGCCGCTCCCTTGCGCGGCGACGGTGCAGACATCGCCTGCGACATCACCGCTGTACGAAGCGGTCCACGTCACATCCGCGTTCGGTGTGGTGCGAATCTCGTTTCGGGCGAGACCGTCCGACCAACTCGCGAATGTGAATGTGGTGCCGCCGACCGTTTGTTGCGTTGGAGCCCCGATCTCACGGTCGACGCCAGACACGCTGTCGAAACTGAACGGTGCCTGGTGGTTGCCGCCTTCGAGCGACACGTTAAGTCCTGTGGGGTCAGTGGCGAGCGTGATCGTCACGATTCGCGGATCGACTCGCCGAGTCACCGTTGTCGACGTCCCCTCGGAGTCGACGGCTGTCAGATAGAGCGTGACCCACACGTCGGTGTCGGTTTCGATTGCGGGGGGCACCGTGAACGAACCACTGTCGCCCACGACACCGTTGGACAGGGCATGGTCGTGCGCATCATGGTTCAGTCGGACTTCCCAACGCAGATCGGCAGCGGGAATCGCTCCATCCTCGGCATCGGTTGCCGACCCCGAGAAACCGATTGGATCGCCAGCTCGATAGCCACCGTCGGCACCGGTCACGATGCCAATCGTCGGTACCGGAACCGTGTTGTTCGTGATACGCAACACTGCGGGCTCGCTCTGAATCGACTGTTGACCATTGCTGACCTCGACGGTGAATTCGGCAAGGTCATCAGCCGCCGACACATTGTCGAGCGTGTATCGGGCACCATTGGCTCCGACGATCGGCTGGCCATTGCGCGCCCACTGGTATGTGACATCACCGGGAGCCGAGATACCGACGAAGAACGATGCGTCGCCGCCAACGGCGATCGAGACATCTGACGGTGCCGTGGTGATCGTGATGTCCGTCTGGACACCGATGTACGTGATCTTGCCGACACCACCTTTGGGGAAGGCGTTGTCACCGTTGAACGATCGGTCGATGTAGTAGAGGTCGCCGTTGGTCGGGCTGACCGCCATGTCGACCATCTCGACAAAGCCGTCCATGAAGACATTAGCCTGCCCGGTGTCCGGGTCGACCGTGACGATCCGACCAGTGCAGTAGTCGCCGGTGAAGTACTGACCCCGGTACTCGCTCGGGAACGTTGGGTTGGGAGTCTCATAGAACGAGCCGCCGATGATGGCGCACCCTTCGAACGCTGCACCTTGTTCGACACCGAAGTGTGGAAACGACCAGAGGGGATCGACGAAACTCGCCTGTGCCGGGTCGTTCGGGTCCTTCGGCCCTTCAGCGAGGAACCAGCCATAGTTCGCACCGGCTGCCAGAACATTGAGCTCTTCATAGGCAGATGAACCGACGTCGCTGATGAAGATCTCGCCGGTCACTGGGTGTTTCGCGGTTTGCCACGGATTGCGGAGGCCATACGCGTAGATCGCGCGGTTGGTGCCGCTCAGTTCGGCGTAGAAGGGGTTGTCGGTCGGGATACTACCGTCAGGATTGAGCCGAAGGACGGTGCCCTTGATGTTCGTGCGATCCTGCCCGTTCGCCCCGATCAGATGGTCGCCAACGGTCACATAGAGCTTGCCATCGGGACCCATCTCGACCGCGCCGCCGTAGTGGAGCAACACGTCAGCGGCTGGGAAATCGTCGAACAACACAACCTCGTTCGATGCAGTGTCACCATTCACCGTCATACGCGAAAGCCGAGTTTCGCCGATCCCGTCGTCGCCGCCATTGGTGTCAAAGGTGTACATGACGTACACGAAACCATTCACTGAGAAGTTGTTGTCGAAGGCCATGCTGAACAGCCCTCGATCGCCGTTGTCCTCGACCTTGTTGCGTATGTCGAAGAATGGCGTTCCCTGAAGCTGATCGTTCTTGATCAGCTGCGCCAAGCCGCTGTCGGTCAGAACGATTACCCGACCATCGGGAGCCATCGCCAGCTGTACCGGCGCATAGATCTCGTCGGCGACGACCACATCTGCGAATTCCGGTGGTGGGTTGGCCGCCCACACCGATCGGGTGCCGCTGACGGCTGCAAACGTTACGAACAACAACCCGACGAAAACGAGGCTCGTTCGAAACCCTCGTGCACTCAACCTCGATAACACGCGCGTGTTCATTCTCGTTCGCTCCACTCAGGGACTCGCTCGACGTCACTCCTTCACGCAGTATGTCACTATCCGTGGTCGTGGAAGCTAGTCAAACGACTCAACTGCACGATCGGTGGGTTCTCCTCCACTCCCAAGATGGCCGACTGTGGGGCACTAGGGTTTCGCTTGTATGACTGACAAGGAGCCGACGCTCGCCGAAGCCAGCCCGAAGCCCGATCAGATGCCCGACTGGGTGCCTCGTGCACTGATGTTCTTTTTCGTTGGCATCGCCGGCCTCTGGCTCCTGCGCCAATTGTTCGAGGACCTCTCCGGCTTCCTGGTCACGTTGCTCATCTCGCTCTTCTTTTCTTTCGCGCTCGAACCGGCGGTGAACTGGCTGGAGCATCGCGGAGTCCGTCGCGGCGCCGGAACACTGCTTATGTTCACGCTGGCGATCACGATGATTTCGATATTCGGATGGATCGTGGGCAGCGTGCTCGCCGAGCAGACGATCGACTTCGTCGATCGAGCTCCAGGACTCATCGACGATGCAGAATCCTGGCTCCAGGACAACGTCGACGAAAACATCGATCTCAACCGACTCCGGGATCAATTTCTCAGTGACAACGGCCTCGGTGAGCAACTCACCGGGTTGGCGAACAATGTGGTCGGCCTGGGCGCAACGGTTGTATCGCTCGTCTTTCAGCTGTTCACGGTGGCGCTATTCACGTACTACCTCACCGCCGACGGACCAAAACTCCGTCGATCGATCTGCTCCCGACTCAAACCACACCGCCAGCGGCGTGTTCTGGGCATCTGGGACCTGGCGATTCAAAAGACCGGTGGCTACATCTTGTCGCGTACCGTGTTGGCCACCGTGTCGGCCTTGGTCACGTGGGTGGCCTTCATGATCATCGGCATCGAGTTCCCCCTGGCCCTGGCCGTCTGGGTGGGCGTCGTCAGTCAGTTCGTACCAGTGGTCGGTGTCTACATTGCTGGAGCTCTCCCGGTCGGGCTCGCACTGCTCGACTCACCAAGCGAGGCACTGTGGGCGTTGTTATTCATGGTTGCGTACCAACAGTTCGAGAACTATCTGCTCGCTCCCCGAATTGATTCGCGAACGCTGAAGATCCACCCGGCGATTGCTTTTGGTTCAGTTGTCGCCGGCGCGTCGATCCTCGGGCCGGTGGGCGCGGTGCTCGCACTTCCGGCCGCAGCGACTGCTCAGGGCATCATCTCTGCGACAGGTGAACGATATGTCATCGAGGAAGGTCCCCTGACTGCACTCGCCAAACATCCAGCGCACGTCAGGCAGCAGCCATCGATCGTCCGAAGGACCCTTCCCGTGCACAACCTCGTCGACGAAGGGTCCGACGACGTCGACGAACCTGATGAGTCCGACGAGAGCGACGGAGACGCCGAAACCTCGTAGCTCACGCCTCGGCGAGTTCCTCGATCCGCCACAGGAGTCCGGTCCGTCCCGACGACCTGAACCTCACCTCGGTCGTTCCGTCGGCGGCCACGAAGACCATCGCCGGTTGTGTGACGACACCGTGCTCGGCCCAGAGTTCAGCGGGGTCTTTAAGGATGTGCGAGATGTTTCCATCCATTTTCGAGATGAATTCTGCGATTCCTTCGTCGGATGAATTGGGGTTCGGAACCCCGATGATCTCGACGCCGGTGTTTTGTTCCCGGATCCACGAGACCGCACCGGCCTCGTCCAAGCACGAACCTCAATTGGGCGCCCAGAACCACAAAACGTAGGGTTTTCCCTGGCTTGCCTCGAGCGCTTGTCGGCCGGTTTCGTACACAACCGGGGCAGGCACTGGATCGGGGGTGACGCTGACGTCGGCAGCCAATTCGGTCGTCGTTGACGCGATTTCGTCGTCGATTTTGGGAGCTGCAGCGTCGAGCGTGACGGCCGATGAGGCGCACGCGGACGCGACCAGACCAATCAGGGTCAGGAGAAGAACAAGACGACGCATCACTGTCGAGGGTAACGCGGCAAGGGTCACGCTGTATTCCCTCGGCCACCCCCCTCCGCTTTCCCTTTTTCGAAGGATGCTGATCCGCTCCGGATCATCATCCTTCAGATTTGGCTGAGGAAGGGCAAAACGTGAAGTGCCCGAGGCCGTAGCCTCGGGCACTTCCCTTGAACGTTCTCAGCTCACGCTGAGAGAGTCTCGTTACTGAATCTTGATCTCGATGTCGACGCCTGCCGCGAGATCGAGACGCTGAAGCGAATCGACCGTCTTGGGCGATGGCTCGATGATGTCGAGAAGGCGCTTGTGAATGCGCATCTCGAAGTGCTCGCGTGAGTCCTTGTCCTTGAAGGGACCCCGAATCACCGTGTAGCGATGCTTCTCGGTGGGAAGCGGGATCGGACCCCGAACCTCTGCCTGCGTACGACGAACCGTTTCGACGATCTGCTTGGTCGCTTGATCGATCTGGGTGTGGTCATAGGCCTTGAGGCGGATGCGAATCTTCTGAGATGCTGCAGCCATCAGTCCTACTTCGTAATCTTTGTGACGGCGCCAGCGCCGACGGTACGTCCACCCTCACGGATGGCGAAACGAAGACCTTCGTCCATGGCGATTGGAGCAATGAGCTCAACCGTCATCTTGGTGTTGTCACCTGGGAGGCACATCTCGGTGCCTTCTGGAAGGTTGATCGTTCCGGTCACGTCCGTGGTACGGAAGTAGAACTGCGGGCGATAGTTGGAGAAGAACGGCTTGTGACGGCCACCCTCTTCCTTCGACAGCACGTAGACCTCGGCTTCGAAGTCGGTGTGCGGGGTGATTGAGCCAGGCTTTGCGAGCACCTGACCGCGCTGCACCTGTTCTTTGTCGATACCACGGAGCAGGGCGCCGATGTTGTCACCAGCTTGACCCTCGTCGAGAAGCTTGCGGAACATCTCCACACCGGTACACGTGGTGGTCTGGGTGTCCTTGAGACCAACGATCTCGATCGAGTCGCCCGTGTGCACGGCGCCCTGTTCGATCTTGCCGGTGACGACGGTTCCACGGCCGGTGATCGAGAAGACATCCTCGATTGGCATGAGGAACGGCTTGTCGACGTCGCGGTCAGGGATCGGGATGTACTCGTCGACAGCCTTCATGAGCTCGAGGACCTGTGCGGTCGCGTCGGCATCACCTTCGAGAGCCTTGAGTGCCGACACCTGGATGACCGGGGTGTCATCGCCGGGGAACTCGTACTTGTCGAGGAGCTCGCGCACCTCCATCTCGACGAGCTCGAGGAGCTCTTCGTCATCGACCATGTCGACCTTGTTGAGGGCAACGATGATCTTGGGGACGCCGACCTGACGTGCGAGCAGAAGGTGCTCACGGGTCTGACTCATTGGACCGTCGGTCGCAGCAACCACGAGGATTGCGCCGTCGACCTGCGCCGCACCGGTGATCATGTTCTTGATGTAATCGGCGTGGCCGGGCATGTCGACGTGTGCGTAGTGACGGCTCTCCGTCTCGTACTCGACGTGCGAGACATTGATCGTGATGCCGCGCTCGCGCTCTTCAGGCGCCTTGTCGATGTCTTCGAAAGCGGTTGCTTTGGAACCAGCGACCGTGTCGCCGAGAACCTTGGTGATCGCTGCCGTGAGCGTGGTCTTTCCATGGTCGATATGTCCCATGGTGCCCACGTTTACGTGGGGCTTGTTGCGCTCAAAGGTCTCTTTGGCCATGACTGGTTTCCTTTAGGTTTCTTTCTTCTCTTGGATGTGTTTTGTTTTGAAATCTTGATGGGTTGTGCTCGTGTCCGCCGCAAGCGACGGTGGGCTTGATTACTCGCCCCGCACGCGAGCGACAATCTCTTCCTGCACAGACGATGGCGCCTGCTGGTAGGAATGGAATTGCATGGTGTACGTCGCACGCCCCTGAGTGCGCGAACGCAAGTCGGTACTGTATCCAAACATCTCAGACAACGGAACCAGTGCGTTGATGACCTGGTTGCCGCCTCGCTGTTCGGTGCCCTGCACCTGACCACGACGTGAGTTGACATCGCCAACAACGTCGCCGAGGTAATCGTCGGGCGTGACAACTTCGACATCCATGACCGGTTCGAGAAGAACCGGTCCAGCGGCGCGAGATGCCTCACGGAACCACGCGTTGCCAGCGATCTTGAACGCCATCTCGGACGAGTCGACATCGTGGGTCTTGCCATCTTGAAGTGTGACCTTCAAGTCGACGACAGGGAAACCTGCGAGCGGACCATTGGTCAGCGCCTGCTGAATGCCGTCATCGACCGGCTTGATGTATTCCTTTGGAATACGACCGCCGCTGATGTTGTCGTCGAACTGATACCCACCACCTGGTCCGGTGGGCTCGAGGTCGCAGCTGATCTCTGCGTACTGACCCGAACCACCCGACTGCTTCTTGTGGGTGTACTTGTACCCCTCGATCGACTTCGTGATCGTTTCGCGATACGCAACCTGTGGCTTGCCGACGGTTGCGTCGACCTTGAACTCGCGCTTCATACGATCGACGAGAATCTCGAGGTGCAACTCGCCCATGCCCGAAATGATGGTCTGGCCGGTTTGTTCGTCGGACTCGACTCGGAAGGTCGGATCTTCTTCGCCGAGCGCCATGAGCGCCTTACCGAGCTTGTCCTGTGCTTCTTTGTCCTTCGGCTCGACCGCTACGTGAATCACGGGTTCGGGGAAGATGAGCTCTTCGAGCACGATTGGGTGTTTCGGATCGGACAAAGAGTCACCCGTGCGAGTGCCCTTGAAGCCGATACCCGCAGCAATGTCGCCAGTCTGGACGAGGTCGCGGTCCTTCTGCTGGTTCGCATGCATCTCGAGGAGACGACCGATGCGTTCTTTGTTCTCGGTGCGGTTGTTGAGAACCGTGCCGCCCTTTTCGAGGGTGCCAGAGTACACACGGAAATACGTGAGCTTGCCGACGAATGGGTCGGTCATTATCTTGAACGCAAGTGCCGAGAACGGTGCCTCGTCGTTGGGTTCGCGGCTCTCGGGTTCCCCAGTACGCGGGTGCGTGCCGGTCACTGCGGGGAGATCCACCGGCGACGGCATGTAGTCGATGACGGCATCGAGAAGTGGTTGCACGCCCTTGTTCTTGAACGCGGTGCCGTTGAGAATCGGCACGATCTCGCCAGCCAACGTGCCTGTCCGGATGACAGCCTTGAGCTCGTCGGCGGTGATCTCTTCGTCGCCGAGGTACCGCTCCATCAGGTTTTCATCGATGAGCGACAGCACATCCATCAGTTCGGTCCGGTATTCCTCAGCCTGCTCGAGCATGTCCTCGGGAATGTCGACCTCGTTGTAGGTCGCGCCAAGGTCATTTTCGTCGACGTCGGACGGCCACACCAGTGCCTTCATTTTCACCAGGTCGACCATGCCGGCGTAATTGCCTTCGGACCCAATGGGGAGTTGGAGAACGGCGACGTCTTCGGTGAGCCGCTCCTTGATGGTTCGCAAACAGAAGTAGAAGTCCGCACCGGTCCGATCCATCTTGTTGATGAAACACATACGAGGAACGTGGTATTTGTTGGCCTGACGCCAGACGGTTTCGGTCTGCGGCTCGACACCGGCAACACCATCGAACACGGCAACGGCGCCGTCGAGAACACGCAGCGAGCGTTCGACCTCGACGGTGAAGTCGACGTGACCAGGGGTGTCGATGATGTTGATCTTGTGGTCTTTCCACATGCAGGCGGTGGCTGCAGACGTGATCGTGATGCCACGCTCTTGCTCTTGCTCCATCCAGTCCATCGTGGCTCCGCCGTCGTGGACCTCACCGATCTTGTAGTTCACGCCCGTGTAGTAAAGGATGCGCTCCGTGGTGGTGGTTTTGCCCGCGTCGATGTGGGCCATGATCCCGATATTTCGGGTCATTTCGAGAGGCACTCGCTTTGCCATCGTTCTCGTTCCTCAGAGGTAAAAAGTATTTGTGGGATTCGTACAGGATGTGTTCGGGCCAACCGAGCCGAACGTGAACAGCCCACAACCGGGCGTGGTCCGCCCGGTCGAAAGCAAAATTCTACTGGCGATCGTCGTGTATTCGCGTGACGATCGGGGACAACACGAGCCGTTGGGCGACGGACTACCAGCGGTAGTGCGCGAATGCCTTGTTCGAGTCGGCCATCTTTTGCAGGTCTTCACGCTGTTTCACCGACGCACCAACCGCGTTGGATGCATCGAGAATCTCGTTTGCGAAACGTTGTGCCATGGAGCGCTCACGACGTTTGCGAGAGTTGTTGACGAGCCAGCGGATGGCGAGGGTGTTCTGGCGACGAGGACGAACCTCGACTGGCACCTGATACGTGGCGCCACCGACTCGGCGGCTGCGTACCTCGAGCTGAGGACGGGTGTTTTCGACAGCACGCTTGAGAACGGCGATTGGTTCACCGCCGGTCTTCTCGGCGACGGTCTCGAGCGCTTCGTACACGATGCGCTCTGCCGTTGATCGTTTTCCCTGAAGGAGGACCTTGTTGACGAACTGCGTGACAAGAACCGAGTCATAGACCGGATCTGGCATGAGTTCGCGACGTGGTGCGGAGTTCTTACGCATCTGCTTTAGCCCTTCTTTGCGCCGTAGCGGGAGCGGGCTTGCTTGCGCTCACGAACACCGGAGGTGTCGAGCGTTCCGCGAATCACCTTGTAGCGAACACCAGGGAGGTCCTTCACACGGCCGCCACGGACGAGCACGATGCTGTGCTCTTGGAGGTTGTGTCCCTCGCCCGGGATGTACGCAGTGATCTCGATACCCGAGGTCAGACGAACACGGCAGACCTTGCGAAGTGCGGAGTTCGGCTTCTTGGGGGTGGTCGTGTACACACGGGTGCACACACCGCGACGTTGTGGGGCGCCCTTGAGCGCAGGGGTGGTTTCCTTGCGCCGCTTGGTTTCGCGGCCCTTGCGGACCAGCTGATTAATTGTTGGCATCTCGGAACTTTCACCTCTGTGAACCGAATGGTTCGGTCCCACGGTCTTCGTCAAGGCGCCGCGGGAGTGCAGCGACCAGGCTTTCTCTGGCCACAATCAGTGATTGGGCCAGCTGTCGAGTGTATGACTGACGTCGAACAAAACCCAATCGGTGACGGAAGTGTTTGCACATCAATTGCTCGGCTGACGTCTCATGAACGGCCCCGATGCCACCGATAGAGGTAGGTCGGCTTTGCGGGACTGTTCCCGTCGACATGGCAATTGGGATGGAACATCGTGAGGACCACGCCGCGAGAAGCGAGGCCAGGTGCAGCGAAAGAAGGTGACGGTTCGCGCTCGGCGGCACTGATCCTGCGCAGCGCAGTCTTCGTCATCCCGGCTGCCGCAGGTTTCGCGATCGCCTATTCGATCCTCACCGCGATGGGACCCCGTGAGGGAGCCCTCGATCACCTCGTCTGGTTCGTGATCGCCGTGGTCGTCAGTTGGGTCACGAGCATCTTCCTCGCCGACTCGTTGCGATCGTGGGTGAGCACGACTGCGATCTATCGACGGGCGAACAACTTTCACTCCGAGGTCGAGGAACTCTTCGGGTCGGCGCTGCGCGACGGCAACACCAAAGCGGTCAAGAAGGCTGCCCTGCAACGTGGCCACAACGCGAACTTCATCGACGAGGTATTGGATCTGCTCGAGCAGCTCGGACGACACGAACGTCTCACGCGCGGCCACAGCGAGCGCGTACGTGCCTACGCCTCGCTGATCGGTACCGAGATTGGCCTGTCCGACAGCGAGCACGAATTGCTCAACTGGACTGCGCTGCTACACGACATCGGCAAACTCGACGTTCCGTCGTGGCTCTTGACCACACAGGAACCACCCACGCCCGGTGAATGGGAAGTGATCAAACGTCATCCTGAAGCGGCCAAGGCGCGTCTGCGTCGTCTCGAACCAGCGCTTGGACAGTCGATCTACCATGGCGCCCTATATCACCACGAACGGTGGGATGGAACTGGTTACCCGCATCAACTCAGCGCTGACGAGGTCCCGTTGTTTGGCCGAATAACGGCGATCGCCGATGCGTTCGATGTGATGACCCATGCCCGGAGCTACAAACCACCGCTGCCGATTTCGTTCGCGCGCGAGGAGCTGATTGCCGGAGCCGGCTCGCACTTCGATCCGAAGTTGATCGCTGCGTTCACTCGAATCGGCGACGAGGATCTCAAAACCATTCGGGGCTGGTCGGCGAGCATCGCTGGGCTCGCATTGACGGGTTCGCGTGTTGCGTCGATTGGCTCTCAGGCCGCAGTGGTCGTCGCTGCCATCGCCGGTGCAGGCATCTCATCCTCGGTCGCAACTGCGCTCGAACCCGCTCCTCCCGCCATCGCCTTCGAGAACTCGTCGACCAGCCAGGCTCCGCTGCCATCGACCACCTCGACAACAACCAGCACCAGCACGACGACGACTTCTTTGGCAACGACGACCACAGAAGGCCCCCGACTGATGAGCCTCATCTACCAGATCGGCGAGAACGAGTACGACGGGGTTGCGGTCACCGTCGACGCAGATGAACTCGAGGTGTACGTCGACGACGAACTCACAGAAACGATCGTCCTCGAACCCGATCAACGCGAGGCAATTGTCGTCCTCGACGTCACCGACTACACAGATGGTGTCCACACCGTTGGCTTCGACCTGTTCTTGAACGGCACCAAGATCTCGTCGGATCAGATTGCCATCGTTGTCTAGAGAAGTTGTCTAGATTCGCGAGCGGTTGAGGGCCGAGATCACACCGCGCATCGACGAGGTGGTGATGTCGGTGTGCATGCCACATCCCCAGAGTTCCCGACCATCGACGGACATCTCGATGTACGTGACAGCAACCGCATCTTGACCGCCACCTTTGGAATGTTCGTGGTAGTCGAGGATTCGAAGATCCTGCCCGACGAGTTCGGCCAATCCCGAGACGAACGCCGAGAGCGACCCGTTGCCTGTCCCCTGCACGATTCGTGACTCGTTGCCTTCGGTGACGCGGGCTGTCAAGAGGGTGCGGTCTTCACCTTCGGCGTTGTGCGCTGATTCGAATCCATTCAATCTGAACGGACCGTCCAAGCCGAGATAGGTGGCGTCGTATTCGTCGAAGATGTTCGACCCGGTGAGCTCTTTGCCCGTGCGATCGGTGATCCCCTGGATGTGGCGGGTGAACTCGATCTGCATACGGCGAGGAAGGTCGAGGTTGTGCTCGGCCTTCAACAGGTAAGCAACGCCGCCCTTGCCCGATTGGCTGTTGACACGAACCACGTCCTCATACGAACGACCAACATCTTTGGGGTCGATCGGAATGTACGGCACCTCGAACAACGGCGAATCGGATTCTTCGAGAGCGTCAAAACCCTTTTTGATAGCGTCCTGATGCGAGCCGCTGAAGGCGGTGTACACGAGGTCTCCGACGTAGGGGTGACGCGGATGGACGGGGAGCTGGTTGCAGTACTCGGCCGTTCGACGAAGCTCGTTGATGTCGGTGATCTCGAGCTCGGGGTCGACGCCTTGGCTGAACAGGTTCATCGCGAGGTTGATGACGTCGACATTGCCAGTTCGTTCGCCGTTGCCGAACAACGTTCCCTCGACGCGGTCAGCGCCGGCCATGACACCGAATTCGGCGGCAGCGACACCTGTTCCTCGATCGTTGTGCGGGTGCAGGCTGAG
>RCMY010002503.1_pt1 | contig 16617 bp, 15 predicted proteins | sample 2041341 | NCBI WGS metagenome assembly RCMY01 (sample SAMN09708234, study PRJNA481090) | Marine sediment metagenome, whole genome shotgun sequencing project. | reverse complement strand
TAACACCAATTCTATGACTTACCAAAAACTTGATGCGGTACTGATGCCGGATGGCACCATCCAGCTGGAATGGCTGGCAGCTGCCGACAGGATCAACCAGCAGAGCAGGTTGTTGCAGCAGGAAATTTATGAGCTGTATACCGCTGATCCGGGCGGCTGGTTCTTTTTTCTTGGTTTTTACAGTAAAAAAATAGAGGTATCGGCTACCCTTTCTTTTTGGCGCAGTTTTTCCGGGCTCTTTGTCCGCAGGCTCAGCCTTACCCCCGATATTGAAGAGCATCGCGGTTCAATAGAGATTCCCCTGACCGGGGAGGACCTGGTCCGATTGCGCGAAACCATGCCCCTGATGTCCGGGGGAGAGTATCTGGACGATGAGGTGTTTCTGGGGTTATGGGTGCAATTACATGGGATATTTGCCGGAAAGATTGAAGCATTTTCCGGCACTGTTGCCGAATATGTACGAGAATTCAGTCCGGAAATCCATCTCGCCGGCCGGATCTATTTCCACCTGGTTGAAAACACCAAAGGGGATGATCCTTTTGCTTTTCTTGCCACCTATTCCACCCGGTTAAACGATGCGGGGGAATCCAGGCATCTGCCGCTCAAGTATGCCCTGGAAGAATACCGCGACGACAGCAATAAACTTCTTGAGCTTCTGGTGCCCATCCACGAGGCGACGGGGCACAGCAAACTGGTGGCGGATTTGCTCGATTCCAAGGAACTGTTTTACCCCCTTGCCTGGTCGACCAAAGAAGCCTTCGTCTTTCTCCAGGAGATTCCGCTTTACGAACAGTCCGGCATTCTTTGCCGTATCCCGAACTGGTGGAAGGGAAAAGGGGCAAAGATCTCCGTGCAGGTCACTATCGGGGAGAAGCCGCCGGCCACGGTCGGGATGGCGTCCCTGCTTGACTTTCGTCCCCGACTGATGCTCGGCGATACGGAGATATCGGCAGAGGAAGCCCGCCGTCTCCTGCAGCAATCCGAGGGCTTGGCCTTCCTGAAAAATAAATGGGTAGCGGTCGATCCGGAAAAACTACAGCAGACTCTTGCCGCCTATGAGAAGGCCAGGGAACTGAATATGGACGAGGGCATCAGTTTTCGGGATGCCATGCGCTTCTCCATCAATCCCCAGCTGTTGCTGGATGGTGCTGGTGATACAATGATCTCCGGGGTAGCCAATGGCCAGTGGCTGCAATCGGTTTTGGCAAAACTAAGCTGTCCAGCAGAGATTGGTTACGTGCCAACAGGGGACACCTTGAAGGCAAAGCTTCGAGGGTATCAGCAGGATGGTTTGCAATGGCTGCATTATCTGCACAGCCTGCAGCTCGGTGCCTGTCTTGCCGACGATATGGGGCTTGGTAAGACCGTCCAACTTCTGGCCTTTCTGGCTGCACTGCATACGGAAAAGCTGGCGGCGGACGCAGGCGGACCTTCTCGTCCGTCGCAACCTTCACTGCTGGTCATCCCGGCATCGCTTCTCGGCAACTGGATCGGAGAAATCGAAAAATTTTATCCGAGTCTCAACTATTTTGCCGCCCATCCCGATCTCCACAAACCCGGCAAGGTTCCCGCGTTCGGTCCGGAGCAGCTGGCGAAGTTTGATCTGGTTATCACGACCTATGCACTGACCCAAAGATATCAATGGATTCAGGAGTATACCTGGAACTATATTATCCTTGACGAGGCCCAGGCCATCAAGAATCCGGGAACAAAGCAGACCAAGGTGATCAAAAAATTGTCGGCCAACAATAGAATCGTCATGACCGGTACCCCGGTGGAAAACAGGTTGTCCGATCTCTGGAGCCTTTTCGACTTCCTCAATCCGGGCCTGCTCGGCAACGCCAGGGAGTTCGCCGTTTTCAGCAAGGGGTTGGCGGCTGATCCGAATGGCTACGCGAGCCTGCGCAAAGTCGTCAGTCCCTTCATTCTCCGGCGGCTGAAAACGGATAAAACGATCATTGCCGATCTTCCCGACAAGGTGGAGGTGAAGACCTGGGCGGCGATGACCAAGAAGCAGACGGTACTCTACGGGGCAATGGTCGAAGGGCTTCGCAAAACCATGGAACAGGCGGATGGAATAGGGAGAAAAGGGCTTATTCTTTCGGCCCTGATGAAGTTCAAGCAGCTCTGCAATCACCCGGCGCAATATCTCGGCCAGGAGCTGTTTGAGGAGCAGGACAGCGGTAAGTTTGAACGACTGCGGGAGATCTGCGAAACGATCTACGAAAAACGGGAAAAGGTTTTGGTTTTCACCCAGTTCAAGGAGATGACCGCACCTTTGGCCCGGTTTCTGGCAACCATCTTCAAACGGCAGGGGTTGGTCCTGCATGGCAGCGTCCCGGTCGGCAAACGTAAAGAGCTGGTTGAAAAATTTCAAAGCCATGAATATGTACCGTATTTTGTATTGTCGCTCAAGGCCGGCGGTGTGGGCTTAAATCTCACCGCGGCCAATCACGTCATTCATTTTGATCGGTGGTGGAATCCTGCGGTGGAAAATCAGGCAACGGACAGGGCCTTTCGCATTGGTCAGAAAAAGAATGTCATGGTCCATAAATTCCTGACCAGGGGGACCGTCGAAGAAAAAATAGATGAGATGCTGATGGTAAAGGCAAAGATGGCCAGCGAGGTTGTTGCCGCATCCGGCGAAAACTGGATAACCGAAATGAGCAACGCCGAGCTGCTGGATCTCTTTACCCTGAGATTATAATGTAAGGAGCAGGTGAAAAGGTATGAGCCACTGGGGATATGCACCGTATGTTTCCGTTGCCCAAAAAAAGGCCAAAGCGGAAAAGAAACTCAAACAGCTGCTTAAAAAGATGCCGGACATCCGGCCGGTCGTTCTGCAAGGCAACAGCCTCGCCCGTTCGTGGTGGGCAAAGAGCTGGAACAAAAACCTTGAACGCTATGCCGACTATGCCAACCGCATTGGCAGAGGGAGGAGTTATCTCCGGCACGGGGCGGTCCTTGACCTGAAAATTGCTCCCGGCAAGGTGCGGGCCCTGGTCATGGGATCGGCTGCCAAGCCTTATGAAGTAGTTGTCGATATTCAGCCGATCAGCAAGAACCCTTTGCAGGCGCTAAAAAAGCAATGCGAAAGCCACCTGAAGTCCTTGCAGGAGCTCCTTGCCGGCAAGTTTTCCAAGACCCTGGCGGAACTATTTTTTTCTGAGAAGACCGGACTGTTCCCCGATCCGAAGGCAATCAAATTGCAATGCAGTTGCCCAGACTGGGCTGTGATGTGTAAACATGTTGCCGCTGTTCTTTATGGTATCGGTGCCAGATTTGACGACGATCCCAACCTTTTCTTTACCTTGCGGGGGGTGGAGAGCGGAGATCTTATTGCCGAGGCGGTAAAAGACCGAACCGAGGAACTGTTGAGCAAAACCCAAAAGCAGAGCGCCAGGATCATTGCCGATGCCGATCTTTCGGATATCTTCGGCATTGATATGGACAGCAAGCCGGAATTCCCCCGGAACACAACCAAGCCGCCGGCAGAGCAAGTGGCTGCCGTAAAAACCGCACAAACAAAAAAAGTAGCCACAAAAATTCTGAAAAATCCGCGCCTTCCCAAAACTGCTGCCGGTCGTGTCGCGGCAATCATTTCCGCTGCTTCAGCCGGTGTTACCATCGCCGAACTGGAGGGTAAAACCGGTTATTCAAAGACCAAGCTGTACGGCATAGTACATAGATTGAAACAGGGCGGGATTATAAAAAATCTGTCGCACGGAGTGTATAGTAAGGTCTGAACAGACACGTTCTTTGACTATAACGGATCGTGCTGATGCGGATGATCTCCGGCTATATGCAGATGGCGATGTACATGAACATGATTTTCCTCACAGCGATGAATATGGCCATGATCGATCTTGTACAGGATTGAGGTGGTATGGCTAAGAAAGTCCCAGTCATGGGAGATGATGACCTGATGAAGATCCAGTCCCTGGAGGATTTCGATAAGATGGCTGCGGGTTTTCGGATCGAGGTTGTTGGTCGGTTCGTCGAGCAGAAGTATTTTCGGCTGCATGGCCAGGATAGTGGCAAGAGCGACCAGTTTTTTTTCTCCACCGGAGAGCCGATGGGTAATGCGGTCTTCAAAGCCGGTAAGACCAAGATCGGCTAGGGTCTTCATGGCGATATTCCGAGCTTCTTTGGGGGAAAAGCCAAGGTTCAGAGGGCCGAAGGCGACATCTTCGATGACCGTGGGAGAAAAGAGCTGGTCGTCAGAACTCTGGAATAAAAAGCCGACTTGTTTACGCAACGCGCGTAACTCCTCTTTCGTGGTAACTTTTTTGCCGTCGAAAAGGAGTTCTCCTTCATCAGGTTTTAGCAGGCCTACCATAAGGTGGAAAAGAGTGGTCTTGCCGCTGCCGTTGGGGCCGATAATGCCGATCCGTTTATCGTGTATGGCAAAAGAAAGGTGGTGCAGTACGGGATCTTTCGCCTGGGTGAAGGTATAACTTATGTCGCGAAGCTCAATCATCTCTTGCTCACACCTTGAACCGAATGTTCAAAATATCGCCATCGGTAACGATATAGTCTTTGCCCTGCAAATACATCTTGCCGGCTTTTTTCAGTTCCGCCTCGCTGCCGTATTCCAGCAGTTCATCATATTTCATCAACTCTGCCCGGATAAAACCGCGCTGCAGGTCGGAATGAATCACTCCTGCGGCGACAGGGGCAGGGGAGTCTTTTCGCACCAGCCATTGCCTGACCTCATCTTTACCGACGGTGAAAAAAGAAATCAGCCCGAGTGCTTTCAGGCAAAGACGGGTCATAATGCCAAGCGCCGGTTCGTCGATCCCTAAATCCTGCAGGAATTCACTTTTTTCTTCTTCTGAATCCAGAAGGACAATCTCTGATTCAACCTGAGCACAAACAATCATCGCCTCTATTTTATTTTGTCGGCACTGCTCGGCAGTTTTTTCAAGAAGCGTTTTGTCGCCCAGTTGATCTTCTGCGACATTAAAGGCGAGGAGCAATTCTTTTCTGGTAATAAGCGGGTAGCTGCGGATGAGCAGTTCCTCGTCTTCACTGAATTCCATGAGGCGAAGCGGTTTTTCCTCCTCCAGATGAGCGAGCAGTTTGCGCATCAATTCCAGCTCGATGGCCTGTTTTTCGTCTTTGATCTTTTTCAGGGCAGTCTCAATGCGGGCCATGCGTTTTTCCACAAAAATCTGATCGTGCATGATGAGCTCGCCATTTACCATATCCGCATCCCGCACAGGATCGACCGAGCCTTCTGCGTGGTATACCGAGTCGTCTTCAAAAGCCCGTATCACATGGCACAGGGCATCGACGTCGGCGATCTCTTTGAAGATGTCTCCCTTGGCGATGTTTTCCTGTTCCATTTTCGGCAATAAAACAAGGTCAATACGTGCCCTGGCCTGCTTGTTGGGGCTATACATGGAGACCAGCCGGTCAAAACGTGGGTCAAGTATTTCGGCGGTACCCGGAATAGGTTTGGCAGGACCGGCTTGTTCTCTTAATTCGCTTCCGGTCAATACCTGGAAAAGGGTTTTTTTGCCTGTTTGGGGCAGGCCGATAATTCCAACCTTCATGGTAAAATCCTTTGTTAAGGGAGTAAGAGACTCTGTTACCTGGATAATTACCACAGGACGGAGGTCATCGGCAAGCTAATAGACTGGAAATTATGGCAAAGGCGAAGCGAGCGGTTTTCCTTAGAAAAAAGGCAGAGAGGCTATTGTAGCCGTGAGGCTTAGGCCGATGACGAGGAAAATAATATCATTGCTGTCAACAGTCTGCTGTTCAAGGGGAATAAGTCGCCCATTAAAACCACGTAGCAGCATGGCCTGATGAACGCGGGTGGCCCGGTTCCAGCTTCGCACCAGCGTCATGCCAAACAGGTATCCATAGGTTCGGTAGGTGTGAATATTGGTTGCCGGCACAAAGCAGCGCATCCCGGCTGCTCGTTTCAATTTCTGGTATTCCTGGTAGATGACAAAGATATAACGATAGGAAAAAAGCAACAGAAAACAAAGACGTCTGGAAACATGCAGTCCTTCCAGGGCATGGCCGAGGCTGGCGATCCGCGATGTACCAAGCAGAGCAATCAGGCCGAGTACGATGCAATTGGTTTTAAGGGTAATAAGAGTGGCAAGCCGTATCCCTTCGGCACTGAGAGTGAAAGGGCCGAAAGTGCTCAACTCCTCCCCGCCGTAGGTGAGAGGCAGGGTGAGCCAGAGAAAAATGGTAAAAGTATTGGCAGCCAGAAGACGTTTACCTACCTGGCGTAGTTCCAGGCGGGATAAAAGCAGCAGCATAAAGGCCAAGGCAAGGGCCATAGTGACAACCACAAAACTGTTGGACATGGCGGCAACAGTTATAAATGCGGCGGCAACTATGACCTTTACCTTGGGATCTCTTTTATGCAACAGGGAATTCCCCTGTGCAAAACGTTCGTCCATCATCGGTTATTTTCCTGCTTCCGGCAGTTTATCGAGGTATATCCACAACACGGCGCCGAGTTCAACGCCTTTGTCCTTGCCCGCCGGGTCTTTTATGGTGTAGTCCGCTTCACTCAGTGCGGCGAATCCCCACCAGCCCGCCAGAGGGCAGCTGAAGGTGAAAATACCGTTGCTGTTGGCTTTTATCAGTTGAGTGACGTGGTAATCACTTCTCGCCTGCAATGTGTTACCCTTATTATAGAATTCAACCTCGACTTCGGCTCCGGCAACCGGCTTGCCCTGCAGCAGCACCTGTCCGGTAAAACTATTGCCGGCGTAATTACCAAACGGCCTGAGCAGGGGGACAATCTCGGTTGGCAGTCCAACGGGTTCATCCCAGCCCTCGTCGTCGCCGAAGGCGGGGATAATTGTTTTGGTATAGTGAATAATGCTCAAATCTTCAGTCGGTTCCCAGTAAGGGGTCGGTTCCATGACAAACTGATAGACACCAGGACGGGTAAAATTATAGGTAGCTTGCCATGCTTTATGCTCCATAACGGAGGTCGGCTTGAGGGTGGCAAGCAGATCGGTTGTCTTGCCGCCCATCGTGACGGTGAATTTTTGTGGCTGGGTGAGATCCATGCCGACGTTTTCAAAAGGATGGGAAAACGAAAGGATCAGCGTCGTCGTCTTTTTTTCTTGGTCGATACTAGGCTGATCCGGAATAACCATCCCGAAGTGGGCAAGCGCCTGCCCGGTCGGCATCCAGAATAGAGCAGTAAAAATACCCATTGCGATAAACTTTTTCACGATCCTCCTCCTTGTTTTTTACGTGCTTGCATATAGGCAACTATCCCAGCCAGTCCGAGAATATAGCCGATACCTCCAAGAATATCCTGCAGGCTTGGGTCCTTATCTGAGTTTTCGGCGAGTGTCCTTTGTATTGGAGCGAGCTTTTTATCCAGTGCCGTGTCGATAATCCTGGTAATTTCCGAGGCCGTAATGGCTGGCTGTCCCTTTTCGTTTATCTCCTCGACTTTTGGCTGCAGTGGAAGTTGTCTGGCTGCGCTGTTCACCGGGGGAGGAGTATTGTTGCTCTCTGCAGAAGAATCTTCCAGGGTATAGTTCCAGCTGTTTTTATGGCCGTCTCCGCCGTCGACGATGATCTGCAGTTCCTTTGCGTCGGCCTTCGGTATGGGAAAGCTGAAGAGTCCATCCGTATTGGTTTTTCCCGACAGAAGGGTTTGACCGGTTTTGGTTTCGACAACGGAAACCGAGGCATTCTGGGCAGCTCTCCCGCCGCTGAACTTTGACTCTGTGTTAATATGGTCACCATCCCGCCAGGCAAAAATCCGCACCTTATGAGCAAAACAGGGGCTGCATAAAGCCGGAACCAGCAGAATAATAAAGAGCAGTTGGTAGAGAGTTATACGGTGCATTATTTTCCCATTTTAAGAAATTCCGGTTGAACTTTGGCAAGAAAAGAGACAGTAAACATGGTGATAATTCCCTCGATGATCATCAGGGGGACATGGGCGGCTATTATCAGTTGTGCCGCCCGCACAAAGCCCTTATCAGTTGACCAGAGAGCGACTGCTGCGATAAGCGCGGAAAGGAGGATGGAACAAAAACCAGCGGCAAAGGCAGCAATTTTTCGTTTTTGACCGTTTTTTTCAACCCATGGCCGAAAAATATAAAAGCAGATAACGGCCGGCAGGGCCATGATCGTGGTGTTCACCCCCAATACCAGCAAGCCGCCAAAGTTGAAAAAAAGACATTGCAGTAAAAGTGCCACCAGGATGGCGGGAAAACAACTCCAGCCAAGGACGATGCCCATTAATCCACCAAGAATAAGATGAACATTGCCAGGTCCGATGGGTACATGGATGAGCGAGGCCACAAAAAAGGTAGCTGTCAACAGGGAGACCGTCATGATGCGGTCATAATCAAGCTTTTTTAAGCCAATTGCGGTGCCGACGGTCGTAATTGCGGCTCCGGCTAAAAGGACAGAGGGGCTTAAGACGCCTTCCGAAATATGCATGTGATGTGGTTCTCCTGGCAATGAACGCTCGTCCGCGGCATTAATTTAGTAACACGAAGTGTATTTTAGTGTTACTAAATTACAGAGATTGAATTGGTGTGTCAAGAAATTAGTGATACAAAATAATGAATAGTGTTACTGGCGGGCAGTTGGCTGCGTCGGGAGGTACACGGCAAGTGGAGAGGGGATGCGTGATGCAACAAGAGAAAGATCATACCGAAAAAAATGGCCATATTACCCCAATAGGCATCATCCACTCCTGCTTCACCGAGAAATTCGGAATTCCCCGGCAACCGGGCATGGTAGTATCAGCGACTGCCCGACTGGAGCTTCTGCACCCCTTTAATAGAGAAGAAATGGTGCGCGGCCTGGAGCAGTTTTCCCATATCTGGGTGCATTTTCTCTTTCATGAGACTCTTGCCGAGGGATGGAAACCGACAGTCCGACCTCCCTGGCTGGGAGGGCAGAAAAGAGTGGGTGTTTTTGCTACCCGCAGTCCGCACCGACCCAATCATCTCGGCTTATCGGCCGTGCGACTTGAGGCGGTTGTCTGGGAGAAGAGCCGGCTTTTTCTGGAGCTCTCCGGCATCGATTTTCTCGATCAAACCCCTGTTTTCGATATCAAACCCTATATTCCGTACAGCGATTGCATTCAATCGGCCTCCTGTGGTTATGCCCTCGGGGAACAGCCGGTGGTGGATATCGTTTTCAGTGCCGAGGCCGAGATCTTCTGTACGGATTATCAGGCCCAAAAAGGCAGAAATATACGCCAGTTGATAGAAGACCTGATCCGTCACGATCCGCGACCGGCAAGCCAGAAAAAAACCCGTAAAAATTTCGGTATGCTGCTCTGGAATGTCAACATCCGCTGGACAGTCGAGGGGAACAGGTTTGTTATCAAGAGTTGTGCGGAAATTTCGAGTTAATAATCACTGCCGCTTGGTTCCCATGTGGCACATGGGAACCAGTGGGGACTCAAAATTGCGGATAGCTAAGTAAAAAGCTTTATATGCGAGGCGTGCAATTTTTCTTTCATTACGGCGTACTAAGGTACGTCGTAATGAAAGAAAAATTGCAACAACGAAGTCAGATGAAGCTTTTTACGACGCTATCATGGTTTGACAAAGCCTTGGATGACACAGTGCACCCGCTTGCCGATGACATAAGTCACACTGGTAATGTCATAATCCAGGCTTCCCCCGTCTATCTCAATATTTTTCCCTTCCAGCCTGATTTTACCGGGACAATTGACGGTGCGCTTTTCACTGTTGTAAATCAGTAGATTGGTATACAGGAATTGTTCGTCCAGTGTCTTGTTGATGACCACATCGTCCGTTAAGGTCAAAATCTTACTGGTGGTGTTGTATTGGCCGGTGTTGGCGATAATTTTGGTGATATTACCCTCTTCATCAAAGAGATCGGCATTGACAAACTCCATAACCAAAATGTCTGAGTCCTCGCCTGTGTGGGCCTTACGGGCTCGTATCAATGCGGTTTTCTCCCCTTTCTGGTTTTGTAGAATTTGCACCGTATCCATATTGAAATTATGGGTGTCTGGTTGTTGCTTGTTCGGGGGGGGATCGAAGCTCCCTTTTGGGCTGAGGAATGTGCCCACCGGTAGAGACCAGAGGGGATAGGTAATGATAATGAGCAGAGGGACGAGCCAGATGGTGTTGCGATGGGATTTCATCGATTCTTGTATTTTTGCAGCAACTCCAGCGCGAGATTTTTCGCCTCGATGAGCAGATTACAGGCATCACGAACGGCTCCGGCACCTCCTGATCGTTCGGTTATGAAATGGGCTATTTCCTGCACTTCGGGTACACCATTAGCAGGAGCGATAGCCAGGCCGGCCTGCTGGAGCAGTACTATATCCAGCCAGTCGTCGCCCATATAGGCTATCTGGAAAGGTTTGAGACCGGAGACCCGCAAGATTTCCTTGAAGGCCTCGTTTTTGTTGCCGATGCCCTGGTAAATATAGCGCATGCCAAGTTCTTTCGCGCGCCTGGCCACAACCTCGGACTGTCTGGCTGTTATAACACCCGTAGCAATACCAGCTTCCCCCAATAGACGAAGGCCGAAGCCGTCCTGGGTATGAAACGACTTACTTTCCTCGCCACTGCCTGTGTAGAGAAGAGTGCCGTCGGTGAGGACGCCATCGACATCCAGCAACAAAAGTTTGATTTCTTTGGCTTTGGCCAGAGCACGGACTCGCTGGGGATCGTTTTTTCGACTGTCGCGTTCCCGGGCCCTGGAACGGTATCCTTCAAGAATTTCGCAATCGGATGGATAGCCGGTAGGAGATGGAGGACAATTATCAGCCATAACTAAGAAACCGCATTTCGAACCCTGATCAGTTGCACGAGTAGTTCTTCAACCTTGTCCAGAGGGATGGAATTCGGGCCGTCGCACAGGGCCTGGTCCGGGTTTGGATGGATTTCCATAAACAGGCCGTCAATGCCGGCAGCAATGGCAGCTTTACTGAGGGTGCTGATGAATTCCCGCTGACCGCTGGAAGAGCCGCCTGCGCCGCCGGGGAGCTGCACCGAATGGGTGGCGTCAAAGATGACCGGGCAGTTAAAAGAGCGCATGACCGGCAGCGAACGCATATCGACAACGAGGTTGTTATAGCCAAAGCAAGCCCCTCGCTCGACCAGCATGATTTTTCGGCCGCCAACCCCGCGCATCTTATTGACCGCGTTTTGCATATCCCAGGGGGAGACAAACTGCCCTTTTTTAACACTCACCACCTTGCCGGTTGTGGCGGCAGCGGTAAGAAGATCCGTCTGCCGGCAGAGAAAGGCTGGAATCTGCAGAATGTCGAGCACTTCAGCGGCTGCATTGACCTGGCTGACATCATGGATATCTGAAATAACCGGTACGCCAAGTTCTTGACGGATCTTGGATAGCGTTGCCAGACCTTCAACCAGGCCGGGACCCCGATAGGAATCAAGTGAAGTCCGGTTGGCTTTATCAAAAGAAGCCTTGAACACGTAGTGGATGCCGAGCCGGTCGCAGATCTCCTGCATCGTCCCTGCCACGGTTCTCGCCAGCTCCTCGGATTCAAGGGCGCACGGACCGCCGATAAGCAGTAATGGCTGTCCGGTACCGACGAGAAGCTGTGAACCGGAAGGAGTGTCGATGGCAAGGCTAATGTCAGTCATCGGTCACTTCCTTGACTTTCTTGGGGGGTGCTTCTTGTTTATGAGCCAGTGCTGCACTGATAAAATCTCTGAACAACGGATGCGGCTTCATCGGCTTGGATTTGAACTCAGGATGGAATTGACAGCCGAGGAACCAGGGGTGGTCTTTTATCTCCACAATCTCTACCAGGTTGTTGTCCGGGGACGTTCCCGATACCACCAGGCCGCTGTCTTCCAGTTTCTGCCGATAGGCATTGTTGTATTCGAACCGGTGGCGGTGCCGCTCGGAAATTTCATCCTGTGCGTAGGCCCGGTAAGCATTGGTGTCTTTTTTGAGTACGCAGGGGTAGGCGCCAAGACGCAAGGTGCCGCCGAGGTCCGACTCTTCGTCTCGTATCTGTTTCTTGTTGGTGCGATAATCAAACCATTCTTTGATCAGATAGATGACAGGATCCGGGGAGTCTTCGTCCAATTCCGTGGAATTGGCCAGGGGAAGCCCCAGTACGTCACGAGCATATTCAACCACCGCCAGTTGCATGCCGAGGCAGATACCAAAAAACGGTATCTTGTTCTTGCGGGCGTAATTGATAGCTTTAATTTTTCCTTCGACGCCGCGCTGGCCGAATCCGCCGGGAACAAGAATACCGTCGCAGCCGTCGAGGAGGCTGGCCACATTTTTCGATTCAAGGCATTCGGCGCTGATGTACTCCAGGTTGACTTTAGTGCCGTTGGCCAGACCGCCATGCACCAGCGCTTCGTGGAGACTTTTATACGACTCGGTCAGATCGACATATTTTCCGGTGATGGCAATGGTGACACTATTGCGTGGATTCTGGATATTATGCACCAGGTCTTCCCACGGTTTGATATTCGGCTGGCCGGTCCACATATTGAGCAGTTCGAGGATTTTTGTGTCGAGACCTTCTTTGTGCAAATGCAGCGGCAGTTCGTAAATGGTGTCAACGTCGATTGCCGTGATGACTGCGTCCTGGGGAACATTACAAAACAGCGCAAGTTTCGCCTTCAGGCTGTCTTCTAAGGGAACTTCGGTTCGGCAGAGCAGGATATCAGGCTGGATACCATCGGCCCGGAGCTCGCGTACCGAATGCTGGGTTGGTTTGGTCTTTAGCTCGCCGGCCGTTTTGATATAGGGGATCAGGGTCAAGTGAATGAACAACGTGTATTCCCGGCCCAGGTCGCCGCGCAGTTGGCGAATGGCCTCGATGAATGGCAAACCTTCAATGTCGCCGACGGTACCGCCGATTTCGATTATGGCGACATCCACGCTGCCGTCTAGCTGGCGCACTGCGGCTTTGATTTCATCGGTGATATGGGGAATGACCTGCACGGTGCCGCCGAGGTATTCACCACGCCGTTCTTTGGTAATAACCGAATAGTAGATGCGCCCCGAGGTGTAATTGTTTTTCTGGGCCATGACCGCATTGGTGTAGCGTTCATAGTGGCCCATGTCCAGATCAGTTTCGGCCCCGTCGTCGGTGACATAGACCTCACCGTGCTGGAAAGGGTTCATGGTGCCCGGATCGACGTTAATGTAGGGGTCCAGCTTCTGGAAAGTTACCGTCAGTCCCCGACTTTCGAGCAGTGCCCCTATGGCCGCGGAGGCCAGACCTTTGCCCAGAGAGGAAAGGACGCCGCCGGTGACAAAAATAAACTTGGTTCGTTTGGTATTAGTTGGTTTTTTCATGCTGGGCACTATAGCAATCGAACCTTCTTTTTGGAATAGAAAACTTGCCTGGGCAGGTAAAAAACGGCAAAAAGGCAGCCTCGTTTCATAACGTCTAGATGGTGCTGAACAGCGGAATAGGGGAGTAGTCTTGATCAAGCTGAGGCCAGTGCCTATCGTGTCAGATGGCAGTAACTATTAAGTAAACGCCTGGGGTACTGCGGTTATGCAGGCCAGATTTGTTTCCGGTGAATGGTTACAACTTCAATAAGGAGAAAACACAATGCAATATTTACTACTCTTGGCTGCGTTCTTTTTTCTGGTGACGGTCGCTTTTGCCACCGGAGAACGAGCTGTTGTCTCAGAGAAAACCGCTATATTGGGCGGTGGCTGTTTCTGGTGTATGGAGCCACCCTTTGAACAACTGCAAGGGGTGCTTGAGGTGAAGGCCGGTTACAGTGGCGGGGATGAAAAAAATCCGACGTATGAACAGGTCTCCAGCGGTAGGACTGGACATATCGAATCGGTCCGGGTGGTCTACGACCCGGCAAAGGTTTCTTTCAAGGAATTACTCGACACCTTCTGGCGGTATGTCGATCCCACCGATCCGGGTGGTCAGTTTGCTGATCGTGGTGATCACTATAAAACGGCAATCTTTTACAGCAATGACGAGGAAAAAAGGATCGCCGAACAGTCCCGGGACGAACTGGCGGCATCAGGTATTTTCAACAGACCGATAGCTACGGCTATTCGCCCGGCTAAGCCGTTTTATCCAGCCGAGGAGTACCATCAGGACTACTATAAGAAAAATGTCGCCCATTATGAGGCATACAAAGTTGGTTCCGGCAGGGCGGGTTTTCTGGAAAGAACCTGGAAAGACCACCCGGCAGACAAAAAATTCGTCAAGCCTTCGGATGAGGAATTACGGGCCCGTTTGACCCCTCTCCAGTATGATGTGACGCAAAAGGAGGGCACCGAGCGCGCTTTTGACAATGCATTTAATGACAACAAAAAGGCCGGTATCTATGTTGATATCGTCTCCGGGGAGCCGCTTTTTAGTTCGCTGGATAAGTTTGATTCAGGAACCGGGTGGCCAAGTTTCACGCAACCCCTGGTTGCCGAAAATGTGGTCGAGAAAAAAGACGGAAAATTGTTTATGGTGCGGACTGAGGTTCGAAGCGCCGGAGCGGATTCTCACCTTGGTCATGTTTTTGATGATGGCCCGGCGCCGACCGGCCTGCGGTACTGTCTTAATTCGGCTGCATTGAAATTTATTCCTGTAGATGAGCTTGAGGGTAAAGGGTATGGAGCTTTTTTGAAGTTATTTAAGTAAGGTGGTGTCGTAAAAACTACCCAAAGGGCATAGAAATCTACCACCGGTTCCCATGTGCCACATGGGAACCGGTGGTACTATTTGCCATTGAGAATATCTTCCACTTTTTTTCCTTCGACCTCGGCATCGAAGATTTGGCGCAGAAGAGGTGAGACGATTTCTTCGTGCTCTGTACTGATAAGAAAACCGGGGAGGGGCTTTGCTGTGAGGGTCCGCAGCCGTGCCTGGATGATCTGAGTGGTGTTCAGGTTCTCGGCTATCTCTTTAAATTCAGAAATGTCGAGAAGGGCGGGGAGGACGTCAAGCATGTTGCCCCAGTATTCTTTCTGGCCCAGGTGCTCGATGATCTGCGTGACTGCCGTTGCCGCCTCAAGATAATAATCGGCAACCAGAGCGGGATGCATGGCAGAACATGGTTTTTGGGAGATGAAGAGTCGGCAGTTAAAAGGCCGAACTGGATAAATGCTGCAGAGGTTCTTTTCGAGAAACGGGCAGACAGATGCATTATGAGGGGTGTCATGATCCACATCTCTGCCTTTAAGGCATGCTGCGGCAAAATCATTGGTCGTCATTTTGGGTGCCCGGTGGTTTTGGGGAGAGCTCAGTTTCTCTGCCAGCCAGCGGGCCATGTCTTCAGCTAAAATATAGCGAAGTATCGCCTCGCCTTCTACCGCCGTAATGGTCACATTCTGGGTGCAGCAACTACTGCAGCCCCTTTTGCAGGCCTTGTCGAGGTCTTTGTTCCACTGGTCGAATATGTCGTATATAGTAAATAATATCTGCCGTTTCATTGTCGCTTAGCCTCCTGTGCCATGTTGTGCGAGAAGAGCAAGAATAGCATATCGAAAAAATTTGCCAACAAAAACCAGAACTGAAAACCGGAGAAAGTTGGTCTTAAAGACACCGGCAACTAGACATAAAGGGTCACCGATCACCGGCATCCAGCTGAGCAAAAGAGACCATGTTCCATATTGCGCATACATATTCTCAGCACGTATCAATTGGACATCCTTGATGCGCAGGATGTTTCGGATGATGTACTTTGCCCCGAGCAAACCAAGCAGATAGGTTGAACAGGCCCCTAAAAAATTGCCAATCGTTGCGGTAAGGACAACGTCCGGAATGGCGAATTTTTGTATTACCATGGCAATGAGCAGCCACTCGGAGCCTATAGGCAGAATAGTTGCCGCTAAAAAACTGAGCATAAAGAGCAGCAGTAGGCTGGGGCTGGTGAAAAAAGCGGGCAGGAAGTCCATGGGAAAAGAATATTCGAAAAGAATTCTTTTGCAAAGATGATAATAAGGAAAGTGAGAGCTTGATATGATGAAATTTTCGTTAAAACCGGCGCTGTTGTTTTTTTCGGTGGTTCTTTTGAGTGGATTGACAGGTTTTCCGGCTCAGGCTGCCGAAAATAAAGATTTTGAACAATGGATTACTCGTTTTTACCCGGTAGCACATGAACAGGGGATTAGCCGGGCGATCTGGGAAACTGCTTTTTCCGGGGTGGTGGAACCTTATCCGGAAGTCCTTGCCAAGGCAAATTATCAACCGGAGTTTACCACCGAGATCTGGGATTACCTGGATGCCCGGGTGAATCCACTTACCATTGCCAAGGGCCAGGAAATGGACGGAGACTATGCCCGGACCCTTGCCGACGTGGAAAAAAGATTCGGTGTCGAAAAATCGGTTCTGCTGGCCATCTGGTCAATGGAATCAAATTACGGTGCCATTTTCGAAAGGCCCGATCGGCTGTTTTATGTTCCCCGGGCCCTTGCGACTCTTGCCTTTGGCGACCCTAAAAGGCAAAAATTTGCCAGGACCCAGCTGGTTGCCGCACTCAAGATCCTGCAGGCCGGGGATGTCCCAAAAGAGCAACTGACCGGTTCCTGGGCCGGTGCGATGGGTCACACCCAGTTTATTCCTACCAGCTATCTGGCCTATGGCGTTGATATGGATGGCAATGGCCATCGAGATATCTGGAATTCCATCCCCGATGCCCTGGCCACCGCTGC
>RCMY010002502.1_pt1 | contig 16623 bp, 8 predicted proteins | sample 2041341 | NCBI WGS metagenome assembly RCMY01 (sample SAMN09708234, study PRJNA481090) | Marine sediment metagenome, whole genome shotgun sequencing project. | reverse complement strand
CGACACCCTGTCCGGCGGTCAGGCGCAGCGGGTGGCCCTCGCCCGAGCTCTCGCCGCTGAGCCGTCCGTGCTGCTCCTCGACGAACCGCTGGGCGCGCTCGACCGGGCGTTGCGTGCAGATCTCGCCGAGGACGTCCGCGCGATCGTGCGTGGGACCGGCACCACGGCGCTGCACGTCACCCACGACCGGGACGAGGCGTTCGCGATCGCCGACCGCATCGGGATCCTCGTCGCCGGGAAGCTCGTCCAGCTCGGCGCGCCGACGGACGTCTGGGCCGCTCCGGTCAACGCCCTCGTCGCCCGGCTGCTCGGACATGACAACGTGCTCACGACGGCAGATGCGGAGCTGCTCGGCATCGCGGCTGGAGCCGCGGGACTGCTGGTCATGCCCCGCGCGATCCGGCCCTCCGATGACCCCGATCACCTCGTCGCGGCGATCGTCCGACGTCGCCCGACCGGTCACGTCGTCGAGCTCGACCTCCGCGTGGGCACCCGCGCCGCGGTCGATGCCGGGGGCGGCGTCCGCCTCATCGCCCTCGACTTCGGCGACGGCGCGTGGTCAGCAGATCGGGCGAGCGTCGAGATCCGCAGCGACGGGGTGATCCCGCTCGGTCGGTGACGCGGACGGGGACCTCGTCATCGTCCGCGGACGGGTGCTCCGTGGATCTCATCGCCCGGCAGCATCTTCGTCCCCGTCATCCAGATGGCGACCGGGCCGGGCCGGTCATCGGATTGTTCGATCCGCAGCCGGAGCGGAGCACCGTCCCAGACGACGAGCAGCCCGTCGGCGTCTCGCTCGACCTGCGCCCCGAGGAGCTCCCAGCGTCGTGCCGCCACGTCGAGGTCACGATCGCGCAGGATCGCGCCGTGCAGGGTCGCAGCGTCGGCTGCGGGTTCCGGGAGCGCCTGTCCCTTGCGCGACGCCCACTCCTCGTCGGTCTCCGGGGTCCAGGCCACCTGCACGACGATGCCGCCCATGGTCGACGGACGGAGGAACGACTCGTGCCAATGGGGATCCGTGCGGCTCACGTCCACGGGTTCCCGTCCCGCGGCGCGCAGACGCGCCAGCGCCACGTCGAGGTCCGGGACCTTCAGGGTGATGTGGTGGATGCCCGGCCCGAAGCGAGCGAGGAACCCCGCGGCGAAGCCGTCCGGGTCGTTGGGCTCGAGCAGCTCGAGCTTCCCGCCACCGGTGAACCGGAGCTGGCGCGTGTGGAAGTCCCCGGCGTCGAACAGCGGCATGGGCGCCCCGCCGAGCGCGTCCTGCCAGCGGAAGCGGGCCTCGTCGATGGACGGGACCGCCACCGCGACGTGGTCGATCTTGCTGTCGAGAGCACCATCGGTCATGCGGTTTCCTGCTGCCGGCGGGACGCGGGTGTGCCACCCTAGACGCCCCGGTGCCGGGTCCCGGCGCCCACCTGAGCGGAGCGAGCGTTGCGCAACCTGCTGCACGGGCCGACGGTCCTGCTGACCCCGTGGGAGACGGCCGACGTCGACGTCATGAGCGCCTGGCAGGACGACGTCAACGGGATGCGCAAGCATCTGTCGAGCCCGGTCTCGACCCGTTCTCGCGAGGAGCTGCTCAGCCTGCTCCAGCGACTGCGCGACGATGCCAACACCTTCGCCTTCGCCATCCGGCTGAACGACGACACCCGCAGGATCGTGGGCGAGATCTCGCTCGACGGCATCCAGTGGACCCACCGGGTCACAGGCCTCGGCGTGTCGATCGGCACCCCACGAGATCGCGGGCAGGGCTACGGGTCGGCCGCGATCGAGCTCGCGCTGGAGTACGCGTTCGAGGAGCTCAACCTGCACCGCGTCCAGCTCGGGGTGTTCTCGTACAACTCCCGAGCGATCGCGCTCTACGAGCGTCTGGGCTTCAACCACGAGGGCGCGCAACGTGAGTGGGGGCGCCGTGACGGCGCATGGTTCGACCTCGTCAACCTCGGGCTCCTCGAGCACGAGTGGCGGACGAGCCGGGGCCGCTGAGCGACCCCGGCTGCAACGTCACCCGGTCACGTACCGAGCACGCGATCACGGATCTCCTGCTCGATCGTGGCGTTCACGGCCTCGACGCCACCGAGGATCCGCGCGTCGACGACCTCACCGTCGTGTGCGTCGAGCCACGTCCGGTGGTTCCCGTCGCTCCCGGTGCGCCCGTTCACCAGCAGCAGCACGCCGCCCAGCCGCGTGATCGCGGGTCCGGCGACGAGCGCGTCGGGCCAGTTCTCACCCGTCGCGAACCAGGTCACGGCCGGACGCAGCCCCGCGTCCAGCGCCTCGCCGGCCAGGAGCAACGACGTCGCGTACCTGGTCGAGCCGGCGATCCGGCGCAGAGTTCTCGCGTCGCCCTTGGCCTCCTGCGCGACCTCGTCGCTCACCGCGGCCGGGCCGCCGACGACGACGATGTCGGTGATCTCGGCGCCGTCGAGGTAGAGCTTGGTCTCCGCCGGGAGCCGGTCGGGCGTCGCGAGGACGATCCCGAACCCTCGGGCAGCGGCGAGCCCACCGACCGCCAGAGCATCGGCGAAGCCGCTCGTACCGGTCCCGCGAACGAGGAAGACCGACGTCCCGCCGACCTCCGCCGCAATCGCGGTCGCCGTGCCGTGACGGTTCTCGCCGAAGATCCTGCGGACGTCGGTGACGTCGGTCTGGTCGCGCAGCTGCGCTTCGATGTCGGCGGCCAGCGCCTGCGTGCCTCCGAGGAGGATCGCGTTGGTTGCGCCGAGCCGACGGATCTGCGCGGCGGTGGAAGCCGGCAGCGTGGTCGGCGTCGAGAGGAGCACGGGTGCCCCGAGCTTCGCGGCGAGCGGTGCTGCCGCGATGGCGTCCGGGTACTCGTCGCTGCGCGCGATCAGCACCGTCGAGGCGGCGTCCCACGCCGTCTCCACGACGAGGTTGGCGGTGTCGATGCGCCCCGCTCCCCCCGAGCGGTTGACCTTCGGTGTGACCGGGGGCTCACCCTCACCATCACCGCCGTCGACGGGAACGGTGACGCTCACTGTGACGGTGTCCAGGTTCCCGCCGCCGTCCTTGTCGACGACGCCTGCGGTGATGTCGTGGTGGCCGGCCTGGTCGGTCGTGTAGACGAACGACGTGGCCGTCTCGCCGTCGATGACGCGCCCGTCCACGCGCCACTCGACGGTGTAGGGGGCGTCGACCGATCCGGCCGGGTCCGTCCAGGTGACCGTGTAGGTCGCGCTGCTGCCACGCTCGAACGTCGTCGGCCCGGAGACCTCGGGCGTCGGGGCGACGTTCGCGACGAGCACGGGATGTCCGGTGCTCCCTGAGCCACCGTCGTCGTCGGTGACGACGACGCCGTAGTCGAGGCGCTTCGGTCCGTCCTGGATGTTGATGACCAGGGACGCTGCGGTGGCGCCGGTGATCGGCTCGCCGGCGAGCGTCCACTGGTAGGTGTGGGTGTCGTCCACGCCCGGGTCGTCGAAGATGGCGCGCAGACGGATCGGGTCGCTGTACTCATCAGCACCGCCCGGGCCGTCGATCCCGACGCTTGGCGCCACGTTGGCGACGACGGTCTCGATCGTGTCGGTGTTCGAGTCGCCGTCGTCGTCGGTGACGGTGGCGGTCACGGCGTAGGTGCCGTCGTCGGGGAACGCGTGCTCGAAGACCGGCCCCGTCACGTCCTGGGTGACGCCGTCGACGGCCCACGCGATCGTGAGCTCGTCCTCGCCGAGGTCCGACGCGTCTGCGTCGTATCGGACGAGGCGTCCTTCGACGGTCTCGGTGGCGCCCGTCAGCCCGAGGGCGGGCGCACGGTTGCGGACGGTGATGTTCGAGATGGCCTCGTCGGTCGCACCGTCGGAGTCGGTGACGAGCACGCGGAGCACGTGCGTGGCGGGACCGTCCGGGAACCGGCGGGTGTAGGAGTCCGCGTCGCTGGCGACCTGCACGTCGTCGAGGAACCAGACGATCGTGGGGTTGCTGTCGTCGGCACCCGGATCGGTGACGGTGGCGGTGAAGATCTCCGTGAACGACTCGTCGGTCGTGACGTCACCGAGCTCGGCGACGTCCGGGGCCACGTTCGTGACGGTCACGAGCGCCTGCGCGGTCGAGGGCCCGCCGGGTCCGGTCGCGGTGAGGGTGGCCGTGTAGCTGCCGTCCTCGGCGTAGACGTGGTCGGGGTTCTGCCCGAGCCCGGTGGTGCCGTCACCGAAGTCCCACGCCCAGGTCAGGACGGGGCTGGTCGCCGTGCCGGTCAGCCCGAGCGATCCGCCCTCGAGCGAGGTGTACGGGCCGCCGGCGTCGACGCCGGTCGGGACGCCGTTGGTCGCGGTCACGACGAAGTCCGTCGTGTCGCTGCCGCCGTCGTCGTCGAGCACCGTGACGCGGGCGTCGAAGGCGCAGCTCGGGTCGGAGCACGCGTAGCTGTGCGTCGTCTCGACGCCGGTTGCGGTGGTGTTGGTCGGATCCGACAGGTCGAAGACCCAGGTGACGTCGTGGGTGTCCTGCACCCCGACGTCGGTGAAGGCCGCGACGAACGTCACCGGTTCGTCTGCCGCCACGGATCGGTCAGCGACCGGGTTCAGGACCGGAGCGACGTTCGCGACGGCGACGCTGAACGTCGCGGTCATTGCGGTCTCACCTGCGCCACCGTCGCGGATCCCGTCGACCGTGATCGACGCGGAGAACGGACCGTCATCGGCGTACACGTGGCTGAAGTCCAGCACCTCGGAGGTCACCGGATCGCTGCCGTCACCCGCGTCGAACACGTAGGACAGCGTGGCGTCGGAGCTGCTCGCCACGACGCGCACCGAGGTGTCGTCCACGACGAACGTGTCACCCTCGAGGCCGCTGAGGTCGTCCGCCTCGAGCAGGGGCACGAACTGGCTCACCGAGCGGAGGTTGGTCTCACCGAGGTCGTCGACGATCTGGCCTGCAGCAACGAAGATCTCGTCGCCTCCGTCGAGGGTCCCGGCCGGTGCGACGAAGCGTCCCGTTGCTGCGTCCCAGGCCGCGTCCACCGTGCGTGGAGTCCCGGAGAGCGGCGCCACCGTGATGGCCACGGACGACGTCGCTGAGGTGAGCGTTCCGATCTCCGCCCAAGGGCGGAAGGTGCAGGTGAAGCAGAACAGCTCCGGCCCGCCGGCGAAGCTCCCGCCGACCGAGCCGTTCGGGTAGGTCCGCAGGTCGTCGCAGCCTCCGTCGATGCAGGCCGCGTCGTCGCGCGAGCTGATGAAGCCGGCAGGGTCATCACCGGTGGTCCGCGTCGCGAACGTGGAGTCGAAGCTGTTCGGGTAGTCCAGGTACGGGACTCCGTCAGCGACCTCGTGGGCCGTGTAGGACGTCGGGTACGGGAACTCCGGCCCGACGAGGAACGACACCTCGCCGGTGTCGAGGTCGACGTCGAGCTGCTCGACGGTGATCCCGTCCCATGGGGTCACCGAGAACGGCGCGCTCGTCAGCTCGTACGGAGCAACCCGCTGCGTCTGGTCGGACGTGTTGCAGTCTCCCGATCCGGCTGAGGAACCCGGGAGACCACGGTGGCAGCCCGAGAGCACGAACTGGTAGAGACCAGCCGGCACCTGCTCGCGGCGAACGCCGTCGGCCCAGGTCCACCCCTCGGTGGTCGGTGACGGTCGGTCCGCCCCGCCAACGGGCTCGCTGATGAGCGTCGCGGCCTCGAACTCCGCTTCCCACTCCCACGTGAACTGGCCCAGCCGTTGGAGCGCGATCTCGTCCTCGGACTTCGGGAAGTTGACCTTGACCTTGACCTCACCGAACCCGTCACCGAACGGCTCCCATGTGCCGGTGCAGCTGCCTGCACCGTCGTCGGCCGTGCACCGCTCGACACGAGCATGCGGGGTGTCGGTGAAGTTCGAGCCGCCGACCCAGGTGACCTGGGCCGCGTCGTAGCGGGTGATCGCGGTCGGCTCGACGGTGATCGTGGGAGCACCGCCGTCGGACGGCACGTTCGCGGGGTTGGACTCGTAGACGGTGACGTGGTTCGTCGAGGCCTCACCGATGAGGCGAGCACGCTCCTGCTGCTGCGCGGCTTCGAACGCGAAGCTGCGGTCCTTGGCGGTGAGCAGGTCGTCGCCGGACGCGGCGGTCCCGGTCGGCAGCGTGATCACACCGCGCGTCAACGCGAGCATGCGGGTCAGCCGCGTCGCCATGAACTCGGCGCCGTGCGGGCCGAGCCCGCCGAGCGCCTTGCGGTAGGAGTCGCCGCCCTGGAACTCGGCGTACGGGACGAGGTAGCCCCAGTAGTCGTTGGTCATGCCGATGGTGCCGACCATGTCGAACGCGGCGTCACCGCGCCCGGGCAGGAGGTCCTGGATCTCCTCGTCGGTCCAGTTGCCCCAGATCTGCTCGGGGTCGGACGGCTCGCTCTCGGCGAACGGGGCGTTCTCGGGGAGGTCCCAGCCCGCGGCATCGTTGTAGATGCGCGCCTTGTTCACGAGGAACAGCTGGTGGGTGATCGGAATGCGCTGCGCCTGGTTGGCGGGGTTCTTGCAGCTCCACGTCGTGGGCGTCGCGACCGGCATGCGGTCGCTGGCCAGCGGGATCTCGGCCCCGGCTCCGTCGAGCGGGATGCAGAAGTCGTTGAGCGTGTACGGGCCGTGGCCGGGCAGCAGGTCGCCAGCGTCGTCGGTGCGGCCGTCGTAGCGGACGCCCGCGTTCCACGGCAGGAAGGGGTTGGTGTCGGTGAAGTCACCGGGCTGCTCGAATCCGACCGGCGTGGAGCCGGGCTGCGCGGCGTTCTCCCGGTAGTTCGCGGTCCAGTCGAACCCGAACCAGGTGTTGTCCGCGACCTCGTCGAGGCGGGACCGCACGTTGCGGGTCTCGTCGACGAACGTCTCGGCGGGGTGCACGGTCACGCCGTACTCACCAAGCCGGATCGCCTGGAGGTGGACGGTGAGGGACTCCTGCACCGCCGAGTAGGACGGGGCTGCGTAGTTGTCCGGGACCGGGACGCCGGCATCGATCAGCGTCGAGTAGGCGATGCCCGGGTTGAACGGCAGGTTCTCGCCGAACTCTGCGGGCACGTAGTAGCCGCAGTCCGGCAGACCCCCGGCCGGGATGCCCGGGTTGCCCTCGGCCGCCTCGGACGTCCGGCAGTTGCCGACGCTCGGGTAGAGCCGTGCGGACGGCGGGGCGAAGCGCAGGTCGACGCCGCTGACGATGAAGCTCTCGTCCACGATGCCACCGTCGGGCGCGGTCACCCAGTCGCTGAGGTGCGTCAGCGTGGCCGGGTCGGCGCCACCGTCAAGCGCGTCGAGCTCGGTCACGACCCCGAGCACGGCGTTGGCGAACTGTCGCGCGGCACGCTGCATCTGCGCGAACTCGCGGTGGTAGAACTCCTGCCGCTGCTCGGACGGATGGCTGGCGGCACCGTTGCGCGACTCGGACGAGCCAACGGCGGTCTGCGACCAGACGGTGACGCCGCCGAGCTCACGGTCGAGCAGGGTCTCTGCCTGGTTGACGTACTCGCCGCTGAGCAGGTCGGAGCCGTCGAGCAGCTCCGGGTGCATCCCGAAGATGACCCAGCGGGCGATGGCGTCGCCGGTGTCCGCGTCGTCGACCACGACCACCTGGAGCCGGTCGTCGATGTCGTAGCGCGGGTAGCCGCCCGGCGCGCCGTCCGACGTGCTGGTGCTGGCGCTGTTCGCCGGACCCTGGACGTTGTCGGCCACACCGCGGAAGCGGGTCTCACCGACCGCGAGTGTCGCGGGGGTCATGTCGTCGGCGGCCGCGATCACGGCGTCCGCCATGGCGCGGGCCATGAACTCGAAGTGCCGGATGTCGAAGACGTCCTGGAACACGAACACGCCGGCCGAGGTCGTCGAGTAGTACGGCGAGGTGTGTGAGTGCGACGACGACACCGTGAGGTTGTCCGTCGAGATGCCGGTGGCCGAGCCCGGGTTCGCGTCGTCATGCTCGGCGAGGAGCTGGCCAACGCGGGTGACGAGGAGGTCCTGGGACAGGTAGAGATCGTTGGACACCACGGCCCAGCGGCCGGAGCCGTCAGCACCTTGGAGCACCATCGCACGGACGGTGTCCCGGGACTCGATCCCGTACGAGGCAGTCTTGGCGGAGGCGTGCCCGAACGGGTCCGTGCCCTCCTCACCGGTCGATCCGGGGTGCACGCCGCTGGAGCCACCGACGGGGACGTCCGCGTGCTGCCCCGCTGCCGAGCCGACGTGCCATGTGGCGTCCACCGACGCCGCACCGGCCATCGGGACGGACGGCACCTGCGCGACGTTGGCCTGCGGGATCGCCACCGCGACGAGCGGCGACTGGACGTTCAGCCCGTACTCGGCCCCGACGTTCTCCGGGGAGGTCTGCGGGACCATGAACTGCCACTGGGTGGCGTCGATCTCGTTGATCGCGGTCGGCGAACCGACGAAGGCGTTGTCGGTGTCGTGGGTGAAGAAGAAGTGCAGCCCGTGCTGCGCGATCGCGCCCTGGAACGGCATCCGCTGGTGGAGCGGCGTCGTCGCCGGGTCGGCGCCCGGGTCACAGATCAAGTCCTCGTAGACGAGGGTCTGATCGCCCGTCTCCGCGCGCCAGAAGTCGACGTAGCCGTTCTTGACGCCATCGCTGGCGAACTCGTCACCGGGGCGAGGACGCTGGACGGGACCGTCGCCGGTGCCGTCGTCGAGGCACGCGTCATCGCGGTAGTACGGGACCACCAGCGGGTTCTGTGCCTGCGAGAACAGGTTGTTGATCTCGGTGATGTAGACGAGCGAGCCGTTGCCCTCACGGCCGGCGACCTGCTCCCAGCGCTCGATGGGGCTGGGGATGTCGAAGGTCGGGTCCGGGACGTCGAAGTAGGCCCGGAAGTCGACGTTGCCGTCCTGGTCGTAGTCGAGCCCGTCGATGTTGCCGACCTGCTCGTCGTCGATGCCGTCGATCGGGACGCCGTCCGGCCGCAACGTGTTGAAGTACGTGACGACGGCCTCAGGGTTGTAGTCCCATGAGGTGTAGAGACCGTCCGCGGGGATGGGGTGCACGCGGACGCGGTAGCGGTGCGTCACGGCCTCGCGGTAGTACGTCTCGACCTTCGTCACGTTGGTGCCGGAGTCGGCGCCCCAGATCTCGCGGATCGCGCGGACGGGACCGGCCTTCCAGCCGAGCAACGCCGCGTTGCCCTCCCAGTTGACCTGCTCGTCCTCGAAGCCGACGACGCTGGCCTGAGAGTCCGGGGACTGCTGGAACGCCCTGCCCTTCCAGCGGTCGAGCAGATCCGGACCGTAGGTCGTGGCGCGCTGCGAGTGGTCGGCGCCGGGTACCTGTGCTGCCTGTCCCTCCGCTGCGATCTCGATGGCACGGAGCATCCAGCGGCCCGTCGCCGTGACGCGATAGCTGTCGGTCGAGACGACCTGCCCGTCACGAGGGAATCGATCGTTGGACACGCGGGTCGCCGCATCGGTGCCGTCACAGACCGTGCCGACGAGGTTCGCGCCGTACCCGCTGTTCGACGTACCGAGCTCCTCAGGATCCCCGTCGGGGAAGAAGTTCCGATCGATCCACTCGTCGGCGTCGGCGTCACGACGCAGGTCGACGTAGCCGTTGGTCTCGTCGAACGACGGCCCGTCGGCCTGACGGAAGATGTACGCGTAGGACACGGAGCCCGTGACCGGGTCGGTGACCCGGACCTCCTGACGCGCGGTGAGGTCCTCGATCGTTCCCGCCGGACCGGGCTGGCCGAGCGGAGCCTGCGCACCGGCGTCGGAGGCCATGAACACCAGCTCGTCGTCGGCGTCGAGTCCGGGCACCGGGTCCGCCATGGGGCCGAAGTAGCTGTCGAGCGCGGTCTGCGGTCCGATGGCCGGCAGGGCGCCGATCGCGTCCGCATCGAGCGCAGCCTGGACCTCGGCCTCGGTCAGCGCATACCGGGCCTCGCACTCGCCGAACACCTTCTTCCACGCCTCTTGGCCCACCGTGTTGGCGCTTCCGCCCCAGGCGTAGGTGAGCTCGGTGTCGGTGCCGGAGTAGAACGAGAAGTCGGAGCGGCCGTTGGCAAGGTGATGGATGAACTGCTCGTCGACCTGGAACGGGATCTCGGTCCAGCGACCACCGGCCCAGCGATAGGCGGCGAGCTCATCGACCGCGACGCCGGTGCCCGCGTCGGGCGGGACGACGATCTCGCCGTTGTGGGCGCTGCGCTCACCCTGGAACTGCTGGACGCCGAAGGGGTACGGGGCCGGCTGACCCGTGGCGGCCGACGAGAACCAGCCCGGCAGCTGGTCACCGGTCAGCACGACCGGCGACGCGAACCGGGCCGGCGACGTCGCGATCTGGGCATCCTCGACGGCGGTCTGGGCCGCTGCTCCCGGTGCTGCAGGCAGCGCGATCAGCAGCGGGGCGACGAGCGCCCCCGCCAGCACGGCGGTGGCCGGGCGACGGAGATGGACGGACGGCAGGCGAACGAAGGCCATGAAGTTCCCGAGCAAGGACGGCAGGCTGCGCAGCGTAGTTGGCTGACCACGCCGAGAAGCCTGATTCGCGACACGTGTCCGGTGTCGGCGACACCGGGTGACACGAGCGCGCGTGGGTGCCTTCCGCGCCGAACCTGCACGGACCTCCCCCGCGCCCTGTTGGGTGCGCGGAACGGACGAAACGTCAGGAGCGGACGGTGAACTCGAGCCCTGCGTGCTTCGTCAGCCGGTCGACGAGCGCGTCTCCGAGGAGGCTCGAGGTGGTCCAGAAGCCGCCCGAGGGGGCGCCGTCGCCGGTCGGGAGGTCCTCGAGGAGGCTCAGCGCGACCTCGGTGATCATCTTCGCGGTGGAGCCGTAGCCCGGGTCCGCGTCGCCGGTGACGTCGAGCTCGATGCGGCCGCCCTGCTCCGTCGTGCCGATGAACCGCAGACGGAAGTAGCCGGCCGCCTGAGCCTCCGGGCTCGGGCCCTCACCCGGGGCGGGCAGGAGCTTGCCGAGGAGCCAGCGGGTCGGCGGGAGCGCTGCACCGGCGAAGAAGGCCGCGAGGCCACCGGACAGGCCGGCGGCCTTGGCAGCTCCGAGCGGGCCGGAGCCCATGTGCATGGCCTCGTCGTAGGTGAAGCCGGTCCCCCACGGGTGGCCGGACAGCGCGTGGCTGCGGTGCACGACGCGGGTGTTGATCCCGGCCATGATGAACGGGGCGATCCACGCACCCGACGCCCCGTCGTGCTGCGGGACGTTGACGTCGGGCTGACGCGTCGTCGGACGGCCCTCTTCCGGGCAGAGCGCGTAGGGATCGGCGAGCACACGACGGAGATCGGCGTCAGAGGCGACCTCGGCTGCGATGTTCATCATGCTGGCGATCGTCCCGCCGGACGCGCCGCCCTTCATGCCACGCACCCGCATGTGGACGGCCGTGCACACCGAGCCCAGCTTGCGGACAGCCTCCTGCTGGAGAACGTGGACACCCATGTCGGAGGGGATCGAGTCGAAGCCGGCCGAGGGGACGATGCGCGCCCCGCTGGCGACGGCCGTGTCGTGGTGCTCGCGGATCATCTCGGCGACCCACTGGACCTCACCGGTCAGGTCGCAGTAGTCGACGCCCTGCTCGGCGCAGAGCCGGATGAGGGTGGATCCGTACTGGGCGTACGGGCCGACGGTGGACAGCACGACCCGGGTGTCGCTCAGCATCGCGGAGAGCGCGTCGGCGTCCTGGGCGTCAGCGACGAGCAGCTCGATGTCGGCGCCGGCTGGTCCGAGGTCGGCGCGAACCTGCTCCAGCTTGGGCAGCGAGCGCCCGGCCATCGCCCAGGTGACATCACTGCCGGCGAGCCGGGTCGTGAGGTGCGACGCGATGATCTGGCCGACGAAGCTCGTGGCTCCGTAGAGGACGAGGTCGTGCGAGGACGAGTGCATGGGTGGCTCCTGGGGACGGCTGACGCGAGCATGCCCGCTCCGGGCCTGCCCGCCCAGATCGGACGCTTGCGCGTGCGTCAGGCAGCGGCGGCGATGCGGCGCTGCGCCTCATCATCGTCGAAGGTGCCGAGGAAGTCGACCAGCGTGTCGACGAGCTCGCCCATCGACGGCGCCACGAACACGTCCGACTGGTACTTGGTGATGTCGTAGGAGGTCCGGCCCATGGTGTTGAGGTCGAACTCGCGCAGCGTGGCGGTGCGGAAGTTCTCGATCTCCCCGTAGGAGGACAGCAGCCCCGCCCCGTAGGCGAGCATCTCCTCGCCCTGCTTGACCGCCCCGAACTCCATCGTGAACCAGAACACCCGGCTCAGGAAGCTGAGCGCCTCGTCGGTCCGCAGGCGAGCCGCGGCCTGGCCGAACTCCCGATAGACATGGGCGAACGTGTCGTCGGCGAGGTGGGTGCCGTGACCGATGACCTCGTGGATGACGTCGGGCTCCGGCGTGTAGCGGGGCGCGGACGCGTGGCGGATGTACTGCGTTGACCGGAACCAGCCATCGCCGAACACGCTGTAGAAGTCCCGGATGGCGACGAGGCCGGCGACGGGCTCGTAGCGGAACCCGGTCAGCGGCTCGAGGAGGCCGGAGACCTCGTCGAGCTGCGGGATGTGGTCGGTCGGCAGGCCGAGACGCTCGCCGGCCTCCACGAGGACCTTGGGCGCGAACTGACGGTGACGCTCGCGGAGCTCGCCCTGGACGAGCGCCCAGACCGCGTGCTCTTCGTCGGAGTACGGGGCGTGCGGCATGAACGCGCCGCGCCGGTACTCGGTGGCGATGCGGCCGATCTCCTCACGACGGAGCTTGTAGTCCTCGTCGTTGAAGCCGGGGTGGTCCGCGGAGAGCTCACCCGCGTAGCCGTCGATGTCGACGGCTGCAGCAGCCTTGGTGTCGTCGGGCATTTTCAGGGTCCTCCGGTCGCGTCAACAGCGTGCAGCCCCGCGCACCCCATGGTGAGGCTTGCGCTGCGCCCGCGCACGCTGTTGCCCGCAGTCCGCACGCCACGGGCAGCGCTGCGTCCACTGAACTCGGAGCTGGCCCCCCGGTCGGTTCAGCGGCGTGCGAGGAGCAGCAGCGTGACGCCGTCGAGGTGCACGAGGCCGTCCAGCCCGGTTCCCGACGTGCATCGGGTCGCGACGAGGGCGTCGGTCGCGACCGTTGCCGAACCTCGCACATCCTGCTCGAACGGGCGCTGCCCGGCCGCGACGACGACCCAGCCGTCCCCGGTGAACCGTGACATCGCCACCCCGTCGAGCGTGATCATCTCGCGAGCGACGCCGGACGACGCGACCACGCTGCGATCGCGAACGCTGAGCGCCAGGTCGCCGGAGGACTGCGAGATGAGCCGGAGCCCACGGCCGCCGTCGAGCACCGCCCGACCCGGTCCGCTGACCGACACGAAGTCCTCGCTGCCGCCGAAGGAGCGGGTGGCGCCGTCGAGCAGCAGGATCTGGTCCGACCAGGTCATGACCGCGGCGCCGTCGCCGATCTCGCACCGCACGAGCCCGTCATCGAGCACCGGCAGCGATGCGCGACGGGGCGCGGGGTCGTCCTCTGACGCGTCGGCGTGCGACCCGCTGTCGTCCGAGCCCGTGTGGTCTTCGTCCGACGCAGCCTCCCCGGCCGTGTCAGCAACCGCCGGCACGTGGGCATCTGCAGGCTCCGAGGACACGCTGCCCGCGACAGCCGGTGCTTCCTCAGCGGCGGTGACCTGCGCTGCTTCGGCCGTACCGGCCGCGTCGGATTCCGACTCCCCACCAGCGAACAGGGCCTCCTCGGCCTCTGCCTCCGACGGTGCAGGGTCGCCGTCGCCGGGCTGGTCGGTCAAGACCGTCTCGAGAGCGGCAGGGCCCTCCGCGCCGTCCGTCGACACGGACTCGACCTCGGAGGCGGACGCGGAAGAAGACGCAGACGCATCGGAGTCCGTCGCGGTCACGACTGCGCCGTCGGAAGCACCACCGGAGGCAGCCTTCTGGACCTCCTGGAGCGCTGCCTCGAGCGGGTCCTGACTCGTCTGGCCGCCCTGGGCGACGTGGTCGGTCCAGGTCGAGCCGTCCCACCAGCGCAGCTCGAACCTGCCGAGCGGATCCGGGTGCCAACCCTGCGGTGCCTGTGCCACGACGTGCTCCTCGTGCCCGCGGTCGATGGGCGGGCTGTGCTGGTCGAGCATCCTAGGCAGACGACGCGCGCTGTCAGCGCAGGGGCGGCAGGACCCGCTCCGCGGCCAGCCCGGCAAGCCCCGCCTGCATGTGCGAGGTGACGAACTCGTAGGCGTCGTCCTGGTCGAGACCATCGGGGTACCGGGCGTTCAGGTCGACCGGCTCGAGCATCCGGATCCGGATCTTCGCAGGAAACGGGATGTGCCCGAACCAGTCGCCGATGTTGATGCCCCACGGCAACGACAGCACCACGGGGACGGACTTCACCCGACCCAGCTTGTCGAACTTCAGGATCTTCGCGAGCCGGCGGCCGTCGTTGAGGACCATGAAGGTGTCGTGCCCACCATCGGCGACGACCGGCACGATCGGGACGCCGGCGTCGTAGGCGAGGCGGAGGAAGCCCTTGCGTCCGTCGAAGTCGATCTGGTGGCGGTTCTTCCAGGTCCGGAACACCTCGACATCCCCGCCCGGATACACGAGCACGCTCCCACCTCGCGCGAACGCCTGGAAGGCGCTCTCGATCCCGGCGGGCAAGACGCCGAGCTTCATGGCGAAGGCGCCGAGGACGGGGAGATTCGTGAGCATCTGGTGGCCGAGCGCGTAGAGCGGCCGGTCGACCGTGAACTCGGTGTTGTGGGCGAGCATGAACACGAGCGTGTCCGGCGTCATCGTCCCGCCGGAGTGGTTGCCGACGAACAGGACCGGTCCGTCAGGAACGTGCTCGAAGCCGTCGACGTCGGCGCGGAAGTACAGGGTGGCCATGAGCCACCAGAGCGGGAGCTGTTCGCGGATGAACTCGGGGTCCCGCAGGTCGAGGTCGAGGTCGACCGGCGTCACGAGCGGCCCGTCACCGGTGACCCGCTCGACCAGGCCCGCGACGGAGGCCTGCGCCGCGGCAGCGCTCCCCGCGACCGTCGTGATGGCCTTGGTGACGGCGCCCTGCAAGAAGTCCCGCAACGTCTTCGCTCCTGATGGTCCTGATGGCTGCCCGAGCCACCCAACGGACGGTACGCCGTGCGGTGACGACTCAGCCGAGCGCTCCGCTGGCACGCACCGCAGCGCGCGCGTCGGCGTCGAGCCCGAGGACGGTCTCGAGCACGTCGTCGGTGTGCTCGCCGACGGTCGCGGCCAGGGTGGGAGCTGGCAGTGTCTCATCGATGAACCGGATCGGCGGCATCAACATGTCCGCTCCGTGCTCCCGGTGCGACAGCAGCGGGAAGCGATCTCGGAACTGGGGGTCCTCGACGATGTTCTTCGGCGTGTTGACCGGGGCCAGCGGAACGTCGTGCTCGTCGCCGAACTGGATCCACTCGGTGCTGGTCTTCGTGCGGAAGATGTCGCGCAGGACGGCCTGGAGCTCACGGTTGCCGCGGGCGTGGTCGGCGTAGGTCGAGCCGGGCCAGCGTTCGAAGAGGTCCTCCCGACCGAGAGCGACGCAGAAGTTCTTCCAGAACGCCTGCTCGGAGGCCATGAACAGGACGTGGCCGTCCGAGGACTCGTACATCTGGTAGCGAACGCCCTCCTTCATGCCGGCGGTCCCAGGCTCGCGACGGACGTAGTCATCGCTCGCGTTGCCCGTGACGACGTCCTCGGGGCGGTCGTAGGCCAGCCACGACTCGGAGCGGTACCAGTCCATGTAGGCCGCGGCGTCGGACTGGGCCACCTCCAGCATCGAGCCCTCGCCGGTGGCGCGTGCGCGCACGACCGCAGCCAGGATCCCGAACGCGGCGAAGAGCGGTCCGGCGTGGATGCCCATCGACGGATGCTCCGGGATGTGACAGAAGCCCTCGTCGTCGTAGGCCGGCGGCACGAGGCCAGCCCATGTGTCGTAGGCGATCCCGTGGCTCGGCAGGTCCTGGTACGGCCCGGTCATCCCGTAGCCCGAGATCGAGCAGAACACGATCTTCGGGTTGATCTGCTTGAGGTCCTCGAACCCGAGGCCGCGTCGGGCGAGCGCGCCCGGGCGCATCGCCTCGATGACGACGTCGGCGTCCTTGACCAGATCCTTGTAGATCTGGATGGCCTCGGGGTTGCGCAGGTCGAGGGTGATCGAGCGCTTCCCGCGGTTGAGGTGCAGGTGCATCAACGAGACACCGTCGATGATCGGCCAGGTCATCTGGCGGATGTAGTCGCCCTTGGGTGACTCGACCTTGATGACGTCGGCGCCGAGATCGGCAAGGTGCAGCCCGACTCCGCCCGGACCGAGGATGGAGCTCTCGATCACGCGCAGACCGGCAAGTGGGGCGCTGGACGGGGCCACGGACGTGCTCCTGGACGGGAATCTGACGGGTCGTCAGAAACGCTACCAGCGGGATCCACTGGCCGACCAGCCGTGGAGGTCGCTTCGCGACGCGGTGTCCGTGCGTCATCATCAGCAGAGACGTCCTCGACGGACGCTGCGACCCCTGGAGCTTTCGTGCGATCCCTACGACCTGTCGGCCTCGCCTGCGCGGCGATGCTCGCCGTGACGGCCTGTGCCGCGGAGCCAACCGCTGAGCCGACGGAGCTCGAGACGTCGGAGTCGCCCACCGCATCGTCCACCGCGGCCACGCCCGCCCCGGACGGCACCGCACCCCGCGCGGCGGCGCTC
>RCMY010002501.1_pt1 | contig 16629 bp, 16 predicted proteins | sample 2041341 | NCBI WGS metagenome assembly RCMY01 (sample SAMN09708234, study PRJNA481090) | Marine sediment metagenome, whole genome shotgun sequencing project. | reverse complement strand
TCGAGTTCTTCGCCACTGCAGTCTCGGCTGAAGCAAGCACCGGACACGATCGCATCATGCGACTGCTCTCGCTGCGAGAAGAGTTCGCTGCCTCCGTTCGGACAGCGAGACCGCGAGCGCGCATCGCCGTCGAGATCGCTGAACAACTCATCGCGTACCCAATCCTCACCGTCGCAGACGCCCACCGACGCCACGGCCGCTCCAACCAAGCCAACCGCGATGCGATCACCGCCCTTGTCGATCTCGGCCTCCTCGAGCCGTACGGCGACGACCAGTACGACCGGATGTACTGGAGCCCACGAGTCTTCCAAGTCATCGACGGGTGAACCGTCAAACGACCAATTCCGCCCACCAAGTTTCGTGCCTAGAGCGTGCCTAGAAGAACGGTGAACAGGGTTTCTGAGGGGTCATCAGCGGGGTCGACGCCAAGCCCTCGACACACATCCTGCCCAGGGAACACCCTGGTCAAGGCGTCGCAAGGAGCCAACCCGCCCGGCAGCTTCCCAAGCTGAATACGCGAGTTCGATTCTCGTCACCCGCTCCACATTCGCTGGTCACAGGCTTGCCACAAGTCAAGTGACCTCAGCTTGTGGGCTGATTCTCGAGAAGTTGCACGCAGATTGCACCGTGGCGACCGCCCCACCCCCTCAGGGACCGGTGCTACACGATGCGTACCAGTGTCGAAGGTACCCACGACCAGCACGTACGAGCACCCGCTGAGAACGACGGTCTGATCTGGCCCCACCTGGCCCCTGTTGTTCGTACCTTGCCTTGGTGTTCGAGGTGAGGCCAGGGCACCGGCTGCTTCCTCGCGGATTTGGCCGAGCCAGTTCCCCAGCGACGATTCATGGATCCCCAACTCCCTGGCGACCTTCGCTATCTGGCCTCCCGATTCCTCGACGATGGCCACCGCGTCGGCCTTGGACTCCTCGGTGAACTTACGTCCCGGTCGACTCTCACTCGTTCCTGACATGGACACTCCAATCCATGCTCACCCCCTCAAGGTATGTGTCCGCCAGACCGGGTCAACCTCAGTCTCGGGGGTGACGGCGGGTAGCGCTAACCAGAGGGTCGAGGTCTGATCGCCTCCGTGGCTGAGGGGACGGATCACGAGTTCGTCGTGGCGATGGTGTTGTTCGTCTCGTTGATCGCCGCGATGTTCGATGGAGTGGACGTGGCTCGTGAGGCTGGCGGCGTTGTCGAGGGTGCTCTCGCCTGCGGTCGTTGAGAGCACGAGTGGGACTTTGAGTCGGTTGGCCAGTCTCGTGCCGACGAGCCAGGCGAGATCGGCTGTCGATCGGTCGGGTCCATCGAAGTCGGTGTCATCGAGGCGGAGGATGATTCTGCGGTAGGTGTCGAGCGGATTGATCCTGGCGATGATCACCGGTGTGTTGGCGAGATCGATGAGGGTGTCGGCGGTATGGCTGAACCGGTCGTTTGTCGCTGTACGTCGACCGTCCCATGGCAACACGATCAGGGTCGCATCGTTTTCGATCGCCGTGTGGATGAGTCCGATCGCCGGGGTGAGGTCGAGCCGGACGATTGATCGGGCCTCGCACCCATGGGCGAGAGCGGTTTGTTCGGCGGTGATGGTGAGGTGGCGATGGAGGGCGGCGACGTGGTTGTTGTTCGAGCCGAGGTCGAGTGTTGTGAATGGGTAGATGGTTCCGCTGTCACTTCGTCCGAGTGCGGCAGCGAGTTCGATGATGGCGTTGGCGGGTTGTTCGGGTGCGACGGGGACGATGATTCGTTTGCCGAGTGGTGTGGTGCGCTTGGGCGCGGCCGGGAGTCGGGCGATCGCGCGATGCGCGGTGAGGGTGCCGAGTAGGCAGGTGGCGAGGATGACCAGCACGACGGCGTCGACGGTTTCTTGGGTCAGGAGCCCGATCTCGTACCCCACGAAGACCGCCGCGAGTGTCGCAGCCGCTTGGGGCACAGAGAGAGCGATCAGTGTCAGCCGTTCGGCTCGATCGAGGTGATAGATCTTGGCGGTACAGCTTGCGGCGAGCGCCTTTCCGACGAGTACGACGAGCGTGAAGCTTGTCGCGAGAAGCAGGGTGCGCCGGTCGGTGAACGCAGTCGCCGGATCGATGAGCATGCCCACCGACACCAAGAAGATGGGGATCAGCAGTGTCGAACCGAACTGGCGGACCTGGTGCTCGAGTTCGGATCCCTCCACGATGTTTCGGTTCATGGCGAGCCCGGCGAGGAACGCACCGATGATGGGTTCGACCCCGACGAGCTCGGCCAGAAGCGACGCGGCGTAGAGCGCAGTGACGACGAAGACGAAGCGGGATGGCCGGTCGCGGCCGATCGTGGCGAAGAACCATCGAGTGGTCGGCGGTAGCGCCTTCACGATGAGCAGGCCGGCGGCGAGCATTGCAGGTATCTGGACGGCCAGCGACGCAACGGTGAGTGCGCCTTCATACGCCCTGGCCAGGACAACCAAAACGAGTAGTGCGGCGGTGTCGGTGACCACGGTGCCGGCGATGCCGATCGAGACCGCCCGATTCGAGACGGCCTTCGCTTCTTGGAACATTGGATAGGTCAGCAGCGTGTGTGATGCCCAGCAAGACCCGAGCAAGAGCGCGGCCAAGGCCCCGAAACCAAGCGCGAGGTGCGCGATCGTGCCGAGTGCGAACGGAACAGCGAACGTGAGAGCGCCGAACACTGCCGCAGGCCTGCGTTGTGCAGCGAAGTCGTCGGGGTCGAGCTCGAGGCCCGCTTGGAACATCAGATACAACAAACCTGCGGTTCCCAAAGCCTCGACTGTTCCGCTTCGCTCGATGAGGCCCAGTGCGTTCGGTCCGACGATCATCCCGCCAACGATCAACCCCACCAAGTCCGGCACATGGATCAACCGCCCAAGCCGCGGGGCGACCAGAACCACGGTGAACACGATGAGCAACACGCCATGGCCACTGTCGAGCGGCAACGAAACTCCCCACATCCGAGGAGTCTGCGAGCAAAGGCCGCACTTCGCGACGACCGGATCGGCACACTTCGGACGACAACTCTCGCCGATTCGGCGAACCCGGACCCGTTCAATGGGTCTACGGTGGGCAGATGCCGGAATCGACTCCTCGTGTCGACTGGGCCGTCAGCGGCCTGGCCCAGCTGTTCGACACCGTGATCACCACAGCCGGGCGGTCTCGCGACCTTACCGATGGTGAGTGTGAACAGTTCGAGGAGACCGGAGCAGCAGCGTTCGCGGACGGGATGAGTCTGAGCCAACTCGTCGGTACCTACTTGGGTGGGGCCGCCGAGATCTGGGAGCACGTTTTCGCCGACGCCGACGAGTCTCGCATGATCGAACTGGGACGGGGACTCCGGCGAGTGTCTGAGCAGGCGGTGGGTTCGCTCGCCGAGGGCTACGAAACTGCGCAACGCCTTTCCATCCGCGCCGAGGAATCACTGCGACGGAGCTTCCTCGACGATCTCCTCGCTAGAGATACTGATCCGGCGCAGCTGGCCGACAGTGCCCGGGGTCTGGAGCTTCCATTGTTCGATCAGGCCGTTGTCGCTGTCGCGCGGTCAGACCGTGGGGTCACCGATGCCGGCCCGGTGCACCGCCGAATCAGGACCGAGCTGCAATCACGGGCGCCGCTGCGAAACCTGTGGGTAACCGCCAAGGAGGGCAACCTCGTGGTGATCGCTCTCGACACCACCCCACATCAGCTCGGCGTCCTCACCACGCAAGCGTTGGAGGCGATCGGCGGAGCTGATTGGCGAGTGAGTGTCGGGTCCAACGCAGACGGCTTGGCTGCTGTGGCAGCCTCCTACGCCGATGCGTTGGCTGCGTTCAGGATTGCCGCCGACTTCGAGCTTTCATCGCCAACTGAGTTCGACCGAATTCTTGTGCATCGGCTCCTGGCGGCCGACCTGAACGTGACTCAAGCCGTCCTGCAGGCAGTCATAGAGCCGCTCATGGACAAGGCAAGCAGCGACTTCATGACCACGCTGGCCTCTTTTATCGAACATGGGGGAAACATGGCTGGCGTCGCCCGCGACCTCAGTATCGGTGCCCGTACGGTGGCCTACCGCCTCGATCGAATCGGCCAGATCACCGGATACCAGCCCGGGATTCCCGAAGACCGGTTCGTTCTCGAACTCGCCTATCGCGCTCGGCCGCTGCTCTCGCAACGCCCACGAAGCTCCGGAGCGTGAGTCCGAGCTGACCGAGGCTGAACGGGGCGGGGCGTTGCCCCGGTCAACAGGACCCTCGAACGGCCACTTCGGCCGAGCGCTGGAGGGATAGCGCTACTCGATCTACTCAGACCCACCCAGATCAATCCAAAGCTCGTCAAGACTGTCTTCGACTGAGCGATTTTGGATCGGAACCAGATCTCGTCGTGTCACCGCATCAGACTGAGGGGAAGTAGCGAGATCGATCGGTTCCTGCGACGCGAACCCTACCGGCCACCCGGCGTCGGCAAGCGCTGAATGGATCTTGCCGGCCAGCGGGTGTGACTCATCGATCACGATCCGGCCAGGGTCGATCACGTTGAGGGCATTGACGACCCCTTCGATCTCGCGCCGTGTCCGGCCACGAAACAGCCGTGAGCTGGGAAACGCATCAACGGTCGAGATCGGTCCGAAACCAGCATCGAACAACGTTTCGCAGAGCACCTTGACTCGATCGGCAGTCGCTCGAACACTCTGCCGGCAATCCGCTGCCACGTCGTTCCACATCATGATGCACTCGGCACCAGCGGAGGGTCCGACAAGCGCGACCGGTGGGTACTGCCTTGTCACCACGATCGTGACAGGCCCCGCTGCCCCACCTGGCCATAGTCTCGGTGTGGAATCGCTCGTTTCGTCAATCACCAGCGCCGTCACGCGACGTGTCGGGTCCAGGCTGACGTGTTCGTTCGTTTCATTCAGATGTGATGAAGATCGTGACTGGGTGAGTGCCATCAGCAAATTCTCGTCTGCCTGGCCAAACCAAGGAACGACCCGACCCGCAGACTTCACCTACGAAGAACTGCGCAATCGGCGATCGCCAGTCCGGGCTCTTCGCGGCCGCGGCGATCTCTGACAGAGGACCTGCGTCGGGCACTGGTTCGTTTCTTGGTCGGTCCCATCGGGAAATGGCCCACAGTCGTCGGGCCCGAACTGTTGTCACAGCGCCACTGCGACCAGACGCTGCTGGCCCTCCGACTCGTTCCCAGGCGAACTCGTCGCCGGCAATCCGTGCCATCGGCGCCGGACCGACTGCACGATTTCACGGCATCGAGTCAGGCACAGACTTGCTACTTCCGCCTTCGGCGGACGAAGCGAAGACCAGGGACGGCTGGCCGACTGGCCGGGCGCAAAATAGCCGCACGCCAAGTTCGGTGCAGCGCTTTGCGCAGCGACGACCACTGCACCGCTCGAAGGGACGATCGGCCCCGCGCTGAATCATCATTGGCGACTTCTACTTATCCGTATAGCTTCAAGCGAGCGACGACCGCTCCTACCACCTCGGCAAGCAGGTCCCAGCTTCACGGCTGACCTCGACTCGCTGCTGGCAACCGAGGTCGTACTTGATCGGTCGATCGCCGCTCCATAGAGTTCCGCGAGTGAGCTGGCTTCCCGACGACTTCGCGCATCCGACGAACGTGTCGATCGGGGATGCGGGCCACCATCTCCGTCCGATCCATCCCGATGACACCGAACTCGACATGATCGCCGTGATGGGTTCCCAGCAACGCCTGTGGTCGATCTACGGCGAGGCATGGGGCTGGCCGACGCCGACCATGACGGCGGAGGCAGATCGGGAAGATCTGCTCCGCCATGCGCTCGAGATCGAGCGCCACGAGTCCTTCAACTATGCACTCTTCGACCGGGACGAAACCGTTCTGCTCGGATGCGTCTATATCGACCCTCCGGCCAAGCCCGGTGCCGACGCAGAGATCTCGTGGTGGGTGATCGATTCGCTCGTCGGATCCGACGTCGAAGCCGACCTCGATGCCTTCGTGCCTGCCTGGGTCGGACGCGACTGGCCACTCGACGAACCGCGCTATGTCGGCCGAGACCTCACGTGGCGTGCCTGGATCGACCTGCCCGACCTTCCAGCGATCTGACCTGTGGTGGCGGTACCGGTCGCGGCCTCCACTGGTCAGATCGCACCGCCGTCAGACCGTGATGTCGACGACTCCGGATCGTCGTCACGACGCCGGTCACTCCACGGTGAGTTCGGCAACCATGCCGGAGGTGAAATGGGGTGGTCCACCGGCGACGCCCTCGGGCTTGCCACCACCGGCCGCGGCAACCGCAGCCATATATGCACCGGGGTCGGCCCCGACCGGGATGAAACAGATGAGGATGTACCGACCCGGCTCGGTCAGCGTGCCATCGCCGACGGCCACTGTCGCCTCGGGTGCCCCGGGTGGCTGCAGCATCACCGTCACCGGTTCGCCGAGCATGGTCGCGAGTTCCGCCGATGGTTGTGCGATCAGCTCGTCCAGTAAAACATCGGTGTCGAGTCGGAACACGACGAGTTCGTGCAGCTCGGTCGACGACATGTTCTGGAACCCGAGTTGGGTGCCGGCCGGTACCGACGCCGGCACCTTTCGAAGCCGTAGTCGACGCCCTCGATGGTCACGAGCATGTCGTCATGATCCTCCGCCGTCGCGTGACCGGTTGCGTGCTCGGCCGGACGTTCGGCCGTCTGCACAGCTCCATCGGCTTCGACGTCGTCACCACAGGCCACGCCGGCTGTCGCGAGTACGCCGAGACACAGCGCTCTGGTGAGTCGTCGCGTGATGTGATGCATGGTGTTCTCCTGCGGTTCGGGGCGGTTCACGATGCAAGGTCGGTGGCCATCGATGCGATGGTGGCGACGATCTGGTCGAGCACGGGTTGGTTGGGCTGAGGCGGTATCGCTGCGGTGGGCACGGAGCGCAGCAGTTCGAAGGCACGTCCGATCTGGCTCGGGCCGATGGTCGGGCCGTGGCAGCTGGCAATGGTGGTCGGAGCGAGCAGCTCGATGGCCGCGCACGCCTCGGCGTAGCGCAGCGGGTCGACCATCGTCACCCACGGGCTGTTCCAGGCCTGAAACGTCTGGAATCCCTCGCTCCAGGCATCCGGATCGAGCTCGTCGACGAAGGCGGTCGGACCGGCGACCGGGGTGGCGTAGCAGTCCGAGGCCCAGTACACGCCGGTGGTCGAGTCGTAGAGACCCCGAGTCGTCGGCGAGTCATAGAGCGGCGGTCGGATGGCAGCCACGGTGCGGTCGCCAATGTCGAGTGTCTCGCCGTCGTTCAACCAGCGCCAACGCATCGGGGGTACGTCGAGGCGGTCGACCGCGATGCGATCGCAAAGGAACCAGCTGGCGACGAGCGTGGCGTTCGGGCACGCGTCCATCACCTCGTGCACGTTCCCGTAGTGGTCGATGTCGTCATGGCTGACGAACACCCAGCGGACGTCCTCGGGATCGACGAGACCAAACAGGTCCTCGAGATAGACCGACCGGTTGAGCGGGGTCCCGGTATCGACCACGATCGGCTCGGCGCCGCGGATCAGCATCGAGTTCATGTGCACGGCGCCCGGCGCACCGGGCGGAGCATACGTGTCGTGGATCACGAAGGTTTCGGGGGCGATCTCGATCGGAGCGAGCCGAGCGGCCCCGGTCGGCGGGGCCGAGCGGCGATCGGTCATGGGTTCGGTAGGGGTTGATGTGGATTCGGTGAGTGTCATGTCGCCATCGTCGGCGTCCTCCACCACAGCCACCATCCCGTATCGCCACGGACCTCGCGCCCGGACCGTGTGGGGAGACGACACCCCAGAAATCTGGGATGGCCCCCGGTTGGCGAAGAGACGAGAATGAACCGATGCCAAGTACTCTCACCGCGGAACGCGTCCGTCGAGACGTCGAGATCGTTTCGGCTGCTGGGCTCGACCTTCCGACCTTCCTGACCGAGATCGACGACTCCGTGCGCCGTGTCCTGCGCCCGGCGGCCACCTGTGTCGCCACCGTCGATCCGACGACGTCCCTGCTCACCAGCACCTACAAGTTCGGCGACCTCTACGGCAATGACGACCACGACCTCGAGTGGGGCATGATCGAGTACGGCGGCGACGAACCGACCTCGTTCATCGACCTGGCGGCAACCCCGACCCGGGCCATCGGCCTGCACATCGCGACCAACGGCGACCTCGACCGATCGACTCGGCTACGAGACTGCATCAAGCCGTACTACGGCTACGGCGACGAGTTGCGTCTCGTTGCATGCGTCGACGGTCGAATGTGGGGAGCGTTGGCATTCTTCCGGGACCCTGACGACGATCCGTTCGACGAGGCCGACGTCGAGTTCGCGTCGACGCTCTCGACCATGCTCGCGAACGGATTCCGCCGAGGCCTGCTCAGCAGCGTGGTCTCACAACCACTCGACCGGCTCCAGAGCGGGCCGGCCGTGATCATCGTCGACGCACTCGACCGGATGAGCCAGATCAGCGTCGGTGCCGAGGAACGCCTCCGCCAGGTCATGGCCGGAGATCACAGCGCCAACCCGATCGGCACCATCGCAGCACTCGTCGCCGGCGCCAGACGCTTCGCCAAAGGGCAGATGCCGACGGTGCCACGTGGCCGACTGCGATTGCACGACGGGACCTGGGTGGTGCTCCAGGCATCTCCCATGGCCGCCCGCGACGGGGTGACCGGAGACGTGGTGATCACCATCGAGGACGCCCGACCACCCGAGATCATTCCGCTCGTCGTCGAGGCGTTCGGGCTGACCAACCGAGAACGCGACGTGACACAACTCGTGCTCCAGGGGGTCGAGACGAAAGACATCGCCGCAGCACTCCACCTCTCGGCTTACACCGTGCAGGACCACCTCAAGTCGATCTTCATCAAAGCCGAGGTCCGCAGCCGACGCGAGCTGATGGGGAAGATCTTCTTCGACCAATACCAGCCCCGATTCGGCCAGGAGATCGCACCGAGCGGCTGGTTCCATCCCAACGCCTGACCCTCCCGTCATTCGGTTCTGTCATCGGGAGTGACCCAGCAACCGGTCGTGCTGGCGTGACGGATCGTGGGAAGTCCTGGTTCCCCTCGCTCGGCCCACACGATGGCGATCGATGGCGACCCCAGCCGTCGATGGACAATCGGAGGGTCGCCCATCCGGAAGATCGTCGACCGCTCTCACCGGTCGGCAGCCGAGCAGAGCGGCCGCCGTTCGACGTCGAGTGCACCGTGGTCAGAACAGCCCGGCATCAGCTTCTGCACCCCGGATGCTCATTGCTCAGTAGGGCGATTCGTAGGGGTCATTCGGCGCATCGGGCACGACCGTGACCGTGATCGCATCGGCCTCGACATCCCACGATCCTTCCGACTCCTGATAGGGCACCGTCGGGGGTTGCCATTCGAGGTCGACGATCACCCAGGTGTCGTTGGGCAGGGCTTCGCCGGTGCCGTGAACGACGACCTGCAGCGGCACGCCGTCGGCTGCACAGCAACTGACCAGGAACCGAGTCAGTTTGAACCCGTCGGGAACGGTCGGGTCGTTGACGACCAGTCCCTCCAGCCGGACTGTCTGGCCCTCGAGCGAACGATCGGGGTCCCACGACGCACGGTCCAAGAACTCGAAGACGGTCATCGAAACCGGGCCGGTGTCGGTCGGCAGTGGGTCGTACCGCAAAGCGCTGTCGGTCGGGGTATACGCCTCGACCCGATCGGCTGCTGCAGCCCCGAGACCCGTCGGCGCAACCGAGTACAGGACCACGATCGGCAGCGCGAGGAGCCACCCGACGACGGGTGCCCGAGGTCGATCGACGACATCGGGGTCTGCGTCTTCTTCTCGCCACGAGGCCCAGACCTCGAAACCCCCGAGGATCATGAGCATCACCGCCGCGCCGATGACCGGCAAACGCATCCGCTGCTGCACGAACCAACCGAAGCCGCCGGACCACACCAGGCGCCCCAGGATGACACCAAGAAGGGTCATCATCGTCGCTCGACCGATTCGATTCACAGAAGCACCTGCCCAAAGACGACTGCGGACACAACGGCAACACAGAGCGTGACCGGCGCGAAGATGACAGCGAAGCGACGCCCGAACACCCCAGCATGCATCGCCACCAGCTTCAGATCGATCACCGGTCCGACGACGAGAAAGACCAGCCGCGACGTGAGTGAGAACTGCGGCAGGCCCGCAGCCACGAATGCGTCGGCCTCGGAGCAGATCGAGAGCACGACGGCGAGCATCGCGAACATCAGAATCGACAGGAGCTCATTCTCGGCGACCGAGTTCAACACCGACCTCGGGACGACGAGTTGCAGGGTCGCTGCCGCCAGGGCGCCGACGACGAGATACCCGCCGGCATGTACCAAGTCACGCGAGGCGGCATCGACGAAACGCGACCAACGCCCCTCGCCATCATGATCGTGGGTGTCGCGCATCGAATCCAGAAGCGACTCGTCTCGGCGTCGTGACCACCACATCCCGACAGCGATCGCCGCCGTGAACGACGCCAGGAACCGTGCAACCACCAGCATTCGGTCATTGGGAAACGCAACCGCCGTCGACACGAGCACGACGGGGTTGATGGCAGGGGCGGCCAGCAGGAAGGTGGGTGCAGCAGCAGGTGGGGTTCCCGCCGACACCAGGCGACCGGCGATCGGGACCGAACCGCACTCACACCCCGGGAGCGCGAGCCCGGCCACACCAGCGGCAGGCACGGCGAAGATCGTCCGCTTCGGAACCACACGCTCCACGAACTCAGGCGAGACGAACGCAGCGATCAGCCCGCTGATCGTCACCCCCAGCACGAGGAAGGGAAGCGCTTGGATGCACACCGACACGAAGAGTGTCGCCCAGAGACGAACCTCGCCGTCTTCGAAGAACCCGATCCGGTTCCGCAACAACATGGCGATGGCCGTGGGTACGAGGACCAGCCATGGGCCGAAGCTGTGACGCCCCGATGAACCGTCGACCTCGTGGTCGTGGTCGTGGACCACTTCGTGGTCGTGCATCACTTCGTGGTCGTGCATCACATGGTCCGAGCCAGGGTGCACGCCGCGTCGATCACTTGCTCATGGCTGTATTCGCCACGCCCGAGGTCGTGCACAGGTCGGACAGTCCGACAGGAGGGGTCGACGACGACTTCGACCTGTCCCGCCTTGACGCCGACGGTGCCGTCGATCAGGAGGGTCAACCGATGCGTGGTGTGGCCGCTGCAATCGATCAGCGACACCGTCTCGAGGAAATCGTCAAGGCTCACGGGTTGGTCAGCTCACGCGAGCGGGGCGGAAAGCGACGGTTGACGCAGCGCCGCCGAGGCCTCGCGGACGAGCAGCACGACAAAGAACTGCAGGACACTGAATCCGGCGATGGTGGCCCCGCCCGCCGTCCCGTGATGGAAGCTCACGACGAGACCGGCGACGACGGCGACCGACCCCAGCCCGACCGAGACGGCCATGATCGCTGGAACCCGGTGGACGAGCAGTGACGCCGTCGCCGGCGGCCCGACCAACAGGCCGAACACCAACAATGTGCCGATCGCCTGGAAACTGGCGACGATGCTCAACGCCAGAAGGGCCAAGAGCGCAGCCTGCGCGAGATCGGGTCGCATCCCGAGCGTCTGCGCTTTGGCACGGTTGAACGTCAGCGCAAGGAACGGTCGGTACAACAAGACCGTGGCGACAGCGACGACCCCGGTGGAGATGAGCTGGGTGCGAATGTCTCCGACGGTCACTCCGAGGACATCCCCGAACAACAACGCCGTGACCTCGGTCGAAAACGATCGGGCCCGCGACACGATGGCGATGCCCAACGACAGCATCCCGACGAAAAGCAGCCCGATCGCGGTGTCTTCACGAACGACGGTCCGACTCGACACGACACTGACCAGCCCACTCATCACCAAGGCGGCCAAGAAGGCTCCGATGATCGGACTGAAACCCCAGAGGACAGCGAGTGCGATGCCGGGGATCACCCCGTGAGCGAGCGCGTCACCCAAGAATGCCAGACCCCGGAGCACGACCCAGGTGCCGACCAGGGATGTCGCCAGCACCGCGATGAGGCTGCCGACCAGGGCACGTTGCATGAACGCCGGCTCGAATGCTTCAACGAGGTAGTTCACCGTCGCGCCTTCCTCAGCCGGCCAGCGCCGTGGCGATGCGCCCGGCGTTCGTGCGGATCATATCGACATAGGTGGGGCCATCGGAATCATCGGCGCCCAGCGTCTCCGAGTAGAGCTCGACGATGGCGACGTCGCCGACCTCGTCGGCAAGGGTCTCGGCAAGCTCGTCGGAGGATGACGTGTCGGCAAAGATCGCCGGCACACCTTCGTCTCTGACGACCTCGGCCAATCGGGCCAGCTCTTGTGCATCGGCACCTCCGGCGGTGGTTCCGCTCGGGATGACCGTGCCGACGATTTCGAACCCATAGCGGTCGGCGAAGTAGCCGAAGACCTCATGATTGGTCACCAGCACTCGGTGTTCGGCAGGAATCACGTCCAACGTCGCTTCGACGTCGGCATCGAGCGCACGCAGCTCGGCGACGTAGTCGGCTGCCGAGCTCTCGAGCGCTGCCTGATCGACACCCTCGACGTTGGCGACCAGGAAGTCGACGATCCCGTCTGCGGCGTCAGCCATACGTGCCGGATCGGTGAAGAAGTGCGGATCGGCACCCTCATGGTCATGTGCGTCCTCGTCTTCGTCAGCGTGGTCTTCGTCGGCGTGGTCTTCGTCGGCGAAATCGAGGGCTTCGACGGCGCTGATCGCTTCATAGGTCGGCACGCCATCTGCTTCGGCGGATTCGATCACGTCGAGCAGACCTTCCTCGAAGTCGGCACCGTTGACGATGAGTACGTCGGCCTCACCGATCTGGGCGACCTGAGCAGCCGAGGCCTGGAAGTCATGGGGGTCGGTTCCGACCGGCATGATCGTCACGACCTCGAACTCATCACCAACCAGATTGCTCACCACATCACCGAGGATGTTGGTGGTCACGACCAGCGTCGGGCGATCGTCCGCTGCCGTGCCGGCCGTATCGTCGGACGAGCCGCAGGCGGCCGAAAGCAAGGCAGCGGCAGCACCGACGGCAAGCGTTGTGAGCACGGGACGTGCCATCATCGAACTCCTGGATTGAGACTCAGTATCATTTGTCGAATGGTACGTGTCCCACTTCGACCAAACAACCCGGAATGGGAACCAATCTCATTTGGGTGGGCGTACGCTGATTCCATGACCCCTTCGATCACCACCGACAGGCTCGAGGTGCGGTATGGCGACAGAGTCGCACTGTCTGGCCTCGATCTGACGGTCGCAGCGGGCTCCACCCTTGCGGTCATCGGCCCGAACGGCTCGGGGAAATCCACGTTGCTCGGAACCCTCGCCGGAACCGTCGAGCCCTCCAGCGGCACCAAGAAGGTCAGCGGCGCCTCTCCTGCACTCGTGTTGCAGTCCACCGACGTCGACAAGAGCCTGCCGATCACGGTCCGAGACACCGTTTCGCTGGCTCGCTACGCCACGCTGGGACTCTTCGGGCGCTTCCGAACGGCAGACCGTGAGGCGGTCGACCAGGCGATGGCCCGAATGGCCGTCGATGACCTCGCCTCACGCCAACTCCATGACCTCTCTGGTGGCCAACGGCAGCGAGTGCTCGTTGCACAGGGACTCGCCCAAGACACCGACGTCCTTCTCCTCGACGAGCCGGTGACCGGTCTCGATGTCACCTCACGCTCCATCATCCTCAACGTCATCGACGAAGAAGCCGCCGCCGGCCGCACCGTCGTCATGACCACCCACAATCTGGACGATGCCCGGCGCTGCACCCAGGTCCTCCTTCTCGACACGACCCCCATTGCCGTCGGCCCACCGTCAGAGGTCCTCACCGAAGAACACCTGCTGCGCGCCTTCGGGGGCCGGTTCATCCGCGTCGGTGACGAACTGATTCTCGATGATCCCCACCACTCACACTGACCAGAGCGACGAGTTCCCAGACTCCCTCCCAGTCGTTCCCATTCCTTCGCTAGGTTCGACAGATGGCCACCAACGAACTCGATGACGAAGTCGCGGCGCTTCTGCGCAACGCCGATCATCGCTACACGAAGGGTCGTCGACGTGTGGTCGCTGCCCTCCACGCCGGTGGCGGGCCCCTCACGATCACCCAGATCCTGACCGCAGACGACACGCTCCCCCAATCGAGCGTCTATCGGAGCCTGGCCGTCCTCGAAGACGCCGGCGCCGTCATCCGGATCGCCACGGGCGACGATTTCGCCCGATACGAGCTCGCTGAGCACCTGACCGGGCACCACCACCATCTCATCTGCTCGACCTGCGGCGACATCGCCGACTTCTCCCTCGACGGCGCCGTCGAGACGATTCTCGACCAGGCGCTCCTGCAAGCAGCAGGTCACGCCGGATTCGACGTCGACACCCACCGCCTCGACATTCTCGGAAGCTGCACGAGCTGTAAATGATGGGGCGGCTGGATTCACCCGAACCGTCCAGGATCGTCAGCGCAGGTAGCGGTCGAGATAGTCGACGGATCCGGTGTATTCGAGATTCGGAACCGCGGCGTGAGCGCCTGGATTGGCGTGCAAGGTCTTCTTTTCGCTTCCGAGCAGATCGAACAACTCGAGACAGGCGTCGCGCGGCACGATCTCGTCGTCCCACTGCACGAGGAACTGGACCGGGCAGGTCACGTTCGGCGCCATCTCGCGAAGCTCGCGCTCGTTGAGCCCTTCGGCTCCCAACAGTCCCAGCACTGCGCAACGGATGCGATCGTCGCTTGCCACCACGGGCACGCCCATCATGGTTCCCATCGACAACCCCCACCAGCCGGTCGGTCGAGCGCCGAGGTCTGCCTCGATGAAGTCGAACGCCAACCGCCAGTCGGCAAGGGCTCTGGAGGTGCCGCCACCGCCGACCCATGCGTCGGCGAACTCGTCCGGGCGGCCGGCGCGTCTCCATCCGAACGCGCCGGTGGGGCGCCGCACGTGCGACGCCCCACCGGAGGGGAACTCGAACTCGATATCAGTCGAGATCGAAACGATCGTTCCCCATGACCGTGGTCCAGCCGGAAACGAACTGATCGAGGAACAGCTCGGTGCCACCGGCGTCCGAGGCGTACTCCTCGGCGATGGCCCGCAGCTGGCTGTTGGATCCAAAGGTCAGGTCGACTCTCGTGGCCGTCCACTTGTCGGTGCCGGTGGCTCGATCCCGACCGACGAAGACGTCTTCGGCCTCGCCGACCGAGGCCCACTTGGTGCCCATGTCGACCAAATTGGCGAAGAAGTCGTTGGTCAGCTGACCGGGGCGATCGGTGAACACACCGTGGTTGCTGCCGTCGACATTCGTACCCAGCACCCGCATCCCGCCGACGAGGGCGGTCATCTCGGGGGCCGACAGGTTGAGCATGTAGGCCTTGTCGATGAAGAGATGCTCGGTCGGCACCGCACCCTCCTTGGCCACGTAGTTGCGGAACCCGTCGGCAACGGGCTCGAGATAGCTGAAGGAATCGACGTCGGTGGAATCCTGGTCGGCATCGGTTCGGCCCGGGGTGAAGGGCACGCTGATGTCGTGGCCGGCCGCCTTGGCTGCGGCCTCGATCGCTGCGGTTCCACCCAGCACGATCAGGTCGGCAAGCGACACCTGTGCGCCACCCTTGCCGTTGAACTGACCCTGGATCTCCTCCAGCTTGGACAGCACGGGTCCGATCCCGGCCTGGACCGTGACGTCCCAGCTGCGTTGGGGCTCCAGACGAATTCGGGCGCCGTTGGCGCCGCCCCGGTAGTCGGTACGACGGTAGGTCGAAGCCGAGGCCCACGCAGTCGACACCAGCTGGGCCGTGGTGAGGCCTGAATCCAGTAGTGCCGACTTGAGCTCGGTGATCTCGGCGTCGCCGATCAGGGCTCCCTCAGATGCCGGGACGTTGTCCTGCCATGTGAGCTTCTCGCCAGGGGCCTGAGGTCCGACGTAGCGGATGGCCGGGCCCATGTCGCGGTGCAGGAGCTTGAACCAGGCCCGAGCAAAGGCGTCGGCCAACTGGTCCGGATTCTCGAAGAACCGCTTGGAGATCTCGAGGTAGGCCGGATCGGTGATCATGGCCATGTCGGCGGTCGACATGGTGGGCTTGGTCTCGGGCGCACCATCTTCGACCGGCGGAACCATGAATCCGGGCTTGACCTCCTTGGGCTGCCACTGCTGAGCGCCGGCCGGGGAGTGGACCAGCTCCCACTCATGCCCGAACAACGTCTCGAGGTACTTGTTGTCCCACTGGGTCGGGGTCGGAGTCCAGGCCCCCTCCAGACCGGAGGTCACGGTGAACTGACCGAAGCCGGTCTCGTTGCTGTTGACCCAGCCGAACCCCATCTCGCCGAGTCCGCCGCCCTCGGGCTCGACACCGACGGCGTCGGCCGGACCGTTGCCGTGCATCTTGCCGAAGGTGTGGCCACCGATGGTCAGGGCCGCCGTCTCCTCGTCGTTCATGGCCATCCGCTCGAAGGTCTCACGGATGTCCATGGCTGACTTGAGGGCATCGGCCACACCGTTCGGGCCTTCGGGGTTGACGTAGATCAGACCCATCTGGACCGCGGCAAGCGGGTTCGCGAGCTCGCGCTCACCGGAGTAGCGCTCGTCGCCGAGCCACGTGGTCTCGGGGCCCCAGTAGATGTCGTCCTCGGGCGCCCAGATGTCGG
>RCMY010003707.1_pt1 | contig 16633 bp, 16 predicted proteins | sample 2041341 | NCBI WGS metagenome assembly RCMY01 (sample SAMN09708234, study PRJNA481090) | Marine sediment metagenome, whole genome shotgun sequencing project. | reverse complement strand
GATGTTTTCCAGCGGCCAGCCCAGTGCAATCGCTCGCTCTTTCAGCGCATATTGCCGCTTCGTGCTTTCTGAATTTTCAAAGACCTGGCGAAGCGTCGATTGCCGGATGTACAGATACGCCTGCTTTTTGAGATGCTGAGGCGTCACTTTATCGTGCGCTGTCATACGCTGTCTCCCGTTTGTCATTCAACGCCATCGTGGCCATAATTGAGATGATCTGGGCGGTCACGGTGTCGTCGGCTGTCCGGCGCGCTGCCGGCAATTCACTGGCCGGTCGCACTGCGGACGCGTCGCCGGCGTTAATCCACGCCCATAGCCAAACCGCCATGCCCTGGTGCAGCATCAGGGCGAGTCCCTGGCCTGTGGAAACGCCTCCGCCCTGGCAGCGCATCACGTAGCCTCTGACTTCTTCATACCGAGACACCATGGCGTCCTTCGGCAAAGCATCCATGACGTCTGCCGCTGGGGTGCTTTCCTCAGCGTTTTTTTTTCCACCGTGCCACCGCTCTACCGATACTGCGTGGATGCACAGCGATGGCAAAGTGCTGCCGAACGATCTCAGCAAGTTCCTCCGCGCTCTGTTCTTTCTCGTCAACAAGGCCCGTGACAAAGGTCAATATCTCGTCCGAGAGCTTGTGTGAACGCCTGGGGCCTTTTTTTCTGGGGAGTAGGCCATACAGGCCGCGCTCCTTGAAACTCGCCTCTGTCTCGTAGTAGGCGAAGCGTGAAAAGCCATAGGTTTCAGATGCCCTGGTGACCGGCCATTGGTCCTGCTTGACGCGGCGCAGCATTTCGTATTTCACCTGCACCACATCGTGCGGGTCAAAGAAGTGATTGTCCTGGAATAACTCGTCCACCACCTGGCGGTGATTTTTGTACAACGTGCCTGAGGCGCTCAGTGCGTCGGCCTTTGCGTCACCCGTTTTGTCGTTTGTCATCCGCTTTCCTGTGAAGAACACTATATGTAATGTGTATTATGTGTATATGAACAATGTTGTCAACTATATTTTCTCGTGATATCACTTTAATGCCTGCATATAATGTAATAAATTGATTTATGTAAAATTGTATACTCAAATAATCACAAAATATGACTAACATTACGAACATAAAAGACCTAACACACCAACGCGGTTCAGCACACTGCTCACTTGGCGTTTCACCGGTCGCTGTCATGGATGAGTGCCGCCAAGTCGAGCAGCTCCTGAATTCTCAATCGAGAGCGACCGGCAGATACCACCACGAATGGATCGGGTGGCAGCGCATCGGTAAAGCCTATAGGGACAGACTTTTGATCGCCTTGATCATCCTCGTAAAAAACTCTGGTCTGCCCCCAGGCATAACGCTTGTCGATATACTTGAATGTCTTGCCAACCTGCGGGTGAAACGGGTGAGTTATCTGAATGTTGGATAACTGACGTGTCGAATGCGCTGTAGTTGACAGTAGCTGCCAAAGGCCGCGTTGAACGCAGCATTCGGTATATCCGGGAAAATTTCTTCGCCGCCCGGGACTGGTCAGATATTGATGACCTGAATGCGCAGGCCGACGCCTGGTGCCGGGGTCACAGCAGCCGCCGCCCGTGTGCAGAAGATCCGCGCATGACGGTCGCTGAAGCGTTCGAGCAGGAACGATCCCGTCTCCTGGCGTTACCGAACACCCCGTTCCCGGCAGACGACGGCGTCGAGGTGCGGGTCGGCAAGACACCGTATGTCCGCTTCGATCTGAACGATTACTCCGTGCCTCACACCCTGGTGCAACGCACCCTCACGGTACGCGCTTCACTGCATTCGGTGCGCGTGCTGGACGCGGGTGAGGTGGTGGCCGAGCATGGGCGTGTCTACGGTAAGCGCGAACAAATTGAGGACCCGGCACACATCGAGGCGTTGGTGAACGTCAAGCGGGCCGCACGGCACCATCGTGGCCAGGATCGTCTGGCCTGTGCCGCGCCGTCAAGCACGGACCTGCTGGAACGCGCCGTGGCGCGGGGTCACTCGCTGAACCGTGTGATCAAGGCGCTTGAGGGTCTGCTCGATATGTACGGTGCGACCGAACTTGAACACGCCATCACGGAGGCGTTGCAGCGTGACGTTCCACACCCCGATGCCGTCCGCCAATCGCTGGAACGTCGACGCGAAGCGCGGCAGCGGCCGCCACCGATTGCCATCCCCCTGTCGGGCAACGACAACGCCCGCCACATCGTCGTGCGCGCCGCGTCGCTCGCCGCCTACGACCAACTCCATGACGACAACGAACACGACCGTCACGAGACCGCCACAGACACACAGGAGCCACCGCATGACGACACGCAGTGAATCAAATACAACAGTGGATGAACTCAAACGCCGTGCCGGCAACCTGAAGCTGCACGGCCTGGTGGCCCACTGGGATGAACTCACCGAGCCGCAGTTGGCCTGGCTGCACACGTTTATCCGCTGGGAAGAACAGGAGCGCCAGCAGCGCGGTCTGCAACGACGACTGAGCGCGGCGCATATCGGTCGCTTCAAACCCCTGGCGGACTTCGACTGGACGTGGCCCGTACAGTGCGACAAAACCGCCGTCACGGAGCTGATGACCCTCGACTTCATCAAAGAGGCCGTCAATGTCGTGCTGGTCGGACCTAACGGCGTCGGCAAATCAACGATTGCACAGAACATCGTGCATCATGCGGTGATGCAGGGGCATAGCGCGCTGTTCGTCAACGCCGCGCAGATGCTCGGCGATCTGGCCGCACAGGATGGCGACAATGCCTTGCGCCGCCGACTGAAATATTACGCGCAGCCCACGCTGCTTGTCGTCGACGAGGTCGGCTACCTCTCCTACGGCAATCGCCACGCCGATCTGCTGTTCGAAATTGTTAGCCGACGCTATGAAACCAAGCCGACGATCGTCACCACCAACCGACCCTTCACCGAGTGGAACGACGTGTTTCCCACGGCGGCTTGCGTTGTCTCCATTGTCGATCGACTGATCCATCACTCGGAGATTATCGTGCTCGAAGGCGAGTCGTTCCGAATCAGGGAGGCGAAGGAGCGGGCCAGCAGAAAGAAGCGGACTTCAACATCACAACGAACGGTGCCGTCGAAAAAGGCGCGTTCAGCATCCGACTGAGGCAGATGATCATGAGCATGAAAGTCACCCGATTGCATACCTACTGGACTGCCGAAGGAGCCTATACCGTTATCACGTTCCTGGACGTACTGCGAGATCAGCTCCTGGAAACGTGGCGACGCGCTAACTGACATGCTGCGTGACGCATCGGCAAACCCGGCTCGGCATAAGGAGCAGATCGAGTTTGAGTTCGACGACGACATTGAATTCTAGAACGTGGAAAGTGCCAACGACCGGTGGGTGCCAAGCCGTCTTTGGCTCATCATTGAATCGCGGCAAATAACCGCGCTCTTACTCCGGCAACAACAGCAGTCATAAGCGCTGCTATTCACCGCAAGCTATCGGATTGTCCTGATAACTAATCCAGTCACTCCAACTGCCGACATAGAGTTTGGCATTTTCAATTCCAGCTTCTTGCAGTGCAATCAGACTGTGGTTAGCGCTTACCCCCGAGCCACAATAGACGATGACTTCTTGGGCGTTGGCTAGTCCCAAATCAACAAAGCGTGCTGCCAATTGTTCGCTAGGCTTGAAATAGTTACCGGAAAGGTTGTCGGCGAAGGGTACGCTGAGCGCTCCCGGTATATGCCCAGCTTTGTGATCCAGCGTTTCGTTTTCGCCCCGGTAACGCTCGGCGCTACGTGCGTCGATTATTTGCACCGTGGGGTTGTTCAGGTTTTGCTTTACGTAGTCCATATCCACTTGCATATGTGGCCGTAGGTTGAGCTTAAATTCACTGCGGCCGAACTCCGGTGTTTCCTGATTGGTAGCATGGTCTGCCTCAACCCAGGCGGGCAGGCCACCATCCAGCACTTGAACTGCGTCATGCCCCGCATACTTAAGTAGCCACCAAAGGCGGCCCGCACACGCGCCTGCCTGCTCGTCGTAGACGACTACCTTATTGGAGTTGCCGACGCCAGCCTGCGCAAGAGTAGTTGCAAACTGCTGCATGTCAGGCAGCGGGTGCCTGCCGCCATGCTCGCCCACCGGAGAAGATAAATACTTGTTCAGGTCAAGAAAAATCGCCTTGGGAATATGGCCTGCGGAATACGCAGAATAGCCGGCAGCGGGATCACTCAATGCAAAACGCGTGTCGATAATACGTAGATCGGGATCAGCGAGCTGCTGGCTTAGTTTTTCCACAGTAATCAGATTCGACATGTTTATTTCCTGTTTATACTTTGACTCATGATGAGTGCTTCATCAGTATGATTGCTGCGTATATGGCTTCTGCAGCCGCCTCTAATCAGTTTTGGTCAGTAATATTCCGCGCCAATTTTGCGAGTTCGCTCACATGCGAATCTTCAATACCAAGATTTTTCAGTGCTATGTCGAGCTCTAATAAATAGTCTATGTTGTGGCCGCTTGGACCGCTGCTGTTTGCGATGTGGGCTGCAATCTCGTCCAGTGGTGCCGCGCCAAGAAAAGCATAATTATCCACTTCAGCAATATACACCGTACCTTCCTGTTTGCTACCGTCGTCGAAGTGTAGCGCGGTATCCACCCGCCGGTAGCCGTTTTTCTCACGATGATCAAGATGTTCAAACACGTCTTCCTTAACGCGGTAGGCCATACCTGCACAGGGTTCGCCCGGCGACTCGATCAGTGTTACCACTCTGCCTGGCGCATGCGGCAGGCCACGATGATCGTGCGAGCCCTGCCAAAAGCGCCGCGACCAGCCGGTAATGCTCGCTGGTTGTTTTTTAATATAGGGAAAGTCGACCCGAAAAATTAGCGAGCCGTAGCCGAATACCCAGTGTTCATTATGCATGTAGACATTGTCGCTGGCTGAACTGGTTTCGGCAAGTTGGGATTCGACTAAAGACTCTGCAAAGCCGCAGCCAGCGCTACACCTTATCGAGTGACGTCGGTATCATTTGTTTTCCTGGACTGCAATACCTGCGTACGACACAAGTTGTCAGAGTTGTACCGAGAGTACTTGGTTGCATAGTTACTTTACGACTTTCATACTTCCTTCATTAGATTGTTTGTGGAAATACACAGCTCCGAAATGAATGGCAGAACAACCAACGGGAGAATTATCCGGTTCATTGCTTTGTTAACTGTGGGACGCCGTGTGCTAGCAGCACATAGGCGAAGCCTGTGACCCAAACGAGGGGCGACCCATAGTTGAATCTTTGATACAAGCCGAAACCTTCGCCTAATTGAGAAAATGTCTACAGGGTATCTCTATTAATTGCTTGCGCCCTTCGGGGCTTACAGACGAGCCCAGGCTCTACGTTATCATTTCTAGACGTGCAACCAGCATGCCTTCAAAATGACGCCTTGATCCTGAACTCGTCTTTAAGCCAGAGGCCACAAGCAATTAATAGAGGTGCCCTTCAGCTTATATTATGGCTCTCTATTTAAGCCACCAAGCTTGTCCAGTTCATTGTCTTAGCTGCCGATCGGGTGGCACTCACTCAGAAGGTACTTACGTAAAAGTATTTCGCTTCGCATTACATAGACGATGTATATTCTTTTTTCCTGAACGCGATAAAAAATACGACATGGTTTAACTACGATTTCTCGGTAGCGAGTGTTACGTGAGAGCTCAGACGGCTTTTTTCCAGAATTGGCAAATTGCTTTAGACGCTCAACCTTGGAAAAAACCTGTTGAACTAGATTATGTGCCGCATTGGGTTTGTCCAGTGCAATATACTCAGCGATTTCATCAAGATCGATTAGGGCTGGCTCCGTCCATATTATTTGAGCCACTTGGCCATTTTCTCTCGAGCTCGCGTGTGCGAATAAGTATGTCCTTCTTGAATGGCAGTTTCGCCACGAGCAATGCCTTCTAGAATACTCATACGGTTCTGCAGCATTTCGTAGTAATCCACATCAACAAGATAGGCAGATGGCCGACCGTGCTCTGTTATTAGCACGGGCTCTTTAGACTCACGCAAGTCTGAGAGTATTTTTGTGGCTTGACGTTTCAAAGTCGTTACGAGTTCTGTTTTCATAAAGTGATACTATTCTATCACTCTGGGTTATGCAAATACTTAGGAAGTTAACAGCGAAACAATGCATGAACATAGAAAAGCACATTTCAAAATTATTTCTACCCGACGATGAAAGCTGGTTACGTCATGCCAACCCATGGCCAATCTGGACACGGTTTGCAACGTTGCCATTTATTTTACGGGGTTTAGAACCTAAATATTTATCTTACCCTTCATGGTATGACTTTCGTCTATCTAGCCAAAATGTGGTTTTTGGACAGGATGGTCTGGCTGTATGAAGATTTCCATACGCCTGGTGCAAAAGCAGCAAACAGAAACGCAGACGCCTAAGAGAAATGACTAAAGGCCGCCCCGGTTATTCCCAGCCATATCTTACCGCTACTTCACAGAATTTGTGAGACAGGCGTGCTCGGCAGCTTGAGCACCATCACACCCTTCGCGCGATCATGAACACAACAATACCGTTGTTCCCATGATGCCACTGGCGTTCAATTACAAAGCCGGCACTGGTAATCTCGTTAGCCAATTCAACTTCGGTCATTACGTATACGTCAGGCATAAGCCCAAGTATTTTGCCAAGCGGTGCGACCAGTTTTATAAAGCGCAGGTATGAATGGCCAAGGCAAGCCGTGCTGCTGACGAAGGTGCCACCAGGTTTGAGAATTCTGGCGACCTCAGCGATCACGGCTTGCCTATCTGGCAACAGGTGAATCACGTTTAAACCCAACACGGCATCTAAACTGGCGCTACCGGCATTGAACTCAGCCAGAGTTGCGTGAGTGAACCTGATGTTCTTGATAGCCTTTTCTCTGGCTTTATCGCGGCCGATTTCGATCATGTTCGCGGAGATATCAAGCGCTTCAATATGCTGCACATGCGCAGCGTGGTGAATGGCCGTTGTACCTGTTCCACAGCCAAATTCCAAAATGCACATGTCTGGAGTAAAGAAGCTCTGCGTTTCGCTGAGTTTCTTCTGATAGATTTCTTCGTTAGAAACCGAGCTTTTCGCGTAGCGTTCAGCCGCTTTGTCCCAGAATTTTTCAGACTTATTCATACCAACCTCTACGCCTAAGCTAAGGTGCATATGTGGCAGGGCAACCTAACGTTTGATAAGCAGTGGTGTACTATATCACTCAGCCAATCGATAGGCACGACACGCAGGTTATCTACACCGCTACAGCTCTGTCATGAAAGTTTTTGCTATAGCTGATCAGCGGGCGATCCATCGTGAAACAGCCAGCGGATCATGACGCTGTTATCCAGCACATACCCTCGCGGTGATCGTCGCTTTCGTCTAACGAAGCGATCTGTCAGAATTACAAGCTGAACTGAAACAGTGATTTCACACAACAGATGTTTTTGGAGATGTAATGACCGCCGTTTTATTCGTACTTGTTCTACTCATTATCGGTGCTTGGGTAATAGCCGTATTTCATTTGCGCGGTGAAAACCTCAGCGCCTTTGAGCAACAGGCGGGACAAAGCTTTGCCACCGGTGCCGGACTCAATGCGGAACACGAAGCCATCGCGCAGTCGCTACAGCTTTTTTCGGATCCGATGCAGAAAGCATCGCGTAAAGAGCGCCTGCAGCTTATGCGGGAATATATAAACAATTTTTCGGAGGGTAGGGAGATAGTCAGCAGCATTACCGCTGTGACCATTGCTGGCATGGCCGCCGAATGGGTAGTGGCACCGAATGCTGACAGCACGCGCCGGGTGCTTTATATACACGGCGGTGCGTTTGTTATGGGTAGCCCAAAAAGCCATCGCGTAATTACCAGCAAGTTTTCCGAGGTAGCGAACGCAGCGGTGCTGGCAATTGACTATCGTTTGATGCCGGAGAATCGGCGCATTGCCGGCATAGAAGATTGCCGCAACGCGTATCGCTGGATACTGGATAACGGTCCGGAAGGTAAGCAAGCTGCGTCAAAAGTATTCGTTGCCGGTGATTCTGCCGGTGGCAATCTAACCTTGTCCCTCATCGCCTGGGTGCGCGACCAGGGCCTGCGAGCGCCGGATGCTGCGATTGCATTGTCGCCTCTCACCGATAGCACCTTCAGCGGCCGCAGCATGAAAGACAATGTCGCCAGCGACATTATGTTGGGACCCCAATTCGGCAAACTCGCTAAAGTACCGCAGCCAATCCTGCTATGGACCAATTGGTTTGGTGCGCGCATCAAACCTAACGATCCAATCGTATCGCCTTTATATGGCGATCTTGCTAATTTGCCACCAGTGCTGTTGCACGCCAGCGAAGCCGAAATGTTAGTCGACGACTCACGCCGTTATGCCAACAAGGCCGCCGCCGCCGGCTCGCCGGTAAAGCTGCAAACCTGGGCGCATGTCGCTCATGTGTGGCATCTATTCGACCCTGAACTGACCGAGGCGCGCGAAGCGTTTGAGGAAATTCGGAAGTTTATAGCAGAGCAAGAGCAGGCGGCTTGATGTAGACGTTTGTTAGGCGGGCGTCTATTCTCCAGTAAATACGGGCTTTCTTTTTTCCTGTTTGGCAAGTAGCCCCTCACGCAAATCAGCTGAAGCAGAACAACGCTGAATTAGCTGCAGTGCTTCATTGTCATCCAGACTCCCATCGGCAGTCTGGTCGCAAATTTTCTTCATGGCCGCAACGGCTAGTGGCGCGAGGGAGGCAATGTTTTCAGCCATTTGCTTTGTCGTATCCTGTAGCTGGTCGCGCTTAACTAAATGTGTCAGGTAGCCGAGAGAGAGCAGCATCTCGCCGTCGAATTCCTCGCAGGCAATCAGCAGGCGCTTGGCGGTAGCCAGACCCAGACGCTGCACGTAGCGCTGGATACCGTTCAACGGGTAGCAGAGCCCTAAGCGGGCGGCGGGCACCACCAAGCGCATGTCAGCAATACCGATGCGAAAATCGCAGCACAAACCGATTTCGGCACCGCCGCCGTAGGCACTGCCGTTGAGGGCGCAGATTTTTGGAATGGGCATAGCGGCTAGCGTGTCGGTGAGGGTTTGAAATATCTCACCGCTCATAGCCCCTGAGCTGAGTTGATTCAGCGCCGCGCCCGCGCAGAAGGTTTTTTCGCCGCTGCCGGTAACGACTAACACCCTAATGTGATGATTCTCCTTCACACGCTCAAGATGGGCGATAAATTGTTGTATGTCCACTTCGGTAAGGGCGTTATGTTTGGCCGGATTGGCCAGTTGAATGCGGGCGATGTGATCGCTGCTGTTAAGGCGAATGTTGTCAGTCATTATTGCTGCGGTGTCCTGGGTGATTTAGTGATTAGTATTGCCAATTGGCGATAACGATACAGTCTGTTGAACGTCCTACCTCTCAAACTTGGTAGACAATATTATCGAAGACACCGTCTTAACCACACCTTCCATAGCGCCAATGCGGTCCAGCGTTTGGTCCAGCGTTGTGGTGGAATCGGTACTCAGCATGGCGATCATGTCGTAGATGCCGTTGACCGCGTAGAGGGCTTTCACGGTTTGCAACTTTTTTAGGTCGCGCGCAATTTGCGCGTTCAACTTCGGTTCCGAGGTAATCATCACCTGCACTTTAATTTGTCGGGCGGCGAATTCGTCGCTTAAGCGTAGCGTGTAGCCTTTTATTATGTCGCGGCGTTCCAGCCGTTCGATCCGGTCTTTTACCGTAGATCTTGATAGCTTCAGCTTACGCGCCAATGCGGCGATTGATTCCCGACAGTTTGCGCTTAGCAGGTTGAGCAACTGTTTGTCTGTCTCATCTAACAACATGGTGCGGATTAACCCGTTTTGCCAAAGGGGGGTGAGAACGAGCACGTTGTGACCAGAAGCGATCACTTTGTCGAAATAACCGTGCATTTGCTTAAAATATTATAGCAAACTGTTAAGTTGCACTATTCATTTTGCCTGATACCAGGCATAAACTTGCAAGCATAGACTTTAGCGTCGATGACAGGAGCGTTTCGAATGAAAAATATTCTATTGTTGGGTGCCGGCAAAATTGGCGGCATTATTGCCGACTTGCTGGCAAACTGCGGCGACTACCACGTCACCGTTGCCGACGCTGACGCTGACGCACTGGCTCTGCTGCCAGAGCATGCGCAAATCACACGGCAACAACTCGACGTATTAAATAATGACCAGCTACTTGCCATTATGCGAGGCAAATTTGCCGTGCTTAGCGCCTGTCCGCACCACATCACCAGCTTTGTGGCTCAAGCTGCTGCCGAAACCGGCGTCCACTACCTGGATTTGACCGAAGATGTTGCCTGCACGCAGCTGGTGAAGTCACTGGCGGAAAATGCCAACAGCGCATTTATTCCACAGTGTGGCTTGGCGCCAGGATTTATCTCCATTGCCGCCTACGACATTGCGAAGCAATTTGACGAGTTGCAAAATGTGCACATGCGCGTAGGCGCGTTGCCGAAGTACCCTTCCAATGCGCTTAAGTATAATCTCACCTGGTCAACCGACGGGCTGATTAACGAGTACTGCAATCCCTGCGATGCGATTGTTGAGCGTGAGTTACGCCAGGTGTTGCCGCTGGAGCAGGTTGAACATTTTTCGCTGGACGGCGTTAGCTACGAAGCGTTCAATACCTCGGGTGGCCTGGGCACGCTGTGCGAAACGCTGGAGGGCAAGGTGACCAATCTGAACTATCGCACGGTGCGCTATCCCGGTCACCGCGACATCATGAAAATGTTATTACACGACCTGCGGCTGATCGATCGTAAGGAGTTGCTGAAGGAAATTCTTGAAACGGCGCTGCCCATCACTTATCAAGACGTGGTGCTGGTTTTTATCAATGTGAGCGGTATGAAAGACGGTCGTCTGGTGCAAGAGTCGTACGCTAATAAAATCTATAGTCAGAAGGTTAACGGGCGTTTGTTCAGCGCAATTCAGATTACCACTGCGTCGGCAATTTGCACGGTGCTGGACCTGTTAGCAGATGGAAAATTACCGCAAACAGGTTTTGTGCGCCAGGAGCAAATCGAGTTTAGCGATTTTATTACTAATCGCTTCGGGCAATACTACGGTGAACCGCAATAGCTTACTCGCGAGGAAAGATCATGCAAAGCAAAATGACCGATCTGTTAGGCCAACTGGGAATCGACGAAGCCGTGCTTCGTGAGGGTGATATGCCAGTCACAAGCCCTATCGACGGGGCAGTTATCGGCCGGGTTAAAACATCATCGACCACCGGGGTGGACGCGGCAATCTCAAGCGCCGTCGATGCATTTAATCAATGGAAGATAATACCCGCACCCAAGCGCGGTGAACTCATTCGCGTGCTGGGCAATAAATTGCGCGAGCACAAACAAGCCCTCGGCGCGTTGGTAAGCCTGGAGTGCGGCAAAATCTATCAGGAAGGCCTGGGTGAAGTGCAGGAGATGATCGATATTTGCGACTTCGCCGTAGGCCTGTCGCGCCAACTGTATGGCTTAACGATAGCGTCCGAGCGGCCAGGTCACCGCATGATGGAAACGTGGCAGCCGATCGGTCCCATTGCCGTTATCTCCGCTTTCAATTTCCCGGTCGCCGTATGGAGCTGGAATACGGCGCTGGCAATTGTGTGTGGTAATAGCGTGGTGTGGAAGCCCTCTGAAAAGGCTCCGCTAACGGCTGTCGCCTGTGAAAAATTGTTTAATGAGGCCGTGCAAGAAGTTGGTGATGTGCCAGTCGGCTTGGTGCAAGTCATCCACGGTGATGCCGAGGTAGGCACGCAACTGGTAGCGGATACACGCGTGCCGGTAGTCAGTGCAACCGGCAGTACAGCAATGGGGCGCAAGGTGGCACCCGTCGTCGCCGAGCGGTTTGGTCGCTGCATTCTCGAACTGGGTGGTAACAACGCAATTATTGTCGCCCCTTCGGCAGATTTAGAAATGGCAGCGCGCGCTATCGTCTTTGGAGCGGTCGGCACGGCGGGGCAACGCTGCACGTCGACCCGGCGCCTGTTTGTACACGAAGATATCTATTCCAAATTGCTGGCTGCTGTAAAAGCGTCTTACCAATCGATCAAAGTCGGCAACCCGCTGGATGAAACAACGCTGGTTGGGCCACTGATTGATGAGCAGGCCTTTAAAAATATGCAACAAGCTTTAAGCGTGGCAGCACAGAGCGGGGCTGCCGTGATAGGTGGTGAGAGGGTGTTGGAAGCGGAATATCCCAATGCCTGGTACGTGACCCCGAGTCTGGTAGAAATGCCGCCTGCGGATTCTTCGGTGCAGAAGGAGACCTTTGCACCGATATTGTATGTTTACCGATATAGCGAATTGAGCGATGCCATTCGTTGGCATAACGATGTGCCGCAAGGCTTGTCGTCGGCTATTTTCACCAATGATATTCGCGAGGCTGAAACCTTCGTTTCGGCGGTGGGCAGCGACTGCGGTATTGCCAACGTGAACATCGGTACCAGCGGCGCTGAAGTCGGTGGCGCGTTTGGCGGCGAAAAAGAAACCGGAGGAGGTAGGGAGTCGGGCTCTGACGCCTGGAAGGGGTATATGCGGCGCTGTACGTCGACCGTCAACTACTCTACTGAACTGCCGCTGGCACAAGGTATTGAATTCAACATTTAACCTTACATAAACAGTGCCGGAAACCGTAGGGTGCGTCATGCGCACGCCGCCAGTTAGCGCAGTTGCTTGCGAAATATGATGTGCACGCCGCACCCTACGGGAGGACTTTAACGCGCTATGAACAGGGCAGAGATTCTGCACGCGAACTTTATCCGCAGGGTGAAAGCAAGCGATTTTCCAGCAGCGACTGTTAGATTAAGCCCTGCTGATGTGGGACTTGGCAAGGTAGCAGTTGCGGACCTGTTTGAATCGCAGCTAATGAGCCGGCATCTTGATCTGGCATCGCGTCGCTTAAGCGCGCGTAAGGAGAGTTTTTATACCATTGGCAGTACCGGCCATGAAGGCAACGCCGCGTTTGGCAAAGCGTTTCGCGTCACCGATATGGCCTTCCTGCACTATCGTAGTTGCGCATTAATGCTGCAGCGCAGTAAGCAACTACCCGGTGAGACCCCTCTGTATGACACGCTATTATCATTCGCCGCATCCAGTGACGACCCTATTTCCGGCGGTCGTCATAAAGTCTTCGGTAGCAGGTCTCTACTCGTACCGCCGCAAACTAGCACCATCGCATCGCATTTACCCAAGGCCATGGGAGCAGCGCATGCCATTGGTTTGGCGACCAAGCTGCGCCAGGTTAAAGCAACTATGCCACGCGACAGCATTGTGATTTGCAATTTTGGTGACGCCTCCGCGAACCATTCCACCGCGCAGGGCGCGATTAACACCGCAGGCTGGGCTGCCTATCAAGGTTCGCCTATGCCTATTGTGTTTATCTGTGAAGACAACGGCATTGGCATCTCTACCAGAACACCGGCAGGCTGGATTCAAGCCTGCTTCGAAAACCGTGCGGGTATCAAGTACGTCGCCTGTGATGGTCTCAATATTCTAGACACTTATAAAGCGGCAGTAGAGGTGTGTACCTACACGCGCCAAACCAGAAAGTCAGTATTCCTGCATTGTCGCACGCTGCGCCTTGCCGGGCACGCCGGTTCCGATGTTGAAACCACGTACCTGAACCGCGAACATCTGGAGGCGAACGAAGCGCAAGACCCGTTGCTGCACACGGCGCGGATTTTAGTCGAGAACGATATTCTCTCTGCGATTCAAGTGTGCGCTATTTATAGCGCGATGGAAGCACGGGTAGCGCGCATCGCCGAGATTGCCATTGACAGACCCAAGCTGAATACTGCCGCCGCTGTGATGGCGTCAATTGCTCCGTCGCGAACAGTAGCCGAGCCTGCGCCGCTGGTGTCGGCAGCGGCTAGAACCGAGATATTCGCCGCCGATCAACGGCTGCTGGAAAGACCGCAACATATGGCGCGGCTTATTGGTCTGGCGCTGGCCGATATTATGCTGCAATATTCCAACGCTGTTATCTGCGGCGAAGATGTGGCAAAGAAGGGCGGTGTCTACGGCGTGACCAATGGCCTGGTGGAAAAATTTGGCCGCGCACGAGTGGTCAATACGTTGCTGGATGAACAAAGCATCCTCGGCCTGGCCATCGGCCTGGCGCATAACGGCTTTCTACCCATTCCTGAAATCCAGTTTCTCGCTTACGTGCATAACGCTGAAGACCAGATCCGTGGCGAGGCGGCAACGCTGTCATTTTTCTCGTCAGGTCAGTATGCCAACGGCATGGTTATTCGCATTGCCGGCCTGGCCTACCAAAAAGGCTTTGGCGGGCACTTTCACAATGACAATTCATTCAACGTGTTTCGCGATGTTCCCGGGCTCATCGTCGCTTGCCCCAGCAACGGGGGCGATGCAGTGCAAATGCTGCGTGCTTGCGTTGCGCTTGCGCATGAGCAGCGACGAGTCGTGGTATTCCTGGAGCCAATCGCGCTGTATATGACGCGAGATTTATACGCGCCAGACGACGGACTTTGGGCGGCAGATTACGCGGCGCCCAGTGGTCGTAACGTGATTGACTACGGTGAACCGGGTGTGGCGGGCGAGGGCAGTGACCTGTGTATTCTCACCTACGCCAACGGCTACTATCTCAGCCTGCAAGCCGCGCGCAGATTGCAGGAGGAGCATGGCAAGCTTTGCCGAGTGGTCGATTTGCGCTGGTTGTCACCTCTTAACGAAGACGCGATTGTTGCTATTGCCAGCGCGTGCAGATCAATTTTGATCGTTGACGAATGCCGGCGCAGCGGCTCGGTAGGCGAGGAATTGATGACGTTATTAGTGGAAAAAGACGTGCCGGCTCCGGCAGCCAGAGTCACCGCTGAGAATTCGTTTATCCCGTTGGCGGCAGCTGCAAATTTGGTCTTACCCAGTGTCGACTCTATTGTTGAGGGCGCGCTTTCGGTGATGGGACGCAAGCAATCATGAGACGGGAGACAGTCATTGTCATTTGCCCGGGCCGTGGCACCTATGGCAAAACAGAATTGGGTTACCTGAAAAATCATCACAGTGACAAAATCGACTTTATCGACGCCATTGATCGCTATCGTGAACAGCAGGGTCAGACGCCTGTCTCGGCGCTTGATGGTGCGCCAGCATTCAAGCCGTCACTGCACACCACCGGCGACAACGCGTCGGCACTAATTTACGCCTGCGCACTGGCCGATTTCCAGAGCATCGACCGGGAAAAATTCGATATCGTCGCCGTTACCGGTAACTCGATGGGCTGGTATCTCGCTCTAGCCTGTGCAAACGCCTTACGGGAAGAGGCGGCGCTTAAGGTTGTTAACACCATGGGTACGTTGATGCACAACGAGGCAATCGGTGGCCAGGTGGTCTATCCGCTAGTCAACGAGCAATGGCAAAGCGACCCTGCTCTGCAAGCCTGTGTTACCGAAACTATCGCTGCGTTGCTGCAGCAGCCTGATGTCGAAATTTACACGTCTATCAAACTTGGCGGTATGTTGGTGCTGGCGGCGAACGCCAAAGGTGTAACACTATTGCTAAGAAATTTACCGCCACAGCAACAGCGTTATCCATTTGCATTGCCCAATCACGCGGCGTTTCATAGCCCGTTAGTGCAGCCGTTATCGGTACGGGCGAAGTCTGTTTTGCCCGCTGGTTTATTTGCACATCCGGAGGTGCCGCTGATAGATGGCCGTGGCAAAATTTGGCAGCCCTATGCAACCGATCTCAACGTCATGTACGAATATACCTTCGAGCAGCAGATACATCAGACCTACGATTACTCAAAAGCCATTGAAGTTGCCATTAAGGAATTCGCGCCGGATAGATTAATAATACTCGGTCCTGGCACCATGCTGGCACCACCAACAGCACAAGTGCTAATTCAGCAGCGGTGGTTGGGTTTGTGTTGCAGGAACGATTTTGTCAAGCAGCAGGCTGATCAGTCGTTTATTCTTAGTATGGGGCGTGATGAGCAGCGGCAGATTTTGAGTCAACGGGCTGTTAATTTCGGTGGATAAGAGCCGTCAATGCAGAAAATCTGTACCGCTGTCGCGGAGCAAATGCCGTCGGCACCCATTAATTCGCTTGGCAAACCTAGCCGGCGCTGCTTTTTTTACCCTTGCTGACATTTTTATTAACGCGCTCTTTACCATCTTTTTTCTTGGCACGCCTTACAGGCTTGCCACCCTCCGCGCCCGCCTTTGAAATCTGCAACCGCTGGCCGGAGACCCAGGTCTTTTTCAAGCTGTTAAAAATATCCTTCGGCATACCTTCGGGTAAATCGACCAGGCTATGATCGTCAAAAATATTTATACGACCGATATGCTCGCTATCGAGACCCGCTTCGTTGGCGATAGCACCGACGATGTTGCCGGGCATGACCTTGTGGTCGTGGCCCACTTCGATGCGATAGCGCAGCATGCCTTCTTCTGGCTGTGAGTCTTTTCTGGCACCGCGATCCGGTCTTTTTGTCGATTTTCTTTCTGACGGCTTTCTTTCTTCTTTTTTGTCCCAGCTTTTGTCAGGCTTACGCTGCGGTTTGTTCTGCAGTAGCAGGGGTGTGTCGCCTTGCATCAGGTGCGCAAGTGCGGCGGCTATTTCCAGCGCCGGCACGTCGTGCTCCTGCTGGTACTCTTCAACCAGTTTGGT
>RCMY010004961.1_pt1 | contig 16638 bp, 15 predicted proteins | sample 2041341 | NCBI WGS metagenome assembly RCMY01 (sample SAMN09708234, study PRJNA481090) | Marine sediment metagenome, whole genome shotgun sequencing project. | reverse complement strand
AAAAATAGAGAGAGAGAGAGAGAGAGAGAGAGAGAGAGAGAGAGAGATGTTAAATTACTCTAGAAGGAAGGCCCATCCATCCATCGGAATAAGTGTCGGCTGTTGGCTTATGTCTTCTCTTTGCAAATGCTTCGATCTGCTCATTGTTGAAACCCTGACCTTGTGCAGCACCATGCGCTTTGGTTTGCCTTGCCAGTCGGTTTGTATGGCAGTAACAAAAGGCGTTTTGTCGAGACGCCTAGACCTACATTTCCGCCCGTGCGCACACCACCGATGTAGGCGTAATCAATCTCAACTCGATCCGTCAGGGTCGTGAGAGCATCTCGTTCGAGCATCATTTGCATGAACTTCAGTTTGAGCATCCAGGCGGTGTTATACCTCACACCCATCCGGCGCATCAGCTCCATCTCCAAAACTGCCATGCACTGGACTTCCGTACAATGATTATCCTGAAACGCCACCTCGCTAAGGCCTTTTTAAAACTGGATTGCGTAGCACACCATGTTATTTACTATATTAATAACCAGCACTGGTATTTTATACGACTATAGATGCGGCTGAAGCACATGGATATTCAGTTAATATTTTGCTGGTTCATTGGCATACGAGATTCAATCAATTCCACATATTTCGTCGCACTAAGACTGATATCTGAGCTGGCTATTCGCGGCGTTACTTGCTGAAGCTCTACTTTTAGAATTTCAAGAAATTCATGTTGGTTTTTACATATCGTTACCAATTGACTCTCTTCTATGCCTGGGACATCAGTTGATATAGAGCGGATGCCGATTGATTTGTACATCTGTAATTTCAATGGGTTCATGTAAGCGGAGACACTGTCAACCAAATGCGGCATTATTGCCACATCCATTTCCTGGGTAAGTCTAAGCGTATCCTTTTCGCTTAGTGGACCATGATATATGACATTTTTATTTTCAAGTAATGGAATAAGGTTGTCAATACAACGGCTTGCCGTGCCAACTAAGTGTACTATCAAGCTATCTGATGTATTCGCTATGCGATCAAGCAAATTCCAATCGATTCGATCATTCATATTGCCAGAATATATAATATTTCTATTGAGCGAAGACTTACTCCTTCGATCTTCCAGCGAATAATTGGCTGGCAGTTCATACCAATTTGGTATCACCTCACACTGTGCGCGACTACACACCACATTGTTGTCAACAAAGTAATCTCTATTTTTTTCCGAATTGAAAACTAAAGATTCACTGGAACGCAATAACATATAGTACTGAGAAACTCTGTAGCTCTCGTGTTTTGAACCACCCCAATAGAACTGATTATCCACGACATCAATAATCTTTGGATAAGCTCTGAAAGATCGCTCGAGTTTTTCATAAAATTGAACTATCGGAAAAATAATTAGGACAGAATTCATAGGAAGAATGGCGTTTTCCAGTAAAAATTTGTCTACACACTTCGATGCCAACGATCCACTTTGAAATACTATTTGATGTATTTCTACACCATCATCATTAACTTTTCCTTTTCTCTTATTAGAAACTTGTTCAAGAAGCATTCTATGCTCAGAGGTATAGTTTTCCGATAAATTTTCATAGTCGAATTCTGTTCTCATGTGCATCAGCTCAAGAATCACAACTCGCTTAGATGGATGTAGTCTTTTATATGATCTAGCTATCTGATCCACTCGTCGACCATAAAAACCTGAATCATTTTGCTTCCACAGAAGTACTAGCGTTTCTGGTGGTACTAGTTTGTCTAAATAATTTTCTGGCAAAATAGAAAATACATCCTTAGCCGACTCAGATTCACGAGCCATATTTTCGGCTTCAGAAAACGCAGCGAATGCTCCATCAATTGTAAACTCTTCGGTTAAAGCTATTTCTCCTTTATACACTATAGCGTCAGTTAGCTTTTTAGAAAAATTTATCGTGTTGAACAAAAAGACTCCAGGTATTTCGTTCAAATCAACAACACTTGGCCCCTCTGGTACAAGCACAGGTCTACCAACAGAAAGTGCATCGCCTATCTTAGAACTGATTTGATATTCGGTTACAGCATTGGCCGAATTATCATTGCCAGAAAATCCAGTGAGAATGATATCCATTTCACCGAGTTTCTCGTACAACTCACACATTGGGATATTTCCTTTTACAATTACACCGTTACTCTCTAACTCAGAAACCAACGCCGACGGATTCACGTCACCGTATACATGTAATTCCACTTGTACATCAGAAACCCAATTAAATGCCTTTATAGCACGAGCAGCATCAGTCAAATTTTTATGTTGCCTCACTGTGCCAATAAATCCAACTTTTATCTTAAAATCCGCCCCTATATTTCTAACTTCAAGCAATTTCCTTTCAGTTCGATTTGGATCGTAGAATCTGGCATGCCTAACAAGATTTGTTCCAAATTCATTTTTCAGTGTTATTGATGCTGCCGTTCTAGAACCTATTCTATCCGTCAAAAAACGGGAATAGTTAATTGTTGCATGTCCGTATGCCTTATTTTTGGCATTTTCACTTTTACTAAAATGCTCCTCATTATCATCAAAATCCAGTATTATCGACGAGTCATTATTTGATATAAGTTTCGCCAATTCAAAACTAGGAAATCGCGGCTTGCAAATCCAAATGGTTTCAAATTTAATCCCAGCTGCATGAATCGCTTGTTGATATATTTCCCGGCTCGCCCAAGGGATCATTAGTAAACATACATTCTCGTTTCGTATTGGTGCCCATGGCCTTTTGCCAAAGGCACCGAATGAGTACGTGACGATGATTGCCGGTCGTTTGCTACTAACGACATCGTATAATACCTTTGCTCTTCCAAGAGGGTTGTGTGTGCCATCCCAACATGTGATGGCGACCGAGCCAGGCTTCTTAGATATTTCATGTGCCTTAGCAAGCTGCAAAATGAAATTTTCTTCTACAGAGTGATTCTGGGAATAGTAGCTTGTAACATGCACTAATTCACTATTACATAGAACATATAATTCTACTTTTGAGTTTTTTTCTATTCCACCAACTTCGAATATGAATCCTGTTTCACCGGTAATACCCAGTTGGTCGTTGACGTCAGGCCGCTTTACGGGATAGTCGAATTCTGTCATTGGATGATCATTGACAAATAAAAATGGAATAGCCTTAGCAGATGGCGCGAGAAACCAACCGTAAATTTTTCCATCCTTTAACCCATCGATATTTCCAGTGATCGACTTTAGTATTCTTCCGTTTCTAAGCTTCTCCATAGCATTGTAGTTAGTCGATTTTTCCGTTGATCCAGTTACATCAGCGCTGACTGAAATAGAATTTATGTCGTTGAGCACAGAGGTATTAATCAGTGTTGGATCGGAATTGCGACTCGAACTTGCTGCAGACTCGTTGGCCGTCAATTTTTCGACTAATAGTCCTTGTGCTTCAATTTTTACTTGATGCGCTACATCACCAGACTTCATCATATCCACGCGTCGAGCAAAGCCCTTGTCAGATACGTTCGTAGATGGCACAGAGTATTGTTTCTTAGTACCAAACACTGCAAAATGAACCAATGGGTTGATTGGACTCGACTCCGATTCCATCTGTGTTGATCTGTAGTCAATCGTCGAGAAATCTGCAGATGGATCCAGCCCCTCAAGCCAACCCACGCTCAAATAATGTTCTATAGGTTGTAAATCCGAAGTCCCTGCGCTTGGATATTTAGCCATGTACCATTCAACATCGAAAAATTGATCAACTAACGAACGTAAAAATTGAAAGTTCCTGTCTGTTGCCTCTAATAGGTAAGTGCAAGATGTTTCACGATTTTCATTTTTTCCATGCAATAAGTAATGCAGAAGCGGATTCATATGCGACCTGACAACATCACTATTATTTTGTAGATAAAATTCAGTTGAGAAATAAGGTGAAGGATCGAGGTGCAAATGCCATCCATCAGTCAAATAGTGACTGACCGGGTCAACCGCAGTGAGCTGCCGTATCGACAACTGATGTTCATAAAAATCTACGTCAAAATATACTCGTAACAAGTCAACTTGATGTATAAAACTTGGATCGCTATCTCGTTTCAACACTAGATTGGTCGACATTGCTAATCGTTCCTATTGTTCATTACAAAGTGATATGAGTAGCTGAAAAGCAATTTCTGGACCACGCAAATATTGTTTCTAGCCTAATGGCACTGACTTGACCGGCAAGCCTATTTTCATGTCTGTGTTGGATGAAATCTCGACGCGCTGTGGACCGAGGTTCCGTTAACTCAGGATACCGTTAGTCTTTTCTATTGCCTTGGTTCGATTCCACGAAACGATTGCCCACACATTTCTGTCCAAAATCGTGCATCAGGGCCATTCAATCGTTACGGTTTTCCTCGCGTGCGTATCGGCCCAATGCCAACGACAGCTGGATGCTGTGCTCGAAGCTCGGTTCAGCGGGCAAACAGCCTGCCTGCACTACTTCCTGCACTATCAGTGTGCTGAGCAGGTTGTAGGCTAATAAATCGACCCAGATTGCCTTATTGCTCATCTCGGATGTTAAACAGCACGTCCATCCCCAGTGTCGTCTTGAAGTATCGAAAATCGAGCCCCACGTGCAACGCTCGGAACACAGGCCCGCTACTATCGCTTGCACCGAGCTAGGCGACACTTCGTGAGCTTACGGCCAGCATGCGCAAATTTACCCTGTCTGTGGTCTAGCGCCGTTGATCAGGGGCCGTTAGGGTAGTTCCAGGGGTCCTCGAATGAGCGTTATTGATTCTCCTTCCCTACGCGCGAAGCTGTGTGCATTGACAACAGGAGCACCACAGCATGCCTACATTCAAGTCCATCGCCGAACGCCGATCTTTCTGGAAGCAGCATGTCATCTCCTGCAACGATAGCGGGCTGAGCAAAGGCCAGCTACTGCCGTGAACACCAACTGACCTACCATCAGTTGATCTACTGGCTCTCTCAGTTCGAATCGCAACTAGCGGCCGCCGTGCACCCAAAGCAACGTCCGACAGCGAGCTGCAGAACCTCTCGATTGTTGCCGGTCGTGCTCCGCGATCATCAAGTACCGCAGACCAGCGTTCAAATCACACTGCCCAACGGCGCTAGCGGCATCACCGAGCAACATGTGCCAATGGCACGACAGTTGCTCAATCAGCTATGAAGCGCTACAGCTTGCGTCCGGATGTACAGCTTAAGTGCGTCTAGGTCTATCGAGATCACGTGGATTTCAGACTCGGTTACCGTGGCTTGAGTACGCTGGTCGAGCACGAGCTGGGGCATAGCCCGTTCTTACGTGGCAGCCTGTATGTGCTTCGCAATCGCCAGTGTGACAAAATCAAATGCCTGTTCTGGGAAGACAACGGCTTTGTGCTCTATTACAAGGCGTTGGAGAGCAAGAAGTTCCACTGGCCGCCGATGATGATTCATTGATCATGCTTACCGGTGAGCAGCTTTACTGGTCGCTCAGTGAGTATGACCTGACGCTGATGAAACCACTGGACGTCTTGCAATAAGAGTCAGTTGGATGAGTTTTATTGAGCTGAAAAAAGGAAGTGGAAAGTCCGTTTTTATACTGTACTTACAGGGTTCTGATACCTGCGTATGTTTAAATACAAAGCATGAAATGGGGCTTTCAATCAGCAGAGAATACACAGTACAATGACGGAGTTTCACCCGCTGGAAAGCTGTGTGTCGAACGCTTCGTCGCCGAGTAAAACCAGCTGACGCAGCAGCGCTTTGGCCCCAGCAGCGAAACCAACGCTGTGCAATCTGACCTCTTCATCGATCCCGATACGATTGACGAGACGACAGATGCCCCGAAAGAAGACCCAACCCCGAACAAGCCAAAGAAACGGCCCACCAAACACATCGACTGGTGGAATTTGATGTTGAGGATTGTCGGCATGAACTGACACCGCCAATCGACGAACCGTCAGTAAGCGGTTTCTTTTTTGCGTTGCGGACGGGGCTTCTCGGCTCCATTCGAGCACAGTGTCAACAACGATGAACGTATCCCCTCGCTCGTGTGCGAAAGCCGCGTAACTTTTTAACAGGCTGCCCTGCACCCGGTATTTAAATCCCAGAGCACGTTGCTGTCTGATGTACTCATCCACCCATTGTCCTATCGTGATGCGTTCTCAGGCCACTTCACAGCTAGCTCGTGCAGTACATTTACATCGACTTTGGCATAGTGCATCGTCATATCCGCACTGCGATGCCGCAGAATCGTCGATATCGTATCCAGACTGACTCCTTCACGCAGCCAACCCGTGGCGGCTGAGTGTCGTAATAAATGGGCGCCACAGAATGGCGGTGCATCGATACCCGAACGCACAATAGCTGCTTGGACGATCCCGGAAACGATCGAAGGGCAACTCAAGGGGTGATGTGGAGCTGTTGTACAGAGGAACACTTGTTCGTAATGGGTATCGCGAACTCGCCCTGACTCAAGGTAACGAAGAATGGCATCGCCGGCATCCTGAGGTAACGGTAAGCAGGACGCTTTTCTCGTTTTCCCGCGTAGCAATACGGTTGCCCTGTTCCAATCAATATCCGACATCAGCAAATTAACAACATCTGAGGCTCTCAGACCGAGACTCGCGAGTAGTAACAGAATGGCGTGACCTCTCATGCCCACGAGTTGATCGGTATCGCAGCTCTGAACAACCTGCCGCATGTCTTCAACAGAGATGTATCGTGGCAATGCAGACAACCGCCACTGCGCCACAGTTGGAACTGCTGCAATGAGTGAATATTTGCATAGACCCTTAGACACAAGAAACCTGATGTAAGCCCGAAGCGCTGTTGTCAACCGTTTGGAATTGGCTGGCCCATGGTGCTCGGCATATTTACAGACAAAGCGGCTGATCTGTTCGGCAGTGTATTGCTGGATGTTGTGACCAAGATCTGGAAATATTTGGTTGAGTGCACAGAGATAGTTTTTACGGTGATATTCACCAAACCTCGAACACAGCTTAGCCAGCTGGCAAAACCCTCTCGATCCCAATTACGGGGCGGTTCGATGTTGCAATGTGGCTCATCACCAACCACATTGTTCTCACGCAGATAGCTGACAAATCGACTGACACGACGTATGTATCTTTTGGACAAATAATTCTTTCTTCGAATTCCGGAACATAAGCAACGATGTCTCGAAAAGCGCTTCATGATATTCGCAGTAATGCAGCAGGGACTAATAGCGTTTTTGTTGAGCCAAGTGCCGAAATGACAAACGGCATCAGCATACCCTTTTATTGTGAGTGTGGTGAATCCAACCGACTTCATCTGCCTTGTGAAGGGCGCCAGGTAAGGAGCAAGTTCAAACGGCTCCAGCAATTGTTTGCTTTGGGGTATGGGCGAGAGTTTATTCATATCAGATCTCCAGTTGTCACCTCGGATCAAAGGAGGTGCAAGAAGACCGTATCTTTATGCGTAGATGTTTGTCATGTCGATTGCATTAATGCATGGAATATCAATTATTTACGATCGAACGCCACCGTCAGCAGCGCATAACAAAGTTGCGCACATAATTGCAAAATTCTTCGGGTGCGATCCCCAGCAGAATCGGCGTCTGGTGAGTGAGCAGAATCATCGGGCACCTGCCAGGGCGCTACGAAAGCCAAGAGCCTCAAGACGTTCGGCTGTGCGTTGTACTGAATCGAAGTGCACGCGGATATGACCGCGCAACTCAAGCATCAGTGCCGATGTCAAACTCGATGCATTATCCAGAGCACTGGGTATCGGTGGAGGCTCAGCAGCATCAAGCGCCACAAAGGATGGCATCTCGGTGAACTTGACGGAAGAGCTGCTGCTGTTGTTCTCATCATCAGCCCAGCTCTTCAGTGCTGTCGCGTTGATGCCCAGCGCAAGACAGACATGAAAGGCACGATGATGCTTGAGCAACGATACCGCCCGATGACGAAGATCCTCAGGGGTGCGGCTTCTTCTGGTTCGACCAGCGCGCCAGTGATCGAACTGGTGGCGAGCCTCCTCAAGTGAATGTCCTGGATCGATAGACTGGATTGATTTCATGCGATTGCTCCACAGTAGCGATGGGTCGTAGAGCAGTAGTTAATCAGATCGGCAATCGAAAGTTGTGCCTGCCAGCCGTAAGCTCACGACACTTCAGCCGACATTCAGTATTCACTAAATTATTCTATACTGCAGCCCAGTCACTGATAGTCTGGGAATTGCTGACTACTGACCCTCCAGCAGCAACGATGACTCGACCTCCAGTGCCTGATTTGCCCATACCGAATCGGCATTCTCGATATTATTGTACGCTGCAATTTTTTTCCAGTTCATCGGACTGCCCGTAACTCTGGAAGCAAAGGACCATAACGATTCGCCCGCATTCAATGTCATGCTGACCGATTCCACAACGACCTTACTGGCCTGAAGTGACTGTGTGGACTGAGCTAACGGATCGGGCCCCGAAATGCGGCGTGTGGTGTACCAGCCACCATTTTTGCTCTCGCAGCTACGCTGCGGCAATGGACGACCATCAATCGTTGCCAGCTTGCGGCACTTACGCCCGCTTGCAGCAATGTACGTAGAACTGATGGCAACTTCCCCAGTACCTTCGATATGCGTACGATCTGCACGCTCAGACCTGACAAGTAGCTGCCCCGCCCCATAATGCCCTTCGCTTGAGGATGTCGAATGGGTACCGCTCGTTGCACAGGCTCCCAGCACAAACGGTAGCAACAATACGATTGTTCTTATCCTGAAAACTCCTGCCATAACCATGCTCTATCAGCCTTTGCTGTTGGCAAAGATTTCAATCAGCCCGCACACCTGATCCTCTTCACCATCACGGGCGCCCGTTACAATCAGTGCTCGAATCTTGTACTTGCGCATCAGCACTTCGGCATCTGTCACCATGGCATCTGCGGAGATGGTGACCGGGACAGGTGTCATGAAATCGCGGACCCGTTTCTCGAGCATGGTAGGGTCCATGATCAGCGCGCGACGAAGATCGCCATCGGTCAGAATTCCCAGCAAACGGTCATTTTCAATGATGATGCATAGCCCCAGGCGCCCGGATGTCATGCAAAAAATAGCTTCTCTGACGGATTCGTCCGGCCCGATCAAAGGCAGGTTATCCGTCAGCATGGTGTCCGCGACACGCGAAAGCAGTCGTCGACCCAGCATGCCACCAGGGTGAAACTGGGCAAAATCGGATGGCTTGAAATCGCGTGCACGTATCAGGCATACCGCCAAGGCGTCTCCCAGTGCCATGATGGCCAGAGCCGATGTCGTTGGTGCCAGGTTATTGGGGCAGACTTCGCGTTCGATGTCCACTCGCAGTGTTACATCAGCCTGTTTCCCCACTGTTGTATTATCAGCGCCCACAATACTGATAATCTTGTTGCCAAAGTATTTCAGTGAGGGCATCAGCTTGAGGACTTCTTCTGTCTCTCCGCTGTAGGAAATCAATACGATCAAATCTTCGGCGGTGATCATGCCCAGATCGCCATGAATGGCTTCCCCGGGGTGCACATAGAAGCTCGGTGTTCCAGTCGAGGCAAACGTGGCCGCTATCTTCTTGCCCACAATGCCGGACTTCCCCATTCCGGAAACGATGATCCGTCCCTTGCAACTCAGGATCAGGCTGACAGCGTCATCAAATTCCGACCCTATCCTGCTGGCAATGGTTGCAAGCGCCTTACTCTGGATAGTAAGCGATTCAACCGCAGTGGGAATGAAGCTCGACGAGTGATCGTTGGAGCGTATGGTTCGTTGAGTAAGGCTCATCGTGATATCTGTTCTTGGAAGGCCATAAGGCCCATGGCAAGTGTCACGACTACACTTGCCATTTTCATACCAGAGCAGAGAAGGATTACCCTACTTCGCATTCCAGCCAGACCAGATTCAATGGTATGTCTGTCTCATCGCTACCTGAGACATGTCATAAAACGCCTTTAATTTAAGGTCCTGTGCCTGGCGTCATGCGTTTTAACGTCCGTCTTATTGTTGGACGAGCCCTTACACGTTAGCCCGTATTCGGCAATGCACGCTCGATCAGCTCAGCCATTGCAGCAGCATCACATGACGTTGCTGCCAGACAGTTGACATGCCCCATCTTGCGACCCGGCCGCGCCTCTGACTTGCCATACAGATGAAGATGCGCCCCTGCCTGCTCAAACAAGGCTGACCAGCAAGGTTCGCCCTGCGCCCAGACATCCCCCAACAAGTTCAGCATGCACACGGGTGATAACAATCGGGTGCTTCCCAGCGGCAATCCGCACAAGGCGCGAAGTTGCTGTTCAAACTGCGAGCAAACAGTGGCATCCAGCGTGTAGTGCCCACTGTTGTGTGGTCGAGGCGCCATCTCGTTAAACAGGATCTGCCCCTCCTCATCCACAAAGAATTCGACGGCGAGAACGCCGTGATAATCCAGCCCTTCAGCCAATTGCATTGCCAGTGTGCGAGCACGGTCGAGCAAGGCCTCATCCAGTGTCGCTGGCAGCGTCGATGTACTCAGAACGCCGTTGACATGAACATTCTGCGCGATGGGAAACACCGCCGTATCACCGGCGTATCCTCGAGCCAGTATCACGGACACTTCGGCTGCCAAAGCAATGCGTTTTTCCAGCACACAGGCAGTTTGCCCGTGACTCATGTATGCCGCCTCTACCTCAGCTTCTGATTGACACAGGATCTGCCCTTTACCGTCGTAGCCCAGGCGAGCCGTCTTGACAATAGCTGGCAATCCAACGTCGGCCACAGCCGCGGAGATATCGCCGCTATCCAGCAGGGAGGCGAACGGTACAGGTTGCAGACCATGTAGTTGGGCCACGGTTTTCTCAAGGTTACGATCCTGGGCGATACGAATGCTATCCGCACCAGGAGCCACTCGACAATGCTTCGCCAGGTGTTCCAGACTTTCAGCCGGTACATTTTCGAATTCTACCGTAACGGCATCGCACGCCATTCCCAGCTTGTTCAATGCGTTGATATCGTCGTAGGCTGCAACCAGCGTGTGCTCCGCCAACTGCATGGCAGGCGCGCTTTCATCCGGATCCAGTACCCAGGTGCTATAACCCAACCGTCTGGCTTCAAGAACAAAATAACGTCCCAATTGACCGCCGCCCACCACCCCGACGGTGGAACCGGGCAACAAGGGCGGGACGGGGACATTCACAGATTTGTTCGACATCAGGCTTGCTCGGGTGGCAGCGTCATGGCCTCGGCCTTGGCCTGCTGTTCCGCACGAAAGCTCTGGAGCTGCTCAGCCAGTCGGGGGTTTCCAACCGCCAGCATGGCGACGGCGAATAGCGCGGCATTCGCGGCTGCATTCGCGGCTCCCGCCTCTCCGATGGCAAAGGTGGCCACCGGCACGCCACGTGGCATCTGGACGATGGAATACAGAGAATCCAGGCCACTCAGGTGCCGACTGGGCACCGGCACGCCCAACACCGGGACCGTGGTCTTGGCTGCCAGCATCCCTGGCAAATGAGCGGCGCCCCCTGCCCCTGCAATAATGCTGGTCAAACCACGAGACGCGGCCGATTCGGCATAACGAAACATCTGGTCAGGCATCCGGTGTGCGGATACCACCAATTTCTCATGAGGAACCTCGAAATATTCCAACAATTCTACGGCGCGTTGCATGACTGGCCAGTCGCTACTACTGCCCATCAACACACCAACCTTAATTTCTGTCATTGGTACGGGAGATCCTTGTGGTGACAGCGCAGTATACTGGAGCCTCTTTCAAAGCTTCACACAAAACCTCCAGAGCATGAGCGAACAACCTACCGACAAAGGCCTGCATACCACCTCGATCAGCTCTCTGGAGCTGCAATACCGTGGCAAGGTGCGAGATATCTATGTCATTGACGAGGCCCATTGGCTGATTATCGCCACAGACCGCGTGTCAGCCTTCGATGTCATCATGCCCAACGTCATCCCAGGCAAGGGCAAGCTGCTGACCAAACTCGCACTCTTCTGGTTCAACCGTGTACAGGCGATGATTCCGAATCATCTGGCCAACTTTTCCCTGGAATCCGTATTGCCCGACCCGGCAGAGCGAGCTCAGGCACAAGGCCGTTGCATGATAGTCAGGCGTCTCAAGGCGATCCCGATCGAGGCCGTGGTGCGTGGTTACATCATTGGTTCGGGCTGGAAGGACTATCAGGCTACAGGATCTATCTGCGGGCATTCACTCCCTGAGGGTCTGCAGCAAGCCGACAAACTGCCGGAAGTTCTGTTCACCCCTGCCACCAAGGCCGAACTGGGCGATCACGATGAAAACATCAGTTTCGACAGCATGGCGGGGAGAATTGGGCAGAGCCTGGCCGATGACATTCGACGTGTGAGCCTGGCACTCTACAAGGACGCGGCCAGCCATGCTCTGGAACGCGGCATCATCATTGCCGACACCAAATTCGAATTCGGACAGGATGCACACGGGAATCTGGTATTGATGGACGAAATCCTGACGCCGGACTCATCCCGCTTCTGGGAAGCTAAAACCTGGAAGCCTGGAATCAGCCCACCAAGCTATGACAAACAATTCGTTCGCGACTGGCTAGAGACACTGGATTGGGACAAGACACCACCCGGACCAGAAGTGCCGCAGCACGTGATCGAAGGCACTCTGGAACGGTATCAGGAAGCGATTGATCGCCTGACTAGTTGATTTCCGAGGGCTCATGCGGATGTTCAGTAACTGAACATCCGCACCAAAAGGTCATAGTGGCCTGCAAACGAAAGGCAGGCCACTTTTTTCGACCAAGCGTCAGGCGACTGTAATGCGCTCATCCAGATACGCATCCTGAATGGCATTCAGCAATGCCACTCCATCCTTCATGTCTTTCTGGAACGCCTTGCGACCCGAAATCATGCCCATGCCGCCTGCACGCTTGTTGATAACAGCAGTACGTACAGCCTGAGCAAGATCGTTCTCGCCTGAACCACCACCAGAGTTGATCAAACCGGCACGGCCCATATAGCAGTTGGCCACCTGGTAACGCGCCAGATCGACCGGATGATCCGTGGTCAGTTCTGAATAAACTTTCGGATGTGTGTTGCCAAAATTGACAGCCGTATACCCACCGTTGTTTTCGGCCTGTTTCTGCTTGACGATATCTGCCTGAATCGTGGCTGCCAGATGGTTGGCCTGCCCGGTCAGGTCAGCAGACACATGATAATCAACACCGTCTTTCTTGAACGCCGGGTTGCGCAGATAAGCCCACAATACGGTGACCATGCCCAGCTCATGGGCGCGGTAGAAAGCCTCTGAAATTTCCTGAATCTGACGGCGTGAATCTGGCGATCCGTAATAGATAGTGGCACCAACAGCCAACGCTCCCAGATCGAATGCCTGTTCTACCTGGGCAAACAGTGTTTGCTCATAGATAGCCGGGTATGTCAGTGTCTCATTGTGGTTAAGCTTCACCATGAACGGGATTCGATGAGCATAACGACGAGAAACAGATCCCAGAACACCCAACGTCGAGGCAACACAGTTGCAACCACCTTCGATGGCCAGTTCGACAATATTGGCGGGGTCGAAATAGATCGGGTTCGGTGCAAATGATGCCCCCGCAGAGTGCTCAATACCTTGATCGACAGGCAACATGGACATATAGCCCGTCCCCGCCAGTCGACCACTGTTGAACAATTGCTGCATGGCACGCATGGTGCCGGGTCCGCGATCGCTGATGCCTATGACACGACTGACGTAGTCAGGCCCAGGCAGCTGGACCAGTTCCTTGGGAAGCCCCTTGCAGGTGTGATCAAGCAGGTACTCTGCTTCATCGCCCAATAGAGAAACTGTATCGGTCATAACTTTCGTCCTGTGAGTTGTTGTCAAAAATCAGAAAAATGCTGGCCTTGCTTCAATTCAAACGCTTCGAGAATTGAGCATCGCTACCGCTGGAAGTGTCTTTCCTTCTATAAATTCCAGAAAAGCACCACCGCCCGTGGAGATATAGGAGATCTGATCTTCTATACCGTATTTCTCGACAGCCGCCAGTGTGTCAGCTGAAGAGGCTGCAACGGCTTCGGCAACAACCTTGGTACCGTTACCAAACGCGTCTATCTCGAACACACCCACGGGGCCATTCCAGACAATTGTGCCCGCGTCGCGCAATATAGCGGCGTAACTTTGTGCGGTTTCAGGACCTATGTCCAGGATTCGATCATCACTCTGGACGTCTGCGGTGGCCCGTGTCGAAACTGGCACATCATCTGCCAATTCAGGCGCGCAGACAACATCCGAGGGTATGGGAATGGACCCACCCCGGGCTTCAGCCCGACGCATCAGTGTCGCTGCCTCACCGATCAGATCCGGCTCATACAACGACTTGCCCACCTCATGACCAGCAGCCGCAATAAAGGTATTCGCAATGCCACCACCCACAATCAGCTGATCGACCTTCTGGGTCAATGACTCAAGTACCTGCAATTTGCTGGACACCTTGGAGCCGCCGACGATAGCTACCAATGGCCTTCTGGGGTCATCCAGAGCAGCATTCAAGGCATCCAGCTCTGCGGCCAGTAACGGACCTGCACAGGCTACCGGTGCATGCATACCGACACTATGGGTGGATGCCTGAGCACGATGAGCCGTGCCGAACGCATCCATCGCGTACACATCACACAAGGATGCGTAGCGCTTGCCCAATTCTTCACCGTCCGCTTTTTCACCCACGTTGTAGCGCACGTTTTCCAGCAGTACGACTTCCCCTTCGTCCACTTCTGGCGGATTCTCCAGGTAGTCGCTAATCAGGCGTACAGGCTGCCCCAGCAATTCGCTGAGCCGATCGGCCACGGGTGCCAGAGAGGACTCAGCATCAGGCTGACCCTCCGTGGGGCGCCCAAGGTGTGACATGACCAGTACGCGAGCACCTGCCTCTATGGCGTATTGAAGCGTAGGTATAGAGGCGCGGATACGCGCATCCGACGTGATCATTCCATCCTTCAAAGGCACGTTCAGATCTTGTCGAATCAGCACACGCTGCCCTGCGAGCGGCAACTCCTTGAGTAGTTTCATCATAATCAGGCATTCATCGCCGCTACAGTGGTATCGAGCATCCGGCAGGAGAAACCCCACTCATTGTCATACCAGCTGCATGCCTTGACCAGGTTACCCGCCATGACACGTGTCATGCCCGCATCGAAGTTGGATGAAGATGAAGTGTGGTTGAAATCCACAGACACGAGAGGCTTGTCGTTGTAGACCAGAACATTGCCATCGGCGGCTTTCTGCATGATGCTGTTGACTTCTTCTACGGTGGTGTCTCGCCCGGCAGTAAACGTCAGGTCGACGAAGGACACATTGATGGTTGGCACTCGCATGGCGAAGCCATCGAGCTTGCCCTTGAGTTCCGGCAATACCAGACCAACCGCTTTGGCCGCGCCGGTGCTAGTGGGGATCATGGACATGGTGGCCGAACGAGCCCGGCGCAGGTCCTTGTGATAGACATCGGTCAACACCTGATCATTGGTGTAGGCATGGATTGTTGTCATCAAACCGTTCACGATACCCACGGAATCGTTCAGCGCCTTGGCCATGGGTGCCAGACAATTGGTCGTGCAAGACGCGCACGAGATAATCTGATCGGACGATTTCAGAATTCCTTCGTTGACGCCAAAAACGACGGTGGCATCGATATCAGAACCACCAGGCGCCGAAATGATGACTTTTCTGGCACCCGCTGTCAGATGCATGCCCGCTTTTTCGCGGCTTTTGAACAAACCCGTGCATTCCAGCACGACATCAACGCCCATTTCACCCCAGGGCAGTTTGGATGGATCGCGCTCTGCAAATACCTTGATGCGGTCGCCATTGACGACGATATCGTCACCATCGACAGTTACCTCACCCGGAAATCGGCCATGCGCCGTGTCGTACTGTGTCAGGTGCGCATTGGTAGCGGCATCACCCAGATCGTTGATGGCAACAACATCGAACTCCGTCTCACGACCCAGCTCATGGATAGCTCGCACGATATTTCGCCCGATGCGGCCATAGCCGTTGATTGCAATTTTGATTGTCATCTGGAAACTTTCCTTTTCATTGGTATCAACTTCTAAATTTCTCGTCTGGCAATTCCCTGCCAACAAACTCGCTACTCCCTGCCCCTACCCGAGCAGATCGTGACAGTGACAGGACGCCATTACTACGGAACAACATCAATGTCGTCGTTCAGCTGGCAGAAACCAGGGCCTGAACTCTGGCGACCAGTGCCTCAGTGGTCAGCCCGAAATGCTTGAACACCTCCGCAGCAGGCCCGGACTCACCAAATGTATCAATTCCCATTACATCACCGTCCAGCCCTACATACTTGCGCCACAGGTCAGTTTTACCGGCCTCCACTGCCATACGCGCCTTCAATGCCGGTGGCAATACTGAGTCGCGGTAGGATTGATCCTGCGCATCGAAATGGTCGGTGCTCGGCATGGAAACGACACGCACCGGTGTACCTTGGGCGGCCAACGACTGAGCCGCTTCCATGGCCATACCCACTTCCGAACCCGTTGCGATGATGACAGCGGCAGGAGCTGCGGCGGGCTCGTGCAAAACGTAACCACCACGTGTTATATCGCGGACCTGCTCATCGGATCGTTGTTGGTGAGGCAAACTTTGACGACTGAAGATCAGACTGGAGGGTCCATCCTTTCGCTCTATCGCCTGTTTCCAGGCCACG
>RCMY010002500.1_pt1 | contig 16639 bp, 17 predicted proteins | sample 2041341 | NCBI WGS metagenome assembly RCMY01 (sample SAMN09708234, study PRJNA481090) | Marine sediment metagenome, whole genome shotgun sequencing project. | reverse complement strand
CTATTGGGCGCGGCTGTCCGGATTCGGAGACTCGCTCGACGAAATCATTGCCAACGAGAATGTCAGCGGTCGCGCTGTAGTCTCGATCTCGGCCGACGATGCGGGATTCGAGTCTTCGAGTTGCGGCCGATGGACCCTGGTTGAGACTGCTGGGCTAACGACGAGATCCTCCTTCGGTGAGGGCGTGTACTTCGCCGGTGCTGAGGTCATGCCTGGCCACTATCTAGCGAGCGAGCAGAGCTGTTACTGGGCTCGCTTGTCCGGCTTGGGTGGCGAGCTCTCCGAAATCGTGGCCAACGACAACGCCGAAGGCCGCATCATCGTTGAGGTCAAGGCCGCGGACGCTGCGTTCCAGTCCTCAGGCTGTGGCATCTGGAACCCGTTTGACGTCGGTGCAGCGGTCTCCCAGCAGAGTTCATTCGGCGACGGCTCAGTCGTCGTGGGGCGAGACATTGCTCCTGGTCTCTACGCGGCGTCCAGAGTGCCAGGCGACAGTTGTTACTGGGAGCGTCAATCCGGTCTCGGTGGCGAACCTGCTGACATCATCGACAACGACTTCGTGTTTGATGATGGTGCCGTGGTCGTAACTATCGCCAATGGCGACTTCTCGTTCACCAGCAGTGGCTGTGGTACATGGACCAAGTCGTAGTTGTCCGGCCAGACTGAACACATGGCTGACCGACCGGTTTCTGTCCGAATCGATGACCTGGTAGATCCGAAGTACTCGCCAGAGATCGAGGCTGCGTTCGAAATGGTGGCGCCGCTGGCCGAGGCCATCGAGTACACGCCCGAGGCGCTGAAGGCCCGGGCCGCTGAGGAGACCGGTCTCGAGGATTTCGGCGACGACCTGATCGCCGAGCCGCTGAGCGTGCTCCTGCCCGCGCTCGACACCGAGGGTGCCCTGAGCAGCCTTGGTCGCTACAGCACCTGGGACAGCCTGACCGGCATGATGCGCAATCGGTTGCTGGTCACCGACCTGCTCAACCGGCACCCCGAAATCCATGACGTCCCGATCGTTGCGCCGATCATCATCGCCGGACAAGGCCGCACCGGCACCACGCACATGCACAACCTGATGTCGGCCGATCCCTCGCTGCGGACGCTGCCGTACTGGGAGTCGGTCGAGCCGGTGCCGCCGGTCGCCGAGCAAGGCACGTCCTGGGCCTCCGTGGAGGACGACCCCCGCTACGTGCGGTGCGCCGAGAGCCTGGCGGGGCTCAACGCCACGCTGCCGCTGTTCAAGCGCATGCACGACATGTATCCCGAGCATGTGCACGAGGAGATTCAGCTGCTCGCCATCTGTTTCTCGACGATGTTGTTCGAGACGACGGCCGTCATCCCGACCTGGCGAGATCACTACCTCGCCACCGACCAGACGCCGTACTACGAGTACATGAAGACCATGCTGAAGGTGCTGTCATGGCAGGACATGCAGGCTGGTAGGGCTCAGAGGCGGTGGCTACTGAAGTCGCCGCAGCACGTCGAGCAGTTCGGCCCGCTGATGAATGTGTTCCCCGATGCCACCTATGTGCGCACCCACCGTGACCCGGTTTCGATCTCGGCGTCGATGGCCACGATGGTCACGTACACGGGCCGCATGAGCCGCCAACGGGACAAGGTCGGTGACATCGGCCGGTTCTGGGTCGACCGCCTCGAGACGATGTGTCGCCACGCAGTGGAGCAGAAGGATCTGGTTCCCGATGGGCAGTGCATCGACGTGCTGTTCCACGAGTTCATGGCCGACGACGTCTCGATGATTCGTCGAATCTACGAGGTGGCCGGCCAACCGTTCACCCCCGACGTCGAGGCCGCGATGAACCAGTTCATGGTCGAGCACCCCCGGGGAAAACACGGCAGCATCAAGTACGACCTTGGCCAGTTTGGTGTGGATTACGACGAACGTCGCACCGCCTTGCAGTTCTACGTCGACGCGTTCGGGGTGCAGCTGGAAAGCTAACGGTCGCCTTTGGCGTGGTTGTCGGGTTCGCAGAGTATTTGGCCGTCGGCGAGTGATGTGGGGCCGCCTTTCGAATGCGGCACTCTGTGGTCGGCGACGAGCCAGGCGAAGGGTGCGTTGCATCCTGCATTGGTGCATTTGCCGCGGGCTTCGACGAGTAGAGCGTTTTTCAGCGCAGGCGGGAAGAGTCGGATGTCGTGTCCGAGGTCGATTGTTCTGCCTTTTGCGTTGAGTACTTGTCGTCGGAGCCGGCCCAGGATCAGGGCCGGCCAGACTCTTCGTGGATGCAGTGGTGTGCCTCGTATGGTTTCGCATCGTGCGTCGGGGTTGTCCCATTGGAGCATTTCGGCGGCGGTATCGACCCCGTCGTTGCGAGCCATGTCGTGGATGAGTGCTTCGGCGACTTGTTCGGATATGACGATGTTGACGAGTGGTACGGGATGGGTGCCGTCGGCGCGTTGGAAGCCACGCGACAACAAGATCATGAGTGCGGTGAGGCGGCGTTGGCGTTCCGGGGTGACGGGCTCGCCTGCGTCGGTCTGATCACGGAGGAGTTTCTGTGATTGGTGGTCGAGCATGGTGAGGAGCGCTTCACCGGTGATGGGGTCGAAGGTGCCGTGCAGGCTGACGTCGCCGTTCTTGAGGACGCGGGCGGTGAGTCCGTAGGAGCGTTCGCGATCGGGGTCGAGTGCTCCGTCGGGGTCGGCGTGCAATAGCCAATAGCCCAGAGCGGTGGTCCATTGGTTAAAGTCGAGCGTGTCGAGCCATTCGACGAACATCTGTTGATCGCGTTGCAACTGGTGTCGGGTGCGGCCGTTGTCGAGCTTCTTCAACTCGCGAACATGCGCCTCGGTCAACGTCCCGGACGTCCAGGCATCGGCGAGCACCCCAAAGTGGCTGAGCCAGATACCAAGCGTCCGATGCGGAGCAATTTGTGATGACGCGGTTTTGAGCTTTTCGGCGAAGTACGCGTTGACCGACTTCCGTCCACCAAGACCAGCTTGGTCTGCCTCACAGACCGCAGCGGCCGAAAGTGCCTGGAGCCGCTGTTGGGATCGCAGGATCGTGACCGTGTAGGCCTCGAGTTCGCTGCGGGTCAACGCCGCGAGCGATACCGACGCGACCTCATCAAGCGCTGCGTCCAAACGTTGGGCTGCTGAGCCGGCGAACCCGCCGACGTCGTCAACAGCATCATGATGATTGTGAAAGAGCGCAACCATCGGTTTCACCTCCCGACAGGAACAAGCTGGGCCGGGCTCAAACCGTTACGGGGGAAACACCGTCACAACAGTGTTGTGGGTGAATGCGGGCTAACGGGAGTCAGGATCTTCTGAACAGAACACGGGGAAGTGAACGAACAACAACAGTATATCGAACATGTGTTCGATGAACAACCCCGAAACCGCAGGAATGACATCGGTTGTCGATGCAAGAACTGTGTTACCAATCGCTCGGGACGAAGAGGTAGTACCACTGGTCGACGGCTCCGTCGTCGACCAAGGTGTAGATGCCGCCACGCTCGTCGATCTCGAGGGGCGGTGGGTACTGCACCAGGCGACTCATGCATGGTCCGCCGTCGCAACGAACGAACATCCGCTCGCCGCTTTCGAGCGCGGCGGCTCGACCGGGGTCGCACCTCACGCCGTCGCCGCCAATGCGCCTTGCAGGGTGTCCATCATCTGGCCGATTTCGGCGTCGGTGATGACGAGTGGGGGACACATCGCTATGCGGGTACCGACGGGACGGACGATCACGCCCTGTTCGAGCATCAGGTTTCGCACGGGCACGGAATCGCGTCCGAGCTCGGCTCCCCACACGCCGCCGACGCCGTCGTAGCTTGCGATTGCGCCATCGGCCACCAACGCAGAGAGTCCGGCCGAGATGACCGAGCCGATGTGGTTGGCTCGCTCGACCAGACCATCCGAGCGGATGAGCTCGATATTGGCGATGACCGCAGCCATCGCAACCGGATGGCCCGAGTACGTATAGCCCGTTCGCAACATGGCACCCATGGCTTCGAGCTCGTCGGCGACGTCGCGGCTGACGATGACGCCGGAGGCCGGGATGTAGCCGGACGAAACGCCCTTGGCGAAGGTGATGAGGTCGGGAGTGACGCCGAAGGTCTGCGAACCGAACCAGTTGCCGGTGCGCCCAAAGCCGGAGATGACCTCGTCGTGGATGAGCAACGCACCGTTGTCGTCACACAGGCGACGGAGTCCCTCCGCATAGCCATCGACCGGAGGAAACACGCCGCCGGCCCCTTGTACCGGTTCGCTGATGACCGCGGCAATGCGCTCACCGAGTTCGGCGAAGACCGATGCAGCCGCCTCGAGGTCGTCGCTCGGCACCTCGATGAAGTGCGGAACGAGGTCACCCCAGCCCTCTCGGTTCGGAGCGATTCCCTGCGCGGACGTGCCGCCGAAGTTGGTGCCGTGATAGCCGCGCGTCCGGCGAATGATGACTTGGCGATCGTGGTCGCCGCGTTGTTGATGAATGAGCCGGGCGAGCTTCAGCGCCGTGTCGACCGCCTCCGAGCCCGACGATCCGAAGAAGACCCGGCCATCGGGCATGGGTGAGACGTCGGCCACCGCCTGTGCCGCCCGAATGGAGACGTCGTTGGTGAAGGGGGCGAAGGTGTTGTAACAGGTGAGCACGTCGAGCTGCGCCTTGATGGCGTCGAGCATTTCGGTGCGGCCATGACCGACGTTGCAGTACCAGAGGCTGGCCATGCCATCGAGGTAGGGCTTGCCGGTGTCGTCCCACAGCGTGGAACCCTCGGCTCGCTCGATGTTGATGAAGTCGGCCTCGGACTGGGCGGGATCGGAGAACGGGTGCAGGAACGCGCTGGGCATGTCTCAGTGTCGCGCAGGATCATCGTGTCGCGCACCGGACTCCGAGCTGCGTCTCAATCGCGGTAGACAACGCCCGGCAGCACACACAGCATTTCGTACAGCAGGTTCGCAGCGACGAGCGACGTGTTTCCCGACGGATCGTAGATGGGGGCGACCTCCACCAGGTCGCCGCCGACGAGGTCGAGCCCTCGGCAGCCGCGAATGATCTCGACCGCCTGCGGAACCGTGAGCCCCGCGATTTCGGGGGTGCCGGTACCCGGTGCATACGCCGGATCGAGGCCGTCGATGTCGAAGCTGAGGTACACCGGCCCGCCGCTCACCTGGTCGCGAATCTCGGCCATCAACGGCACCAAGCTCTTGTGCCAGCACTCCTCGGCCTGCACCACCCGGAAGCCTTGCCGGCGCGACCAATCGAAGTCGTCGGCGGCATAGCCCGTGCCCCGGACGCCGATCTGTGCAACCCGACCGGGGTCGAGCAACCCCTCCTCGACCGCGCGTCGAAATGGCGTGCCGTGGGCCACCTTCTCTCCGAACATCGTGTCGTTGATGTCGGTGTGCGCGTCGATGTGCACCAGACCAACCGGCCCGTGTTTGGCCGCAATGGCCCGCAGGATCGGCAGCACGATCGTGTGATCGCCGCCCATCGATACCGGCACGACATCGGCGGTGAGCAGCTGGTGATAGTGGTCGGCAATGCGCTCGACCGAGTCGGCCAGGTTGTAGGGATTTGTCGCGACGTCGCCGGTGTCGTCGATGCGCAGACTGTCGAACGGCGCGGCGCGTGTGGCCATGTTGTACGGGCGGAGCAGGACCGACTCGCTACGGATACCGCGGGGCCCGAACCGGGCTCCCGGCCGGTTCGACGTGCCGATGTCGAAGGGCACGCCCACCACCGCGACGTCGAGTTCGGCGGGCGGTTTGTCGCCCGGCAGCCGCATGAACGTCGCGATGCCACCGAATCGGGGCATCTCGTTACCGCCGAGTGGTTGTGGGTTTTCGGTCATGCCCCCGCACTGTAGTTGGGAGGCAGTAGTTGGGAGGCAGTAGTTGGGAGGCGGACGAGCCGATGGCCTCACTCGGGTAGGCGTAGCGGCTGCAGTTCGTCCCACGCGTCGCCCGGACCGGGGTTCTCCGGGGATGTCGAGCCGCCGAAATGGGTCATGATGCCCCATGCGGCATTGAGCCCGGTCTGCACCGCTCCTTCGACCCAACCGGGGGTCCATGACACCTCGTCGCCGGCCAGGAACATGCCCCGTTGGTCGCCGGGAAGGTCGTCCTGCATGAAGTGGCTGTACATGCGCCGGTTGTAGCGGTAGTCGCCCGGCAGCGCTCCCTTGAACGCCCCCTGAAAGTTCGGGTCGGCCTCCCAGGACACCGTGATCGGATCGCCGACGACGTGGTCGGCGATGTTGGCGGTGGGGTAGATCTTGGTGAGCGTGTCGATCGCCAGGCGGGCCCGCTCGGCGGCCGACAGCGGAAGCACCTTCATGGCGTCGCCCATCCATGCGTAACTCAGTGCGATCACCGCAGGTTTGTGCGGTCCGTTGTCGAACAAGTAGGTGCCGCGGGTGTTGCGGTCGGTGAGCGTCATGCTCATCGTCGGCCGCCCGGTCGCCGGGTCGACGTCGTTCCAAAACGGTCGATCGACCATCACGAAGGTCTTCGAGGACTGCATGTACTTCGTGCGATCGAGCGCCATCCACAGTGGTTGTGAGAACAACGACTCCTGGACTTGGATGCGGGTCGTGAGTAGCCACGACTGCACGGTGCTGAGTACGGCGTCGTACCGTCGGGTGACCCCGTTGATGTCGGTGATCTCGATCGGGCCGTCGCCCGACCGCCCAACCGCCGCGACCGCCGGGCGGGTGGCGCCGGAATGCAGCGAGGCGACCGACGTCCCGGCCTCCCAATAGGCGGGCGGTTCCGCGGCGTGTGACCACAAGCGACGCACGACCTGCTCGCTGCCGCCGATGATGCGCTGTTGATCGTCCTCGAAGCGGTTGATGACGACCCGCAGAATCTCGAGCATGGTGTTGGGAAAGTCACTGTCCCATCCGCCGGTGCCGAATCCGACCTGGCCGAAGATTTCGCGGTGGCGAAAGCTGAGCGCCGAGAACGATGGTGACGAGGCGATGAAGTCGTAGAACGTGCGGTCGTCCCACACCGGCACCAGGCCGTTCCACAGCCGTTGAATCGTCGTCTTGTCGCGAGCTCCCATGGCCGCTGTCATTTCGGCGAAGTATGCCTGTGATTCCAACGCTTCGGCCCACGCCTTTGCGACCTCGTGGAAGATCGGGGGTAGGTCGGCCAGCGAGCGGGCAAAGAAGGTCTCGCCCGCCAAGTCGATCACGGTGGTCGGAGCAGCGGGGGTGAGGGGATTGGGGAAGGGTTCGGTCTCTATGCCGAGCTTGTCGGCATAGTGGAAGAACGAACGCCCCGACGTTGGGAACCGCATGCCGCCGAGCTCGGCCACCACGCCGTCGGCGCCGCCGAACCGCTCGGAACGAAGCCGCCCGCCGAGGCGATCGGCTTCGTAGATGACAGGTCGCAGACCCATCCTCATCAGCTCGTGGGCCGCGACCATGCCCGCCATGCCTGCGCCGATGATCGCCACCTCGGTGCCATGGGCGTCAGCGGGAACCGATCCGAGACCCGCCGGATGGTCGAGAAACAGGTCGTAGCAGAACGGAAAATCCGGTCCGCATGCCGAGTACGGCAGGTTGCTCATCGGTCCAGCCTACGATGCCCGGCCGGGCCGACCGGTCGTTACCGCACGTGGACGTTGGGGCGGGGCAGGCCCTGGGCTTCGCAGAGGTGGTAGTAGGCGGTGAGCACGCCGGCGCCGTCGGTGATCGATTCGACATTGCCGTCGGCATCGAGGTTCAGGTTCGATCCGTACATCTGGAACCAGACGTCGGTGACCTCGCCCGGCTGGTCCTGGTCTGCATCGTCCAGAACCGTGAGCGTGTGCTCGGACCCGGCCGGCTCGTAGAGAAACGACCCGGCCCGGTTGACGTAGTCGTACTCGGCGTACTTCCATGCGCCCGACAACGTGTAGCCGAACACCTGGCCGGTGTGGCGGTGCTTCTGCACCTGGGTGCCGGGGGCGAAGCGGTTGCGGATGATCCACAGGCCTTGGTCGATGTCGACCATCACCAGTTTCAGTTCGACGCCGGCGCCGGCCTGCACGAACGGCACTTCGTCGTGGCCAAGATGTATGGCTTCGGTGAGATCCACTAGTCCTCCAGTACGGACTTGTTGTAGGCGAACTCGGCGAGCAACGAGCTCTTTGCGGTGCCTTCGGACCACTTTGCTATACGTCGGCCGACGATGGGAATCGACACCGAGATCTTCCCCTCGATCCGATGCACACATCCGTCGTCATCTGCGGTGAGCGACATCGAACCCGAGGTCGAAACGGGCGCCCCATCGACCGATACCTCAAAGGTGCCGTGGCGGTTTCCTGCGTAATCGGCAGGCCCCCAGCGATCGGTTTGCGTCATCGTGTTCGTGGGCTGCAAGACCTTGGCGGCGAATCCGGGAAGGTCGACGGCGACCGTCCGGCGGGTGGTGATGGTGCGGTCGTCCGCATCATCACCGGAGGCCACCAACTCGATATCGGTATCGCCGACCGACTCGTATCGCCCGACGGTTGTGGCCTCGTCGAGCAGCGCGGCGAGCGCTTCGTCCACACCGACGCCGTATCGCTCGGATCCCGAAAAACTCATGCGTTTCGCCTCACTCGCTATTAGGTGTCAGCAGCGTAGAAACCTGCGATCCATCCGTCGAGTTCGGCGATCGGTTCGAATGGCAATCCGGCGACCGGCCGCCCGGCAAGCACGCCGCTGATCAACAGCACGCCGCCTGCGGCCACTCGTAGTAGATCGTCGGCGAGGTCGGCGAGATGCACCGCGAGCATGTTTGCCAACACGATGTCGAACGTGTCGTCGATCTCGCTGAGGGGAGTGGTCGACTCGGCGATCGCAACGCCGTTCACCCGGGCGTTGGCCGCGGCTGTCGACACGGCGACAGGGTCGATGTCGATGGCGACGACCTCGGCCGCGCCGCAACGGGCCGCCGCGATGCCCAGCACACCCGAACCACAACCCACGTCGAGCACCCGCTCCCCGCCGGAAACGCGGTGGGACACTTCGCGCAACAACAACGCGGTGGTGGGGTGCGCCCCGTGCCCAAAGGATGCGCCGGGGTCGATCGAAACCGCGAATTGGCCGTGCTCGAGCACCGGATCGATCCACGGCGGGTGTACGACGAGACGGCCGGCGACGGTTGCCCGGGCGTAGGGCTTCCAGGCCTCAGCCCAACCGAGCGGATCCGCAACGTCGGTCACCGACGATGGCCAGCGCATGTCCGCAATGGCCGCAGCGGCGACGTCGGCGTCGGCGAAACCCGCCAACAACGTGTGGTGGCCTTCGAGGATTGCCGTCGCACCGGCCTGCCAGAGCTGGTCGGCTGCGACCTCGGCGTCGAGTCCCTCGACCTCGACGGTTACCCCAACTTCGGAGCTCATCGCTGCCGGCCCGGTGGCGTCGACGTCAGTTCACATTCTTCGTCATGTCGGCCCAGTACGGCTCGCGCAGCTTGAACTTTTGCAGCTTGCCGGTTGCGGTGCGGGCCAACTCCTGGCGAAACTCGACCGACGTGGGACATTTGTAGTGCGCCAAACGTTCGCGACAGTGGGAGATGAGGTCGGCCTCGCTGACGTCGTCACTGACGACCACCAGAGCTTTCACGGTTTCGCCCCACTTCTCGTCGGGCACGCCGATGACGGCCACCTCGTCGACGAGAGGGTGCGAGAACAGGGCGTCTTCGACCTCGATCGACGACACATTCTCGCCCCCGGAGATGATGACGTCCTTCTTGCGGTCGAGGATGTTCAGGTACGCATCGTCATCGATCATGCCTCCGTCGCCGGTGTGAAACCAGCCGCCGTCGAGCGCCGCCGCAGTCTCGGCCGGCTGCTCCCAATAGCTCTTCAGGATGACGTTGGACTGCGCCAGCACTTCGCCGGTTTCGCTGGTTGTGAGTGAGACGCCGAGCGCTGGGGCCCCTTGTCGGGCCAGTTTCTTGGCTCGTTCGGCGGCGTCGAGATGATCCCACTCGGCTCGCGTGCGGTTCATCGTGAGGAGCGGGGAGGACTCGGTGAGACCATAGATCTGAATGAATTCCCAGCCGAGCTCGGTTTCCACCCGTTCGATGGTTTGCGTGGGCGGCGGTGCACCCGCCACGATCACCCGCACGCGATCCCGGCCGGGAATCGGCCCATCCCAGGTCGTGGCCGCTTCGAGAATCGCCGCCACGACGGCCGGCGCAGCGCACATGTAGGTGACCCCGTGCTGCTCTACGCGGCGCAGGATCTCGGCACCCTCCACCTTGCGCAACACGATGTGTTTCGCTCCCATGCCGGTGGCTGCATACGGCATGCCCCAGCCGTTGCAGTGAAACATCGGCAGCGTGTGCAGGTACACGTCTCGATCGGACACCGACGCCTGCCAACCAAAGGTGGCGGCGTTGACCCAGAGGTTGCGGTGCGTCATTTCGACGCCCTTCGGCCGTGCGGTGGTCCCGCTGGTGTAGTTGATGGTGGCGGTGGCGTTCTCGTCGGGCTCCCACGGCGTGGGCTCGACGCCGAAGTCGAAGAGCTCGTCGTCGGACTCGGTACCCAGGACGAACTGGTGGCGCACATTCATGTCGGCGAGCGTGTCGGCCAGTTCTGGATCCACCAGCAACACTTCGGCGCCGGAGTGTTCGAGGATGTACTCGATCTCGGCCCGGCTCAGGCGGAAGTTGATCGGAACGCCGACCCGGCCGAACGCGCTGGTGCCGTAGAGGAACACCAACATCCGGGCGGCGTTGTGCGAAACCATCGCGACGCGGCCACCGAGGGGTACGCCCAGCCGTTCGAACGCCGCGGCGTGGGCCTTGGCGAGCTCGGCGAGTCGGGCGTACGAGACGTCGCCCATCGACGTTGCCGGTTGATCGGGTTCGTCGACGATGCCGATGCGATCGCCGTACACCAGAGCGGCGCGGTCGAGATGGTCGCGGATGGTCAGCGGAATCAGCAATGGTTCTCCCAAGACGTGCGTCTATCGCCGAAGTTAGCGCCCGGGAGCCAAGCGAACCCAAGACGTAAGACTAAGGGTGGCTGTCGCGTCCGCCGATACGACAATCATGGGCATGATGAAACGCCTTTTTGGGCACCTTGTCGATGCCGACATCGAATCGATGCGGATGATCTTGAACTCGCTTCCTCCCGGAACGGAGTGGGCGGCGATCGCCGACGTCGCGTATCTCGACATCGACAGGAAGATGGTGAAGGAGAACGGCGTCCTGCACTGCGACGGCATCCACATCGGATTCGTGCGTTGGAACGGCGCCCGTGTGGTGACTGCCAAGCTGCGCCGCCTCGACATCAGCGTGCGCAAGAGCGACCTGTGGTTCACCCACGAGCGGACACAATATGTCTTCGAGAATGTGCACTCGCTCGGCGACGTGATCCTCGACGCCCCCGCATTCGCGATCGCGATCGATCGCAGCGAGCCCTTCCGGGCGCTGCAGGAAACCATCCTCAACGGCACCACCATCGGTGGCCGGGCCTGGACCACCTTCGACTTATCTTGACCGCAACGCTGTTGGCCACAGTCGGTTGATTCGTGTTGTGTCGGTCGGCGCTCGCAGCGGCGGTGTTTGTCGGTGCCCTGCAAAACCGGGCCGGGACCGTGAAATGCGATAGGAAGGGGCCATGGCCGGGGGAAAGATCGGGGTGATCGAGACCGAGCGTCTCGTCGGGGAACGCGTCGGTGAACAACACCTCGACCTGCTCGTTCGGCTGCATCAGGATCCACGGGTCATCGTGACCTTGGGCGGTCATCGAACCCGCGCCGACGTGGACGATATGCTGCATCGATTCGACGTCCACTGGCGCAAGTACGGCTTCGGCCTGTGGATGTTCACCGATCGCCTCACCGGTGAACCCATCGGCCGGGGCGGCCTGATGAAGACCGATACCGGCGGGCCGGGGGGCGTCGAGATCGGCTACGCGATCTTTCCCGAACACTGGGGCGAGGGCTACGCCACCGAGATCGCGCGCGCTGCCGCTCGGGTTGCATTCGATCGACTCCATTTCGACGACCTGGTTTGCTACACGATGGTCGAGAATGCCGCCAGCAAAGCGGTCATGGAGCATGTGGGCTTCGTCTACGACCAGCCGGTCACCCACGCCAACCTGCCCCACGCGCTCTACCGTCTCGACCGTCCCGCATGGCTCGCCGGCCAGGCGGCGGGCTTGGAGGCAGCCGCAGATGGCGGGTAGCGTTGTGGGCAACTCATGAAGAGCGACTGAGGGACAGGCCCGTCGACGTCGCGGCAACCGGAATACTCGCGGTGCCAACGCCTGATCGATGAGTGTGGGACTCCGGTTCCAAGGTGTTGGTTCGCAAGATCGAAGCGGACACACCAATGCAACCAGCACCCGGCTATGCGGGCGACGCAACGCCAACCGAAGCCCTCGACGCAGTCAAGAGCGACGAACGAGCGGTCATCGTCGATGTACGAACCCTGGCCGAATGGAACTTCGTCGGTCTGCCTGACGTTGGACGGCCCGTCGTCACCATCGAGTGGAACTCGTTTCCGTCCGGTGAGCCGAACCCCGACTTCCTGGCGCAACTGCAACAAGCGGCGATCGGAGAGGACCAGCCGGTGTACTTCCTCTGCCGCTCGGGTGCCCGGTCCGCCGCGGCCGCGACTGCGGCGACCGCTGCTGGCTATACAAAGGCCTTCAACATCGCCGGCGGCTTCGAAGGAGACCCCGATGCCGATGGCCATCGAGGGTCGGTCAACGGCTGGAAGGCGGAGGGTTTGACATGGCGTCAGGGCTGAATCCCGACGATCTTCACGCCGACACCAATCTGGTCCGGGGCGGAATCGAGCGCACCGGTTTCGACGAGACCAGCGAGGCGATGTTTCTCACGTCCGGCTACGTGTACGGGTCGGCCGCCGAGGCCGAGGCCGCGTTTGCCGGCGAGGTCGATCACTACATCTACAGCCGCTATGGCAATCCGACGATCGCTGCGTTCGAGGAGCGTTTGCGCTTGCTCGAGGGTAGCGAGGGCGTGCAGGCCACCGGCTCGGGGATGGCAGCGGTGTTCAACGCACTCATCGCGTGCTTGTCCGCAGGTGATCGAATCGTTGCGTCGCGCAGCTTGTTCGGCTCTTGCTTCGTGATCCTCGACGAACTGCTGCCCCGATGGGGCATCACAACCGATTTCGTGGACGGTAGCGATCTCGCCCAATGGGAGCAGGCCCTGGCCACTCCCGCCGCGGTGGTCTTCTTCGAGTCGCCGTCGAACCCGATGCAGCAACTCATCGACATCGAAGCGGTCGCGGCGCTCGGCCACGCTGCTGGTGCGACGGTCATCGTCGACAACGTTTTCGCCACGCCGCTCTACCAGAAACCGATCGAGCTCGGTGCCGACGTGGTCGTGTACTCCACCACCAAGCATCTCGATGGCCAGGGTCGAACGCTCGGCGGGGCGGTCTGTGCAACCGAGGACTTTCTGCAGAACAAGTTGCAGCCCTTCATTCGCCACACCGGACCATCGATGAGTCCCTTCAACGCCTGGGTGCTCACCAAGGCGCTCGAGACCCTCTCGCTGCGAGTCGATCGCATGAGCGAAACCGCCGAAGCGATCGCCCGACAACTGGAATCGGTGGCCAGCGTCTCGCGGGTGCTCTACCCCGGCCTCGAATCGCATCCGCAGTTCGATCTGGCAAAGCGGCAGATGCGCTGCGGGGGCACCGTGGTCACGTTCGAGCTCGTCGGTGGGAAGCAAGCCGCCTTCGCGTTTCTCGACGCGCTCCAGATCATCGACATCTCCAACAACCTCGGAGACGCAAAGACCCTCACCACGCACCCGGCCTCGACCACCCATCGGCGCCTCGGCTCGGCGATTCGCGAACAGATGGGAATCACCGACGGCATCGTGCGAATCTCGGTCGGGCTCGAACACCGAGACGACCTGCTCGCCGACATCTCTCGAGGACTCGACGCGTAATGCACGTCTGGGGGATCTGCGGCGGGAGCGGATCCGGAAAGGGCTATCTCACGGCACAGCTGCTCGAACGCCTCGGGGACGACTGCACCGTCATCTCCTTCGATTCGTATTATCGCGACCTCGGACATCTGACCTTCGAGCAACGCTGCGAGGTGAACTTCGACCATCCGGATTCACTCGATGGCGACCTCTTGGCGGCGCATCTCCAGGCGTTGCAACAAGGCCGCTCGGTCGACATCCCGGTGTACGACTTCTCCCGGCACCACCGCACCGGCGAGACCGAAACCGTCGACCCGTGCCGTGTCATCGTGGTGGAAGGCATCTTGTTGATGGCCTTTCCCGGCATCGCGGCGCAGTTGACGCTGTCGGTGTACCTCGATGTACCGGCGGCGGTGCGGTTGGAGCGTCGCGTCGAGCGCGACGTGGCCGAACGCGGGCGTGACGAGCAGACCGTTCGACAGAACTTTGCCGATGTGGTGGCGCCGATGCACGACCGGTTCGTGGCGCCAAAGGGCGCCCACGCCGACATCGTGGTGAACTACGGCGACGACCGCTGCGACTTGCTGACCAGGCTCTGCGACCTGGCCGCGGTCGACGTCGCCCCACGCGACGCCAGGTAAGCGCCGGCCAGGATGAGCACGGTGCCGATCGGCGCCCAGACGTCGAGGGCCTCGTCGCGAAAGACCACACCGAGAACGATTGCCACGACCGGTATGAAGTAGGTGACCAACGATGTGCGCACGGCACCGACCTGGCCCGTGAGCGTCGCGGCCGCCACGAATGCCAACCCGGTGCCGCCGGCGCCCGCTGCGACGCACGCCACGAGGGCACCGATCGAAAACGACGACTGGCTCGCGCCGAACGCTCCATACGGGGTGACGAGTACGGCAGCGACGGCCAGCGCCCGCGCAACAACTGCGACCGATCCGTACTTGATCTGCAAGGGTCCGGCGATGTTGACGGCGACGCCGTAGCTGCCGACGGCGACGACCACGAGCGCAACTCCCAGTGCACTGCTTCCGCTGATCGAAGCGGTCGGAACGCTGATCACCAAGATCCCGGCAAAGCCGATCAGCACCCCGATCAGTTGACGGCGCAGCACAACGGCGCTGAAGACCGCAGCCGACAACACGGTGGTCATCAGCGGCATCGCACTGTTCAACATTCCGGCGACCGATGAGTTGATCCACTGCTGCGCGATGGGAAACAGGGTGAGCGGAAACGCCATCCATGTGACACCAAGTGCGGCGATCTTGGCCCAGTCGGCTCGGTCGATGGTGGCGGTCCGGGCGGCGGGTATGGCCCAGATGGTCACCAAGCCGAACGCCACCCGCAGTGCGGTGACCAAGCCCGGGTGAAAGTGATCCAGGGCAATGGCCATGAACAGAAACGATCCACCCCAGACCAGAGCCGCAAACAGCATCAACGCCCAATCGACCGGACGAAAGGACTGCGTCTCCGGGGACTTCTCGATCGTGCGCGCCGTTGGCATCGCGTAGTTCTATCGGCCGAACCACCGTTCCGGAAGCCACATGTGGACATGCTGCGACCGAGTCGCGGTCATCGTCGCTGCGGCCCGGGTGAACTCAGAAGCTCGTCGGTGTCGCGAGGTCGTCGTTGGCTGCTTGCGGTCGACCGGCTGCTTCGCTCGCATCCGGAGCGAGCGCTATGCCCGTGGTGTCGACCGTGGTTCGTGCGCTGGCCGCGCGATCCATCAGTTCGTCGAGATCGACGTCGGTTGCGTCGGTACCGGCAATGCCAATGCGGACCCCGAGGTTGATCGGGTCGCCGGCGAGCAGAAGGCCGCGCTGGAGCTCGATGATCAGGCGCTCGGCGATCTGCAGGGCATCGTCGGGGGAGTGCAGGTTGGAACAAGCGACGAGGAACTCGTCCGATGCGACCTGGCTGATGTAGTCGCCGTTGCGCATGGCCGAACGCAGGCGAGACCACGTTGTCCGGGCGACGAGGTCGGCCGCCGCGTCGCCGAACTCGTTGTGAATCGCGGCGATACCGTCGAGGCCGACGAGGAGTACGGCGCTCGCTGCACCCCCGGCAGAGCGCGAATCGCCGTCCTCGGCCAGACGGGCTGCCACCATCTCGAGGCGGGCACACTGGCCGAGCGACATCACCTGATCGGTGACGTCGTCCAAGGTCCAGATCCCGCCGGTGGGGCGATCGCCATGCAGCGATGCGCCTCGTACCCGCAGCCAACGTGTGCCGCCCGCAGGGCCCGACCAGCGAACGGTCGTGTCGACCGAACCACTCACCATCGATGTGTTCGAGAGACGATTTGCGTCTTCGGGATGTACGAAGGTCAGCCAGTACTCGTCGCCGTCAGCGGTGAGACCGAGGAGTTCGAACCAGGCGCGGTTGGCTTCGCGTCGGATGCCCTTTTCGTCGAAGTATGCCGCAGCCACAGGAAAATCGCAGAGCTCGAAGGAAACGTTGCTGTCGGCCCGGCCAACTTCGGCGGATTGCGACGCCGCGAACGGTTCGCCGAGCTCACGGCCCGAGTGTTCGGGCGGAGCCGGTGGCCTCTCGGGACCGAAGGTCTTCGCGTCGGCAGTCATTACCTACGCCAGTCGACCGCTTGTGCCGAAACGTGAATCGTTCCGTCAGATTCTTTGCCGGCTCGATTTCGGGACGGTCAGGTCTCGCAGCTGACGGGTTGTTCGACCCCGACGCAGCGGTCGGTGCCGCTGCCGCCGTCGGCGTAGTCGGAGTTTGGTCCGCCGAAGATTTCGTCGTTGCCGGCGCCG
>RCMY010006063.1_pt1 | contig 16641 bp, 15 predicted proteins | sample 2041341 | NCBI WGS metagenome assembly RCMY01 (sample SAMN09708234, study PRJNA481090) | Marine sediment metagenome, whole genome shotgun sequencing project. | reverse complement strand
TTGGAAGGCAAAAGTATCCTAAAAAATAATATCTTTAGAAAATGTTAAACCACAAACCGAAATAAACCATCCATGGAATTATCTACGCTTGATTATACTTTTATTATCGTCTTCTTTTCGATTGTACTCGGCATCGGGATTTACGTTTCGAAAAAATCGGGTAAGGATTCAACGGAGTTTTTTCTTTCGGGCAGAACTATGCCTTGGTGGTTGCTAGGGCTTTCGATGGTCGCAACCACTTTTTCTACGGATACGCCCAATCTAGTTACAAACTTTGTTCGCGTAAATGGCGTTTCGGGGAACTGGGCATGGTGGTGCTATTTGTTGACCGGAATGTTGACCGTTTTTGTTTATGCCAAGCTTTGGCGTAAATCAAATGTGAATACCGACCTTGAATTTTATGAGTTGCGCTATGGAGGAAAACCTGCCAGTTTTTTACGAAAATTCCGTGCGATTTATTTAGGGGCTCTGTTCAATATCATTACCATGGCTTCCGTTACGTTGGCCGCAATCAAAATTGGGGGTATCATGTTAGGTCTTGATCCTTGGGAAACCGTAGTTGGGGCAGGACTAATTACTGTCACATTCAGTGCGCTGGGAGGGTTTAAGGGAGTTGTATATACCGACTTTCTATTGTTTTTTGTTGCCATGTCGGGTGCTATTGGTGCTGCTTACTACCTTGTTAATATTCCCGAAGTGGGAGGATTGGAGGCACTGATGGCGAATGAAAATGTTATTTCAAAACTTGATATTTTACCCGACTTTAGCAACAAAAAGTTATTAGTAACCGCCTTTATCATCCCGCTTGCCGTGCAATGGTGGAGTTCTTGGTATCCGGGTGCCGAACCTGGTGGTGGGGGATATATCGCCCAACGGATGTTGGCCGCAAAAGATGAGAACCACGCGATCGGTGCGACCTTCTTTTTCAACATTATGCATTATGCAATTCGACCATGGCCTTGGATTTTGGTCGCTTTGGCCTCTATAGTGGTTTATCCTGATATAGCTAGTATCCATGAGGCATTTCCAAATGTGGCGGAGAGTAAATTGGGGCATGACCTCGCCTATTCTGCAATGCTGACCAAACTACCAAGTGGCTTGTTAGGTATTGTATTGGCCTCATTGGTCGCGGCCTATATGAGTACGATTTCCACACAATTGAACTGGGGCTCCTCGTACATCGTTTTTGATTTTTATAAGCAACAGATCAATCCAATGGCGACCGAAAAACAGATGGTAGCCGTTGGTAGAATTTCGACGGTTGTCTTGATGGTCTTAAGTGCGATTTTAGCACTGGCCCTTGAGAATGCATTTCAGGTCTTCGATCTTTTGGTTTCTTTTGGTGCGGGCACGGGACTGATTTTTATTTTGCGATGGTTTTGGTGGCGCATTAACGCTTGGAGCGAGATAGCAGCAATGTTTGCTTCAGGGATCATTTCCATTCTATTGGCGGTAACTCCTCTGGGAACGTTTCTTTTTGCTCCCGAGACCGGTATATTTCCTGATTGGGCGCAATACCTATTCGTGGTCATAGTTACAACGGCAATATGGTTGACGGTTACTTTAGTCACCCAACCGGAATCAAAGGAAGTACTCCGATCTTTCTACAAAAAAATACAGCCCGGCGGCCCGGGATGGTCAAAAGTGGTTAACGAGGCGAAAGCCGACGGCGAAACAATAGCCAAAGACGAAAAATGGAGCGTACCACAAGGTATTACCGCAATGTTATTGGGCTGTGTACTGATTTATACCATCATGTTCGCAACAGGTTATTGGATTTACGGCCGCACCACACCTGCACTGGTATTGACCGGTATAGCCATTGTCGCCGCGGTCCTCTTGATCAGGGCATGGAATAGGATGAAGGAGCATATTTTATGAAAGACCGCATCCTTTCCGTAGACATCTTCCGCGGTATGACCATCGTGTTGATGATCTTGGTGAACACGCCGGGTACATGGTCGGCCGTGTACGGTCCTTTTTTGCACGCCGATTGGCATGGGTATACGCCTACGGATCTGGTGTTTCCGTTCTTTCTGTTTATTGTGGGCACTTCGATCGTTTTCGCCTACAAGAATAAACCCATCGATGCGGGCACTTATAAAAAGATTGTTGTCCGCAGTTTGAAATTGATAGGGCTAGGCCTTTTTCTCGGTGCCTTTACTCTCAGTTTTCCATTTATAAAAGATTTCGCCGACATCCGTTTTCCGGGCGTACTGCAACGTATCGGGGTAGTTTTCTTTTTTGCATCCATACTCTTTATCAATTTTAATTGGAAGACCTTGATAGGTATTTCGCTCGTTCTGTTGTTAGGATATTGGATTTTAATGGGATTTGTTCCGGTGAACGGAATGGAATCTACATTCGACCGCGCCCCGAACAATCTGGCCAATTATTTGGATGTTCAAGTTTTCGGTACTCATAACTATAAAGAAGATTACGACCCCGAAGGCTTGCTCAGTACCATTCCGTCTATCGTTAGCTCGCTATTGGGTATTTTTACAGGATTGATCTTGATCTCGAAACAGCCCAAAAAAGCGACCATCCTAATGGGTTTGGGAGGATCGTTATTGATTCTCGGATACATTTGGGATGTGTTTTTCCCCATCAACAAAGCCTTGTGGAGCAGCAGCTTCGTACTTGTTACCGCCGGGTGGGCCAATCTCGTTTTGGCGCTCATCTATTACCTGACGGATGTGAAAGACGTCAAGTTCGGCAGTATTTTCCGATATGCGGGGGCCAATGCCATTATCCTCTATTTTCTATCCAGTTTTATATCAAAAATTATGGGAATGATTAAAGTGGATGGGGACACATCTTTGCACGGCTGGCTTTTCGAGACCGTTTATGTGCACGATTTTATGTCGTTGCAACTTTCCTCTTTGTTATATGGTCTTACTGTGGTAGCGTTTTACTGCGGGTTGGGCTATGTGCTGTATAAGCGAAATATTTTTATTAAAGTGTAGCCCCATATCTTTATTCCCATGAAAAAATACGATGTCATCGTAATCGGCGCTGGCAGTGCCGGTTTGGGAAGTTCTGGAGTCGCCAACGTCTTGGGCCTGAAAACCTTGCTTATTGAAAAGGATGCGGATAACTTCGGCGGCGATTGCACGAACTTCGGATGTGTGCCCAGCAAGGCCCTGATCCATATTGCCAACCAGTTCCACCAAGCAAAATCCGCCGAGCGATTCGGACTCAAAACCAGCGGTAAGGCAGAAATGGGAAGCATTTTGGATCACATCCACCAAATGCAAACCTTCATCAAAAAAACCGAAGATGGGGAGGCCTTGCGAAAGAAAGGCATCGACGTGGTTGTCGGTGAGGCCGTTTTCGATTCAAAGGATACCCTAAAGGTCAACGATGAAATCTATACGGCACGGATTATAGTGCTTTGCACAGGCTCATCTCCCAGAATGCTCGATATTAAAGGGATGGATTCCGTTAAAACGTACACTAACGAAACCATTTTCTTTGACTGCCGTGAATTGCCTGAAAACTTGATTGTAGTCGGGGGCGGCCCAATCGGTTGCGAACTGGGGCAGGCGTTTTCCCGATTGGGTGCGAATGTCACAATTGTCAATAGGGGCGACCGAGTGCTCAACAAAGAACCTGAAAAGGTTTCCAAGATTTTGGAAACTCGTTTTAGAAAAGAGGGTATCCAAATCTTGAACAAGGCAGAGGTACGGCTTTTTGAGGATGGAAAGGCACGTATCACATCCAAAGAGAAAGAAATCCTTGAAGCTCCCTGTGATGCCGTTTTAATTTCCGTGGGAAGAACGGTGAACACCAAAGGGATGAATTTAGATGCAGCGGGCATCGAACTGACGGAAAATGGAAAGATTAAGGTAGACCAATATCTGCAAAGCACCAACAAGAAAGTATACGTAATTGGCGATGCCGCCGGAAGCTTTATGTTCTCCCACGGCGCCGAAAAAATGGTGCGGCAGCTTTGGCGCAACCTTTTGATTCCGATTTTTAAAAAGAAAAATACATGGAATGACCTCAGCTGGGTCACCTTTACCGACCCCCAAGTAGCCCATTTCGGACTTACGGAAGAAAAGCTACAAGAACAGGGTGTCGAATACCAACGCCAAGATCAAGGTTTTGGCCATGATGACAGGGCAATCGTGGAAGAGTACACCTATAGCCACATGTCACTATGGTTCGACGACAACGGCAGTATCGGAAAAAAGAAAATTCTTTCGGGCAGTATGGTCGCACCCGGTGCGGGAGAACTGGTTCAGGAACTCGAAATGGCTAAACATGCCGGGATACCCATAAGTGAACTGAACGACAGGGTCTATCCATATCCTGTCGCCGCGCGCATCAATCAAAAAGCGATACGCGGGGTTATGGAAAAAACAAGAAAGCCCTGGAAACTGCAATTAGCGCGGATGGTGTTTCGATGGTTTCATTGAAGGGATTGCATCACTGATAACGTGTTTATTTAGACACTAATTACACGAATTTGCGCTAATTCTATTCTAGAAATTGGTATTTTAGTTCTTTATCAAGTGATGTTTAATTGCTAAAAATGAATAAAAAACCAAAAAACGTTCTAGGCACCGAATTACAATCCTGTTGCCTTGATCCGATAACAGGCTTCTACCGCGACGGCTATTGTAAGACCGGCGAACAAGATGTCGGCACCCACGTTGTCTGCGTCATCATGACCAAAGATTTTTTGGAATATACCAAGGCAAAAGGCAACGACCTCTCGACCCCAAGGCCCGAATGGCAATTTCCCGGATTGAAGCCGGGAGATAAATGGTGTCTTTGTATCTCGCGTTGGATCGAAGCCGAACAAGGGGGTGTGGCGCCACAAATTATTTTGGAGGCTACCCATGAAAAGGCGTTGGAGTACACCGATTTTGAAACTTTGTTGGAATATAAATTTTAGGCTTTCCCAAATGCCCACTGAACAAACTCCGGAAACACCTTGCCCCAAGTAGGTAGGTCATGCTTTCCACCCTTGATCTCTACATATTTGATATCTCCGGGATATGAATAGCCCTTGGCCCGGAGTTCCTTGATAACATCCAGGGTGTCATCGATGGCATCGATTACACCATTGTTGTTCCGGTCGGCTTTTTCGTCTTCGGTACCCGTTTGCAGCCAGAATTTCAGGTGTGGTGCCTTCTTCCCATTTTTGATAACATCGAGCAAGATACGGCTGCGGTCGGCGACATCCTTTTTTACATAGGCTTTTTTTCGCCACCAGAATGAGCCGCTGAACACACCGATTTTGCTGAAGAGATCGGAATGACGATAGGCTATATCGAAGGCGGACAATCCCCCTAAAGACATACCGCAGTACACCCAGTCTTTTTTATCCGTAGAAACCTTAAACTCCTTTTTCACGAAGGGCATAAACTCTTCAACGACGAATCTGGAATATTCAAGGGCCTGACCGCCACGCCCTTTGAAATCGGCCGTTGAGGCGGTTCCGTATTCGTGTATGCGGTTCTCGTTGCACTCCAGGCCTATATAAACGAACGGGCGCATGGTCTTCGAAGCATAGGCTTCCGAAAAATATTTTTCGAGCTTCATGGCCGTAAAATCCTGCCCATCGTTCATGAGAAGTACGGGAAACTTCTGGCTTGCGTCCCAGTAGTCGGCAGGTGCCATAAAACGAAAGGTGACGATACGGTCTAAATATATTGAAAAGAAACGGCCTTTTGCGCCGATAAAATCGAATTGAAATTGCATAGAAATGGGTAAGAGGCTGCAAGTATAACGAATCAATAAACTATTAGTATGCCGTCTTAGAAAATAATTTACTTTTGCCACCTTAATTCCTTGGAGATTACCATATTTAATTTATATTTAACAAATGGCAAAAATCGAGCATATACCCTATTATTCGAACACCCTAGGACGCAACATAAATGTTGAGGTAACTGGTCACTGGGGGCATCCGATAGTGATGTTTCCATCTTCCGGCGGACAATTCACCCAAAATACAGATTTCGGACTCACCGAATCTGTGATGCAATTTGTCGAAGAGGGGCGTATCAAGTTGTACAACGTTGAAACCTTGGATATGCTTTCGTTCTATCACGACCATATGATTACCGAAGAAAAAATCCATAATTACGAACTGTACATGCAATTTTTGCGGAACGAAATGATTCCGTATATTCAAGGCGAATGTAATACGCACCGAGTAGCAGTTGCTGGAGTAAGTTTTGGTGGTTTTCACGCGGCCAATACCGCATTTCGTTTTCCAGACCTGGTTTCGCATTTGATTGCGATGAGTGCGGCATTCAATATTCGAAATATGGCCCAGCTGAGCGACGACATGCGCATCTATTATAATTGTCCCGATGAGTTTATGCAAAATGTGGAAGGATGGAAGTATCATCACATGCAGATTGTGTTGGGCACGTCGGATTGGGATATTTGTAAGGATAAAAACCTGCACATGTCCGGTATTTTGAACGCCAAGGGTATCGACCACTGGTACGATGAAAAAAAAATGGACGCCGCATGACTGGCCGCTTTGGAAAATGATGTTTCCGGAGTATGTAGATAAGTTTTTTTAAACAAGCGTTATTTTTGACGTATGTCAAGAAAAATTTAAGATTCAATCGCTACTTTGTAGCTGTTCAAGGTTTAAGGTTGAGTGTGCCTTGAACTTTAAACCTTGAACCTGACGAAGGTAGAATTGAACTTTGAACCGTTCTGGCTACAAAGGTTAAACAAACAAAAGGTTCCCGCCGAAGGTTTTGTGTGGGAATTACAGATATAAATAAAAAAATTCTCGCCTTCGCGAGAATGACAAATAAATTCTAATTCATTATGGCAAAAAAAGTAGGTATTATTTTCGGTCAGGAAGACACATTTCCTTGGGCATTTATAGACAAAGTGAACGAATTGGGCAACGGTGAAGTAGTTGCCGAGCCCGTTCAAATAGATAAGGTACAACAGGGTATCGATTACGGGTACCATGTAATTCTCGATCGTATGTCACAAGGTGTGCCCTTTTATCGCTCGTACGTGAAAAATGCGGCATTGATGGGTACTGCGGTAATCAACAATCCGTTTTGGTTCAGTGCCGACGAGAAATTCTTTAACAACTGCTTGGCCATGGAATTGGGCATTCCCGTACCGAAAACGGTATTATTGCCCTCGAACACCAGGCCTGACGATACGAAAGAGAAATCGTTTCGAAACTTGGTAGGCCCGTTGGATTGGGACTATATCTTCAACTACATCGGATTTCCCGCCTATATGAAACCTTTTGACGGCGGTGGATGGAAGGACGTTTATAAGGTGGAAAATGCAGATGCACTCTTCGCCAGCCACGCCGAAACCGGTCAATTAGTCATGATGTTGCAGGAGGAAATCGTTTTCGACGATTATTTTCGCGTGTACTGTCTTGGCCAAAAATACGTGCATATTATGCCCTATGCTCCGGGAAAACCTTTTCATGAACGCTACGTGAGCGAGATCAAGGCCACTGGTGATGAGCGCGAAAAGTTGTTAAAGAAGATACATGATTATACCTTGAAACTCAATAAGGCCCTCGGCTATGATTTTAACACGGTAGAATTTGCGGTAAGGGACGGCATACCCTACGCCATCGATTTTTGTAACCCCGCTCCCGATGCAGATCTGCACTCGGTAGGGCAGGAAAATTTTGATTGGATCGTCGAGCACTCGGCCAAATATGCCATTGAAAAAGCGAATGCACACAAAACGAAACAGAACAACACCTCTTGGGGCAGTTTTGTAAAAAACTCGATTGCACCATCCACCCCAAAAAGAGGTAAGGTCAATTTGAAAACTGCGGACCAAGTCAAGAAAGCGACCGCTGCCAAGAAAAAAGCGGTTCCGGCCAAAAAGACGGCAGCCAAAGCCACTGCAAAGGCGAAAGAATCTGGCAAATCGAAAACCGTTGCGGCCAAAAAGTCTCCGACCAAAGCCGCACCAGCCAAAAAGAGGGCAGCCAAAGCGAAATCTGTTGCGGCCATGAAATCACAGGCTAAAGCCGTGCCTGCAAAAGAAGCGATAGCCAAGACGAAAGCACCTGCCAAAGCGAAAACCGTCGAAGCCAAAAAATCAACAATGAAGGCTGCAGCTACCAAAAAAACGACAGCCAAAGCGAATGCCGTCGCGGCCAAGAAATCACCTGCGAAAGCCGCACCTGCCAAAAAAGCGGCAGCCAAAGCGAAATCGCCTGTCAAATCGAAAACTGTCGCGGCCAAGAAATCACCGGTGAAAGCGGATCCTAAAAAGTCCAAATAAGCTCGAAACAACCGTTCAAATAAAACGACCGTTATGCATAAGTTCACGTTGGGTATAGAGGAAGAATTCCAGATTCTGGACAGTGATACGTTCAAGCTACGTTCGCAGATGTCGAAAATCATCGACGGAGGCAAGGTGCTGTTACAGGAACGGATCAAGGAAGAAATGCACCAGTCGGTCGTAGAGATGGGCACAAACGTGTGTGAAAATATCCATCAGGTCAGGGACGAGGTTTCTTTTCTAAGACAGGAAATTATCAAATTGGCCGATGCGGAAGGCCTGAAGGTAGCCGCCTCCGGCACACATCCTTTCTCACGTTGGGACGAGCAGTTGATCACCCCCAACCCCCGGTACGATGAAATCGTCGAAGAAATGAAAGATGTCGCACGTGGCAACCTCATTTTCGGCATGCACGTACATGTTGCCATTCCCAACCGTGAAGAAGGCCTTGAGATTTTGAATGTAGTACGCTATTTTTTACCGCATTTATACGCCCTTTCGACCAACTCTCCCTTTTGGGAAGGTCGTGATACGGGTTTTAAATCGTTTCGCAGTAAAGTTTTTGATAAGTTTCCGAGAACGGGTATCCCTCCTTTTTTTGGCAGTGTTGCTGAGTACGATAAGTTTGTGGATATTTTGGTGCGTACCAATTGTCTTGATAATGCGAAGAAAATTTGGTGGGACATTCGTTTACATCCCTTCTATCCGACCATTGAATTCAGAATCTGTGACGTTGTCATGACCGTTGACGAGGTTACTTGCATTGCCGCCTTGATGCAATGTATCGTGGCCAAGTTGCATAAACTACACCAAAAGAACCAAACTTTTAAAAACTATCGCCGCCTGCTCTTGAACGAGAACAAATGGCGGGCCGCTAGGCGTGGCGTTGAAGCCAAGCTGATAGATTTCGGTAAGGAGATAGAGGTGCCCTTCAGCCATTTGATGAACGAACTTTTAGAATTTATAGATGATGTTGTCGACGAGCTGGGATGTCGGACCGAAGTGAATTATGTATTTCAAATATTGGAACAGGGATCCGGTGCCGATAGGCAATTGAAGGTTTTTGAAGAAACCGGCGACCTGTGCGAAGTGGTCAAATATATCGTGCAACAGACGAAGAAAGGTTTGTAAAAATAGACGTAAGACGGTTCTTGTGGTTGAATAAAAAGTACGAGGCACGAAATTCGAGGTGCAAAATGCATATATTCCTCTCAAACGGAAACTTTTCCCTAACCGATAATAGAAAGGGTCTTATGACTTACGTCCAAAAGTCTTATGTCAATTTCTTAAAGGGCAATAAATTACAATCTTTCGCGATTAGTGTAGTACAATTTAGAAACTACAGATTCATATGAGCGACCCATACAGAATAGCAATTTTAGATATGAACGCCGGCGAGCCCAACGAGGGCATGCGCTGCCTAAAAATGTTGGCGGGCGACTTCTTAACCCAAGGTGGAATGGAGGGCCATTATGAAGTTTTCGACGTACGGGTCAAGGGCGAAATTCCACTTTTGGAAAACTTTGACATCTATCTCTCTTCCGGCGGACCCGGATCGCCCTTGGTCTCGGGGGAAGACTGGGAATATAAATATTTCGGCTTTTTGGATGCCCTACTGTTACACAATCTGTCAAAGCCCGATAAAAAACATCTCTTCCTGATTTGTCATTCCTTTCAGCTCGCCTGTGTGCATTGGGATTTGGCAAAGGTCACCAAACGGCGTACTACCTCGTTCGGTATTTATCCCATCTTTAAGACCAAGAGCGGAGAGAATGAGATTTTGTTCGAAGGATTGGCCAATCCCTTTTACGCGGTTGATTCAAGAGATTATCAAGTCGTCGGTCCATCAGAATGGAAACTTGATACCCTTGACGGGAAAGTTTTGTGTAGGGAAAAAGTACGATCCCATGTACCTTTGGAAAGGGCTGTTATGGCTATTCGGTACAGCAGGGAAATTTTTGGAGTGCAATTTCACCCCGAGGCGGATTCTGAAGGGATGCTCCGCCACTTTAAGAAAGAGGAAAAACGGAACGCCATCATTAAAAAATACGGCAAACGGAAATACCTGAATATGTTAGAGCAATTGGTAGACGATGAAAAAATCATGAAAACCAATCTGACCATTATTCCTAACTTTTTACGGTTGGCGGCCGAAGCCATAGACGCACAAAAATTACAATCGGTATGATACCAGAAATTCGTGAAAAGTTTAATAAGGGGTTCAAACAGGAATACTACGAAAACCTGCTTAAGCATATAGAGGATACCTATTCGGAACCCAGTGCTTTCAGAATTTCTGAAACGCCCGTTTTTATTGATGCAACCCTTAAAAAGGATGTGTTTTCAGCGTGTGATGCCATCATAGAACAACTTTGGCAGATAGACTTTGAAAAAATCAGGGACACTTTTATCCCAAAAGAGCTACAATCTCCGCTTCCGATGGGCAACCCCGATTTTTTAGCCATTGATTTCGGACTTTGCGATGACGGTAATGGCGGTATTACGCCACAGCTTATCGAAATGCAGGCGTTTCCGACTCTGTTCTTTTACCAGCCTTTTTTGGGGAAGGCGTTCCGCAAGTGCTATCCGAATCTACCCAAAGAGGGCTTGCACTATTATTTCAGTGGGTTGAACGACGAAAGCTATCTGAAGGAAATCAAGGAAGTCATCTTGGGTGATGAAAAGCCTGAAAACGTTATTCTGTTGGAACTGTTCCCCGAAAAGCAAAAGACACGGATCGATTTTTGGTCCACTAAAAAGGCTTTGGGCATCGAAGTGGTCTGTATGACCAAGGTTATTAAGGAAGGTAAAAAACTGTTCTACGAAAAAGACGGTCGAAAAATACCCATCCACAGAATTTATAATCGCGTTATTTTTGATGAACTACAGCGTATTGAAAATCTAGATATTGCGTTCAATTTGTACGACGATCTTGATGTGCGGTGGGTCACTCACCCTGATTGGTTCTTTGTGATATCAAAGTGTATTATGCCGCTTTTGAAGCACAAGAATATACCGGCATCCTATTATTTGAACGATTATCCGAAGGATTTGAAATTGGACGACTATGTTTTGAAACCGCTCTTCTCTTTCGCCGGCCAGGGCGTAAACCTGCATCCCGACCAAGCGACCATCGACAAGATAGACGACAAGCAGAATTATATTCTCCAGCACAAGGTCAAATATGTCCCTTTGGTCAAGACCAACACCGAAAAAAAATCAAAAGTCGAACTCCGCATGCTATATGTGTGGAATAAAGCAGAAAATCGATTGAAACCTGTAATCAACCTGACCCGTATGAGCAAAGGTGAAATGATCAACGTTTCGCACCAAGTCGACGAAACCTGGATCGGATCATCGATCAGTTTTTTTGAGGAGTGAACAAGGGGTTAACACCTTCTTTTTCATTTGACCACAATTAAGATTATCTACAATTCCAATCATTGGTTTAAAAGCATTCAGAGCCATTCTTCCTGTAATGTGAACCGATTATACAGAACAAGCTGCTATCCACACATTTTTGTCTTAGAAGATAGGTCAAACAAATTACATTGTTCAAGTTTTTAATCCCTATTGGGTTTAGTTCCCTGCAACTTATCCTGAGGTAGTTTACAATAGATTTATAGGGTTATCAAAAGAAGTTGACTATGAGGTGAACTACGGATTCTATGCCTGTAAATAAGAAAGGAGTGCGAAAGGCTAAAAGTGTTTCCGATATGATTCCTCCAAATTTTTATCTACGGATAGTGAGCTATATAGCGAACATTTATTTTAAAATTTTTAAGTGACGATAGAGACGAAAAGCAGGAAAAAGAAAAAGGTCTTTAAGAAGATGAAAAAGGCATTGAACTATCTGAATATGCCATTTGTTATTTGGATACTATCCACTGTGGTTCTTGGTTCGTTTTCGTATCTGATTACAAAATACAATTCACGGTTAAGGGCCCATGAGGAAAAATTGCATTCGATTCAAAATTTGGACATGGAAATAGAATATCGAACTTCTCAATTTTTGTCAAATCTTAAGTCCACTATAGAGTTCCCAGTAAATAGTACCGAAGTATCCAATAAAAAAAGATTATTTGTTGCCTTTAAAGATTTCAAAAGGCCACCCGAGAACATAACCTTGAAAACTATAAACCCCCTTTATCCCGGATATGCCAATCGAAGTTTAATCTCCCTTTTGAGTGAATTACTGACCTTGACAGCTGATGAAAAGATTCAAAATTCGATGAACTATATCAGTAGTGTCGAGATATGCACCAGTAACCTAACCAATTGCGGGATAACCGTTAATACATTTTGGAAGGAGTTTAGGGCAAATTTTTTAAACAATGAAAGCTGGAAGAATCACTTCAATTATACAGGTTGCGATAAATTATTCTGCGAATAGAATGTGCGGCAAAGCCAGATATCCCATGATATTTTTGGTTTGCACAACCCTGATCGGAATGGTCGGTTGCCTAGAGGTTGATCACCAATCGAAAAACAAGGAAAAAACAAAGGATGAAGTCAAAGTCGGTGAAATGGTTGAGGGAAGATTTGAAATAACTTACCCCGAACGTGATTTGAAAAGAGGTTTTTTAATCCAGTATAGAGACATGGGTTTTTACACTGTCAAAATAGATTCCTTTGCAATTTATAACATACATACCAACTATTATCTCGGTTGTTTTGCAATTTATGAAATAGAGGATACCAAAATAGGTAACGATTTATATCTTCCGCTGAGGCAATCGGATAAAGATCTTTATTACCACCGAAAAGATTCCATACTCCACAATTGTATTGGAAATCCTTGCAATAAATGCGAATTCGATATCGACAGATGTTTATGCGTCGGTAGCGGCGATAATTGCAATCATAACATTAAAAATCTACCAAAAGGGAAAAACGGATTAACCAACGTTTTAAGAGACCAACCTAATAGGAGTTAAGTTTTTTTGAGGGTTGGCTTATAGAGACATCAACTTCGCCACATACTTCCCGATAACATCAAATTCTAAATTCACCACAGTACCAACCTCATAAGAGTTAAACCGAGTATGTTCGTAGGTGTATGGAATAATGGCGACGCTGAATGAATTTGTACCAGAATTAACAACGGTAAGACTAGTCCCATCAATGGTAATCGACCCCTTTTCGATGGTCGGGTTTCCTGTAGAAGCATCGTACTCGAAGCTAAAGACCCAGCTCCCGTTTTCCTCATTGATAGCTTTACAGACCCCGGTCTGGTCTACGTGGCCTTGAACAATATGTCCGTCCAGACGGCTTCCCAAAATCATGGCGCGTTCCAGATTGACCTTCTCGCCGACCTTGAGCCGGTCAAGGTTCGTTTTGTTAAGGGTTTCAGCTATGGCGGTCACGGCATAGGTATTTCCGTCAACGGAAACTACGGTAAGGCAGACTCCGTTATGCGCTACGCTTTGGTCGATTTTCAGTTCTGGCGCCAAAGCCGATTTTAGGGTGATGTTTAGGTTGCCTCCATCCCTTTCCAAGTGCTGAATTTCCCCCAATGTTTCAATGATTCCCGTAAACATATTCCGTCTAAATTAACTAGTTTTGTAGTTAGTGTCAAGTCAAGCCAAAATTGTCACATAATCGAATGCTTCTTTTGCGGCATCCCGTCGTTAAAAAATAATTCCGTAGCTACGGCTATGCAATAGTTTTTTGCCTAGGGCAGCGACAAAACCCACGATTGCCTTATGCGCCATTTCAGCTTTGACTTGACACTATTGCAGTTGCAAAAAATAATCCCACAAAGGTAAAGAATATCATGCAGGAGGACGGCAAAATAAAATTGGGCATTTCCATTGGTGATCTGAACGGTATCGGCTGCGAGGTCGTGCTCAAAACCTTTGAAGATTCCCGTATGTTGGATTTTTGCACTCCGATAATCTTTGCTTCCAACAAGACCATTTCCTTTCAGCAAAAAGAACTTGGCATTGACATCAAGTATAACGGTGTTCAGGATGCCACAAAAGCTATTGACAATAAGGTCAACGTCGTAAACGTTTGGAAGGAAATACCGAACATCAAGTTTGGGGAGGCCACTGAAGAAGCTGGCCAATACGCCTTAAAATCACTGCGCGCTGCTGTAGATGCCTTGAAAAATGGCGATATCGATGTTTTGGTAACCGCACCTATCAATAAGAATAACATTCAAACGGAGGATTTCAAATTTCCCGGCCATACCGACTTTCTGGCGCAGGAGCTCGAAGGCGAAAGCCTTATGTTCATGGTCACCGAAGGATTGAAAGTAGGGTTGCTTACCGATCATGTAGCGGTTAAGGACGTATCGGCGACCATCAATCCGATTTTGATTCGTAGCAAGGTCAGGACCATCGAAAAATCACTGCGAATGGATTTTGGCGTCCGTGCGCCCAAAGTGGCTCTCTTGGGAATCAATCCCCATAGCGGCGACAACGGTGTAATCGGCAAGGAAGACGAAGAGGTGCTAAAACCGATTATCAAAGAAATGTCCGATGCCGGCCATTTGGTCTTTGGACCCTATTCGGCCGATAGTTTTTTTGGTTCGGACAATTACAAAAACTTCGATGCAATCTTGGCCGCATATCACGATCAAGGCTTGATTCCCTTTAAGACCTTATCCTTTGGACAAGGCGTTAACTTTACGGCGGGCCTCTCGAAAGTCCGCACTTCACCAGACCATGGCACTGCGTACGAAATCGCCGGAAAAGGCAAGGCCGACCACAGTTCGTTCAAAGAGGCGGTATTCACGGCTATCAGCATTTTCAGGAACCGTCAGGAATATCAAGAACTGACCGAAAACCCGCTGCAGCGGCAAAGGGTTAGGCGGTAATTCTGCGAGATTTTTTGTCCGTTTTATCGGAATATTTTTTTTCGCCAATCGCCAAACAGTGCACTGCGAAATGCGTCTAGCGTTTTAAGATAAAGCCCTGGCGATTTCTACACTAATAGACATAAGTTCTCTCCGTTCATCTTCAGTAAATTCATAGGGTACCGGTTTTGCAATGCCCAAAGTACCATATAGAACGTCATTGAGCATCATGGGTACCGCAATCGACCCCTCGACCTTGGTTTCTTTCGCTGCCGGGCGGGCGATTCCCGAAGTATCGGTCTGCAGATTACACATCTCCACCGGTTCGCGTCTTTCGGCTGCAATGCCTGCCATCCCTTTTCCTATGGGAATCTCCGATATTTTAGGAAGTAAAAAAGAAGGGATGCCGATTTGGGCTTGTAGTTTCAATAGAGCGGTATCGGCATCCAAAAAATGTAGGGTCCCGGTCGAACAATCAAAACAAGCAATACAGTCGAAAAGTACTTTTTGCCAATCGACGGTAACTTGTTGTAATGAGGAGGTAATATTTTTGCGTTTTAAAGTATCCATTTTCGCTATTTTTCGTTGTTATTTTGGTGAATGTATTAAAACTTGCCGTACCTGCTTATAATTTCAAACCGGACATTAATATTTTCGCGGTCTTTAAAAATCTTTTCCAGTGGGATTTTGATCAGGCCCAAGGGATTTGTTCCATTTTCACTTTTGTAATGGCTTACTGCCGACCAACTTTCGAGGTAGCCCGTAAGCTGCTCGTAGGTCCAGTTGTACTTCATTTCAAATTCCGGCAATTGGAATTCCTCAAAGGGAAAAGGGATGGTCGTATAGTGGTCATCGATATATTTTCGTTCGGCATCCCAGTAATTTCCAACAATATCCTTATAAAAATAGTCAATAAGCCTGTTGAGTTTGGGGACTTCGGTAGTCAATAACGGATAGCCGATAGCCGCAATTATTCCATCCTCCATTAATACCCTTTTCGCTTCCGCATAAAAATAATCAAAATCGAACCAGTGTATGGCCTGTGCTACCACGATGAGGTCTACGGATGCATTGGATAGGGAAGCTTTTTCCGCCCTTTCGACCTTGTAGGTTATATTTTCTTTTTGTGGAGCTTTCTTGAGCTGTTCGCCACTAATATCCGTCGCGACCACATTTTGAAATTTTCCCGAAAGGATGGTAGCGATCTGTCCGTTTCCCGTGGCACAGTCCCAAGCGAGATTGCTTTCGGGGAGAAGTTCGCAAAGCCTATCGATCAAAGCTTCCGGATAGCTGGGCCTAAACTTTCGGTAAAGTGAGGCCTGGTTCGAAAAATTGTCCTTTGCTTTTTTCATCGAACGCCAATTATTTAGATTAAAGGTACACATGTTTGGATATTTGTGGCAGACATTGGGGGACTTTAAAACAGTCACTAAGACCGTTTGCGAGGGTTTGGTATTTATGAAAATAATAGTATCTTTGCGCCCGCCTTTATATTCAGTAGGAGTATAAGAGGCATACGTTTTTATTAAAATTAGTGTTGAAATGATGGTGCAAAAGGAGTTTAACATTCCTTTCTCGGGTTTAAG
>RCMY010002498.1_pt1 | contig 16649 bp, 15 predicted proteins | sample 2041341 | NCBI WGS metagenome assembly RCMY01 (sample SAMN09708234, study PRJNA481090) | Marine sediment metagenome, whole genome shotgun sequencing project. | reverse complement strand
ATCGTGCTCAGCAACGTGTCCGATGAGGTCCGTTTGCTGGTCGACGAACTCTGTGATGACGGCGCCAATGTCGTCGACGAGAACGGTGTCTCCCCATCCACGGTCGCCGAGATCTCGCAGCGACACACCGACGACGCAGGTTTCGACGACATCATCGTCCTCGGGCAAACCAGTGCAGCGCTCATCGAAGAGGTCGCGAAGGTCATTGCATTCCGGGGCACCATGACCATGATCGGCGACCAACCGTTGGACGGTTATCCGAACATCGATGTCGGCCGACTTCACTATCACTACACGGCCTATCTCGGAAGCAGGGGCCCGGACATCTCCGCTGCGTGGGGCGAAGAACGAAACCGTGCCGACGTGGTCGCCGGTGGCACCACCGTGTTCATCGGCGCCGGTGGCCCGATGGGCCAGATGCACATGCAGCGTGCGATCGAGAAGGTCGACGGCCCCGCAACGATCATCGGAATCGATCTCGATGACGACCGGATCGAGGCCGCTCGCACAATGCTCGAAAGTCTCGCCCATGAACGAGGCCGACGGTTCGTCCTTCTCAATCCTGGCGATGACCAAAACGCTGTTGCCGAGCTCGTTCGAGCTGAAACCGACGGACGCGGTGCAGATGACGTCGTCGTCACCGTGCCTGTTGGCCCGGTGATGGGACACGCCGCCGAGCTGATGTCGCCCGACGGGATGCTCGTGTTGTTCGCTGGTGTGCCGAATGGAACGCTGGCGCCGCTGAACATGAGCAACGTCTATCTCCACAATGCACAATTCACGGGGACCTCTGGATCGTCGATCGACGACCAGGCATCGGTGCTCAAGAAAGCTCTTGATGGCTCACTCTCACCAGGGCGGGCGCTCGGCGCTGTCGGCGGCATGGAGGCTGGACAAGCTGGGGTGCGTGCCCTTCTCGAAGGTGACTTCGCTGGAAAGGTTGTCATCTTTCCGCAGCTGACCGGGCTCGAGCTGACCGGACTCGATGAGCTTGCGATCAAACACCCCGATATCGCTGCGGCGCTGGGTGACAACAACACCTGGACCGTGGAGGCCGAGCGACTCCTGTTCGAGGCCTACCACACGTCCTGATTGCATTCCATGATCATCACGGTGACCCCGAACCCAAGCTTCGACCGCACGGTTGCCGTCGACGAACTCGAAATTGGCGAGGTACATCGAATCCGCAACGCACGAACCGAAGCCGGCGGCAAGGGCGTCAATGTCTCGCGCGCGTTGGCCCTCGCCGGCGTGCCGAGCACCTGCATCTTCCCGGCGAATCACCGAGACGGTGTGGTGTTCACCGACCTGCTCACGTATCACCCTGGTCTCCGTGTCGAGGTGGTGGAGATCGACGGTTCGATACGGACGAACACATCGATCATCGAGGCCGCCGGACGAACGACAAAACTCAATGAACGCGGCCCAGAGCTCGACAGGTCCGAACTTCTGAGTCTTATCGACGTGGTCACCGAGTCCGGCGCAGGAGCTGCATGGATTGCAGTGTGCGGCAGTCTTCCACCGGGAGCAGAGTCAGACTTCGCTCGGACAATCATCGAACGGGCCCACAAGACGAAGACCCGCGTGGCTATCGACGCGAGCGGAGACCCACTGGCGCAAGCCGTGGCGGCCAAGTGTCACCTGATCAAACCAAATCACGAGGAACTCGCCGAACTCGTGGGCCGAGACCTGCAATCGCTGGGCGACGTTGTCGACGCTGCAGTGGAAGTACAGCAGAGCGGCGTCGAGAGCGTCGTCGTGAGCCTTGGCGCGGACGGCGCACTCTTGGTGTCCGCAGACGACGTCGTCCACGGTGTTGCGCCGGTCGATGTGGTCCGAAACACCGTTGGCGCAGGTGACGCGTTTCTCGCTGGATTTCTTTCAACCGGCAATGGTGGTGCAGAGTCTCTAGCAGAGGCACTCGCGTGGGGGCGTGCGGCCGTGCAATCTGCGGCCACCTCGTTCCCGCCCGCGACCGACGCCGACCGAGCAGCGGTTCGCCTCTCCAACACGATCGACCGATCGGTCAAGGTGGGGCACCAGTGACAAAGAACAAGAAGAGGTCGAAGGGTTCGACGAGTCCGCCCGCGCCCACGAAACCCGCACCCGTGAAGAAGGCGAAGACACCGGTCGAGTTCGGCATCAGCCCCGGACAAGTGTTTGGTGTTGGCTTTCGCGGCTACGCCGCAAACGTCGTGCCTCTCACGGCGGCTGGTCTGGTCGTACTCGGGGTGTACGCGGCCTTCAGATATCCGTCCGAAGTCTTGCTCGATGATGGACGAGTCTGGGCGGCCCGATTTGTCGATCTTGCTGGGTTGTTCGTCGGCGGCACACTCTCCTATCCCTGGTACCGCTACGCCTTGGCTGCAGCCGACGGGGACAAGGTCGACCCGAAGCTACCGTTCGCCACGCCCCGACGTTTCGGGTATCAGGCTGCTGCGTCGTTCTGGTTCTTTGCCGGCGTCGTGCTCGGACAGCAATATCTCGGTGGCCTTCCGGCGATACTTGCCGTTGTCCTGTATGCCTTCTACGGCTATGTCGTTGCCGAGAACGACAACGGCGGGCTCAAGGCTCTCGGCACGAGTGTTCGACTCGGGGAGCGTCGTCGAATCGGGCTCTTTGCGATCGGCGGCATGTTGTTCGTCTTCAATCTTCTTGGCGCAGCAGGGCTCGCAGTCGGGCTGAACCCACTCGGATACGCGCTCGCCGTTCTCGGTCTGTCGATCACGACGAGCATCACACTCGTCAGTGGTGGCGCCATCTACCGCGTACTCCAGGAGAAACTCGATGACTGAAGTTTTTGACGCACAACCCGCCACATCCATTCGCGGTGTCGGTGCTTCCCCGGGAATCGCCCTCGGACCAGTCATCACTATTGACGTCGAAACCGTCGAACTCCCTGAACTCGCCGAGCCGCTCGTCGCTATTGCGGCCTCGGCCTCTGCGGTCAGCACACATCTCTCGAGGTTGTCCGAATCGACTCGGTCCTCGGGTCGTGAGGATGCCGCCGATGTGTTGAATGCTCAGAGCCTGATCGCCGAAGATGGGCTGATCGTCGACGCCATTGGCGACCACCTCGATTCTGGTCTTGATCTCGATGCGGCTTTCGACGCAGCAGCTGCGCAGCTCGAGGCTCTCTTGGCATCACTTCCCGATCCGTATCTTGCGGCGCGTGCCGCCGATGTCGGGGAGGTCATGCAGGCGATAAAACGTGACGTTGCGGGTTTGGAACCCGACTCGACCACGATCGGCGAACCGAGCATTCTGATAGCGCACGCGCTCACAGCGGCGGAGACCGCGGGCCTCGACCCAACGATGGTCCTCGGTTTTGCCACCGAGACCGGCGGTGCAACAAGTCACGTTGCAATCATTGCCCGTTCACTTGGAGTACCGGCTGTGGTCGGGGTGAATGGACTGCTTGCCAGCTCTCCCTCCTTCGCCGCCCTCGATGGGTCGACCGGGGAATTTCGGGCAGACCCCACACCAGCGGAGCGTTCAGAATTCGAACAACGCCTCGAATTGCAGGCTCGCCTCACCGAACGTCTACTCGAGAGCCGCGGAGCTGCCGCGATGTTCGGCGGCACACGCATCAAAGTTGCTGCGAACATCGCCAGCGTCGACGACATCGCCAAAGGTGTCGCCGAACAGTCCGACGGGGTTGGTCTTTTCCGGACAGAGTTTCTGTTTCTCGACCGGCCCAGTCCGCCAAGCGAAGAAGAACAATACGAGGCATACAAGGCCGCTGCGTCGAGTTGGAATGAGACCGTCGTCATTCGAACATTCGACATCGGCGGGGACAAGCCTGCGGAATACCTAGACCTTCCAGAAGAAGAAAACCCGTTTCTCGGGCTTCGTGGCGTACGCATTTATGACCGTTTCCCCGACCTGATCGACGCGCAGATTCGAGCCGCATTGCGAGCATCAGCGCATGGCGACATCGCGCTGATGATCCCGATGGTCGCCACTCTGGCCGAATTCGAATCGGTGCGAGACCGGGTCCGACGTATCCGCGATTCGCTCGAGGCATCGAACATCGAATGTCAGGACGTGAAGTTGGGTGTGATGGTCGAGGTTCCTTCTGTTGCGTTGACCGCTCACACGTTCGCCGAGGAAGTCGACTTCTTTTCGATCGGCACGAACGATCTGACCCAGTACACGATGGCCGCCGACCGGATGATGAGTGAGCTCAGTGATCTGCATGATCCACTACATCCTGCGGTTCTCCGGTTGTGCGCACTCGTCGCCCAAGCAGCCGAGCCAAAGGGGCGAAGCGTTTCGGTCTGCGGCCTCGCAGCAGCTGACCCACTCGCCGCGGTGATCTTCGCTTCGATCGGCATCACAAAACTCTCGGTTTCGGCCAACGCGGTCAATCTGATCAAGGCAACACTGACCGCTCAATCACCCGACGTCGCAGACCAGATCAACGATGTGCTCCAGACGGCCTCGTCGGCAGCCGAAGTACGTTCTGTGTTGGGCCCATTGCTGATGGAACCGTGAACGCACCCCTCGACAGTCGAGTCAGCCGCATCGTTCGCTGGCTGCTTTCGCAGACCGAGGCGCGCAGCACGTCAGACCTCGGAGCCGATCTCGTGTTGAGCGAACGCGTAATTCGGTATCGACTGTCGGCAGCGCAGAATTATCTCCAATCCCATGGAGCTGAGCTGGTTCGACAGCGCGGCACTGGCCTTCTGATCGTCGCCGACGATGCTGCGAGGGCGGCGATTCTCGCCGATCTCTCGGAGCGATCGGAAGCACAGCGTGTCTACGCACCAGCCGAACGCGAACACCTCCTGCTCGATGCTTTGCTCTGGAATCATCCGGGCACGATCTCTCTCGACCGGCTCAATGAAGAACTCGGGGTGTCGAAAACCTCGGCTCGACGAGACCTCCGGCGATGCGAACCGTGGCTTGAACGAATGGGGCTCCCAGTCATTCGAAAGCCGGGCAAGGGTATCGCGCTGCTCGGCTCTGAGCAGAGTGTTCGCCGTGCATTGGTGCAACTCTTTCTTGAAGCCGTCCCCGGTGATGTTCTCGATGAACTTCTGACGACGGCCTTTGTCGACGCCAACCTCGTACAGGTTCGAGTCCCCGCCGGTCTCCGCGACCGCTTTGCGGCACTACCCATCGAAGAATGCGCCCGAGCAATCGCTTCGTGCCCCATCAAGGATCGACTCATGACAGGCAACAGCGACCTGGTCTTCACGTTGTATGTCGCCATTACCGACGTTCGCGTTGCACAGGATTGTTTCCTCGACCTCGAGCCCGGCCACTATCTCTCGTTGATCGAACACCCGGCATCTGACGCCGTCCGCGTCCTCGCTGACACGTTGTCCGAACAGGGCAGACCGTTGCTCGATGACGAAGAGATTGCCGGTCTCACCGAGTACCTTCTCGGCTTCGATGCGTTGTCGACCAACCTGCAAGCAACAAACGACATCGAACGCCTGGTCAGCGACATGCTCGATATTGCCAGCGGAAGACTCCACTCGAGTCTTGCCGAAGACGACGAACTTCGAAGAAGCTTGGCCCTGCACCTCAGTCGCTTGATCGTGCGGCTCCGCTACGGGTTGCCTGTGCACAATCCGCTCCTCGACGAAGTGGTCGAACGATACCCGGACGTTCATGCCGTCTCGGTCGACTTGGCGAAGATGATTGGTGCCGAGCTTCGGGCCAAGGTTCACGACGACGAGATCGGTTTCATCACCATGTATCTCTCCGGGGCCATGGAGCGCTCTCATCTGCGCCCTCGCAAACAGGCCATGGTCGTCTGTCCGAGTGGCATGGCAACAGTTTGGGTCCTCGTCTCAAGACTGCAGGCCGAGTTCCCTGAGTTGGCTCTCGTCGAAGTGCTCTCCGCATCGGTGTACAAGAGCCGAAACACTTTGGACTTCGATCTCGTGATCTCCACCGTGCCGCTGCCAGAAGTTGGTGCACCCGTCGTCGTCGTCAGCCCATTGCTGTCCTCGTCGGACGTTCAAACGGTCAGTTCTCACCTCTAGGCGCGGAAGAACCGTTCGGTCAACTCGCGCGACTGCGCAGGATGTCGGAACGCGCAAGCGACCAATTGGGAGTGGCGGGCGTCACATCGACAGGCGATGCTGTCTGGAATCAAAGGAGGGACAGTCATGCAAGCAAGTCTTCAGAAACTTGGTGGCTGGCTCGCGGCAATGGTCGTACCGAACATCGGTGCATTCATTGCGTGGGGCCTGATCACTGCTCTATTCATCGATACCGGGTGGCTCGTGAAGCTCGGCCTGTTCGAGCTCGACACCACGGTTCCGATCAAGGAGGCCCTCGTCGGCCCGATGATCAAGTACCTTTTGCCGCTGCTCATCGCATACACCGGTGGCAAGCTCGTACACGGTCATCGTGGTGGCGTTGTGGGAGCGGTCGCAGTCATGGGCGCCATTGGCGCTGCGGCGTACACGATTTCAGGTGGTGCACTCGATGGTACTGAGGGCGATCCACCACAATTCCTCGGAGCGATGGCCATCGGCCCACTCGCCGGCTGGGTCATGAAGAAGGTCGACGAATGGCTCGAGGACCGAACTCCAGCAGGGTTCGAGATGTTGTACAACAACTTCTCGCAGGGTTTCGCCGGCCTTTTCATGGCACTGATTGCGTACTTCATCGTCGGTCCGATCATGTCTGGGGTTGCGAAGTTCTTCGGCTCCCTCGTGGAGTCGATCGCTGACGCAGGTCTGCTTCCACTCGCCGACATTCCAATCGAAGTCGCCAAGGTGCTCTTCTTGAACAACGCGATCAACCACGGTGTGCTCACGCCACTTGGCAGTGAAGACGTGCTCGAGAAGGGCCGTTCGATCTACTTCATGCTCGAGTCGAACCCTGGCCCCGGCCTCGGTCTGCTCGCTGCCTACTGGTTTGCGGGCAAAGGACTCGCAAAACTCTCGGCACCAGGTGCGATCATCATCCACTTCTTCGGTGGAATCCACGAGGTGTACTTCCCGTACGTCCTCATGAACCCCGTCATGATCGGCGCCATGTGGGCTGGCGGAATCACCGCCGACCTCGTGTTCGTTGCAACCGACGCCGGGCTCACCGGACCACCAAGTCCTGGATCGATCTTCGCCTACCTCAGTTTCCTACCGACAGAAGGCGGCGCCGCATTCGGTGTCCTCGCCGGAATTGCGGTTGGAGCGGCGGTCAGTTTCGTGACCGGATCGGCGCTGCTGCGCATGTTCCCGGTGAAGGAGATGACCGACACCGAAATCGACCACGAGGACGTCCACGCAGCGATGCCTGGCGTTCCTGGAATGACCACGGCGTAACGAACTGGAACAGTCTGATCGGGTCGGGGGCACAACGAGGTAGTCCCCGGCCCGACCGGCTGTGACACATAACGATGGTTCGAACACGAACCGCAAAGAAAGAATGAGGTTGAGCAGATGAGTGACATGGTGGTGAAGAAAGCAGCAGATGTGAAGCTGATCGTCTTTGCTTGTGAGGCAGGCATGGGAAGCAGCCTCATGGGAGCAAATCAGCTGAAGAAGATGGTCAAGAAAGCCAAACTCGACATCGAAGTGATTCATTCGGCGGTCGCACAAGTTCCCGCGCATGCCGACGTAATCGTGACCCACAAGTCACTCTCCACGCAGGCAAAAGAGAAATTTCCGAACGCCGCAATCGTGCCGTTCATGATGTTCTTCGGCGATCCGGCGGTCAAAGGCCTCGTCGAGACGCTCAAGGCTGGCAACGACGTCGAGTCGGCACTCTAATGAGTTCGACAGACAGCCTCCTGTCCCGTGAGGCTCTGATCACCGGACTCCCGAGTACGACCATGAATGAAGCGATTTCGTTCGTCGGCGGAATACTCGTCGAACGCGGCCATGTCGAGCCCAGTTACGTCGATGGCATGCTCGAGCGAGAGAAAACCGTCTCGACCTATCTCGGGAATGGTGTGGCCATGCCCCACGGCACGTTCGAGAGCCGTGATGCCGTCATTCGCACCGGCATCGTCGTTGCCCAGTACCCCGAAGGAATCGATTGGGGGCCTGGCACGGCCCATCTGATCATCGGGCTCGGAGCAATCGGTGACGACCACGTTGCGATCCTCAGCCACATCGCTGACGTCCTCCAGGACGAGGACATCGCCGAACAGTTGTGGACCACAACAGACCTCGACTTCCTCTATGACACCCTCACGACGGGTACACCCGACGAGGACGAGCCGCTCGAGCGGGCCATCACCATTTCTGGTGAGGGCGGGCTGCACGCACGCCCGGCGAGCCTCATCGTCGAGTTCGCGAAGGGATTCGACGGCACGATCACGATTGCCAAGGACGGTAAAACGGCCAAGGCGACGAGCATCATGAGCGTGCTGTCTCTCGGAGCTGTCGCCAACGAGACGGTGCACGTGAGTGTCGACGGTGCGGACGCCGAGGCGGCAACCATGGCAGCCGATGAAATCGAACGAATCCTGACGACCCCGGAGAAGGACCTCTGATGGCTCGAATGAACGATGCCGAGATGCGCGCAGCAGTCCCCGACTTGATGGCAGCGACGGCCGATCCCAGCGGTGCTGCCGACTTCGTGTCGGAATCGAAGGGATCGATCATCGTGGCTGCTGAGGCTGGCGACATGAAAGCGGCCTTCAAACGAATCAAGAAGGTCGACGGCTATCGGTGGGTCATGATCAACAAAGATGACCTCTTCGCAGCCAACAGCCTCTCGATCGGGTCGAAGGCTGGCCTGATCACACCCGACGGAACTGTGCTCAAGGCCGCCGATCTACCCCGACGGAAGATGTGACGCCTTGATGGCTGCTCAGGCAGCTGGGGAGTCTGCGAAGGGGATGATCATTCGCGGCGAAGAACCTGCGGCGATGTCGAGCGCCCACACGTCGAACACCGGCTGCGCATCGGTTCCTTCATCCACGTTTGGAAGCGCATAAAGCACGGTGTCATCGTCGGCCCATTCGACCTGATCGTCGACCGATCGAGTCTCCCCCAGGTCGCGCCGTTCGCCGGTCTCGACGTCGATCGCGATCAATTGCATGAAGTCGCCGCGCTGTTCCTTGGCCACAATGGTTCCGCCGTCTGGCGAAACTTCAGGGCACGTGGCGTTCTCGAAGACGACATCCATCCGTGAATTCGAGACTCGACCCTCGATGATCGACGTACCTGCTCCGGTGCCGAGCGTTGCATAGAAGTGGTCGCTGTCGACGAACGTGACGCCCCAAAAGTTCATGTCGACGTCAGTGAGGAGATCGTCGCCTCGATACATCGAGAACACTTGCTCGAGGTTGGCGCCGATGCTGCGGTCGACCGAGATCAGCTGCGTGGTGGTCGCGAACTCACCGGCGCTGAGGTAGCTGTGCCCAGCCGAAAACCCAGTCCATGCGACGACGGATCCGTCGGGCGACACCGCAGCGCGGCTCGGCAGGTTCACCGCGAATCGCAACGATGGGTTCAATCCAGGATCGAGCAGGAGACCGCGGCCCGACCCACCAAGTCCAGCCGTGGCCGATAGGCAGATTCCGACCGCTTCGTTCAAGTCGAGGCGGGAGCACTCGAGCTCGGTGACATGGCGTTCTCCGCTCGGATCGATGTACCCGACGAGTCCGTACTCGTCCCCTGGCACACGATTGATGAACGCAAGCGCTATGTCGGCGGGATCGATGTCGGGATGTGGTGCGGTTGTCGGCGAGGCGGTCGTTGTCGTGGTCGGTCCATCGTTGCCGTCGTCGATGGTTGTGCTGTCGTCAGCGAGCGGGAGTGACGACGGTGTGTCCGTGCCGAACTCATCGGCAAATTCGGTCGGGTCGAAGAGCTCGAGTTCTTCTTCGGCACGCGCCTGCGCTGCGTCGGTTTCTTCTTTTGCCGAGACGATCGACCCGATGAAGTACGCCGCGCCGCCGGCCAAAACGATCAGGGCAACTGCGAGGAGCGCGAACGACGACGACCGCTGATGTGGTGCGTCGTCCCGTCCCCGATCGACGGGGTCGGTCTCGCCAGGTGTCTCGGCATCGGACAGATCTTCGTGGTTGGTCATCACTTGACTTTGTTCGGCGACTCGCGCAACACAGCCAGCGACGTGACGACGACAACACTCGCCACGATGCCGCACAATGCGACGCTCAATGCACTATCGACACCAACGCGGTGCCAAATGAGACCAAACGCCAATGCCGACGACATTCTGGAAAGCGCGACGACGGTGGTGAGTAGCGCCAGCCCCCCACTTCGTTGGTGTTCGGGGATGACGCCGGCGGCGAGTGCTGGCAAAACGCCGTCGGTTGCGCCGTAGTGCAACCCCAACAATCCCAGAACCGCGACGATGGCGAGAACCGACGTGGGTTCGAGCAACAACAGGCCGTACACCGCAGCCAGGAACAGCTGGCCGACCACCCACACACGCGCTCGTCCGATCTTGTCGGAGAGCCGCCCGAGAGGTGTCGCCGTCAACAAGAAACCGACGGCCGTGCCGGCGAACAAGAGCGGGAACCACCGGATACCGATGCCAGACAAACCAACAGCGTCAGAATTCTTCGACGCCTCGAGAATGACGAGGTACGCAAACGAATCTCCGATCGAGAAGAGACCAAACGCACCACCGAGCACCAAGATCCGGCGGAATCCGCGATTGTGCCAATGCGATCTGAGCGACATCGCCATCGGCGTGGTGATCGCCGGCGCGGCAACAACGGGATTGCGGACCCAGGTCATGATGACCGCCAATCCCAGGAGGCCGAAACCAACACTGAGAAGGAAGACCGCGTCGTACGAGCCGGGAAGCACCCACAAGATCCCGAACGCGAGCAGCGGACCGACGAGCGCCCCGGTTGCATCGAGCGAGCGGTGAAATCCAAAGGCCGTGCCCCACGCTGGTTCGGGCGTGGCCAACGAGATCAGGGCATCGCGCGGGCCGGTTCGGAGACCTTTCCCGAGTCGGTCAGCGAGCAGAAATGGGACCGCCGGAAGGCTGGCCACTGCAGATCCGAGGAGCCCAACCCGGGTCAGCGTCGACAGTCCATACCCGAAAGCCGCAGTCTCTTTCGGTCGTCGGGTGCGGTCGGCCACGACGCCACCGACCATTCGAAGAAGCGCATTTGCCAGCTCGTATGCGGCTTGGAACAAGCCAAAGGCCGCTGGCGAGAAGCCGAGCTGCACCGTGAGAAAGATTGGAATGACCGCAGCCACCATCTCCGAGCTGATGTCGCTGAAGAAGCTGGTCATCCCCAACGCGATGACGGTTCCGTTGAAGGCACCGCGGCGTGATGACTTGCCGATCGCCTTTTCTGGTCGCGTTCCGAGTCCGGTGTACACCTCATTCCTTCGGCACGAATGGGGTGCCACTTCAGAGATAGAGTCGACCCGTGGCCTATCAGTCTCTCTACCGCCGCTATCGGCCGCAGACCTTTGCCGAGATCCGCGGCCAAGAACATGTTGTCAAAGCGCTTCGAAATGCCGTCCGCGACGACCGGGTCGGGCACGCGTACCTCCTCAGCGGCCCGCGGGGCACGGGAAAGACAACCGCGGCACGTGTCCTCGCGAAGGTTCTGAACTGCGAAAATCCTGTTGACGGCGAACCCGACGGAACGTGCGACTCGTGCATCTCGATTGAATCGGGCACAAGCTTCGATCTGCACGAACTCGACGCCGCGTCGAACAACAAGGTCGACGACATTCGAGACCTTCTTTCCAAAGTCGCCTTGGGCACACCTGGCCGGCAGAAGGTGTACCTCCTCGACGAGGTACACATGCTCACCGCCGGTGCCGAGAATGCGTTGCTGAAAACTCTCGAAGAACCACCAGATCATGTGATCTTCGTGCTGGCGACCACCGAACCACACAAGGTTGTCAGCACGATCCGCAGCCGAACCCAACACCTCGAACTCACACTCATTCCTGCAGATCAGATGGCGGACATGGTCCGAGAGATCGCAGCCGACGCTGGCCTCGACGTGAGTGAGGAGGCAGTCGATCACGTCGTGAAGGTCGGAGGCGGATCTGCACGCGACACACTGTCGGCGCTCGATCAGGTCGTCGCGGCAGGCGGTGTCACCGACATAGACATGTCGACGAGCGATCTGCTCGCCGCCCTCGCTGAGCAGGACCCCGGAGCTGCGCTGCGAGCGGTCGAAGCAGCGACGACTCGGGGCGTCGACCCACGACGCATCGGTGAGGATTTCGTCGACGCGCTTCGTTCGGTCTTTCTCGTCAAGATGGGAGCCGCGCCAGCGCGCCTCTCCGAGCCCGAACGGGCGCTCTCGCACGAATTTGCCGCACAACTGTCCCCCGCGGTCATCACTCGAAGCCTCGAAGCGGTCGGCAAGTCTCTCGTCGACATGCGCCAGGCACCCGACCCTCGCATCGACCTCGAAGTCGCGTTCGTCCGTATCTGCTCGGTGTCGGGCGACGCGAGTGCAGCCGGCCTCGCCGCTCGCGTCGAACAACTCGAAGCTGCTCTGGCTGGTGGAGCATCGACGCCAGCGCCTCCGAAGGCGCCTGCACCAAGTTCTCCCGAATCTGCACCCGCGAACGATCACCACGAGCCAACTCCTGCTGGCAAGCCAAAAGAGCCTTCGTTGTCCGACGATCCTGCACCTGCGGATCAGCCACCTCCGTCCGGTGGGCGTCCTGCCGACCGAGCTCGAGCTGCCCTTCGTCCGCGAGATGATCGCAATTCAACGCCTTCGCCTCCGCCCAAACCAGCCCCTCCTGAACCCCCGACATCGCGGGCGGGCGGCGCGCCCCCACCACCATCGGCGCGACGGCATTCTCCCGAGCTGCAGCCAGATCCGCCGCAGGCCGCTCCCCGCAGCGATGCTCCAGTACACGAGACGACTGCCGCACCATCGGGTGTGCAAGAAACACCCACGAGTGCTCCGACAGGCGACATCACCGCCGAGATGCTCACCGCGGGATGGTCTGCGATGCTCGATGGACAATCAACACCGGCCAGAGCCCGGTTTCTCGCAGGCCGAGTTGTTTCGGTTCACGGCGACACAATCACATTCGTGCTTCCGAGCGAAGGGCAGATTCGGCGGTGCGAACCATACAAAGCCGAGGTTGAGGCTGCCGTTACAGAAGCCTTCGGACAACCGCTGAAGATCGCACTTGGCGTGGACGACACGCCGACGCCATCTCCGATGACCGGACGCCCAGCGCCGGCCGCACCCGCACAAGCCCAAGAAGACGCGGACGTCGATATCCACGATCTCACCGATGCCGATGTCGGCAATGCAACGGTGGTCGACCGAATTGCCGACGTCTTTCCCGGCGCCGAAATCCTCGAAGAAGAGAGCTGAGACATGAGTGAACAGAACGACCCCAACGATGCCATGCCCGACCTCGGGGCGCTCCTGGGCGGTGCAGGCGGAGGTGGCATGCCCGACCTGAGTGGTTTGATGGAACAAGCCCAGGCAATGTTGGCCGGTGCCCAAGAGGCGGCTGCCGAAGTCGTCGAAGGAAGCAGCGGTGGGGGCATGGTCAAGATCGAAATCGATGGTGGCTTCAACGTGCACTCGGTGTCGATCGACCCGTCGGTCGTCGACCCCAACGATGTCGAGATGCTGAACGATCTCGTGCTCGCTGCGTTGCGTGATGCCGCGAGTCAGCTGCAGGACTCACAGTCCGGGGCAATGGGCGGCATGGACCTCGGCGGCCTCGGCGGCCTGCTCGGCGGGGGCTGACTCTTGGCGATCTTCGCAGGTCCCGTCCAAGACCTGATCGATGAATTCGGACGGCTCCCGGGAATCGGCCCGAAATCGGCACAACGGATCGCGTACCATATTCTGAAAATCCCGACTGTGGATGCCACGCGCCTCTCGACGGCTATCACCGAAGTCAAGGAACGCATTTCTTTCTGTGATCGCTGTTTCAACATCGCAGAAGGCGCCGAGTGCGGAGTTTGTCTCGACCCGGCGAGGGACATGACGATGCTTTGTGTCGTCGAGGAGTCCCGTGACATCGTCGCAGTGGAACGCACCCGCGAGTACAAGGGCCGGTACCACGTGCTTCAAGGCGCGATCAGCCCGATCGAAGGCATTGGTCCCGAGCAGCTGCGCATCGCGGAACTTCTCGCGAGAATCACGGTGGAAGGCATCGGCGAAGTGATCCTTGCGACCAACCCCAATATCGAGGGCGAAGCGACGGCCATGTATCTCGCCCGGCTGCTCGAACCCCTCGGCATCACGGTGAGCAAAATTGCGTCGGGTCTGCCCGTTGGCGGCGACCTCGAATACGCCGACGAGTTGACACTTGGCCGAGCACTCGAAGGGCGCCAGCGCCTGGGCACGTGAGCCTTGGTCGACATTTCTTTGTCATGACTCTTGACTTCAGTTCGTAATGTTCGTAACATAACTGCAACGTCAAGTTCAGAGGTAGATTCAGGGTCTCCTCACGAATGAGACAGTGGTATTTTGCTGCCCCGGTTGGTTAGACCACTCAACCGCCCGCGCCTGGCCGATCGGGGCAGCGATACCAGTTTCTTGCGAATCTGTGCAGCTGCAGGTGTCAAATTGGCACCTCACACTGCACAGATCTGAAGATATGACTTAGGTGTCGAGATATGTTTCGTCTCGAAGCGTCGACTTCAGTAGTTCTGCAAGCGACGTGTTCGGCGACGACGACACCATGGTCAGGTCGCGCGCATCGGTCGATTCGGGCGCGACTGCGGGCCCTTCGACTTCGGCTCGGAGAGCGTTGACCCGTGCATGCACTTCACGCTCTTCCTCGAGCAGTTGATCGAGACGTGCTTGGGTCGCTGCAAGTACCTCGCCGCTGCGCTCACGCGCTGCGGCTTCAGCATCCTCGATCAATTGCGTCGCGACTCCCTCGGCCGAGCCCACGATTTCCACCGCTCTCGATTCGGCGGTCATCAGCGCCTCGACCGAACCGGCCCTTGCCTCTGCCTCCGCGAGGATCTCATCTGCCTTTGTCTGCGCCTCGGCAATGATCGCATGTGCTCGATCTTCGGCAACAGCGGTGTCCCCTCCGGTCTTGGCAAGTTCTTCACGCACTTCCTGTCGTGCCCGCATCTCCGACGCGATCTCTCGGAGAAAGTTGCGAACCTCGACAATGTCGTATCCGCGCCGAGTCATCCGGAAGGGTTGTCGGTCGATCTGCTCGGGGGTCAAATGCACGGGCGAAGTCCTTCCAACGGGTGGTGAGAAAACCAACCCGCCTCAGTTGTAGCAAAGGTGTCGACGAAACAAAGGACGGGCCCATGGGCGTTTCGCGCGAACATCGACCAAGATCGTGCCATGCGCGCACACCTGATTGACGGAACCTACGAACTCTTCCGGTACTACTTCGCTGCTCCATCTCACGTGACGGCGGCCGGCAGAGAGGTCGGCGCGGTACGCGGTGTCCTCGGATCGATGATTCAACTGCTCGAAGAGGGCGTCACCCACATCGGCATTGCCACCGATCACGTCATCGAATCCTTCCGTAACGATCTTTGGGCTGACTACAAGGACGGTTCGGGTATCGAAGAAGGCATCCGGAGCCAGTTTCAGCTACTCGAGGATGTCTTGTCGGCAGCTGGGTTCACCGTGTGGCCGATGGTCGAAGTCGAGGCAGATGATGCGCTCGCTGCAGCGGCCCACAAATATGCCGCCGACGATCGAGTGGAAGAGGTGGTGATCTGCACCCCGGACAAGGACCTCGCACAATGTGTGTCCGATGAGTTGGGGATCGTGCAGTTCGATCGTCGCAAAGGCGTGCGCTACGACGAGGCCGGAGTGTTCGAGAAGTTCGGCGTCCGCCCCGAGTCGATCCCCGACTATCTCGGCCTCGTCGGCGACACCGCCGACGGGTTTCCCGGGCTTCCTGGATGGGGTGCAAAGTCGGCCAGTACCGTCCTTGCGCACTACGTCCATCTGGAGAACATCCCGGCCGCAGCTGGGCAATGGGAAATCACCGTCCGAGGTGGCGCCAAACTCGCCAAAACGTTGGTTGACAATCGAGATCTGGCGTTTCTGTTTCGTCGTATCGCCACAGTCGAGCTCGACTCTCCCGTCAGCCCGACCGTCGACGACCTCGAATGGACTGGACCAGCCGATGGGTTTGCCAACGTCGCGGAATCGATCGATGCGGAACGACACCTCGCCCGAATCGAACGGTTGCTGAGCAGTCGCTAAGCGGTCTTCTGCTGCGCTCTCGTGGCGCGCCTGTACCGTCTGACCCGTGACTTCGACCCAGATGAAGACGTCAAACGAGTCGTCGATGTTTGGCCACGGAGCAGCGTGGATCTTTGCCTCAGCCGTGCTCAGCTCCGCGCTCACCGGCCCGGGTCAGACAATTGGCGTCTCCGTCTTCATCGATCACTTCGTCGACGACCTCGGATTGAGCCGACCAGAGGTGAGCGGTGCCTATCTCGTCGGCACGTTGACTGCGTCTCTGTTCCTTCCGGCTATCGGCCGATTCATCGACCGCCGAGGCGTTCGAATCGCGCAGATCATCATCGGCGTGCTCTTTGCCGCAGCCCTCGTCAACATGTCGACGGTGAGTGGCCTTATCAGCCTCGCGATCGGGTTCACCTTCATCCGACTGCTCGGTCAAGGCTCGCTCTCGTTGAACTCGACGGTAACGGTCTCCCTACGTTTTTCACATAAACGGGGCACCGCTCTCGGGCTGTTCTCCACGCTGTCGGGCGGCCTCATGGCGTTGACCCCATTGATCCTC
>RCMY010002497.1_pt1 | contig 16653 bp, 11 predicted proteins | sample 2041341 | NCBI WGS metagenome assembly RCMY01 (sample SAMN09708234, study PRJNA481090) | Marine sediment metagenome, whole genome shotgun sequencing project. | reverse complement strand
TTGGCAAGAAAACCAACGCAACGCGGTTGTTCTGGCTGGAATTCTTGCAGCCGCAATAGGGTTTGCTTTGGTTATGTTATCATTGGCCTCGCGCCGCTTTGCTTCGCAAATTCGTCAGGCGATAGAGACCACCGTGAACGATATGAAGACGCTTGCGTCAGGCGAAATCGATTTCGACATCGCCGGAACAGAGCTTGAAACCGAAATTGGCGAAATGGCCCGCAGCCTAGAAGTTTTCCGGACAAACGCGGTTTCGGCGCGTCAGCTTCAGGCCAATTTGCGTCAAAAAGAGTTGGACGACGAGACGTTGCGATTGCAGCAGGCGGAAAAAGAGCAGCAGGCGGACGTAAAGCATCAGGAAGAAACGGAATGCGATAGGCTGGCCTTGATGCAGGAATTGGCTTCGGGTCTTGGTGGTGTTGTGAATGCCGCGGCAAACGGTGATTTCACACAACGCATTGATCGCCATTTCGGGCAGGTCGACTTGGATGGAATTGTCGAAGCAGTCAATTCAATGGTGGAAAGCGTCGAAACAAGTATTGGCGAAACGGCGCGTGTATTGTCCAGTGTTGCGGGTGGCGACTTGACGGATCGGATGACAGGCAAACATCGCGGCCTATTCTTCGATCTGCAAAAAGCTATCGATGAAACGGCCTCTACCCTCGCAGATGTGATCAGCGAAATTGTGCAACAGTGTAGCGAGATCGGCGCAAGTTCGCATCAGATGGAACGGCAAGCCGATGACCTGTCATCACGCGCCGAAACCCAAGCCGCAGCAATTGAAGAAACCAGTGTTGCAATAAATGAATTGTCGGCGTCTGTGCGATCCGGCGCGGATTCTGCCCGTCAGTCTTCGGCAATTGCCAAAACGGCCACAGATCGCGTCAATGAAGCGGGTCACATTGTAGGCGAGTCGGTATCTGCGATGACGGATATCAAAGGCGCCTCGGAGAAAATCAAAGACATTGTCGCGGTCATGGACGGCATCGCTTACCAAACAAACCTTTTGGCCCTTAACGCTTCGGTCGAAGCCGCGCGTGCAGGAGACGCGGGCAAAGGATTTGCCGTGGTCGCAACCGAAGTGCGCGCCTTGGCGCAGCGGTCTGGAGAGGCGTCCAAAGATATCAAGCGGCTGATCAAAGAAACCGTGTCGCAGGTCGAGCGGGGTGTGACCCTCGTTGAACGCACAGGTGATATCTTGAAAGACGTCGTTGAAGGCGTGGGGGCAATGTCTGAAACGATGGATGAACTGGCACATCGGGCACAGGAGCAGGCGGCGGGCGTTGGCGAAGTCGCGAGCGCCATTCACCAAATGGACGCGATCACACAAAAGAACGCTGCCTTGGCAGACGACAGCCACGAAGCGGCGCGAGCTTTGGGCGGCAAAATGAATGTCATGCAAGGCATGGTCGGGCGCTTCAAAGTGGATGGTAACGATAGGTCCTCTTCGATGGGCATCGCCGCAGAATAAAACGCGCGTCTGGCTCAAAATAATGGGGCCAACTCAACACCACCGCTGGAACGGATACACCCTTGAAAGGGCCAAACCTGAACTGCGCCGACCTGCGCATTATTGCGGACATCCAACGGCATGAACAATTGTTGCTTACACAACTGACGAATTCGGGTTTCGATCTTTTCGGTTGTTGCCTTTTCTTCAGCGGCCTACAGCCGTCGATTTGGAAATCACACTTGGCGAGAATAATCTGCACTCCACCCCCAAGGCCTTGCTTGTGTAGAGAAAATCGGGCACGCCGGTGTCGGGTGTGGTGAAGATGAAAAATTAGGAACGGGTCATGGACTTTACGCGGATGGACACAGATGCAAAGCCAAGCGAAGAGATCGATGTTCGCGATGTCTTTGGCTTCGACACCGAGATGAAGGTACGCGGGTTTTATGAATCGAACGAGCGTGTTCCAGAGATCGATACCACCTATAAGTTTGATCCCGACACAACACTCGCGATCCTTGCCGGCTTTCAATACAACCGCCGCGTCTTGATCCAAGGATACCACGGCACAGGTAAATCCACACATATCGAACAAGTGGCTGCGCGTTTGAACTGGCCTTGCGTTCGCGTGAACCTTGACAGCCATATCAGCCGGATTGATTTGATTGGTAAAGACCAGATCAAGATCGACAAAGGCATTCAATACACAGAATTCCAAGAGGGCATCCTGCCGTGGGCGCTTCGCAATCCAACCGCGATTGTGTTTGACGAATATGACGCCGGCCGCGCTGACGTGATGTTTGTGATCCAGCGCGTTCTCGAGATTGATGGCAAGCTTACGCTTCTGGACCAAAACGAAGTCATCGATCCGCATCCGTATTTCCGGATGTTCGCAACCTCAAACACAATCGGCCTGGGCGACACCACCGGCCTCTACCACGGCACACAACAGATTAACCAAGCCCAGATGGACCGTTGGACGCTGGTTGCGACGTTGAACTACCTCAGCCATGACGCTGAATCAGCGATCGTTTTGTCTAAGGCTCCACATTATAACACTGACCGCGGCCGCAAGATTATCAGCCAAATGGTAAACGTTGCTGATCTGACCAGAACGGCATTTATGAACGGTGATCTGTCGACCGTAATGAGCCCACGTTCCGTTATTAGCTGGGCTCAGAATGCCGAAATCCTGCGCTCGGTCGGCTATGCCTTCCGGCTGACATTCCTCAATAAATGCGACGAACTAGAACGCCAAACGGTCGCCGAGTTCTATCAGCGCTGCTTTGACGAAGAATTGCCGGAGAGTGCCGCAAGCCTCGCCGTTTAAGGCCGACGGAGATGCATTTGAGATTGATTTGCACGTGTAAGAGAGAAACCGACGCCCTGTTTAGCGATGGCAGTCTTTGGCAACGTGGCGTTGTATCCGCGTGCAGTAATCAGTCGCGAATTCGGTTAGGGTAACGCATGAAAAATAACGACAACCCTGCTGATCCGTTCAAGAAGGCGCTCGCCGAGGCCACAAAAGTCATGGCCAATGATCCCGATTGGGGTGTTAGTTTTACAGTTGATCCGCCAGGAATGAACCAGGAAGGCGTCCGGCTTCCGCAAGTGACGCGCCGGATGACCAAAGAAGAGGTGCTGCTGGCCCGCGGCACGGCCGATGGCTATGCGCTGCGTCGCAGATACCACAACGACAAAACCCACACGCGCTATGCCCCCGAGGGCGACATGGCACGCGACATTTATGAAGCGATGGAAGTGGCTCGGTGCGAAGCGGTCGGCGCCCACGACATGCCCGGAACGGCCGGAAACATCGACGCTCGCATTGCAAACGAAGCGCAAAGACGTGGATACGCGCAGATCCGAGACGCTTCTGAAGCCCCACTTGCCGTGGCCGCCGGATATCTTGTGCGCCACCTCGCGACCGGACGTCCGCTTCCCGAGGGCGCCGACAACGTCATGAATTTATGGCGCGGATTTATCGAAGAGCAAGCTGGCGGTACTTTGGAAACGCTTGATAAAGTTCTGAAGGATCAATCCGAGTTCGCACGTTTCACTCGCCAGATCATTGCTGACCTCGGCTACGGCGACCAACTTGGCGACGACCCGGACATGGATGATCCGGATATGGACGATCAGGCCGAAGAGAGCGCGGAAGACTCAGAAAACCCGGACTCTCAGGGCGAAGATCAAGGCAGCGAAGAAGATGCATCCGATGCCTCGCCAGAGCAATCGCAAGAGGCTGAACAAGACCCAAGTCAGGCGCAAGTTTCGATGGACGATATGTCCGATATGGAGTCGGGCGAAGAGGCCGAAATGCCTGATGGCGAGTCCGAGATGGCGCCCCCGCCCCTTGCGCCTATCAGCAATGCGGATCCAAATTACACCGTATTTTCAACGGAATACGACGAAGAAATCAAGGCGGAGGATCTTGCCGAGCCAGCCGAATTGGAACGGTTGCGCGCGTATTTGGATCAGCAGCTTGATCCATTGAAGGGCGCCGTCAGCAGGTTGGCCAACAAGCTTCAGCGACGCCTCATGGCGCAACAAAATCGCAGTTGGCAGTTTGACCTTGAAGAGGGTGTTTTGGACGCCGCGCGTTTGGCGCGTGTCATTGCCAACCCGACAATCCCGTTGGCCTACAAACAAGAAAAAGACACTGATTTCCGAGATACGGTCGTGACTTTGCTGTTGGACAATTCGGGGTCAATGCGCGGGCGTCCGATTTCGATCGCCGCGATTTGTGCAGATGTTTTGGCGCGCACCTTAGAACGGTGCAACGTGAAGGTCGAAATCCTCGGCTTTACGACCCGCGCGTGGAAAGGCGGCCAGTCCCGCGAGAAGTGGCTGCAAGATGGTCGGACCCAATTGCCCGGTCGGCTAAATGATCTGCGCCACATCGTTTATAAAAGCGCCGATGCGCCGTGGCGACGGTCGCGGGCGAACCTTGGCTTGATGATGAAAGAAGGGCTGTTGAAAGAGAACATCGACGGCGAGGCGCTTGAATGGGCGTTCCGGCGGACGGTTGGGCGGCGCGAAGCCCGAAAGATTTTGATGGTGATCTCGGATGGCGCTCCGGTAGATGATTCCACACTGTCGGTGAACCCCGCTAATTTTCTTGAAAAACACCTGCGCGACGTCATTAAAATGATCGAAAAACGCAAAGCGGTCGAGCTTTTGGCCATCGGTATCGGCCACGATGTGACACGATATTACACCCGCGCCGTGACGATCACGGATGTCGACCAACTTGCCGGTGCGATGACCGAGCAGCTTGCGACGCTTTTTGAAGCCAATCCACGGTCTCGCGCGCGCATAATGGCCGCAAAAAAAGCCATCTAATGTTTCAGACTTTCGAGGCCACGTCATCTCCAGATCAAGGGCCTCCGCGGCTTGCGGCATTGCGTGAAGAGATGGCTACCGACGATCTTGATGCGTTTTTGGTGCCTCGCTCGGATGCTCATCAGGGCGAATATGTTGCGTCTTGCGACGAGCGATTGTCTTGGCTAACGGGGTTTACCGGATCTGCCGGGTTCGCCGCGGTAACGCAAAAAGTCGCGGGCGTTTTCATTGATGGGCGCTACCGTTTGCAAGTCAAAGATCAAGTGGCGTCCGAGTTTACGCCGGTACATTGGCCGGAAAAAAAGCTTGGTCCGTGGCTTGTCAACATATTGAATGCCAATGCGAAAATAGGATTTGATCCCTGGCTGCACACGATAAATGAGGTGCGCGAACTGACCCGGGAACTGCATGCCGCCGACCTGTCGCTTGCACCGACTTCGAACCTTGTGGACCGCGTTTGGCAGGACCGTCCAGGACGCCCCAAAGCGCCCTTGATGGTTCATTCCGACGATATTGCGGGCGAAAGCAGCCTCAAAAAACGCGCTCGGCTTTCCAACGCAGCGATGAAAGATGGCACGGATGCAGTTGTCCTGACCCTACCGGATTCGATTTGCTGGCTGTTGAACATTCGCGGCAGCGACATCCCCCGAAACCCGTTGGCGCAAGGATTTGCGGTTTTGCACAGCGATGGTCGCGTGGCGTTATTCACCAATGCTACGGCGGACGACGCCGTCGCCGTTCATTTGGGGCCTGACGTCGCGCTGCACGCCTATGACGGGCTTTTGGAATATCTCGGAAAGCTCACTGGTGCAGTGCAGATCGATCCGGCGTCGGCACCGGAAGCTGTGCGCGCGGCATTGGCCGAGATAGATGGGATCGAGATCAAAGAGGCCAGCGACCCCTGTATCTTGCCCAAAGCCCGCAAAACCGCCGCCGAGATTTCCGCAACACGGGAGGCCCACCTGCGCGATGGCGCGGCTATGGTCGAGTTCCTTGCGTGGTTTGATGCGCAGGCACCCGATGGCAAATTGACAGAAATTACGGCGGCTAAAGCCTTGGAAGGTTTTCGCCGCGCGACCAATGCACTGCATGACATCTCGTTCGATACGATCTCGGGCGCAGGGCCAAATGGCGCGATTGTGCATTATCGCGTCACTGAAGGTACCAATCGCCAAATCGCCCCGGGCGAGCTGTATCTGGTTGATTCTGGTGGACAATATATTGACGGCACCACGGATATCACGCGCACGATAGTCGTCGGCGCACCGACGGACGAGCATCGGATGTGCTTTACCAGCGTGTTGCAGGGCATGATCGCGATCTCTTGTGCGCGTTTCCCACGCGGCCTTGCCGGGCGCGATCTTGATGCATTGGCGCGCGCGCCGTTGTGGCGTGCCGGGCTGGATTACGACCACGGGACCGGTCACGGCGTTGGGGTTTTCCTGAACGTCCATGAGGGCCCTCAGCGGCTGTCGCGCACCTCGGAGGTGCCGTTCGAACCCGGTATGATCTTGTCGAATGAGCCCGGTTATTACCGCGAAGGGGCGTTTGGCATTCGGATCGAAAACCTCATTGTGGTGCGCGAGGCAGCCGAATTGGGCGACGGGCGCGACCATCTGGATTTTGAAACGCTAACCTATGCGCCAATAGATTTGCGGTTGGTAAACAGCGAACTGCTGTCGAAATCTGAGCGGGATTGGCTTAACGCATATCACGCCGATGTTCACAAAAAGCTCGCACATCGGGTGTCGGATGACGCGCAGGTCTGGTTGAACACCGCCACGCGCGCTATCTGATCTATTCAAGCACGAAAAAGCGTCCCAATCACAGGATGCCAGCGCAAAGGAGTCGACAATGGCCGACCATATTACCATCTCGAAAGCCGAGGGCACTTGGGTTGTACGCGCCGGTGGCGCCGTTTTGGCCGAAAGCGAGGCCGCGTTGGCGTTATCGGAAGGTGGCTATGGACCGGTCATCTATTTCCCGCGCGATGATATCGCGATGGCGTTTCTGGACACTTCAGACAAGACATCAAACTGCCCCCACAAGGGCGACGCAAGCTACTATTCCATCGTGACCAAAAGCACGACGATCGAAAATGCGGCGTGGAGTTACGAAACTCCCAAAGATGGCGTGGCCGAGATTGCCGGTCATTTGGCGTTTTACTCCAGCGACCTCGTGGCCGTCGAACAAGTCTGAGACGCGTCTTAGCTGTGTTCTTCGGCTGCGGTTGCGGCAAGGGCACGGTTGTAGGCACGCAAGGCATCAACGTGGAAGAGGGCGCCGTTGATTTTCGGGGGCTCTCCTTCTTCGCCAAGGGTGACGACCGCTAGGAATTGCTGGTTGGTAGCCTCAAAGATCGGCATAGCCTGTTCCAGCGTCGCATTGCGGTCAATCGTATGTCCGCCTTCGATTGCCTCCCAAATGGCCTCGTCGGGCGCGGCGCGGGGATCGTCAGCGGTGCGCATGACGTTGGCGACACGGAACATCGACAACAGATACGCCTGTGGCCCGGCGGCAAGGTGAACGTTGCGCCGCTCCAACTGCGTCAAGAAGAATGAACGATCGACCAGACGGGACGCCAACGCTGTCGACATCGACACGGCAACCATCACGGCAAGACCTGTTTGCCAGTCGCCCGTAAGTTCAAACACAATAAGCGTTGTGGAAATGGGTGCGCCTAAAACGGCCGCCGCAACAGCCCCCATGCCTGCCAGCGCATAAAGCGTCGCTGAACCCGAAATGTTCGGCGCAATGCTCGTCGCGACAAGGCCGAACGCAAGCCCCAAAAGCGCGCCAACCATCAGGGACGGGGAAAACACCCCTCCCCCCATGCGGCCCGCCATCGTGATCGCAACGGCCACGACCTTTAGGATGCAGAATATCACGACTTCGTGCAGCAACAGCGATCCCGTCAGAGCCGCAGAAGTCGTCTCGTAGCCCACACCGATAATATGTGGATAATAGATCGCCAACCCACCCAGAAACGCTCCCGCAACCGCTGGGCGAAGAAAACGCGGAAGCCGTGTGCGGCGCTGGAAATAACTGCCAAAGTCGTCCGCCAAGAAGATCGCGCGCATCATCAACACGGCCACGCCTCCCGACAACAGACCAAGGATCAGAAAAGCGGGCAATTCGACATAAAAAGCCAGCACACTCGCTTCGCCTAGGGAAAATTCGGTGATGTCGCCAAATGTCAGCCGGTTGATTACTGTGCCGGCAACCGAGGCGATCACGATGGGCGCGAAGGCGTGAACGGCAAAGTGGCGCAGCACGACTTCTAGCGCGAAAAGCGCCCCCGCGATGGGGGCATTGAACGAAGCCGATACGGCTGCCGCCACCGCACATCCCAAAAGGTCACGGCCCGTGATCCCGTCCGCCGCCAACCTGTTCGAAATCCATGTCGAGATGACGGCCGCCAAATGGACGACCGGACCTTCCCGACCCGTCGAGCCACCGGTTCCAAGCGTGATCATCGACGCGGCGGCAGAGGCTAACCCTTCTTTGACCTCGACCCGCCCGTCCTTCATCGCCGCGCCTTCGATCACCTCAGCAACCGTGCGCGCACGCCCATCCGCCGTAAAGCGGTTCAGGATCAAACCAACGGCTAAGCCGCCCAGAATGGGGATAACGAGGATGATGTACCACGGTAGCGTCTCGGCAAATGAATGGATCAGGCGCACATCGTCAGTGCCATAAAACGTCTTTTGGAGGAACGTAATGCCGGTGCGGAACAACACGGCTGCAAACCCAGCCGCGATCCCAATCACAAGTGCGATGAACCAAAACTGGATACGACTTGGGCCGCGATGGCGCAGCACTTGCCAGCCGGATTTGCAAGCGCTGACAACGTCTCGCAACTGGCTACCGATCATCGACTTTCTGGGGGCGTCCATGCACCAGGGTCCACCCCGGGCGTCCCTTGATCCGTCTCGCGGCCAGCCCGGCGACCCCAATAACGCTTCGCACCCTCTCACGTGAGCGCGATATCTCTTGGTAGGCGCTTGATGGCAGAGGGGAAAGGGGCAACTCACGCGCTCTGTCGCAATGTCATGAACTGTGATCTTGCGCGTGGTCGCATCCGGCTGGTCAAACGCAAACTAACGACTGAGGGGCGCCTCTGACATGGGCGTCACGGTGCCGTGACAGTCGTGTCACAGCCCTTGCTTTGCGCCGTGGCTGGGCACAGGTTCGGAGCCTGACACGATAGGAGACTTGCAATGAGCATGGAACGCTTCACCTTCGAAGGCCACGCCGGTGACGCCCTCGCGGCCCGACTTGACCTGCCTGACGGCCCGCATCTTGCGACAGCGCTGTTTGCGCATTGCTTTACGTGCGGCAAGGACATCACGGCGGCGCGCCGTATTTCGTCCCGGCTGGCGTCCATGGGGATTGCAGTTCTGAGGTTCGATTTCACAGGGCTTGGCCATTCCAAGGGCGAATTCGCAAATACGACCTTCACTTCCAACGCGCAGGACCTCGTCCGCGCCGCCGAAGCCTTGGGCGAACGCGGCATGGCCCCTTCGTTGCTCATCGGGCACTCCTTGGGTGGCGCGGCTGTCCTGAAGGCCGCAGCCGACATCCCCTCGGTCAAGGCCGTGGCGACCATCGGCGCTCCATTCGATCCGGGCCATGTGACCCATAATTTTGGCGACGCTCTCGAAACCATCACAGCCGAGGGCAAAGCGCAGGTTTCGCTTGCGGGTCGTCCCTTTACCATTGGCAAAGACTTCTTAGATGACGTCGCAGGCACCGCGCTTGCACCGGTAATCGCAAAGCTGGGCAAAGCGCTTTTGGTGATGCACGCCCCGCGCGACGAGACCGTCGGCATTGAGAACGCGACAAACATCTTCGCCGCCGCACGCCACCCCAAAAGCTTCGTCACACTGGATGACGCCGACCACCTCATCACCCGCGGCACAGACGCCGAATACGCCGCCGAAGTGATCGCCGCATGGAGCGCGCGCTACCTCGATCTGAAACAACCGGCTCCCCCACCCGGCGCGCCGGAAGGCATCGTGCGCGTGACCGAAGTCGACGAAGATGGTTTCTTGCAAGACGTGAACGCAGGCCCCAAGCACCACACCCTCGCCGACGAACCCGAAGCCTACGGTGGCACCAACAAAGGCATGTCTCCCTATGGATTTTTGTCCGCTGGTCTCGGCGCATGCACGTCGATGACAATCCGCATGTACGCGCGCCGTAAAGGTTGGCCGCTTACCCATGTCTCAGTCGACGTCAGCCACGACAAAGTCCATGGACAGGACGCGGCGACAGGCGAAGACACCAAAATTGACGGTTTTCGTCGCGAGATCAAGCTTGAAGGCGAACTGGATGAGGAACAACGTAAAAAACTGCTGGAAATTGCCGACAAATGCCCGGTTCATCGCACCTTAGAACGCGGAGCCAGCGTAGAAACTCATCTCGTGGACCCTTAAAAACTTCGAGCTTCATCCTTTTAAAAATACCTAAAAGTCCCACGGCAGGCGATTGGCGATGCTCTATTGACGGCAAGCACAAATAAATTTGACCAAATGGTCAATCTTGCTTATTTGCACGGTGCGTGCGACGCTTTCTCACGAACCAAAACTGGGCTGCCGCCATGACCACTCATACCGCTTCCGCGACCAACACCACTCTTGCGCAACTGCCGCAGGTCCATGAACCGCGCAATCCCGGAACGGCGCTTGATCTTGACCGGATCGCTTCGGTGCAGGCCAATACCTCGGCCATCGAACGGCGCGCGGCCACACTGCCCGGGCGACGCTCAGTTAAGAAAGACTACCAAGCGGCCTGGATGTTGCGTGCGATCACACTGATTGATCTGACTACGCTATCTGGCGACGACACCGAGGGGCGCGTGCGCCGCCTATGCGCCAAGGCCGCGAACCCGGTGCGACACGACATTCTGGACGCGCTTGGCATGGACGCCATCACCACCGGCGCGGTCTGCGTTTACCACGATATGATCTCGACCGCAGTCGATGCGCTTCAAGGGACCGGCATTCCTGTCGCAGCCGTATCAACCGGCTTTCCCGCAGGCCTTTCGCCCTTTCATTTGCGGGTCGCCGAGATCGAAGAAAGCGTCAAGGCGGGTGCGCAGGAAATCGATATCGTCATTTCCCGTCGCCACGTGCTGACGCAAGACTGGCAAGCGCTTTACGACGAAATGAAAACCTTCCGCGCGGCGTGCGGCGACGCTCACGTCAAAGCAATTCTCGCAACTGGCGAACTTGGCACGTTGCGAAATGTCGCCAAGGCCAGCTGGGTTTGCATGATGGCAGGGGCCGATTTCATCAAGACCTCGACCGGCAAAGAAAGCGTTAACGCCACCCTGCCCGTCAGCCTCACGATGATCCGCGCAATCCGTGCCTACCACGAAGCTACCGGCTTTCGCGTTGGCTACAAACCGGCAGGTGGCATCTCAAAAGCCAAAGACGCGGTAACCTACCTCACGCTCATCAAAGACGAGCTTGGCGACCGCTGGTTGCGCCCTGACCTCTTCCGCTTTGGCGCTTCAAGCTTGCTTGGCGACATAGAGCGGCAATTGGAACATCACGTGACGGGTCGCTATTCGGCCGGTTACCGACACCCCATTGGATAGACCCATGCTCGACCTTAGACCAAGCTGCGAATCTTGCGACCGCGCCTTGCCTCCCGAAAGCACCGAGGCGATGATCTGCACGTTTGAATGCACGTTTTGCCGATCTTGTGTCGACACAAAACTCAAAGACGTCTGCCCCAACTGCGGCGGTAATTTCGTGCCCCGCCCAATCCGACCTGTGGCCAAACTGGCCCGCTTTCCCGCCTCGACAACCCGCGTTTTCAAACCCGAAGGATGCGACGCATGAACGTCCGCGATAAGTTCAATTCGATGGAATACGGCCCCGCGCCCGAAGATGCGTCCGAGGCGATGGCTTGGCTTGAGCGTCACAAACACACGTTCGGCCAATTTATTAACGGGCAATGGACCAAACCGGCGCGCAGTTTTGAAACGAAAAACCCGGCCACTGGCAAGGTCTTGGCAAAGGTCAGTCAGGCAAACGCCAAGGACATCGACAAAGCCGTCGCTGCTGCGCGCAAGGCGCAAAAGTCTTGGGGCAAGGACGCCAAAGCGCGTGCTCGGGTGCTCTATGCCCTCGCGCGGATGGTGCAAAAACAATCGCGCCTATTCGCGACACTTGAAACTCTGGATAACGGCAAACCAATCCGCGAAAGCCGTGACATAGATATCCCGCTGGTGGCGCGTCATTTCTACTACCACGCGGGCATGGCACAACTGATGGATGACGAGTTGCCCGACCGCGAGTCCTTGGGCGTTTGCGGACAGATTATCCCATGGAATTTCCCGCTTTTGATGCTGGCATGGAAGATTGCCCCCGCCTTGGCGATGGGCAATACGGTGGTTTTGAAACCGGCGGAATACACTTCGCTGACAGCACTTTTGTTCGCCGATCTCGCGCGTGAAGCAGGGGTGCCACCGGGCGTCTTAAACATTGTGACGGGTGACGGAGCGTCTGGTGCGGCCATCGTCGCGCACCCCGGCATTGACAAGATCGCGTTCACGGGATCGACATCCGTGGGACGGAAAATTCGTGCAGAAACAGCAGGTTCCGGCAAGAAACTGACGTTAGAATTGGGCGGAAAATCCCCCTATATCGTCTTCGAGGACGCAGATATCGACAGCGCCATAGAAGGCCTCGTCGACGCAATCTGGTTCAACCAAGGTCAGGTCTGCTGCGCCGGCTCGCGGCTTTTGGTGCAAGAAGGCATCGCGGACGCCTTCTACACGACCCTGAAAGCGCGCATGGACAAGTTGCGCATCGGCGATCCCTTGGACAAATGCATCGACGTCGGCGCGATTGTCGATCCGGTACAGCTTGAGACGATCAAGACGCTCGTCGCCGCAAGCGGTGGCGATATCTATCACGCGTCGACGCCCTTGCCCGACACGGGCTGCTTTTACCCGCCGACCCTGATCACCGGACTTTCGACGGCTGACCGGTTGATGCAGGAAGAGGTCTTCGGCCCGGTATTGGTCGGCACAACCTTCCGCACACCTGACGAGGCCGTAGAACTGGCCAACAACACACGCTACGGGCTGGCGGCCACGCTTTGGACCGAGAACGTCAATCTCGCCCTTGATATTGCACCGAAACTTGTGGCGGGCGTGGTCTGGGTCAATGCGACGAACCTCTTTGACGCCGCCGCAGGATTTGGCGGCGTACGCGAAAGCGGTTTTGGGCGCGAAGGTGGCTGGGAAGGGTTGGATGCCTATACCAAAGACCGCGTAAAAGCACCGAAAATTACCAAGATCGCCGCCGTTACCGCACCGGGCTCTGCCGATGCCGCCTCCATGGACCGCACGGCAAAGCTGTATATTGGAGGCAAACAGGCGCGCCCCGATGGCGGGTATTCCGCGACTGTTTGGTCGCCCAGGGGCAAGGTGCTGGGTCACGCGGCGCTTGCCAATCGCAAAGACGTTCGCAACGCCGTCGAGGCCATGAACGCAGCAAATGGTTGGGGCAGAACGACCGGACATCTCAGGGCGCAAATCCTCTACTATTTGGGCGAGAACCTGTCCGCGCGTGAAGACGAATTTGCCAGCCGGATCAATGATATGACCGGAAAACGCGGAGGCGCCGATGAAGTGGCGGCCAGCATAGACCGTTTGTTCACCTGGGCAGCCTGGGCGGACAAGTACGATGGCGCGGCAAAGGGCGTCCCATTGCGCGGGGTCGCCCTTGCTATGAATGAGCCGGTCGGCAAGATCGCGGCCTTCGCGTCCGACGACGCTCCGCTCCTTGGGCTGATCTCTTTGGTCGCCCCGGCAATGGCGATGGGCAACCGGATCACGGTCGTTGCTTGTGAAGCTTACCCGCTTGCCGCGACAGATTTCTATCAGGTTCTGGACACCTCAGACGTGCCCGGCGGTGTGGTAAATATCCTCACAGGACGCCACGACGAGTTGGCCCCGCAAGTCGGTGGCCACATGGATATCGACGCGGTCTGGAGCTTTTCGGGCAGCGACCTGTCCGCTGTGATCGAGCGCGAAGCTGCCACCAATCTGAAGCGGACGTGGGTCAATCATGGCAAAGGGCACGATTGGTCGCGCGCAGATGCCAAGACGTTCCTGAGCGCCGCGACTGAGGTTAAAACTATCTGGATCCCTTACGGCGAATAAGGGCTCGGCGGGACGCAAAAGCCCCCGAACGCACGTCCGGGGGCTTTGTTAGTTTCGGCGGGACGCTTGAACCTTAGTTCAGTTCTTTGGCCTCGACCGCTTTCGCTTCGACCGTTTCGCCCTTGGCGATGTCGATCCTGCGGGGGCGCAGAGCCTCGGGCACTTCGCGCACCAAATCAATGTGGAGCATGCCGTCCGCGTGGCTGGCCGTGGTCACGTGTACGTGGTCGGCAAGACCAAACCGACGCTCGAACGCGCGGGTCGCGATACCGCGATGCAGATAGGTACGCTCGTCTTCATCGCTGGCCTTTTTGGCCGACACGATAAGGGCGTTTTCGCGCAATTCCACATTCAGATCAGCCTCAGAAAATCCAGCTACAGCGATAGAAATACGCCAGCCGTCATCGGATGTTTTCTCAATGTTATAAGGGGGGTAGGCCGTTGCGTTGGACGTGTCGGCCAGCGCGCGGTCCATAAGGTCGGCGATTTGGTCAAAGCCGACGGTTGCACGGTACAGGGGTGCAAGATCAAAAGTTCGCATGAGGGATCCTCCTTTGAGCGATACCAGTTGTGAGCCTCCCCGATCCGGGCAAGGCAGGTGGTGACCAGAGCCACATTGGCCTCTGATTACCCTCATTTAAGTACGCGAATTCGGTGCTTCAAGACCCCTCATCGTTACTCGCGGCGTTCAACAAGGGCGGTAATCGCGTTATCACATCCGACCCCATCGCCACAGGCTGTTGACCTTGTATCTTTCGACTTGAAAGAACCGCGACAAGCTCAAGTCCTGCTTGGGTTTTTCGCAACAAGGGCGCGCCGCTTTCGCCGCCCGATACAGGGCACGCAACCGTCACCAGGCCGCGCGTTCCCGTGATCACTTCGCAGGCCCGTTGGCGGGGCCGCGGTGTGTCACCGGCGCGCCAACTGACAAGATACAGCGTCTCTCCGAGGCGTGCTTCTCGCCCCGCAGGAAGTGGCGTCGCGATGTCCGCGGGAAGATCGAAGTCGAGTTCAAACAGCGCCATATCAAATCGCAATTTCCAGCCGTTTTGGGCGGGCGTAACCGGAAAAAGCGGATGGACCACGCTTCGGATCACTCGCACGACATCCAAACCGCTGATGCCGCCAGGGCGAAACACGATCTGCCCGCTCGGCGCGTCTTCGGCGTTACGCAAGGCGCCAACGCAATGGGCTGCCGACAAGACAAGGCGCGGCGAGATCAGCGCGCCGCTGCAGGTCTGTTCAGTGGATGTGTTTTCAAGTCGCCCCACGGCTGAAATGTCCGCCAAAGCGGAACCCGGCAACACGCCCATCAAAAGACATACTAAAACCCGCGCGATCATCGTTCGAAACTGCGTGGCGGGCGCTGATTGGTCAAGCCACTAGGGTCTCACAAATTTCGCACCAGCATCGCCACCAGACAACGCCAACCCGTTGCCCTGCCCGACGACAAGCCGCCGTGGCTCACTTGCGCCGCGATCAAAAACGCCGTCACTGGCCGCCATAATATCCATCAGTTCATCAAGCGGCTTTGTCAAATTGGTCCCAAGCGAGACCTTGCGGCCACTGATCATCGCCTTTGCTGAAACGATCGATACGATCTGCGGTTCGCCGTCGACATCCGCGAACACGGGCGCGCCGCTTGAACCGAAGTCCACGTCGCACGACAAGACAAGCGCTCCGCTGCGCCGGGCAAGAACGTGGCAAACCTCTTGTAAAGAAAGGCTGTTTCGGCGGTCGTGCGCATAGGACACAACGCCGACCGACGCGCCTTTGCGCGGACGGCTTGCGGTTTTGAAGGGCTGGATGTGTGCCAAGCGGATTTCGCTGTCGAGTTCCAAAAGGGCGAGGTCATTGGCCACGCTCAATTCGCCGCCGGGGCCGTTGTATTCATATTGCGGATGGACGACCGCACGTCGAATTTTGCGCGATGCAGAAGCGCGGCCATTCCGCCACCCCGCCAGAAACGTAACGCTGCGCGCGTCGACGTTGTCTCCTGTGCGTTGGTCGATCAGACAATGCGCCGCTGTCAGCACCAGACGCGGCGAAATAAGCGCGCCCGTACACATGCCGCCAAAGCCAATATTGAGCCGCCCCACGCCTTCCCAACCGCGCGCTTCATAGGCGGTCATAAGAGCGGTCAAACCCGTCGTATTCGAGTGATCATCCGCAGAGACAGACGAAGGGAGCGCCAAAGCGCATGCCAAAATCAAAGATTTCAGACGGTTTCGCATCTTGTCCCTCCTCGCGTTATCTTCTGCCTAGATCGCGTATTGGACAAGATTATGACGCTAAATTGTTATCTGAGGTTGGGGATCGCAGGCCCGGAAGACACAGTTTGGGTCATTGCCGGCGGTTTCGGCCCCCCTGTTGCCCAATCCAAAAGCTCGACCGTATGAACGAGCGGAACATCTGTCGCTGATCCGATTTGCATCATGCACCCGATGTTTCCCGCCGAAATCACATCTGGCGATTTGTCCTCTAGCGCCTTCACTTTACGCGATTTCAGCTCTTTGGAGATCTCAGGCTGCATCAGGTTGTAGGTGCCTGCCGAGCCACAACACAGATGCGAATCCTTCGGCTCGACGACCTCGTAACCAACCTTTTTCAACAAATCCTTCGGGAACGTCTTAATCTGCTGCCCATGTTGAAGCGAACAGGCGGCATGATAAGC
>RCMY010002495.1_pt1 | contig 16663 bp, 11 predicted proteins | sample 2041341 | NCBI WGS metagenome assembly RCMY01 (sample SAMN09708234, study PRJNA481090) | Marine sediment metagenome, whole genome shotgun sequencing project. | reverse complement strand
CCTACGAGAAATAATTCAACATTTTTGGTTGGTTTATATGCCACTTTCGCATCCATCGTGACATAGTCTGGAATATTATAGAGTTCAACTTTGCTGGTATAACGCAGCCAAAGATTAAGTTGTAATTTTTCTGAAATATCGTAGTTAGAACGAAGTGAAAATTGGTGTTGTGGGCTAACTTTATCAGCGCCGCCTGTTGCCGCATCAAATTTCTTAAACTGTTCATTCGAGGAAATATGCATGTCAAGATAACTGTAGTTACCTTGCAGGTGTCATCTATCTAGCGGTTTCCAATCAGCTGACACTTCAAATCCATAAGTTAAAGCAGATGCCTTGTTGGTCGGCAATATGGGTAAAATAAATTGTTGCGGCAAGCCTGAGCTTAGCGCCAACGCTCCGAAACTAAGATCACGTAGTTGACTGTAATCATTGATAAATCTCGCAATGTCAATGGAAGCGCGGTCAGAAAACTGATGGCGATATCCCAATTCATACGCGAGTAGTTTTTCCGAATCAAAATTACTAGCGCCTTGTAACACTGCCTGGATAGGGATGGGCCCTAAACTACCCGAGCTAAATCCGGTTTCAGCAATTGCGTTATGTTCAAGGCGAGAAGGTGTCCGCACTGCACGTGAAACTGCCATCCAAATTGAATTCTCGCTATTGGGCGTCCACATTAGACGTGCATTGGGCTGCACCTCCAACCCAGTAAAATCATTGTGGTCTAACCGAGTGCCTACTGTAAATAGCAAGCGATTCGGTATCAGCGTAATTTCATCACGAACAAATAGGCTAAAGAAATGATTGTTTCTTTGCTGTGGACTAAATCTTACAAGGTCCGTATTGAAAACTTTGTTACTATTCAATCTATAATGTGCGCCCCAGGTTAGATCATGTTTATCAAATAAAGGGAATCGATGTTGGAAATCAACGTCGACACTCTTAGCTTTATATTCAGAAAAAGGTAATAGATCATAATGGTTGCTATCATATGAGGCTTGCAAGAGGAGCGAGGATTGCTCGGAGAAAGTGCGATCCCAGCGAAAGCGCATATAGCCGCCTTCTTGGTGTCCGCGATTATCAGTAGCTGCGGTAGGTAAAAGTAAAGAACTTGCAGAGAGTGATTGCCCAAGGGAATTATAGAAAAGCTCCCCATGTAGAGTAAGCTCATCAATTCCACTGGTATGGTCTAAACGAATACCTGCTCGTGAAGAATGCCATTGATCATTTTTGTTAACGCCTAATAAGGATTTCGTATTGTCTCTGGTAAATACCTTAGCGTAAACTCGGAATGGCGTCTGCTCATTGATTTTTCCACCATAGCGCGCACCAAAAAAACCATGCTCAAAACTACCGCCACCTGCGGTGAGTAATGTGCCTTGTGTGTCGGAAGCCTTCTTAGTGATAACGTTAATGACTCCATCCACAGCATTAGTTCCCCACACTGTAGCAGCAGGCCCGCGAATGACTTCGATACGGTCGATATCCTCCATAAATGTATCTTGTTGTGCCCATAGCGTGCCGGCAATCAATGGGGAATAATCACTGCGCCCGTCTACAAGTACTTGTACTTTACTAGAAGAAAACCCATTGAAGCCACGTATGCTGACAGCTCATTTATCCGCGCTAATTCGCCCAACTTGTACCCCGGTGCCATACGTAAGGCTTCTGGAATACTGGTGGCACCGGATCGACGTATATCATCCTGTGTAATTACAAAAATGGCTGATGCCACCTCGGTAAGCTTCTGTGAATGTCTGGATACTGAGGTGACATTAACCACCTTAACATTCATCAGCTCTTCGATACTTAAACTCAGAAACTGATTGTTAGCTGACTTGTCCTCAGCAACAGAAGAATTTATAAAACAACATAGAATGATAAAGATCAAAAATCTAAAAACCAAATTCCGCAGATAAACTTGCTTTAGGCTCATACATGCAGGAACCAATCTTGTGAGCCAGTTAAGCTGCGTTATTTTAATACGTTCAATTAAAAACGCCATGCTGCGCCCACGTAGATACCACGGGGAATATTTGTTGGAACCGAAGAAACAAAATCAGATACAATTTCTCTATGATTTTCACTCAGCAGATTCTGGCCAACCAGGAATAATTCAACATTTTTGGTGGGTCTGAACACCAGTTTGGTATCCATTGTGACGTAACTGGGAATATTGTAGAGGTCCACGCTGCTCACATAACGCAACCACAGATTAATTTGCACTCTTTCTGACAAATCGTAGTTTGAGCGAAATGAAACTTGATGTTGGGGGCTTACCTTGTCAGCACTACCTGTAGTAGCGTCAATTTGTTTAAGCGCTGAATCGGAATTAATATTCATTTCAAGATAGCTGTAGTTGCCCTGTAAACGCCATCTATCGTTGGGTCGCCAATCAGCTGACATTTCAATACCATAAGTATGAGCTGAGGCTTCGTTTGTTACCATTACTGGCAGTAACAAGTGAGGTGAAAGGCCGGACTGAAAAGAGGGAAGCCCAGAAGACATGTCACGTAACTTACTGTAATAATTATAAAAAATAGAAATATCAGCAGATGTCCGTGGCGAAAACTGATGACGGTATCGCAATTCATAGGCGATTAATTTTTCAGTATTGAAGTTTGATGACCCTATTAATTGAGCGAGAATAGGGAATGGAAGTGTAGCGGATGATCCGGGAAGAGCGCTTAATGTTGCTGCGTTAAGCGTTACATCATTCTCAGCCCGGGAAGGTGTGCGCACAGCACGTGAAACAGACATCCAAACCGAATTTTGTTCATTTGGAGTCCACATTAAACGTGCATTGGGTTGAATTTCCAGACCGGTAAAGTCATTATGATCAAGTCGCATGCCCAAGGTAAAGCGGAGGTGTTCAGGTATCAGAGTAATTTCATCACGAATGAATGCACTTGCAATATGATTCGTTTGTTGGCGTGGACTGAATGAGACTAATTCTGTATCAAACACTTTATTATGATACAGACGATAGTTAACCCCCCAGGTTAAATTATGTCGTTCCAAAAAAGAAAAGCGATGCTGAAAATCAATGTCAAAACTTTCCACCCTAAATTGGGTCGCTGTCGATAACCGATAGTCAACGCGGTCATAATAGGTTTGTAGCGTAACCGCAGAGTTCTCTGAGTATGTCCGATCCCAACGCAGTCGTATATTTCCACCTGTACTATGTCCTCTTGCAGTGTCAGCCAGAACAATTGGCGGACCCAATTAAGTTTTGTCGATCCTGTCTCCAATTGAATTGGAAAATAAATCACCCTGCAATGTTAATTGATCAATCCCTCGGGTATGGTCTAGTCTGAAACCACCTCTGCCACTGTGCCAAGCATCGTTAGCGTTTTCTCCAGTAATTGATGTCAGGTTATCTCTGGTGAAACCTTTTGCATAAACACGATAAGGTGTACTGTCATTGATTTTTCCACCGTAGCGCGCACCAAAAAACCATGCTCGAAACTACCGCCACCCGCTGTAAGAAATAAGCCCTGTGTTTCAGCAGCTTTCTTGGTGATGACATTAATGACACCGTTGACTGCATTGGCACCCCACACGGCTGAACTGGAACCGCGTATCACTTCAATACGATCGATATCTTCCATCAACGTATCTAATTGATCCCACACCACACCTGCAAAGAGTGGGTTGTAAACACTGCGGCCATCTATCAGCACCTGAAGCTTGTTGGCAGAACGGCCATTGAAACCACGTATACTGACAGCCCATTTATCAGTACCTATGCGTGCAACTTGCACGCCGGGCGCCATCCTTAATGCTTCTGGAATGCTGGTTGCGCCAGAACGGCGAATATCGTCTTGCGTAATAACAAAAACGGCGGCAGCTACTTCAGATATTTTTTGTGAACGTCTCGATACTGAGGTCACCTCAATATTCATCAATTCTTCAAGGCTCAGATCAATCAGTGTGTTTGTGCTAGTTTGTTCTGCATTGCTATAAGTACCTGCTGCGGCGACAATATTTGAAATACAAACGATTATCATTGCCGTAATTACTTTTACAGTTAATAATATGTTTATATTATGTATTTTTATCACTAGTTGAATTCAATGTTTAGGTTGATGAACTGTTTATCAGTCTTGTAATTAGCCTTAGAATCTTTTGCATTCTAGAAATGCCATTTAGCGCCCGCATAAATTCCTCTTGGTACGCTGGTGGGAAGTTTAGGGATAAAATCGGACGCAATTTCTCTATGGTTCTGGCTAAGCAGATTTTGGCCGACTAGAAATAGCTCGACATTTTTTGTCGGTTTGAACGCCAATTTGGCGTCCATTGTGACGTAGCCAGGGATGTTGAAGAAATCTACACTACTCACATAACGCAACGACAGATTGAATTGCATTCTTTCCGATAAATCATAATTTGAGCGCAGTGAAACTTGATGTTGGGGGCTTGCCTTGTCGGCACCACCTGTCGTTGGGTCAAGTTTCTTGAACGCTGGATTAGAATGGATATGCATATCAAGATAGCTGTAGTTACCCTGCAAACGCCATCTATCGAGGGGCCGCCAATCAGCAGACACTTCAATACCGCGAGTATGTCCAGAAGCTTGATTAGTAAAACCTACAGGCAACGTTAAATGCGGCGGGAAACTGGAATTAAAAGATGGGAGTCCAGAGGATAGATCGCGTAATTGACTATAATCATTGTAGAAAACTGCAATATCAACCGACGCCTTCTGAGAAAACTGATGACGATAGCCCAATTCATAAGCCATTAATCTCTCAGAATTAAAGTTTGATGACCCCATTATTTGTACCAATACAGGAAATGGGAGTGTCGTTGATGATCCGGGAATTGCACTTAATGTTCGTGTTTTCAGTGTAAGATCATTCTCAGCCCGGGACGGTGTGCGTACGGCGCGTGAAACAGATACCCAAACCGAGTTTTGCTCATTTGGCGTCCACATTAAACGTGCGTTGGGTTGGATTTCAAGGCCGGTAAAATCGTTATGATCAAACCGTGCACCGAGAGTAAAACGTAGATGCTTAGGTATCAGAGTAATTTCATCACGCACAAACAAACTTGCAAGATGATTGGTTTGTTGGCGCGGACTGAATGAGAATAATTCTGTATCAAATACTTTATTATGATACAGACGATAATTCGCTCCCCAGATTAGATCGTGCCTTTCAAAAAGAGGAAATCGTTGTTGAAAATCAATGTCAAAACTCTCTGTTATAAATTGACTAGACGTCAATAACTTAAAATCAGCGCGATCATAGTAAGTCTGCAGCATAATTGAAGACTTTTCAGAATAAGTCCGATCCCAGCGCAGTCGTATATTCCCACCTTTACTATGTCCTCTTGAAGATTCAATCTGGATAATAGGCGCACTGAGCTGAGATTTATCTAGCCTGTCACCGATTGAGTTGTAAAAGATATCGCCCTGCAACGTAAAATTATCAATCCCACGGGAATGGTCCAGCCTGAAACCGCCTCTGGCGTTGTGCCAGGCATCGTTAGCGCTTTCTCCAGAAATTGATTTCATGTGATCTCTGGTAAAGCCTTTTGCATAAACACGATAAGGTGTACTGTCGTTTATTTTGCCACCGTAGCGTGCACCAAAAAAACCGCGTTCGAAACTACCGCCACCTGCTGTAAGAAACAAACCTTGTGTTTCCGCAGATTTCTTGGTGATAACATTAATAACACCGTTGACTGCATTGGCACCCCACACGGCTGCACTGGGGCCGCGTATCACTTCGATACGCTCAATATCTTCCATCAGAGTGTCTTGTTGTTCCCACTGCACGCCTGAAAAGACCGGATTGTAGACGCTGCGACCATCTATCAGAATCTGAAGCTTGTTGGCAGTACGGCCATTGAAACCACGTATACTGACAGCCCATTTTTCAGTGCCTATGCGTGCGACTTGCACGCCGGGTGCCATGCGTAAAGCTTCTGGAATGCTGGTTGCACCAGAACGTTTAATATCATCTTGCGTGATAACAAAAACAGCAGCAGCCACTTCAGAGATTTTTTGTGAACGCCTCGATACTGAGGTCACCTCAACATTCATCAATTCTTCAAGGCTCAGCTCAATCAGTGCATTTGTGCTAACTTGCTCAGTATTGCCATAGATACTAGCTGCGCTGGCAATGCTTGCTGTGCATGTGCCTAGCATTATTGTAATGAGGTTAACTAACAATGATTTGCTTAAAGAACGCCTTATCATTGATACACCTCAGTAGCGAGTTGCAATAATCTTGAGTTAATATCCAGTCCGACACTACGGGCAGGTTCCAAATTTACTTCAAAACTGATTTCGTTTTGGGTCAGACTCATATTGATGATAACCCCATTAGTTGCTGCTTCCGTACTGTCAGCAATCGTCAGGACGGGTTCTCCCTGCACACTTGCTAAAATATTAAGGAGGTTATCGATGGCTAATTTAGAGATAAACAGTGCGTGACATTCTTTGCTTTCCTCAATAGAGGTAAAACGCAATACCTTGATATTATTGCTATCAACCGCTCTCGCTTGTAGCTTGTCGATTTTCTGACCGAAATAATCTTCTCCATAAACACAAAGAATTATTGTCTGATTAATGTCTTCAGGCCATTGAGTGAACGCGATAAGGTTGTAAAGGAAAGCTGCTTTAACCTGATGTTCATTAACGCGATTAACCGCGAGTAATTGTGTACTAAGAACAAGACCTATAAATAGAATAATGAAACGGTGTCTCAGTCTCATTTTTAACCTGGATAAGTTATTTATCAAACTCATAACTTTTACGTGAGCATGTAAGAGATAGAATAAGACTGGGATTTTTTATGATTCTGAAAATATAAATTATGCTCGACAAATATGAATTTAATATTAATCGCACCTAGGAGTCTGGTCTTTTTGTTTTGAGTTACGGCCAAAAATATTTTTATTAACGGGAATTACAGTTAATAATTTTATTCTTCAATTGCTAAGCAGATTCTGTCTCTACCCAAATTTTTAGCTGCATAAAGCGCTTTATCTGCGGCACTTACTAAATGATCTGGGGTTTTGATGCTTGCTACTTTTAAAGCAACACCAATACTAATAGTTACTTGAATATGAAGCTCATCAATCTTGATTTTTTGAGTTTTTATCTGTTGACGTAATCTGTCTGCAAATATAGCAGTCGATTTTTTATCTGTTGATTTTCCGCTGGGACAAATGACTAAAAACTCTTCGCCGCCCATACGACAGAATCTGTCACTATTACGAGCAGTAGCTTGAATAGAATTTGCAACTTCCTTGAGCACCACGTCACCAATTGCATGACCGTAGGTATCATTGACTTTCTTGAAGTGATCAATATCAATTAGCAGGACAGCCATTGGATGGCCGGACCGTTCAGAAATACTCCAGGTTTTAGCTAACACGTTCATGCCAGCGCGCCTATTGGGTAGACCTGTAAGCATATCTGTTAACGCAATGTGTTCTAGCTTACGATTAGTTAGGGCTAACTCAGCGGCAAAGTGCTTGAGCTGTTCACGATCACGTTCCCATGAATCTTGTAGTGTACGATAGTGCCAGGCTGCTCGTAATCTGGCACGAAAGGCGCGAATATTAATAGGTTTTGTCACATAATCATCCACGCCTGCATCAAATGCTTCTATGACGCCTTCTTCATCTTCAAGGCTGGTCAGCATGATGATATACAAGTTTTTCCCCCATTCTGTAGCACGTAAGGACTGTGTTAATTTGATACCGTTCATAACCGGCATGATCCAATCAGTCACTACAACATGCGGTAAGACTTCCATTGATACAGACAAGGCTTGTTTGCCGTCACTCGCTGTATAAACTGTATGACCCATCACATTGGATAGTAAGCCCTCAGCGAGGGCAAGGCTGGAAGGATCATCTTCTACTAATAACACACGAAGCGAAGATGCTTCCACTGTGTTTTCCACGCGTGGGGCGGAAACATTCATCATCTTATGAAATGGGGGCAGTTGTGTGGCTGAGATTTTGAGCAACTTCCCCCATGATTGCCATTCCTCTATAACATGGTCAATCAAGATGCCAAATGATTCGGTGTCTAAGCTAATTTTTCCGCCAAGCAGTATGAGTCCGGAAATAAGTTTGTTACGTTCTGATTCTGAGGCTAATCCAAAATCGGCGATTTGTTTTGCCATGTAAAACAAATGGACTATTTGATAAGGACGAGAACCCTCGGAAAAGGAAGATTCAGCAGGTGTCTCATGATAATAGATGGACTCTATTAGAAGATTGGGCACGCCAAAGTTGACCAGCATTGCGGCAGTAACTTCATTATGATCTGTTTGCAAAGACTGCTGCTCAAGCTCAATGAGAGACGTATTCGGCGTTTTATTTTTAATCAACTCGGAGTACTGAGTTGGATAAATTGTGGCTAACGCTAAACAACCTATACGCGCCATTAAACCGCAAGCAAATAAATCATCTGGCGAACAGGCTCGGGTCAATTTACCCAGTTCCTGCATGGCAATTGCCATCATTAACGAATGTGACCAAAATTTCTGGTAATCGAATTCCTTACATGCACCTTGCTGATATTGGTCTACCAATGAAAACCCCATCGCCAGGCCTTTGACTGTCGTTAAACCAACACGAGAGACGGCGTTAAATACAGATGATATAGCACGTGCACCCTGATTTGATGCGTTGGCTCGCTGAATCAATCGTCCTGAAAGTGCCGGGTCAGTTTGAATAAGTTTGACAATTTCATTGATAGCAACATCTTCTTGTTGACATGCTTCTAATAAGGCAAGGGCCACGCCTTTGGGGCTAGGTAGCGAAGCGCTAATATTTAGATGGTTAATGTCTGCTATTTTCATGTTATTTTTCTATGGGTTCTTCTATGGGTTCTTCTATGGGTTCAACTGCCTGGATAGACCATTGCTTTTCACAGAAAGCAAGAATTTCTCTCCCATTGATGGGTTTACTAAAGTAATATCCTTGCAAAGTTTCACAACCTAAAAACTTAATAGCCTGTGCCTGCTCCCGTGTTTCGATACCTTCTGCAGTTAAGGTAAAACCTAGGTTCTTAGATAAAGAAATAATTGCCCGAACAATAGAAAGACTGTCATTATCATCCAGCATCGTTCTAATAAAAATTTGATCAACTTTAATCGTATGAATAGGAAGTTGCTTTAAATAACTCATGGAAGAATAACCTGTACCAAAATCATCTAATGCGATGCGAATCTTATGGTCGCGTAATGTTTTGAGCGTTTCTAAAGTTTCTGCACTGTATTCCATCAAAGCGCCTTCTGTGATTTCCAATGTAAGTTTGTTCGGTGGGAAATCTGTTTCAGCCAAAATATTTAGTACACTTTCAACTAAAGCAGGGTTCTTAAACTGTATTGGTGAAAGGTTTACAGCCACTCGCAAACATCGCCCACTCTTGTGCCACTGAACGGCTTCGGTACAGGCTGTTCGTAATACCCATTCCCCTATGGGGATAATTAAGCCATTTTCTTCTGCTAGTGGAATAAATTCGAGCGGTGAGATTAATCCTTGTTTAGGGTGTTGCCAACGAATGAGTGCCTCTACAGACTGAATAGAATTGCTTGCCACATCGAACAGTGGTTGATATACAAGCTGCAACTCATTTTGCAGCATTGCATTACGTAGATCATTCTCCAGGGTTAACCTTTTTTCAGCCTGTTTAGTTAAAGCTTCGCTATAGAATTGACAATTATCCCGACCTTCATTTTTTGCATGATGCATCGCTGTATCTGCATGCTTTACTAAAGTTTCAACATCTTCACCATCATCAGGATAAAGCGCAATGCCAATACTCGCGGTAAGCACAACATCACGGTTCTCGAGCTGAAAAGGATGCCGCATAGCTTCGCGAATTCGATGCGCTAGAATTAGGGCGTCCTCCACGTAAGGAAGGTTAGGAATGGCTACCGTAAACTCATCACCCCCGAGGCGAGCGAGTTCAATGTCACGTTCGATTGTATGACTACGTGACACAAAATCAGATGAGCGAATGCTGTTTTTTATACGTTCTGCAGCCCATTGAAGTATTACATCACCCGTGTTATGGCCCATTGTGTCATTAATACTCTTGAATCCATCCAGATCCAGAAAAAGTATTGCTAGTTTAGTATTTGTAAATTTAGCGCGTTTAATCTCCCGTTTTAAGCGCTCCATAAAAGACTGACGATTGGGTAATCCAGTTAAGTCATCAAAATAGGCAAGACGGAATATTCTACTCTCCGAATCTTTACGTTCAGTGATGTCACGAACAAGGCAAAGTGCTTCGTGAGAATCAATAACCACCGTCCGACATTCGTAGTGCCTGTTTTCTTGTTCACTCAGTTTGAATTGGTATTCAAAATGCTCAGCCATACTATCTGTGCGAGCTCTATTTATAGCGCCTAGATATATTTTTACAATTTCTTCGGGAAGCGATTGACTCAATGCTTCTCCCCGTTTGGATTTAAACCAGGAGGAATGGCAAGAATGGGCGAATGTGTTGCATGTATCGATGACTTTTCCATCATCATTCAAAATAAAAATCGTATCCGGAATGGCACTGAAAATTGCTTTATTTCGAGCATTAGCAACTTTAAGCTCGAGTTGGTTCAGATAAGTACGCTTTAAATACAATATTCGATAATGAATTAAGCCCCAGTTTATTGGCTTCGCGATGAAGAATGTGGCACCTACTTCAAAAGCACGGTCGATTGATTCCGTATCATCCATTCCTGTGACCATGACAATCGGCAATTCATTACCTACTTTTTCTCGTAAGTATGAACACACTTCATAACCATTCTTAAATGGCATCTCTACATCAAGCATGACCATGTCAGCTGGGTTTTCTTCAAATAAGCGAATGGCTTCTTCCCCGTCACAAGCAAGTATTACACCAAAGCCCGCTTTTTCTAATGCGGCTTGCATAAGATATCGAGCTGTCGCATCATCATCAGCCAGTAATACTTTAAATTTGTCCATAGTCTTGACTAGTTAAGTATTTCTCTAACTTCAGATATAACCTGTTGGTAATGTTGCAGTATGTCTTCATGCAATGCTTTTACATGGATTGGTTCTCCTGCCTGCCCAGACTTTTCTAATTGCTTGAATAATTCCGATAATTTTTCCGCACCTATATTTGCTGAGCTGGATTTTAATGTATGCGCAAATCGACGTAAGCTTTCAGCATCTTCATTCACAATGGCGTCTTCAATCCCTTGCATATAGCCCTCTGAAGAATCGAGAAAGGCACGCATAATCTTACGGGTTATTTCATCCCCGCCTGATGGATCCAGGCTGCGTATTTGATCAAGCAGAGTCTGATTGAGTACAGAAGAATTGTTTTCTTCGGGTAATAATTCATCCATTTCAGGTTTTGCAGTAACCATCGAATTAGTCTCCTTTTTTGGCAACCAACGAATGATCACTTGTTCCAAGTGCTTAAATGTATACGGCTTAGAAAGAAAATCATCCATTCCGGCTTCTAAGCAAGCTGTCCGATCATTTTCTGAAGCATTGGCAGTCACGGCAATAATGGGTAACTGAGCTTTATTTTTGATCTGCTTGCGAATGAGCATGGTTGCTTCAAAACCATCCATTTCGGGCATTTGGCAATCCATTAAAATGATGTCATAACTATTTTTACTAACAAGTTCAGCAGCTTCCCTGCCATTATTAGCAATGTCTACTTCCAAGCCGAGCTTTGTCAACATGGCGAGCGCTACTTCCTGATTAACTATATTGTCTTCTGCCAACAATATTTTGCCCTTTAAGTCTTGTGTTGGTGGAGGACTCGAGTCCTCATTTAGAGCTACATTGGTATCAGGAAGGTCAGGGCTAAACCTTATTACATCGTTAATTAATTCAAATAACTCTTGTTGACGAATCGGTTTGTTTACGCAACGCATTATGCCGATATCCTGCCGCTCGAGCTGGTTGGCATTACTATAAGTTGAAGTTAGCATCATCATACGAACTTTGGTCAGGTTGGGATCTTTATGAATTTTTTCTGCCAGCTGTAACCCATCCATTTTTGGCATATGCATATCTAAAATGGCTATGTAAAATGGGTCTTTATTTTCTTCTGCCTGAGCCATATAGTTCAAAGCCTGCATTGCACCATCGGCACAAACAACATTCATATGCCAGCTTTGTAGCTGCAACATAAGAATTTCCCGGTTAGTTTGGTTGTCGTCTACGACTAGAACTTTGATATCTCGCAGATCAGAAGAATTAGATAAGGCTTTATATTCAATATTAGATTTTTCCAACCAAAGTTTAATGCAAAACTTGGACCCCTGTTCTGGCGTGCTCTCAACTTGAATGCTTCCACCCATTAATTCAACTAAGCTTTCACAGATAGTGAGACCAAGCCCAGTGCCTCCATATTGACGGGTTGTGGTGCCGTCTGCTTGAGAGAAATGCTTAAAAATCTTTTCGTGTTGCTCTACCGGAATACCAATCCCGGTATCCTCAACACATATATGGATATTTGCCATCACGGCACTTTCTTCAACCAGCCGAATGCGAATAATAACTTCACCTTGAGCGGTAAACTTAATCGCATTATTAAGTAAATTTGCAATAACCTGACGTAGTCGGAAAGAGTCACCTTTCACTAAGAATGGCATATTCGCTGGTATAAACTGCGCAGCGAGCTCCAACTCTTTTTCATCAGCAGATTGCGCAAACATAACGAGTGTGTCTTCTACTAACTTAACCAAATCAAAATCAATTGTTTCTAACTCTAGATGACCAGATTCAATTTTAGAGAAATCTAGAATGTCATTGATGATACCTAAAAGATGTCGGCCAGAACGCTGTACTGTTTCTGCAAAACGTTGCTGACTCATATTTAATTGACTATTGAGCAACAACTCAGTCATACCCAGAATTCCATTCATTGGTGTACGGATTTCGTGGCTCATAGTAGCCAAAAACTCGCTTTTTGCTTTACTGGAAGATTCTGCTGCTTCTTTTGCAAATACTAATTCTTCTGTTCGTTTTTTGACTTCATCTTCAAGATGATCTAGATGATCGGCAAGTTTTTTATCGCGTTCCTCAATCATTTCCAGCATATTATTGAATCCTTTACCCAGTGCATTCAATTCAATAATATCGCTTGGTGCTGTACGTACTTTGTAATCCGCTTTGTTTGAAATATGCTCTATTACGCCGGAAAGATGATTAAGAGGATTAAGTACTGATTTATTAAGCCGTTGGAGCAAAAGATGTGCAATCATTAAGGCAAAAATAGCGGCAGCAATTGTGATGATGATGTGCCAAAATATCTGCCAATAAAGAGGAGACAAGCTTATTTCTAGATAGAGGCCACCTTGTAGTATTTCATTGAAGTAAATAGGCTGAATAATCGTAATAAAGTGGATATTCGTATAATAATTATCAGATAAGGAAATTATATTTTCTGGGGGTGGGTGATTGCCTACAGAATATTTTGCAAATTGCATTTTGTCATCGTTATAAATGACAGCTGCTTGAATTTCCTGTGTATTACTAAGCGATTGCAATAATGTCTGGGCTGTATTTGAGTCATTAAACATTAAAGCTGCGACCGCATTTTCAGCTATTAATTTGGCTGTAGACTGGCTTGATTCTAGCAACGAAAAGAAACTTATGAAGAAACTGCTTATGATGACGAGTAATGCAACCAATAGCATTGCAGTACCCTGTGTAATTAAACTGATTTGTTGCAGCTTTACACGTAATGTCTTCATAGCAGCTAATGGATTATTCATTATTGAATTGTTTCATATGCTCAAGGATTATCTTCCCCACCTAGAATTTCCTAACAAAAATGGCTCGGAAAATGCAAGCTCCCCCAAATTGCTATATCTGAATACTATTCCCACAACAGTCACTTAAGCCCGGCATTGCTGCTAGGAGGCTGTCCGAGAATAGAATGATCTACTACGGAAAAGCTATTTTGGCCATATTTCCCGGTCATTTTCGTTAAATAGAACAACTATTCGCCTCAAATGATCAAGAAATCTGTCTCAAAATGGCTTCTCTTCGCTACGATCTCTATTCTCGGACAGAGCCTCCTAGGCATCTCTAATACAAAGTAGTCGAGGTACTAGTTGTCAATCTTTACAAAACTACCATTTTGATTTGTCCATGCTTCTCCAGTAAAAGCATCACTAATAGTCGTGGCATCAGTTGCAAAGCAATCAATTACAATCTCGCTCGCATATGTTCCTGTAAAGAAATAATTCACCGGTGGTGCTACTTCGATTCCTTCTAAAGTAAAATCCGCTAGCAGTGCGGAAAGGGGTGAAGTAATGTCGAAGCAAAGATCGGAATTTACAACCAAACTGGCTGATTCGGTCGGTGCATTAATCGTACAGTGCTTAACATTGGCTGTTGCATCTACAATGGCTTGGAATGGATTAGGTAGCCCTGGAACGCTGGTTGTCAGACCTTCCATTCTCGATGAGGTAACAGTATTACTACTGAGCAAGGAAATACCACTCGCCGTTGTTTGTTGTGGTGTTTGGCAAATACTAGTGTTAGTAAGGTCAGGTAGGAGAACGCATTGACCATTTGAAGTAGCTGATATGACATTACCACTCTGGCTATAAGCAATTCCAGCAGGGGAATTAGTGGTGTCACAGGCAGCGATACTTCCGTTGCCGCCCGAATTTGCAATTTGGTCAATCAAGTTAGGAAGACTATCAATGAGTGTCGGATTACCCCCCCAAATGCCCCCAAGCACATAAACACCATTATCATTTTGGTTTACACCTGCATAAATATCAGGTTTTGGGTAATGTCGGAACAACCATGGCTCGATGTTTTGCGTGGCCTGATGACTTGGAAAAAGCTCAGGGTAAGTGTGCTCAGCCCAGTTGAGCATAGTTTCGGTATCATCAGCAGTACTACTAATAGCTAAATGAGTGTTGAAGAGCAGAACTAGTGCGCAAGTAGACAAAAGTAGTTGCCTATTCTGTTTCATATTAATATCCTCCGATTGATTTAAACACATTGATACTCAGGTTCTCAATTTTTAGCCTGATTTAGTGGTATGAATTTTTTGCATTTTCGTTTCACCACTGCCTGACGGCAACATGTCTTAAAGTGCCGACGAGTCCTTTACGGATTTGTTCGGCTGTTTTGGGGTTTTTTTCCGCCAAATTGAATGACGACATAATGCGTCCACCGCTTGAGCGTGTTAGCTTTCTCCTTTTGGGGTTCTGAAACTCTAAACGCTAGTATTCAATATTAATTCGCATAAATTGAGGCTACATATTCGCATTTTCTTTGTAGGGACTAATGCTGGATTAAGCTGACAACAAACGTGTATTTCAAACCATTGAAAAAAATTGGATACAGCCAAGCTAAATATTCTGAGGGATAATCGCGGAATGAATAATTCAGTAACCCTCTGACAAGCGTCATAGATACCTATCCGAAATCATTCGGCATGCATTGCGGTCTAATATCGATTAACTTAAAACTGTAATGGTCAACTAAAACCGAGAGACAATTTTCGATGCTGGTGACTGGATGGTTTTCAATGCTGATTGACAGTCATAGGGCGAATGCTTACTATCCCCTATGGCATAGGGACGTGGTTTTTAGTGACCGGATTGCTGCAGCACGATAATCCAGTATCCAGCTACGCATCCACCCTCAGCTGACAGACTTTATGCAATTGCAGGCAAAACCGAGGAAAATCCTGCGTTATTCATCTCAAAAGAAAATGAAAATAGTTTACGTATTAAAGAGGTTTTGTCAGTCGCTACTAATATTAGAACCATCGCCAGCGAAATAAATATAACAAAGCATTAGAAATATTATTCCGCTTTTTTTATAGTAGAAAAATACATGAATAACAGCATTGGCTGGCAATTTGATAATAGTTATGCCCGCTTGCCTGATTCGTTTTATGTACGACTAAACCCGGTGCCAGTGCGTGCACCACATTTAGCTATATTAAATGAAGCACTCGCTAAAACATTAGGGTTAAATCTCCACTCCTTCTCTGAACAAGATGCGGCTTTATTGTTTGCTGGTAATGCACTGCCTGATAGCGCACAACCCATTGCTCAGGCTTACGCGGGCCATCAGTTTGGCAACTTCACGATACTGGGAGATGGACGAGCAGTTTTACTTGGCGAACATATCACACCGACAAACGAGCGATTTGATATTCAATTAAAAGGCTCAGGCCAAACACCTTTCTCACGACAAGGTGATGGTCGTGCAGCGATTGCTCCTATGCTACGCGAATACATTATCAGCGAAGCGATGCATGCGCTTAATATTCCCACCACACGTAGTCTAGCTGTCGTCACAACGGGTGAATCTGTGATACGGGAGGTGGCGCTCCCCGGCGCTATTTTGACGCGTGTCGCTGCAAGTCACATTCGTGTTGGCACGTTTGAATATCTAGTCAGAACAGGGAATATTGAAGGAATCAAGACCCTTGCTGACCATGTGATTCAGCGTCATTACCCTGATCTTAACGAAGCAGATAATCCTTATCTAGCGCTTCTAAACTGTGTGATTGGTCGCCAAGCATCGCTAGTAGCCACATCAGTGTTTCCATTAAAAAGCACAATAACCAAAGAACTTAGACAAGCACGCAATCTATAGAGGCGTCACGCGGTTATTTCATCTTTTTCAAAACAAACCGATTCAATGAAAGTACATTAATACATTG